>Ga0197143_1000877_pt1 | contig 28056 bp, 20 predicted proteins | sample GBS70_MetaG_FD_148603 | JGI IMG/M metagenome (GOLD analysis project Ga0197143, IMG submission 148603) | Sediment microbial communities from Great Boiling Springs, Gerlach, Nevada, United States - GBS 70_MetaG | ecosystem: Environmental > Aquatic > Thermal springs > Hot (42-90C) > Sediment... | reverse complement strand
GGGGGGGTTGAAGCCGTGGCTAATCCGCCGTCCATCAGCGATGTAAAGGAATGGGATGACAATGAAAAACTGCGCATGGAAAAAGATGTGCTCGGGTGTTTCGTGAGTGCCCACCCTCTGGATAGGGTTCAAGACTATCTCGAAGGGGTGGGCTTTCCAAAGATTCAGGATTTGAAAGGTATGAAAACCAGCGAGCGGGTGGGATTTGTAGGGCTCGTGGTTACGGTTGCGGAAAAGGATACAAAACAGGGGAACAAGATGGCTTTTTTCACGGTGGAGGACCAAACTGGCCATATAGAGTGTATTGCATGGCCTAGCACATACGCAAAAGTAAAGGACTTCTTGTACTCTAGGGAGCCTTTGCTCATAAGGGGGGAGATCAAGGTGGAAGCGCAGGAAGAATCCGAAGATACGAAAGTGATTGTGGATTCTATGGACTTTTTCGACCGCGCTGTATACGGACTGGTAAATAAGGTTTTAGTGAGGATTGATATCACAAAAACTAGCGAGTCTGACATCGAAAAACTTTCGGACTTGGTATTGGAGCACAAGGGAACAACGGAGATACTTTTCGAGCTCTATATGCCCGAGGTGGGAAGTATAACCTTGAGGCCGAAAGGGATGTTCTATGTCCAGCCGTCACAAACACTGTCAGAGAGGGTGAAAGGCCTTTTTGGAGACAATAGCGTGCGGTTCTTGATAAGTCCCTAGTCTTTCTTCTCCGAACGCCACCTCTTTACGAGGGAGCGTTAGTAGTAGGTTCGCTTCGTGGTTCTAGTTTCGGTCAAAGGCATACATAACACATCAGACTTCAGTCACTTGCCTAGGTTCTGGAGGTAATCTTGGGGATTGCATAATGCTTGACGCGAACCTCATCCAAAGTTAATATAGCCTACGAGGATTTTTCCGCGAGGTTTTTTATGAAGCCAACAGGAATCAATCCATTTGTTGGACTAGCGGCGATCTTCTTTCTTGGCTGTGGCGGAGGTGGGGTCGGCATGGTGTTACACGGGGACCAAGGGGACACAACTGAAGGCGTGGGCACGACACGGGACCGTGGTGAGGACGGCGGTCCCTCGGAAACTGCGTTTGATGGTTTTGAGGAAGGTGATTCATACGATATAGGCTGGGGAACAGGAGGGCCTGGTTTCCCGGGCTGGGAGTGCACGGACAATACCCAGTGTTTCAGTGGCTACTGCATCGAAACACCTGACGGGAGGTTTTGCACCAACAGATGCACCGATGAAGACGATTGTCCCCCAGGCTATCAGTGCCTTCAGGTTGCAACACACCCAGATGTCATCTATGTGTGTATCCATCCTGCTCCAAACATCTGTAAGCCCTGCAGAAACGACGATGATTGTGTTGCGGCTTTTGTCCCGACTCCAATGGCGTGTGTATGGCTTGAGGGATACGGTTTTTGCCTAAAAAGGTGCGATGCAAATATTGCATGCGAGGAGGAAGCTGATTGTGTTTTAGCGAACGGGGTGAACGGAGAGGTGCAGGTTTGTTTGCCTGCTAACGGAGGATGCCAGTGCTCGAAGAAGTTTGTTTCTAGCGGAAGTATAGGCGTCTGTACCATCGAAAACACTTTTGGGAAATGTGTAGGCCTCTATTCATGCACAAGGGAAGGACCGAGTGAGTGCGATGGTCAAGAGCCTAGCCCCGAAAAGTGCGACAGCAAGGACAACGACTGCGATGGCTTGACTGACGAAGATTTGACAGGTAGTCCATGCGACCTTGCAAACTCGCTTGGTGTGTGCAAGGGCATAATCTCCTGTGTGGACGGAAAAGAGATGTGTATTGGCTCATATGCAGTTCCAGAGGTATGCAATGAGGTGGATGACGATTGTGATGGAGAAACAGACGAGGAGGGGGCTGTTGGATGCTCGAACTATTTTGAAGACAAGGACAGGGATGGCTTCGGTTCACTATCGGCAAGATGTCTTTGCGCCCCTCAGTATCCATATACTGCTACACAAGGGGGGGATTGCGATGACTCAGACCCGTTGGTCAAACCTGGGGGGCATGAAATGTGTGGAAACCTGAAGGACGACAACTGTGATGGGATAACCGATAAGGGCGAAAATGCGATCGGCTGCAATCTTTTCTATATGGACGGAGATGGGGATGGGTTTGGGGTTCCATACTCCCGATGTCTTTGTGAACCTGAGCCTCCATTCACTGCAGATAAAACGGGTGACTGCAACGATACAATGGCTACGATCAGTCCTGACGCCGTGGAAGCTTGCAACGCTGTTGACGACAACTGTAATGGCGCGATTGACGAGGAAGACGCGGTGGGTTGTGTAAACTTTTATTATGATAATGATCGCGATGGGTATGGGACGGGCACACCAAAATGCCTTTGTAGTCCCCAAGGCTATTACATTGCTTCAAATTCTGGTGACTGCGACGACACCGTGTATTCAATAAACCCAGGGGCGCAAGAGGTGTGCAACTTTTTGGACGACGACTGTGACGGGGTCATAGACGACGGGGTTTCGTCTCCTTGCGGGGGGTGTCAGGCAGTGTGCACCATCGCCTCTGGAGCAGGCACAAACAATCCTTTTGAGCCTACAAATGAGAACTCTTCTGGTGTGAACACCGACCCCAATGGATTTTTAGTGCTTGATTCGACTAAGATTGATTTCCCATTCATCTGGATTGCGAACTCGGGTGAAGGAACTGTGTCCAAGCTCAATACAAGGACAGGCTGTGAGGTAGCAAGATACAATGTGTGCTCGGACCCAAGCAGGACAGCCGTTGATTTGAATGGCAACGGCATTATCACCTGTCGTGGTGATGGAAAGGTGGCGAAGGTGGCGATCTTTGAACAGGATTGCATAGACAAGAATGGAAATGGGGTGATTGACACCTCGAAGGATGCCGACGGTGATTGTCAAATACAGGCATCGGAGATGGTGGCTGAAGACGAGTGCGTTCTATGGGTGGTTCAGCCAGACGGTCCCCCGACTTCGGGATGTTCAAGCAGTGGCAATGGGTGCGCTAGGGCAGCGGGCGTTGACAAAGACAACAATATCTGGGTTGGGTTCTGGAACTCCTCGAGGCTGAGGAAACTTCGCTCATCTGATGGAGCGGTTCTCCAGACATTCAATGTCAGCCGTCGCCCATATGGTCTTGCCATTGATCAGCGGGGGATAATCTGGCTTGTAAGTCGTGACCCATCGCCACACTCGCTTGTAAAGGTCGATCCTACATCAGGCCAGGTTGGGTCGTGGGCAGTGCCGGGCAACTATGTCTATGGCATGGCTATTGACCCATGGGGGAAGGTGTGGGTGGCGACAGGTGAATCCCAGGGGCTTTCGAGGTTCGATCCTGTATCGAACTCGTGGACAAATACATGGAGTTGGTCGGATCGTGGTCGAACCAGAGGCGTTGCCATAAGCGTTCTGAGGGATGCGAACGGGGCAGTTGTGGGAAGCAAAGTATATGTTGCTCATCATACATGGACCTGCGTGTCAGGGAGATATATCTCGGTAGTTGATGCAAAAACCTTGAGTGTTGAGACGCCAATCGACCTTGGAAATCAAGTATTCGGTCCTGTGGGGGTGGCGATTGACTTTGACGGTTATCTTTGGAGTATCAATCAATGCACAAGCAATGCCTCGAAGATCGACACCCAAACCAAGCAGGTTGTCGGCACCTATCCCGTAGGACAAAGGCCTTACACTTACAGCGACATGACGGGATATGCCTTGAAGACAATTACCGCGCCACAAGGTTATTATCGTGAAGTATTCGAGGGTTGGCAGACGCAACAGACCCAGTGGAACTTGATCTATGTGGACGCTGAGTTGCCAGGCGAGGGTAAGACATATGTAAAGGTGCGGTTCAGGGTCGCCGATAGCATCCAGGGTTTGGGAGAGCAAGCATGGTTCGGTCCTTATGGTCCTTACCCCCCTGATATGTTCCCGCTGGACTTGACCTCTATTGCAAACATCGTTGGTCGCTACCTCGAGGTCGAGGTAACACTGTACACTACTGACAACGAGCTAGTGCCCAAACTGAAAAAGATTTCTGTTGTGGCATCGTTGAAATAGATTCGTCGCTGTGGAGGAGACGAGGTTATGCCTGAGTTTCCACAAATGCTCGGGCAAATGGAGTAAGTCACAGAGCATCAGGGAGGGCTTATGAGCGGATCAGCTTTTACCATCCTTGCTTTGTTTTTATCGCTTTACCTGGCAACTTGTGGGGGAGGTGTGGGGAGCGGGTCTTATGGGGATTATTTCTGGGGGGCGAAAGAAGTGCTGATAAACTTGCAAGACACGGATGAAACTGGATATTTCGACACGGCAAACCGCGATTGGAGCGACCTTAGTGAAGGAGAAGGTCTCTACGAGGATGAGGAGCCGATCATTGGCATGGATGATACTTTTCTGAGCGGTGACTCAGAAGACAAGGCTGCAAGCGATGATGGAGAAGGGGAAGCAGGTGTGGACATTTGGTGCGAAAACCCAGCACCATGCGGAGGTTGTGAGACAACTTGTGAGCTTTCCGCAGGTCCTGATACAGGAAACCCGTTTACGCCAACTATAGAAAACTCATCAAGCGTAGCAATCGATTCTAATGGGTATCTGGTCCTAGATTCTACCAACATCGAGTTTCCCTTCATCTGGATCGCCAACTCCGGCGAGGGAACCGTTTCAAAACTGAATACAAGAACCGGCTGTGAGATCGCCCGATATAATGTATGTTCGGACCCTAGCAGAACAGCGGTGGATCTGAATGGGAACGGTATTATCACCTGTCGAGGTGACGGAAAGGTTGCAAAGGTGGCTGTGTTCGAACAAGATTGCATAGACAAAAACGGCAACGGGGCTATTGATACCTCAAGGGATGCAGATGGCAACTGTCGGATAGACCCGTCGGAAATGGTGGCAGGCGATGAATGTGTTTTATGGATTGTTCAGCCAGACGGACCGCCAACCTCGGGATGTGGGAGCTTTGGCAATGGATGTGCTAGGGCAGCGGGCGTTGACAAGGAGAACAATATCTGGGTTGGGTTTTGGAACTCAGCGAGACTAAGAAGGCTAAGTTCCGTAGACGGAAGTGTGTTGCAGACGATTACTTTGAGTCGTCGTCCGTATGGTCTTGCGATAGATCAGCAGGGGATTATATGGTTTGTAAGCCGTGACCCATCGCCACACTCGCTTGTAAAGGTCGACCCTGCGTCAGGAGAGGTTGGTTCGTGGCCGGTGCCTGGTAACTACGCCTATGGCATGGCTATTGACCCATGGGGGAAGGTGTGGGTGGCGACAGGTGAATCCATGGGTATTTCAAGATTCGACCCTGTAACGAACTCGTGGACCAACACATGGAGTTGGTCAGAGCGTGGAAGAACCCGAGGAGTCGCAATAAAGATTCTTAGGAATGCGCCTGCAGGTGCAGTCATCGGAAGCACCGTATTTGTTGCGCACCATACATGGACCTGCGTTTTGGGAAGATATATCTCGGTCATAGATGCGAAGACATTGACTCCCGAAGAACCGATAGATCTTGGTGATGCGGTCTTTGGTCCAGTTGGCGTAGCTGTGGACTCTGATGGTTATCTATGGAGCGTCAACCAATGCACGAACAATGCTTCAAAGATTGAGACAGAGACGAAGCAGGTTATTGGCACATATCCCGTTGGAAGGAGTCCTTATACTTACAGCGACATGACGGGATATGCCTTGAAGACAATCACGGCTCCACAGGGTTACTACCGTCATGTATTCGAAGGTTGGAGAGGGCAGGAGACACACTGGAAGCTTATCGATGTGGATGCGGACCTGCCCGGTGATGGCAAGACTTATATCATGATAAAGTTCAGGGCAGCGGATAGCGCTCAGGATCTTGAGTTAGCAGGATGGATCGGTCCATTCGGACCGTTTCCGCCCGCTGTGTTTCCTTTGGACTTGAGCTCAGTGGGCGATGTTACAGGCTATTACCTCGAGGTTGAAGTGAGGCTTTATGCTGATGACAGTGCCCTTGTGCCGAAGGTGAAAAAGATTACAGCGGTTGCCTCAGTTATGTAAGGAGCGACATCCCTCTTAAAATGTTTCGTTTACCAGCTTTACCGTTGGCAGTGGGAAGCCATTGAACCTTGCAGCATAGACGGTGGTATATGCGCCAGCGGTCTTTATTAGCACAATGTCTCCAACCTCAGGTTCCACCATCTCGACATCCCTGTCGACAACATCGAACCCGTCGCAAGAAGGACCTGCAAGGATAAAGCGACCCCTGCGACCCTCCCTCAAGGTAACATATTCATATTTGATACCTCCAAGAGCTTCCGCAAGCCCATTGAAGACACCAACATCTAGGATGATCCAGGTCCCATCCTGACGATGAGCCTTGCCAATCACCCTAGAAACATATATCCCAGCCTCGCCGACAAGGAAGCGCCCTGGCTCGACAATAAGTCTTACAGGGGTTTTGAACCACCTAGCAATCGCCTTCATGATCCTGTCCTCGATGTCCTCGACGGATGGAATGGGTTTCCTGTATCGCACAGGATATCCACCGCCGAGATTTATAAGATTCATATTCAGGCCGATGTCAAGCGCCTCTTCGAAAAGCTTGGCGGTCAATCCAATGGCTGTGTCCCATGCCTCAAGGTTCGTGCACTGAGAACCCACATGAAAGCCGATTCCCACCACATTTAGACCTTTTACTTTGGCGTAAGCCAAGAGTTCAACAGCAGGACCAAACTCCACACCGAACTTTCCAGACAAAGGCCACTCGCTCCCTTCGTTTGGCACAGCAAGCCTTACGACTGCCTCGCAATCCGGGCAAAGTTTCACTAACTTGTCCACCTCGGCACGGGAATCGAATGCGAACATCCGCACACCCTTTTGTGCAGCGTAGGCAATGAACTCTGGCGCTTTTATAGGGTTACTCGATATGATGCGGTCAGGGGTTACACCTAGGTGCAAGACCTCATTGAGTTCCTGAATGGAGCCAACCTCGAACCCGAGCCCGCAGTCTGCAATTACCTTGACCACCCCAGCATCATCGTTTGCCTTGACAGCGTAATAAACCTTTGCCCCATCGAGCCTTGCACCGCACTGCTTCGCCCTTTGCCTGATGATGGTTGGACTCATCGCCAGACAAGGGGGTTGTAACTTTCCAAGCCTAGCAAGTTCTGCGACTTGAATCAGAAAGCTCTCAGTATCAAACATCATCTCTACCCCAACAACGGTCATTCGCCTGACATACCGTCAGGCATAAGAAGTCTATTTTCAGACCAACAAAAGTCAACTGTATTTGTGAGATGTGCTAAAGAGCCATCAATAGATTCTTGGCTTGCACTCAAATGGGGGTTCACACACAGAGGCGTCACAAGAGGATATATCGCAAAAATAGTCTGGTGGACAATCGAAGGGCGTAAAGCAAAGCATCACGCAATGGTTTAGGACTGTGCAAGGTGCCATGCATGGCGGGTCTTGGAACACGCAAGGAGGGCATATCTGTTCGGTCTTGCAGTCACTGCTCGGGGGACAATCTTTTATATCACTGCAATAGTTCTCTGTACATTTGCCGGGGGATGATGCGATGAAACACATGCTACAAGGGGGACATATCACTGCTCCAGAACACCGATAGCCTAAGTGGCAGTCCTTGTCGTAGAAGCATTCGTTAGGTTTCAGTTTCTTGCACTGCCCCCCGCAACTTCCATCACACATAAAGCCAGGAGGGCAATCATAATGCCAGAGACACGAGAGCGGCACAGTGCTCAAGCATTCGCCAAAGCAGGGACAGGGGTAGCAATCGGGGCACAAAGCGAACACACACCCGCTTCCCTCCTCACAATCCTCATCTCGGACGCACTTGCCTTCTGGCAGTTCAACGCACTGCCCAGACACAGCCCCTGTCCCGTCTATCCTCAGGTTGCAGTAGAATCCCGCGGGGCAGTCAAGGTCCCAAAAGCAATCCTGTTTTTCCACACAGCGCCCTGCCTTTGGGTCACATGATTGCGCACCAACGCATAATATGGCGCCTTCGCACCTCTCGTTCGGTTTGCAGTGCTTATCATAGTAACAATATCCCTCCTTTGGCTTACATATAAATGAACTGAGATCGCACATGGACAAAGGCGGGCAGTCGCTGTCCGAGTAGCATCGGATCTCTTCACAACCTTCGTCCACAATTCCATTACAATCGTTATCTATGTTGTCACAGACCTCTGTGGCGAACGGATGGATATTCGGGGCTTCGTCATCGCAGTCGTATGGGATGCAATCTTTGAAAAACCCATCGCCATCCCTATCAACCTCACATGAACCACAGCCGATGATGGTTTCGTGAACACAAGACGCCTCTAGACAGGTATCTTTGGTGCAATCGTCACCATCATCGCAATCTGCGTCTCTAGTGCAGATCCTCTTCTGACACAAATGTAGTTCACGGTTGCAATAATAGCCCTGTGCGCAGTCTTCATCCTGCTCACACCTCCCCTTTTCTCTGTCTTCAACGCAGATCCCATAACATTCAGTGCAAGTATCGCAAGACGGATCATGCCTGCAATCACCTGTGGTCGTAGTGCAATAGTATCCCGGCATGCAGTCTTCATTAGTCCTGCAAAGTCTTCGGGTTGTTTCAAACACGCATTTCGATTTATTGCAGGTGTAGCCAGAAGGGCAATCCGTATCCTCGTTACATGTCTTCTTTTTCGAAAGACACTCCAAAAAATCGCGGGTCGGCTTAAATGCGCATGCACCGTCATTTCCAAACTGCCCGCACTCGGTGTGCTGGAGGCATTCGAACCATGGTTCAGGAATGCAAGGGGAATAGACAGGATCACTAGCACAGATTTCGCCAAAGCAACCCCCTTCTATGCATGGATTTAGCGGATTTTGGGGTTGATCATTGCACCGCCATTCGCAAAGCCCTTGTACGCATTCCCAAGCGCCTTCACATGTGACATGTGGTAACCCCTCACAGTCTTGGGGGTTTTCGCAGGTCTCCTGCAAGAGTGCAACGCTAGAAGAGGGATGGCAGGAGAAGAACCCGGCGAACAAAAGGACAGTAACTGTAATCGGAAATCTAGAGAAACGGTCAATGTGTTCATTCGAAAATCCCATGGCCCCGCCTCCCACCAGTTTTATGTTACAAATTTTGCGCTGGGGATTTCAAATAACAGAGCTCAACCCAATAGCAATCTTTAGACAGGGTCCGGAAATCCATAAATGTTCGTGACCTTGGTGTCTATTTAGCTTTGTGCTTTTTGCAAATTCTGTGTCGGGTGCAAAGTATTCTAAGGGCGAGTCCGAGAGGGGGAGTGCGAATAGCAGTGGAAAAACCTAGCTAATCTGAAATGAAGAGCGTGCGGATAAAGGATTTGCGTCAATTTTGGCGGGAGATCAACTCGTAAACGCGTGCAAAAACTTTGAATGGGTCCAACGAGAAACGGCTCTCTTTTCTCGCTTTGAGGAGGCTTGCGAGTATCGTGCTACACGCCCTAAAGCGATAATCCGCCTCTTTCAAGGCGCCGAGAAGTGCGGGTACATCCATTAGAGTCGGCGCATCTCCCTTTACAATCCCCTCACGCCTCAGCGCATCAACGAACCACTGATATGGTGTCATCGTCTTTCTAGTTTGATAAAACTGTTTCCATGCCTTTACCAGGTCATCGGTTTCTGGTTTGTGACAAGTGAGGGACGAAAGAACTTCGCTCACCTTTTCTTTATCTACCCCTGGTTTCGATATGGCGTCCACAAGGGCCTCCACTGCTGGTCCGGGATCCGAAGAAAACATAAGCGCATCAAGGGCAAACTGTTCAACAGTCCTCTCTTCCTTGAACACACCCATATCCACAATAAAACTTCTCTTGATTCTAAGTAAACTTGCAAGGGCAAATGCCCTTTCCTTTTTGTTTGGAATCGAGTCCAACGCTTTTAGAACCAAGGAGAGGACATCGTCCTTCAAAGCTGGGAGAAGCACTACGATGCTTCTGGACAGACCAGATGCCCCAAGTTCAAATATAGCCTGGGCTGCTGCCACCCTAACAGTGCTTTGAGGATGTTTAAGGTTTCTTAGGAAAACATGGGAAAACTCACGGCGTCCAAGCCTAGCAAGGACAATCATGGCATCCGCAAGTTCATTGTTATTATTTGGGCGCCTGACAATTGAAGAAAGCTCCCGTACCCGCCGCCTAACAAGCTCATCCTTTGGAACAAACCAAGGTCTGTTGGAACCTGTATCTTTGCACCCTTCGAGGATGTCGTCATCACTACAATAGATTCGGATGTGCATGTGGTCGTCATGAGGCTCGGAGCGGACTGGCTGTGCCATCACGAGTTCTGCTTTTCTTATGATTTCCTTTTTTACACGATGGGTTTTTGCGTAGTCGAGAAGTTTTTTCCTGATGTGTGAAGCTACAAATATCCATTGCACGCCTGCGCGTCTTTGTTCTAAAAGATAGTGGACAAACTCCCATTGTTTTGCCACATCTAGCCTCACCCTTTTTCCATTTGTTTCACCTGTTCCATCAGGTCGGATTTTTACAAAGTCGTTTGGTTCGACATGATTCCCCTGCTCGTCAACCATATAGAAGCCCACATCTACATCCCTTCCGGAGCGATGTGATGCGCTATATGGGATCTCGCCGCCCCCCCATCGGGATAGGTTGCCAACCAAGAGTCTTGCCCCTTCGAACTTTTTTCCAACCCTTTGCGCACCTTCAAGAATTATCTCTACGAGCTCGTCGGTGCCACAGTTTACTCGTCTTCTGGCTTGCGTGTCGAGCACCTTGTGATATCGCCCTTCAATGGGCAACTCCTTGCAATCCACCACGAAACCGTTAGTTACCCCCTTTATCGATAAAGAACCTTTACCTCTAAGTTTGCCTACCTTGGGGTGCTGCCTTGCATATTGAGCAAGAGGTGGGACATGAAATCGGTCCTCTGGTTGTCTTTTCTGGGAAAAAACTGGGGATTGGTCCATCTCCATTCGGACAGATGTCCTTGCCGCTTTGGACGCCTCCGTAGGCGCTTTTGGCTTCAAAACACCACTATTGCACGCAAAAACAACGAAGACGAGGACCAAGGGCAGGGTTCTTCTCATAAGGCATATATTATACTAGTTCGATAGTTTCACGCAAAGTTGACCACGAAACTTGCACCTCTCCTCTGATCGGTGGGCTATCCAGACGCTTTGACTTCGAAAAAGCGATAGTTACCAGATAAGAATGCATCTATGCACTGTTCGAGCGTTGCATCGGTATCCATAACCACATCCAGTTGTCTTGCACAACCAATCAGCCTTCCAACCACTTTCAGAAGTTCCTTCGTTTCATCGCTGGAAAGTTTTTTGGTCCATGCGTTCAAAAGGTCTTCCTTCTGGTCAACGCTGAACCCGTAGTGGCTGAGCACATCAGCAACAAACCTTGTTCGCCTAGTCCTTCTTTCAATGTCAGCCGCGCCGCCCTTGAATCTGAATAGGATATAGTTTTCCTGCTGATTGTCCCCACAGACCGCATCAATGGTCGTGAAATGATACCCAAGCCTTGATCCAAAGTTCACATAATACCGATCAACAATCGCATAAGATGTCTCGCCGAGAGCTCTTTCCCACTTTGCTGGGTCGTACATGGTGTTTGCAAAAACAGAGACAAAGCCTTTGAGATCGATTGGTCTTGCCCCAGCCCATGTGACCCCCTCTGTGGTCATCCCCTCCCACAAAGCCCTCATGGGTACTGATATGATGTCATCGGGCTTTACGCTCTTGCCCTCCTTTGGTCTCCTAAGTCCCTCGCCAATATCAATGATGTAGATACGTAATGGCAGTGGTGCATCGAGTTTATATGCTATCCCCTTGTCCCTCACATTATCGTAATCATTTATGCTGAACATCTCGCATATAGCCATCTCGTGACAAAACCTCACAACATCATGATAGGTCTGGCAGTTCTTTGCTCTGAACGAACTCCTCGAGGGGTCTATAAGATTTAGTCTAGAAATCCTTTGCAGAACCCTTTCGAGCAAACCGAGGGCCTTATAGTCGTGGGCAAAAGTAATCCCTCGTTGAACCACCAGACCTTCGATCCTCCCCTCGTATATAACCCCGTTGCTTGCGTCCACAGTAACTTCCATTCCATCTTTTAAGACGCTCGTATCACCTACATTAGTGAGCGACACAACCCTGTATTCCCTTGCTAGCGAAGACATGTGCCCAAAAGGACTTCCAACTTCTGTCACCATGGCATTCGCCCTCGTCATCACCTTTACCAACCATGGGGAACTTTCGTGAGCAACTAACACCCCTCCTTCCGGGAAATGGGTAAGGTCTTCCTCCTTTCGGGCTCTAAAGACCACACCACTTGCAACCCCCGGCACGACGCAATTTCCGCCTTTCAACAATACCTTCAAGCCTGAAATAAGGGCACTCTCGCTGGCAAGCTTTTTTTAGGAGCGAGTCTAAGTGGTCTCGCCTGAAGAATGAACAGATTCCCGTCCTTGTCCATTGCCCATTCGCAATCCACAGGAAACCTGAAGTGTGCTTCAAGCGTCCTCAAATATGAGGCGAGCTCCAACACCTTTTCGTCTTCCAGAACCCGTGCATCTCTCATGCCTTTCTCGCACACCACCTCCTCCACCCCTTCATCTTTCGCAAGTATCAGCATCTTTGTCTTGTGCGCTACATGGGCCTCCACTTTGCTCCTGCCTGGTTTCCTGTCTACATAGTAAACATCAGGGGTCGCTGTTCCATCCACAACGGGCTTGCCTAAGCCCCATGTAGCGCTGATCATCATCCTTTCCATCTTTTCATCCAGAGGGTCAACCGAATATGCAACCCCTGCACATTTCGCATCTATCATCACAAAACATCCAACAGCCATTGCAATATCTTTTTCGTTGAATTTGTGGGTGTGCATGTAGAAAAGTGCCCTCGGGCTGAACTTACTCGCAACCACCTCCCGATAGTGTTCTGTGACCTTTCCAAGCCTAGCGCCTAGACATGTCGAATATTGACCTGCAAAAGAGGTTCTCGAATCTTCCAATGTTGCGCTGGACCTCACAGATACTCGTACCTTGCCTTTTGTGCGCCTGTAAAGGTCGTGGGTTTCAAGCCTTATTGCCTCTTGAACCTCCTGAGGCAACGGCGTCTGAAGTACCAGAGATTGCATCTTCTTTGATGCCTCCAGGATGCCTGCGATGTCCGAGAAATCTGTGTTCTCCCACACCTTCTGAAGGCTATCCTGAAGCCCTGTCCCCTCTACAAAAGCCCTATACGCAAATGCGCTGATCCCAAACCCGTCTGGGACTAAAAGTCCCACCCTGTTTGCGATTTCACCTAGGGTTGCAACCTTACCACCGACCACATCGGCATGTTCCCTACCGATCTCTTGCAACGGAAGGCATAGTTTGCTAAGAGGCGTGCCTTTTACTGTAACAAACTCTGACTCGACTTGATGGCTTAGTTTTACGAGCACATCCTTCAAGACGCTATATTTCGAATCTGAAAGCGTATTCAGTGCCTGCACCATCTTGCTTACATCATCGTGTATTTGAAGCCATTTGTCTCTTATATTTTGCTGTGTCACTGGCTCGTCGCTGAAGAGCATCCCCTCGAGCTCCGCCATCTTTTCAAGCACCTCATTGTTTAGATTCAAAAGACTTCTAAAGCTTTGGTATTTTTGCCTGAGCTCCGTTACATCCTCACCCTTGTTCTTGAAGAAGAAGTCGAATATACCCATTAGCCACGCCTTACAAAATCAAACCCGTAGTCCCCGCTCAAGAATGCATTGGCGTAAGCAAGTGCAACCTTTTCATCTTCCATAAGCATATCCAACTGACGAGACGCAATCAAGAGGCGACCCAACATCACAAGAGTATCTTCTATTACCTGTTTTGGTCTCTTTCCAAGAAATGCCTCCACCCTATCCCCTTCAACATGTGTTTGAAAATCGTGGTATTTTAGCACTGTTGCGAGGAAAAGAACCCTTCGTTCTCGTCTTTCAGCGACTGCCGCCCCTCCAAAAAAGCAAAATCTTATGTAGTTCTGGTCAACGAGTTCCGAGCACATTGCATCTACTACACTGAAATGATAGGCTAGCCTCGTATAAAAATGAACAAACTCCTCTGCGATGATTGCACATGCTGGCTCGCCATATCTCTGGTCATCCGCTGCACTGGTGACGACCACCGACATAAATCCCTTTAGATCAAATCCTACTGGACCAGCCCAGCGCACCCTTGGGTCGCTCATCCCTTCAACAAGGGCTACAAATGGGGGGCTGTCGACCTCGTCGACGCTTACCGCTATTTTGTCCGTCTTTATCGCGTTCCCCACATCAATGATCTTCACCTCCATCGGGCATTTCCATTTCAGTTGCCTACACCTCTTCCGTTCTTCCCTTGGGAGTTCGCTTATACTGAACATTTCTGTCATTGCCTTTTGGTGAGCGAACCTAGCGCAATCGTGGAGTGTCTTGCAATGCTCGACCCTGAAATCGAAAGACCTCGGATCGTCTAAATGAAGAGGTGCTGTTAGTTCTATGACGGTCTGGATGATCGGACTTCTTGCCTGTTGTGGCTTGTAATCTATCTCTTCTAGCAGGCAGCCATTGTAAACTTTTCGTTCCCACGCGTCAACCGTTATCTCTTGTCCTTGTTGGACCATCCCCATAATCCCCTTAATTCCTACAAGCATCGGCAGGTTAAACTCCCTCGCTACCGTTGCAAGATGCCCTGTGGCGCTGCCTGTCTCTGCCAAAATCGCCTTTACCTTTCCAATGGCACTTACGAGCCTTGGGGATGTAGTGGATACTACGAGGATCGAACCGGGAGGGCAATCCATAGCCCTATCTACTTCGTAAAGGAGATGGACCTTGCCGCTTGCTACGCCACCACATGCCCTGACCCCTCCTGTGATGATAGGCGGTTTGCTTACAGTGATGCCCTTCGACGATGCGGTATTCGATGCGGTAAGAAGCGGTCTGGATTGCACTACGAAGAGTTCTCCATCTTCCGTAAACACCCACTCTATGTCCTGAGGGCAACCGAACTCCTTTTCACACGACAGCACAAGGTCCACTACCTGTTTCGCAACATGCACTGGCACTAGCTCGGAGTTATGAGACTTCTCTAGCAGACCGTCTTCATTGATTCTTAGCGAGTAATCCCTTTTTCCTGCCTGATAGTCGACTAGTGCAAGTCCTTTTTTTCTACTAAAAGAAAAACGACAGGGTTCGACTGCACCCTGCACAAGAGGGGGTGCAAGGCCAGAAACTCCAGAAACAAGAACAAGGTCTTCGTCCTCGAATGACATGGAATACGCAACGCCCGCGTACCTTGCACGAAGCACAGGCATTACGATTACAGCCATCTTAATGTCTTCGTCTAGGATCCCTTTGAGCCATCCGTACTTCAATGCAGAGGCACGATACTTACTTGCAACCACACGCTTGTATGCAGAAACCGCATCATCTTTCTTGACAGGAAATACTGTCTCGAACTGACCTGCAAAGGATGCTTGCGAATCTTCAACTGTTGCGCTCGAGCGGAGAGAGAAAGTCTGCGCGCCGAGATTATCCATGCTTTGCTCAAGGACACGCACCAACTTATCGGGGACTTTTGCTGCGAGTATCATCCTTGAAATTTCTACACAGACTTGCTCGAGTTTCTTTTCATCTTCGTATGTGTCGAGGGTAAGGAATTGTCGAACAAAGTCATAGACTCCAGAAGCTTCGAGAAAATCGTTGTATGCGTAGGAAGTCATCACATAGAACGGGGGTACCCTGACAATGTTTTTCTGAGCCAGCCTTGCAAGATGAGCCGCCTTCCCGCCTGTAATGCTTGGATTTGTCGAATCAGCATCGAATGCTGACAAAGCTGGCTTTCCGACCTCCATTGGTCTGTCTAGGGACAGCTTCGAGGCGATTAGCCTATCAATCTCTTCGACCTTTCGCACCAAATCCAAATAGCGGCCTCCACTCATTTCGTTTAGACAGGAAGCCATCTCGCTCGTATTGGACCTGATCTGTTCCACAAGTTTTTGAATATCTCCTGGTGCGAGAGACCGGTAAGTCTCGAGAAGTTGGGCAAGCGCTTTCAAGAAGTTGTCGTTAGCAAGGCAGAGCCTTTTGAAATGCTTGTACTTCTCGGTTAGGGTGACTTGTTTCCGCGATTTTTCCTTTTTGAAGCGCTTGAGTAGTGACAACCATAGTTTTGACATCGAGTTCTTGTGTTGCTCGAGACCCCTTTATCCCAAGAGCTTCAAACAAAGTTTTAGCACAACCATGACTACGCCAACAAACGCTAATACTCCAAATCCAAGGCGGACACGAGGACCTCCAGCCTTTCTAGTAAACGAAGCCCCAACTTGAGCACCTATTGTTGTGCCAACAAGAAGCGCCAAAACAAGGACGAGGTTTACATTTCCCTTCAAGGCATGGGTTATGACGCCATATCCTGCGCTAAACATGATCTCGAAAAGGTCTGTTCCGACCGCGACGACAGTTGGACACCCAATGATATAAACCAACGCAGGCATCCTAATGAACCCACCTCCAACACCTAACATTCCTGATAAGAATCCTGTAGCAAACCCGATGCCCAGTATCACCCATAGAGATATACATTCTATCCCAGAGGCTGGAAGCGACACCATAGGAGGAAGTTTTATAGTACGCAAGCGCAATACTACGCCACTCGCCGGCGCCTCTGCAGCCTTCAAGTCCACTCTTCCTGCTTGCCGCTTCATTGTTCGTATTGACTCCCTTATCATGCCTTGACCAAGGAAGATAAGCAAAAGGATGTAAACCAGGCTCATCACTAGATCCATAATGTTTACTTGCTTAGAAGCGATTTCCACAACGCCAACATGTTTCAACGCCTGAAGCACCTGGGCACCTACCTCCACGCCCATAGCAGTTCCAACGATCATCAAGATTCCCAGCTTGAAGTCGATGTTGCCGAACTTCATGTGCCTAACTGTTGCGGAGGCTGACATGCCGGCCATCTGTCCAAGGTCAGAGCCAACCGCTACATTGTAAGGAATACCAAAGATGACATTGAGCATGGGAACCATCAGAAAGCCACCACCAACCCCAAAAAAGCCGCCCATTGCACCGATAATAAACCCAAACAAAGTGAGATAAAAAAAGTTTCTCACTATCAGGTCCTTTAGCTCCTCCATTACCTTCACGCAGTCAGTCGTCGAGAGACCTGTTCCTGCAAACGCAAGAGCGGACGATAAAATCACAAACACCACGAGGCTCAATAAGATAAATCTGCCATCCATTTTCATTGCTCAGTGCCTCCCGTGACCAAGTTCAACGCCAAATACCTTCTCAATCAGCCTGAGAGCGACAGCAACGAACACCCCAAAACAGACTGGAAGCGCGACTGCCATCACCACATACGAAACTGATGGTGACCAGTCAGGGCACATGGTATTGCCAGAGAGTTCTGAGAGAAAATCAAGTATGTTCATATAGACTCCTTCAGAAAAGAACAAAGGTTGCTAATGATAAGCATCATATTCCCTTATCGAAAGCCTTATGCCCTTCACCCCTTCTACCTTCATTACCGTCTCACGGATCTCGTTTTCGGCCCTCAATGTGGTTCTGGTAAGCAATGCGCCTGAAGGCAGGGTCGCAGCGATGTCCACCACACCTTCACTTGCGGTCACCTCGCACTCAACCCCCCTTGTTTGAGGATTGCTCGCAAGTGCCACCTTTACACGGCAGGCAAGCAAAAAGTCTTGAAGCTGCTGACGAACAGCGTCCGTCACTTGATATTCGGGTTGCATGATACAAGCCTGAACGACCTTGCACGCCGTCCGTATCGAGATGTTTTCGAGGTTGATAACTAGGTCATACAATGATGGGTCACGCCAATCTACCCCGTAAATAAACTTTGTCCATCTAATCCTTTCATCATCTACCGCTTGGATGTATTGGACAGCGGCATCATGGCTTAAATGTTGCCTTTCCATCACAGCTCTCACCCGCATCTCTAGCGGCGCGATCAAACGCACCCGGAGTAAGCAGCTCAAACCTTTCAGAAGCAAATGCCCCGCATGACCGTGATACACAAGTTCGCCAGTTACCGCATGCTCAGCAAGCGCAGCCTGCACTGCGATCACATAAAGCCTTCTGTCAGAGGTTAGCCTCGCCCAAAGCCCTGGGCTCTTTTCAAACTTCTTGCTGAGCACGTCTTCTGATACCCCGAGCTTGTGTGCCGCCTCGATCACGACCTCTCGTCCGATGCAAGGGTATCCAAGCTCCTGAGCCAGACACTCGGCCAGTGCCTGACCGCCGCTCATCGAGCCTCTCGATATCGTGATGATAGCCATGTATCACCCCACAATGTACAGAACGATCCTATTATAGCCTGAATCCTTTGCAATGGTGAGTCGTTTGAAAGTTGACCAATATACGCTTTGTAAATAAAAAAGTTTGACTGAAGTCAACAAGATAACATTTTACGATCGCAACGAACCTCTAACTGCTCGAAACTATTTGTGTTTTTGGGCTGCCCCGTTTTGAGGATACAAGGGTGTTATGAACATTTATCTCCCTATAGCTGAGATTAGCATAAATCTGTTTTTCCTCGTAGGTTTAGGGGCATTCGTGGGGTTTTTGAGCGGGCTTTTTGGTGTTGGAGGTGGTTTCATAATGACCCCATTGCTTATGATGGCTGGGATCCCGCCCGCTGTTGCCGCTGCAAGCGATTGCAATCAGATTGTTGCTGGTGCTGCAAGTGGCGCCTATGCACACTGGAGGCTTGGAAATGTTGACTTTGAGATGGGGATTGTCTTGTTGCTTGGGGGAATTACTGGTGGGACAATTGGTGTGCAACTTGTAAAGGTTCTTAGAGAGATCGGAAATATCGAGTTTGTCATGAAGGTTGTGTATGTCATTATGCTTTTTACAATCGGCGGTGCTATGTTTGTAGAAAGTCTAAGGACGATTTTGGCGTCGCGACGCAAGGGAGGTATTCAGAAAAAAGTGGAGCAACAAAAGCGTGCTTCTTTCTGGGCAAGGCTTCCTTTGCAGATGGAGTTTAAACAATCGGGAATCAAGACATCCGCTATTTTCCCGTTTAGCATCGCTATGTTCGTCGGTTGTCTTGCGGCACTACTTGGGGTTGGGGGGGGGGATTTATTGTGGTTCCCGCCATGATTTACATCATCGGGATGCCCACAATTGTTGCGGTGGGCACTGACCTTTTTCAGATCGTGCTTACTACGGCGAATGTGACACTTCAGCAAGCCATAAGGAATCAGACTGTTGATGTGGTACTCGCGTTGCTTGTCCTTGCTGGCTCTACGGTCGGCGCTCAGATTGGGGCAAGGGTTGGGAGAAGGTTGAGGGGGGAGCAGATAAGGATTCTTTTGGCTTTGATAGTGCTGACATTTGCTTTCAAGTTTGTCTTTGACTTAGTTGCGACGCCATCAAACCTCATCTCAATAGGTGGCGGAGCTGGGGGAGGCCACTAACATGCGGCGCTTGTTCCTCGGTTTTTTGTGTGTGCTTGTGCCCGTGCTTGCGCTTGCTGTCGAAGAGGTCGCGACGGATACAAGCGCAAGTGAGATTGATATAGGACTCATGTTTGCTGGCGACCATGTATATTTTTTCGGGAGTGTTCCAGAGGATGGGGTGGATGTGGTCGTGCTTCTTGAATCCACTGAAAGCGAACCAACTGTGGTGAATGTCAAAGGTCGGGTTGGACCGCTATGGATGAACACAAAGCAGTTCTCAGTTACTGGTCTCCCTTTGATGTATAAGATCCATGCTACAAGACCACTAAGCGAGATAATGGATTCAGCGCTCGCCCGAGAGTTAGGGCTTGGCTACGAAGTTTTAAAGGAACGGATGAGCATAAAGCCTATCAGAGGCGAGGTGGAAGAAGGTGACAAAGACATTGTATTTGACGGCATTCTTAAGATTAGGCAAGAGGAAAACCTTTATAATATTGACGAAAAACGGGTTGAGCTTAAGAAAGGGCGGCTATTCAAACACTACTTCAGGTTTCCGTCGAAGGCAAAGGAAGGCAAGTATGTTGCTACTTCGTTCATCTTCAAGAACGGTAAACTTATTGGGAAAGGGGTTGACGAGATAGTGATAAAGAAGACGGGACTTGAGGCGACAATAGCCTGGCTTGCGCATTCTCATCCTGCAGTTTATGGGATAGTGTCGGTTTTATTGGCGGTGTGTGCGGGGCTTTTTGTGGGCTTCATCTTCAAGACTAGGGGAGGCCATTAGTATGCAGCAAGTCGTGGTTGCTATTGATGGGTCAGAGGCGTCTAAGCGGGCGCTTTTGTTTGCACTGAAGATTGCAAAAAGCATGTCCTTGAAGGTGTCCGTCATTACAGTGATACAGAGCAGACTTCAGGGCTATAGGGCTGGTTATTTTTCATTCGTTGACAGGCATATATTGGAGGAACTCAGGGAGTTTGGGAGAAAAGTGTTGGAAGAGGCAGAGGAGATTGGGAAACAGGAAGGTGTGATCTTGAGCACAACTCTTTTGGAGACAGAAAACGAGGTCTACGAGGAGATAGTGGATTTTTTGACCAAAACAAAGGATGCTTGGTTACTTGTGCTTGGTTCTTTCGGACATTCCTTGAGAGACCGTATTATTTTAGGCTCAACAACCCAGAGGGTCCTCGTTGAGATAGGAAGGCGAAACCTCAGCGTTCCTGTCGTTGTTGTTCCATAAAATAAGCCGAATTCACCGATAGTTGTGTAAAACCAGGGTAAGGAGACTGGGAAGATTTTTTATCTGAGCCAGCCAAAAAATCTTTTGAAAAAAGTGAAACGAATTCGCTGGACATCACGATTAAGGGGAATGAAAAAGCGCGGGTTTTTAGACGCGCATGTTACTCGAACGGGCTAAGTGATGCTTTTTGGCTCATCAGAAGATAGGAGGTAAAAGTGAGCGTAAGGGTGACAAGTGGAACAGTGAGAGGGCTTGAAGGCGCGCTTGTGCATGTCGAGGTGGAGATGCAAGCAGGCGTAAGTCGCTTCGACATCGTTGGATTGCCCGAAACCGCTGTGAAAGAAAGCAGGGTAAGGGTCCAATCAACTTTACGAAATCTTGGGTTTAGACCTACTTCAAAGGCGATAACCGTAAACCTTGCCCCTGCTGACATAAAGAAGTCTGGTTCATATTTCGATCTGCCAATTGCACTTGGGGTGCTTGGATGCTATGAAGCCTTCCCCCCTCAAGGGCTCGAAGGAAAGATGTTTCTTGGTGAGTTGTCTTTGGATGGAAGCATAAGACCTGTGCGCGGGGTTTTGCCAATGGTTATTGCTGCAAAGGAAAATGGCATAACCGAGGTTCTCGTTCCAAAAAGCAACGCGGAAGAAGCTTCAGTAGTAAGCGGGATAAAGACCCTTGTAGTGGATTCATTGCCAGCCGCAATTTCGTACCTCAGGGGAAACGATTGTCTTGAGAGAGCAGTTCCCCAGAAGTCCAGCGGTGTACAAAACAGGTTCGAAGATTTTGCAGATGTGCGGGGACAGGCTTATGCCAAAAGGGTCTTGGAGATTGCAGCAGCGGGCAGGCACAATGTGCTTATGATTGGACCGCCAGGGTCTGGCAAGACTATGCTTGCAAGGAGGCTTCAAACAATCCTTCCGGATTTGAGTTACGAAGAAGCGCTCGAATGCACAAGGATTTACAGTGTTGCTGGTCTTTTGAAATGGGGCGGCGGGCTCATAAAGATGCGACCTTTCAGGTCCCCGCATCATACAGCATCAGCTGTCTCTCTAACCGGGGGTGGTTCTTTTCCTAGACCTGGCGAAGTTTCCCTTGCGCACTGCGGGGTATTGTTTTTGGACGAGCTCCCTGAATGGCGCAGGGATGTGTTGGAAACTCTAAGGCAACCGATGGAAGACGGGGTTGTCACTGTTACGAGGGCATCAGGAACATATACCTTTCCGGCTGATTTTTTGCTAATCGCAGCGATGAATCCGTGTCCCTGTGGCTACTTTGGAGACATGAGGCATAAATGCTCTTGTTCACCAAGAGACATAGCAAGATACAGAAGCAAAATCTCTGGACCGCTTTTAGACAGGATTGACCTCCATGTGGAGGTTCCTGCAGTGCCATTCAAAGACCTCGCAAGACCTGTTACAAAATCAGAGACCTCGGCAGAAATAAAGGCAAGGGTCGAAAGAGCAGTAATGGTGCAAAAAGAAAGGTTCAAGGGAACGGATACAAGGTTCAATGGGAGAATGACGCCAGCCCAGGTGAGGGAGTTTTGCAGGATAGGACAAGATGTAGCGGGAATCTTGGAAAGTGCTGTCGAGAAACTCGGTCTCTCTGCTAGGGCGGTTGACAAAGTGTTGAAGGTGGCAAGGACCATTGCTGACCTTGAAGGGAGTGAAGAGATCAAGGCAGTGCATGTGGCTGAGGCGGTCCAGTACCGACTGCTGGATCGTTATGGATCATATTGGGCGTGAAGTCGGGCGCCAACTAAAAAGGAGGTAGCCTCATGGCAAAGAAGGAGTCCAAGTATCAGGTACTAGATGAACTTGTCCAGAGCATGGACAAGCAGTTTGGCAAGGGAACACTGATGCGGATAGGGGAAAAACCTAGCGGTGCCTTCCCCGTATTCTCATCGGGGTCTCTTTCGTTAGACATGGCTTTAGGCATTGGGGGGATCCCAAAGGGAAGGATCGTGGAAGTGTTCGGACCAGAATCTTCTGGTAAGACCACATTGTGTCTCGAGATGATCGCTCAAGTTCAGAAGGCAGGAGGGGTGGCAGCATTCGTGGATGCAGAGCATGCCCTGGATGTGAGGTATGCGGCAAAGGTCGGCGTAAAAATCGAGGAACTTTTGATTTGCCAGCCTGACTGTGGGGAACAGGCATTGGAGGTGGTGGAAAGCCTTGTCCGCAGTGGGGTTTGTGACCTTATAGTTGTTGACTCGGTTGCAGCACTTGTTCCGAAGGCAGAGATAGAGGGTGATATGGGGGAGGCACATGTTGGGCTTCAGGCAAGGCTTATGAGTCAAGCCCTTCGAAAGCTCGTTGGTGCTTGCCACAAGCACGAGTGCACGGTTGTTTTTGTAAACCAACTCCGCCAGAAGATTGGGGTCATGTTCGGAAACCCTGAAACAACCACTGGGGGAAATGCTTTGAAGTTTTATGCCACCATAAGACTCGAAGTGAGAAAAGTTGGAAGCCAGAAGAACTCCAAAGAGGCAAACGGACACAGGGTTAGGGTAAAAGTGGTAAAGAACAAACTTGCGCCACCATATACAGAGGCGGAGTTCGAGATTATATTTGGGGAAGGGGTGGATAAGGTCGGAGACATGCTAGAGACTGCGGAAAAACTCGGGATTATCGAGCGGTCTGGCTCATGGCTTTCATTCAACGGGGTGCAACTTGGACAAGGAAAGGAGACTGTAATCCAAAAACTTGCTGAAGACCGTGAGATATTCGGGGAGGTGGAAATGAAGGTGAGGGAGCGACTGGGCTTGACCGTACCTCAAGCAGGATAAGAGCATCGCACAGAAGCGAGAAAATCTCGCCCAAGGGTGGGTTCCTTGCGGACGGGCGCCATCTCTATTAGGATTAGGTCAGTCTTGATAGATTGACAAAACCAGGTCGTTATCCGCACCAAGTGGCTTTGCCCAAGGACCATCAGGTATGTCTGTTTCGGACGCAAAAAAAGTAACAGGAAGGTCGAAGACCATACCGTGACACTTCATCTTTCCAAAAAACCTTCTGGCGGTGATAGCAGGATGTTTTTTTACCTCTTCGGGGCTAAGGACAGGCTCCACACAATGGGCAAAACATTTCTGTTCGAAGAACCTCTTTCGTGGCACCTCAGAAAACCCCTTTTCAAGCGACTGTGCGTCCAGCGAACCGAAAATCTTGAGGAGCTCTTCCTGAAACTTTTTTTCTAAAGCACACACACTTACAGACCCGCCATCTTTATCCCTGTAAAGCCTGTAAACTGGAATTCCACCCTCGAGGAAGCCATGTCCCTGTCTTATATCGTCACCTCCAAAGGCTCGTGCAAGCAAAGGAAGAGCAAAAACCAGGGCCCCGTCCAACAAGGCGCAGTCTATTTCCTCGATTCCCCGTTCCTTTTTGCAAAGTAGCGCGAGCAGGGTCACAAGACAAGCCAGAAGCGCACCCCCCACATCCGCAGCCTGAAGAGGAGGGGGGTTCAACGAAGTGTATCCGTACAAAGCACCTGAAAGCGCCATAAAGTTCAAATCGTGTCCTGCCCTCTCTTTGTATTCTCCGTGTTGCCCATATCCGCTCATCCGAACTATTACAAGATTCTCGTTTCGTTCTTTCAAAACATCCACAGGAAACCCTAGACGGTCTAAGACCCCTGGTCTGAACCCTTCCACAAGGCAATCGCTTTTCGAGACGAGACTAAGCAGTTTTCTTTTATCCTCAGAGTTATGCAGGTCAAGGCACAAAAACTTTTTGCCTCGATTGAGGCAGTGAAACAACAAGGAAGCTCCTGAAACAGTGGGCTCCAAATAACGCACAGGGTCGCCCTTCGGCGGCTCCACCTTTATAACATCAGCACCTAGGTCGGATAGAAGCAAAGTCGCATAAGGTCCGGGGATGTTTGTCGTCAGATCAATAATCCGCTTACCTTGTAAAGGTTTTGCTTTCAACCGAGACTACCAACCTTGCGGCGAAAGGACCTGCCTAAGCTTCAATGCCATTGCTATGTTTCCTTCGACCTTGAGCTTACCCTGCGTGAAAGCCTGCATCTCATTCAATCTCCCTTCTACGATCGCCACAAAGTCATCTGCCTTCATCCTGAGTCTCACATCCGTCTTTGGCGCAGGTCCTGTTGCGACTTTGGGTGCGTTCAAATCAAGATGCCAAGTGCCTCCATTCTCACCTTCCAAGACAAACTCGTAAACCCCGCCGATCTTTTTAGCCCTTTCAGGGTTTTTGCTAATCCTCGCAGCAAGCTCGCCGTTTATGATGTCTTCAGGGGTTCTCTTCTTTTCCACCGCAAGCCTCCAAAAGAACTGGCACAAGTGTAGCAAACAGAAGTTTTTGTTGCAAGGGCAGTCTTTGGGGTGGAATGCCCCAAAATGACATTACGACAAAAAAACAAAAGACTTTCGTCAAAACGCAAGGACAAAACTGAATCAAGCCTCCGCACCGTACAATACGGTTTTCTCTATCCAGGGTGCGACGCGCAAACGCTAGGCTACTCAATAGGCGCTTCAGGCTTGATGCTCCTTGAGTATAATAACCTTTAGCCCTGAAGTTTGTCGGGGACGGATATGAAAGTAGTTGTTGCAGGAGCAACGGGCTTTTTGGGAAGATACTGCGTAAGAGCCCTCTTGGAGTCTGGACACGAGGTAGTTGTCCTTGTAAGGAACCCAAGGAAGGCTAGAGAACTGTTTCCAGTAAATGTAGATGTGGCTGTTGCAAACCCCGAGGATGAATCTAGTGTGCGAGGGGCACTCTCGCCAATAAAATGTCACGCTTTGGTGAACCTCGTTGGTATTATTCAGGAAAAGGGAAAGGAGACGTTCGAAAATGTTCACTACCATTATTTTCGACTCCTGCTCGAAGCTGAGAAGGGGCCTCAGTTCCAGAAGGTGGTTCTTGTTTCAGCGCTTGGAACGCACCCTGATGCCCCTTCAAGGTATCATAAGACAAAATTGATGGCTGAAATGGCACTTATCGGTTCTTCTTATTCTTATGCAATATTGCGTCCATCCTTTGTGTTAGGTCCAGAGCAGATGTTTTTGCGTTATGTCCTTGGAAGTTCGGGCGTTCTAAGCAGACTTATGCCACTCCCAGGAGGAGGACGCATCATGTTTCAGCCCGTTGATGTTCGGGATGTTGCTTGCAGTGTGGTAGGTGCCTTGGACGCACAGGACGGGATCTACGAAATATGTGGAGAACGGGTCGTTACTTTTAGACAACTAATACAAGACTTGTGCCGCCTCGCTCAAAAAAAGAAGACGATAGTTGGTGTCCCCCCTGCGATCGCCTATGCTGGCGCATGGGTATTGGAGAAGTTTTCCTCGTCGCCTCCAGTGACCCGCGACCAGCTTCTCATGATGTGGAGGGATAATATCGGTGGCCTTGACGCTGGGATATGTGAAAACGGGGTTGAGGTGCTTTGTAAAAGAAAGCCCATTCCTTATGAAGAGTCTTTGAGTTGGGCGGTTTCTGGCTTTCTTTTGGGGGATACAAAGAAGGATGAGGCATGAGCTCAGTTATTGTTCAGGGGTTACTGTTGTTTGCTTTTGTCTGTGAAACAGCATTTCTGTTGGAGGGTTGTCAAGGAATCCCAAGCCAAACGGCCTTGCACGATATTGCCGTGTTCGAAATCAGGAAACCAGACGATGCGCAATCCTTGGATGATTTAGACGAAAAGGAGAGATTTGAAAACGCGCTAGACCTTTCTATGATGGAGCATGAGGGGCTAACGGATACGGTTGGTATTCCCGAGCTCGAGGCACACGATCACCTCGAAGAAGAAATTATGGATGTAAACGAAGGGGGCTTGGAACACTCGCAAGGTTGCGTGTTTTCATCCGATTGTCCTGTTGGTTTTTATTGCCTCGCTTCACGCTGTGTGCCATGGGAGTGTGTGCCTCAAAAAAAGTGGTGCGAGGAAGGGAATGTGGTACAATGCAGTTTGACAGGTGACAGTTACGAAGTTGTGGAAGTTTGCGATGATGGTGACCCTTGCACAGTCGGGGATAGGTGTGAGAATGGGAGATGTGTGCCGGGGGAGGCAGTTGATTGTGACGATTCAAACCCTTGCACCTCTGACTATTGCTTCCTTGGGACGTGCGAACATAGCCCGGTGCAGGGTAGTTGTGACGACAAAAACCCTTGCACCACAAACGATACATGCGTTGATGGGTATTGTCTTGGGGAGCCGAGGCTATGCGATGATCACAATCCATGCACCGATGACTTTTGTGATCCATTGGTAGGCTGTAAGTTCTTGCCGAACCTCGCCATTTGCGATGATATGAACCCATGCACTATTGGTGACATGTGCAGTGAGGGGTTGTGCACTGGGATTGACACTTTTTCTTGCGACGACGGCGACGAATGCACCAGGGATTATTGCAACAGAGAGACAGGGGCTTGCGAACACCATGGCATTTGCCCTCCTTGTAGCGCGCACCAGGACTGTGATGATTACGACATGTGCACTGTTGATGTATGCGAAAAAGGGTATTGCAGGGCATATCCGAGCAGATTGCCACCCTGTTGTGTTGAAGATGCGGATTGTCTGATTACCTATGAATGTTCTACAGTCAAGTGCATAAATCACCGGTGTCATCTTTTTTCTTTGGACGAGGCTTCCTGTTGCAACAGAGATGTCTTCTTTCAGGACTTTTCTCAAGGGGCAGGCGGTTTTGTCATTGACCCACCAGTGGAAGGCGTTGGCTGGCAAATCCTGTCCAGCAACAGATGCTATTCACAGGAGGGATGCCTCTATTACGGAAATCCGCAGAGCATGTCTTTCGATAACTCTTTTAGAAACTCTGGCACAGCCACTACACACCCCATCAGGCTTCCCGCTCGTGCTCAGGTCACCCTTAGCTTCATGCTGTTCATGGATTGTGAGGCAACACCAAACCATGATGTATTGAAGGTCTTTGCACTTACTGAAAATGGTAGGTATTTGTTGTGGCAAAAAGCTACGCAGTTTCCTATGAGGCAATGGAACCCTGTCTCCATAGACATCTCTTTGTTGAGTGGACGATTTATAAGAGTAGAGCTGTTTTTCGATACCGTTGATGAGACAAACAATACAGGCATTGGCGTTTTGGTGGATGACATGAAGATAGTCTCGACTTGCAGACCTAAGGCTTGTACCATCCCGCTTGACTGTCATTTCCAAGAATATTCATTTGATTGCGTGAACGCACAGTGCGATTTTGGAACGGCTTACGCACACACATTCTCGATAGGCCCCGATACGGGAAGTGAGGGCAGGCTCTTAGCCCCTTATGGGGTTGCATGGTCTGGGGGACTTATATATGTGGCCGACAAGGCGCAGAACACAGTGTTTGTGTTTTCGTTGCAAGGCGGAAAAGTTGAGTTTACCTTGAGCTTTGGCGACAGCATAC
>Ga0197143_1000876_pt1 | contig 28075 bp, 28 predicted proteins | sample GBS70_MetaG_FD_148603 | JGI IMG/M metagenome (GOLD analysis project Ga0197143, IMG submission 148603) | Sediment microbial communities from Great Boiling Springs, Gerlach, Nevada, United States - GBS 70_MetaG | ecosystem: Environmental > Aquatic > Thermal springs > Hot (42-90C) > Sediment... | reverse complement strand
GCCGACTCCGACTCCGACGCCTACGCCGACTCCGACGCCCACGCCGACCCCGACGCCCAGCGCGACTCCGACGCCCACCCCGACGCCCACGCCCGTCCCGCCGCCGATTCCGCTCCAACCAGGGCTCAACCTCGCCGCTTGGCCCGGCCCGGACGCTCCGCCGGCAGAGGCGCTCGCACCGTACCTCCCGGCGATTGCCGCGGTGTATGGTTGGGATGCTGCCCGGCAGCAGTGGCTGCGCTACGCTCCCGAACTCCCTCCCTGGGCGAACACGCTCGCGCTCTTGCGAGCGGGAGACGCGTACTGGTTCATCGCCCGAAGCGCGGTGACGATCTCGCCCCCTTGATGGACCCGATCCGGTAGCCTGACGGCATGACGGAGCAACGGCCGCACCCGGCCTACGCAGGCATCTCCACCTTCCTGCATTTGCCGTGGGTGGAGGACCCTGACCGCATCGCGGAGCTCCAGCCGGACGTCGCCATCGTCGGTGCGCCCTTCGACGTTGCCGTGACCCACCGTCCCGGGGCTCGCTTCGGCCCCCGAGCTATTCGCGCTGCGAGCTACCTGCAGCAAACGGGACTCCACCACCTCGGTTTCCGCATCGAGCCGTTCTCGGTGCTTCGGGGCATCGACGCGGGCGATGCCCGCTGTATCCCGGGGGACATCCAGCGGAGCCACGAGGCGATCCGCGCGAAGCTGCGCGAGCTCCTGGCCGCAGCGCCGCGATGCGTTCCCATCGTGCTCGGCGGCGACCACTCCATCACCTACCCGGCGGCGGGAGTGGTGGCCGACCATTACCAGAGGCGGGTTGGCATCGTGCACTTCGATGCGCACGCCGACACCGCCAACGATTCCTGGGGAGTGTTGCTCAGCCACGGCACGCCCATGCGACGGCTCATCGAAGGGGGCCACATCGCCGGCCGGAACTTCGTCCAGGTGGGACTGCGGGGATACTGGCCCGGCCCCGACGTCATCGCCTGGATGACCGAACAGGGGATGCGCAGCCACTTCCTCTACGAAATCGAAGAGCGTGGCTTCGAGGCCGTGATCGAGGACGCGATCGAGGAGGCGCTCGACGGCCCGGAGTTCATCTACCTCTCGGTGGATATCGACGTGCTGGACCCCGCCTTTGCGCCGGGGACCGGGACGCCCGAACCGGGCGGCCTCAGCTCCCGAGAACTCCTGTGGGCCGTCCGCACCATCGTCAGTCGGGTGCCGATCGTCGGCATGGACGTCGTCGAGGTCTCGCCCCCGTACGACCCCGCTGGGATCACCGCGGAGGTAGCCCACCGCGTCGTCCTCGAGGCGATTGCCGCCCTCGCCGCCAAGCGAGCAGGCCGCTGAGATTACCGACCCTTGCGAGCGCCGCCGCGTGCTCCAGCGGCGACATCGAGCCCGCTCCCGACTGCCCCGAAGGACCCGGTTATCTCGCCGGCGAGGTCAAGACCGTGGCCGCCGCTTGGGCTCTCGCCCGATCTCCCGACCCGCACGCCTGCTTCGGCAGAGGCCGATCCCGCGCTTTCCGGCGTCGGTGCGGCGCCGCGGCCGTTCCCGTTCGCGTGCGGAGGCGGTCCAGGCGGGACCCCATCCGGCGGCCCCGGCGGAAGCCCCTCCGGAGGGCCACCGCGCGGAACGTCGCTGGGTGGGCCCGGCGGCTCGGGCGCGCCGCCTTCGTCACCATTCCCGCAGTTCTCCAGCGCCTCGAGGGCATGGCTGACTCCCGCTTGACCTTCGGCACCGAGCCGGCCGGATTCGAGGAGGGCCCGGAGCACGCTCTGGGCGTGTGCGTTCGCTTGCACGCAGATGGATGCGCCATGCCCGTTCGAGCCCTCCGCCGGCCCAAGGGGGCCACGGGGACCTGGCGTTGGGGTAGTGCTCGGCGTTTCGGACGGCGTCTCCGTCGCTTCGGGGGTTTCGCCGCCCTCCTCCTGTTGCTGGAATCCCACTTCCAGCGCCTCCTGCGAGTGCCCGCTTGCTCCGGAGAAGGCGGGGATGCGCGGCACATCGATGGGGCCTACGCCGCCGCCCGACATCGCCGCAACCGTCCCTGCAGCGGCGAGCGGGAGCAGGGCGATGCCGCCGACGAGTGCCCGACGGAGTCCGCCCCAGCCGACGGCCGCCGGCTCCGGTTGCGCGCGAAGCCGTTTCTCCAGCGTAGCGCGAGCCCGCTCGACGGCGGACTGGGGAGGAGCTTCGGAACGGAGCGAAGCGAAGAGCCTGGCGGCGAAGGCCTCGAGCTCCGCCTCGTCGACTTCGCGATCGGGACGCGCAAAGATGCGGGTCATGGTCATCTACCTCCGTTCAGCGTCGGCAAGCGCGGCGCGCAGTCGAACGATGGCGCGATGCTGGAGCGCCTTGACGGCACCAACGGAACGCCCCGTGACCGCTGCGGTCTGTTCCAGGGAGAGGTCTTCGACGAAGCGGAGGTGGAGCACCTCTCGCTGCTCCGGGGTCAGGGCGGCGAGCGCCTCGAAGAGCCGGTCGAGACGTTCGCCACCGAGGGACGACGAAGGCGCGTGAGGCTCAGCCGGGAACTCCCGCAGCTCTCGCTGGCGCCTCCGCAAGGCATCCAGCGCCCGCTGCCGTGCGATGGCCAAGAGCCAGGCGACGATCGGCTTCCCGCGGTCCCGGTACCGCCGGATGCCCGCGAAGGCCTCCAGGTAGACTTGCCCCATGACGTCCTCGGCGAGGTGCGGGTCCCGGAGCTGGACGAGCGCCGCCCGATAGACGGCTTCGTGCGTTGCTTCGAAGAGACGCGACCACGCCTCGGCGTCCCCTGCGCGGAGCAGCTCCAGCTCCCTCGTCCCTCCCGGTATCCGGACGCGGGCTGCCGGGGCGGAAATCACTCCGAAGGCCACCTCACCACCTCCTCGGTTCGGGAGCGTTCACCTGTATAGCGTCCGGAGGGGGCGAAATGTTACGGCTCCGTCGCCTCTCGCCAGGTGACGAATGCGGAAATGCAGGACACCGGCGGTGCGTGCGGCTGAGCGCCCGGTCGAACGAGTCGAGACCTGAACGCGGCGCGGAAGGCTTCGAGCCGAGGCTCGACGGCGGGGCGGACGGCTTGCCTAGCGTTCCGGGGCGTGTGGCCGGGAGCTCAGTCGAGGGAGCCGAGGGCGCGGAACTCCTCGAGAACCAGGTCGATCTCGGACTCCCCGAGCGTGCGGACGGTGGTCGCCAGCTCGGCCAGCCGGGCGGACTCCACCGGTCCCTGGCGGAGGGCCGCATCGACGGACCATAGTTTTTCGAGGGCACGCTGGAGCTGGGCCTCGATGGCCTCGGCGCGCGAGCGGAGACGGGGCTCTATCTGACCGCGGGAAAGCCCACGGGCGAGCGTATCGAGATGGAATTCGATGGCGAGCGCCGCGCCTCTGACGGCCTCGTGCGCCTCCTTTCGGCCCGCGGCGGCGTCGGCGAGGTCGCGCGCGGCGGCGAGGAGCGATTCCCGGACCGGCCGTGCCGCTGGCGGCTGGCTCATGGCGCACCCAGGGAGCCGGCAGGAGCCAGCGACTCGAGCGCACGCCGAAGCTTCGCTTCGACCTCTTCGGCCAGGTTCGCGACCTGAGGGTTCGACACGAGCTGGAAGATGGCCTTCGGGCTGAGGACGGCGACGACGCTCCCGCCCTCCTCCTCGGCGACAACGACGTTGCAGGGAAGGAGGAGCCCGATGAGTGGCTCCGCCTCGAGTGCCCGATGGGCGAGGGGCGGGTTGCAAGCGCCCAGGATCGTGTAGCTGCGGAAGTCGATTCCGAGCTTCTTCTTCAGCGTGGCGGCGACGTCGATCTCGGTCAGAATGCCGAACCCCTCGGCAGCCAGCGCATCGACGATGCGGCGCCGTGCCTCGTCGTAGGAGACACCCGGGAGACGAAGGGTGAGGCCATAGGCTGGGTCACTCATCGGTCACCTCGCATCACGGATTCAAGCGCGGCCGACGCCGCACCCTCCATGGTACGTCGATGGGGAAGGGGGAAGGAGAAATGGTGGGCAGGCAGCTCAACTCAGGGGGGTCGTCTGCGGCCCTGGAGCCTCGGGGCCGGAGCGTCTGCGGGGGCAATCGCGACAGCGCCACCTGCCCACCACCGCGCCCATGATGGTCCGCCGTCTGCCGTGAGGGGGACGGCCATTCGGCCCTTCTTTCGCTCGCCGAACGGCCCTCATTCCCCGGTATCGCTGCCCTCGGCACCGGCGTCGATTCGCCGGAGGACGAAGACGATGAGCCCCACGATGACGGCGCTCGGCAGGCCCAGCAGCGCGGCCGGCAGGAACGTGGAGGTGATGGGCGGCCGGCGATCGAGGAACACGGGCATGGTCCCTGAAGGGGTAATCGTGCAGGCCACCCCCTCCTCCGTGTCGGCCGGCTCGATGATCGCCGACCCGCCCGGGGGAACCGTCCAGGCCCCGATGCGGTGGGGAACGACGTCCTGGTTGATGACGCGCACACGGCCGTTTCGGCCGATGGTGAGCGAGTTGGGGATGAAGGGTGGGGGCTCGCCCCTGGCGACCGCCTCGGCGGTCCCAGCGGGGATGACGAGGTTCGTCGTGCGAGCCTCCGCGCTGATCGGCTCGAAGATCGCCCACCACGCCAGGCTGAGCCCCCAGGAGAGGGCCAGCACCAGCACGACCGCGAGCGTCACCGGGCTGGCCGCCGCCGCAGCCGCCCAGCGCCGCACCGCCCCCGCTTCAGACCCCCTGGACGAGGTAGAGGGCAGGGTAGTAGAAGACCCAGACCACATCGACGAAGTGCCAGTACATCACCACGCCCGAAATGGGCCAGTGGTCCTTGCTGTTGAAGCGGCCCCGGAGGAGCTGGATGAGGGCGAGCACGAGGAGGACGATGCCGCTCACGACGTGCGAGGCGTGGAGGCCCGTCATCGAGAAGAACACCGTTCCGAACGCCTCGTGCCGGGAGAACTCCGCCGTCGACCATTCCACCCCCACCCCGGCGGCGAACACCAGCCCGAGAAGGATGGTCCCGATGAGGCCCCAGATGGCGATCCCTCGCCGGTCGTGTTCGATGGCCGTTTCCGCCGTGTAGGCCGTGACGCTCGAGAGGAGGAGAACGATGGTGATGCCGAGTCCGAGCGCCTGGTCGAGGTGCTCCGCCTCGATGCCTTCGAGGAAGAAGCGCGCGGAAAGGAAGAGCCCGAAGAGGATGGATTCGGAGAAGAAGAACAGCCAGAGCCCCACACGCTTCAGGTGGACGGGGTCGGGGTGGGCGTGCTCGGCGATCGGGAGTGAGGTTGCCGTCGCGGCCATCAGTGAACCTCCTCACCACGCCAGACGCGCGGCAGGTGCATGAAGAACCACATGATGAGCCCCGCCTTCGTGCCGGCCGAGAGGGTGAGGCCGAGGAAGCGAGCCGTCGCGTCAGCCATCTCGGCGGCGAAGATGTACTCCACCACCGTGAGGACGGCCAGGGCCACGGCCACAAACCAACCGACTTTGAAGATGCTCATCGCGTCGCGAACCTCCTAGGGGTGTAGGAAGCGGGAACGCTCACTTCGCGCCTCCGGCGGGAGCACCGCCAGGCATGGGCGTCGGCACGATGGCATGGACCGCACCGGGCACGCCGTACTCGTACGGGTGGCCGCGGACGACCGGGGGTGCGGGGAAGTTCTCGATCGGCGGCGGCGACGAAGTCTGCCACTCGAGCGTCCGCGCCCGCCACGGATTCGCCTCGGCCACGGGGCCACGCACCCACGAGACGACCATGTTGTAGACGAACACGAGGAAGCTGGCGCCGAGAGCGAAGGCAGCGATGCTGATGATGAGGTTCACTCCCTCGAGCGAGGAGGGGTAGTCGGCGATCCGCCGGTTCATGCCCAAAATTCCCGGCCAGTGCATCAGGAAGAACGTGACGTTGAATCCAAGGAACATCCACCAGAAGTGGAGCTTCCCCAGGGTTTCGTTGTACATGCGGCCGGTCATCTTCGGGAAGTAGTAGTAGATCGCACCGAAGAGGGCAAAGATTTCACCGCCGACGATGGTGTAGTGGAAGTGAGCCACGACGAAGTACGTATCATGGAGATGGATGTCGGTTGGCACGTCGGCGAGGAAGATGCCGGTGACGCCACCCAAAGCGAAGTTGAAGATCACCGCCATGGCGAAGAGCATCGGCGTCTTCAGCCACAGCCTCCCCATGAAGAGCGTCCCCAGCGCCGAAAGGAAGATGAGCCCGGTGGGAATGGAGATGGCTTCGGTCAGGGCGAGGAAGGGCCCGTGCAGGTAGTTCGGCATGCCCGAGGTGAACATGTGGTGCGCCCAAACGAGGCCACTCAGCCCCAGGATGCCCAGCAGGCCCCCGACAGCGTACTTGTAGGCGAACAGCGGCTTCCGGGAGAAGTGCGTGATGAGTTCGAGGGCAAGCCCGAAACCCGGCACGACCATGATGTAGACGGCCGGGTGCGAGTAGAACCAGAACACGTGCTGGTAGAGTAGCGGGTCGCCGCCCGCCTCGGCGTTGAAGAAGCTCATGCCGAACGCACGGTCGAGCAGCACCATGAGGAGGGCCGCAGCGAACCCCTGCGTGAAGAGGAGCGCGAGCCAAGAAGCGACGAACATGGACCAAACGAAGATCGGCAGCCGTCCCCAGGTCATGCCCGGCGCCCGGAGGAAGATGATCGTGGCGATGAAGTTGAGGCCGCCGAGAATCGAGGTGAGACCGAAGGTGATGATGGCGAGGTTGAAGAGCAGCTGCGCGTTTTCGGTGAGCACCGAGAGGGGCGGATAGGCCGTCCAGCCGGTTTCGAGGCCTCCCAGCGCGGGCGTCAGCAGCAATAGCAGTGCGACTGGCGGGTTGAGCCAATAGGTGAGGGCGTTGAGCCGCGGGAAGGCCATGTCCTGTGCGCCGATCATCAGCGGGACGGCGTAGTTGCCGATGCCGCCGATGACCGCCGCCACCGCCACCGCGATCATCAGGATGCCGTGGAGGCCCATGACCGCGTTGTACTGGTCGTTGCTCAGGAACTGGTTGCCCGCCTGGGCCAGCTCAGCCCGCATCACCATCGCCAGCAGGCCGGCGAGGAGGAACACGACCACGAAGGTGACCAGGTATTGGATGCCGATGACCTTGTGGTCGCTATTGAAGACGAAGTACCGCTGCCAGCCTGGTGCTTTGCGGGCGTAGGTGGGGAGTCCGAACCATTCCCGGCCCCATGCACCCCACATTCCGATGCCCATCAGCCATCCGACCAGTCCGAAGATGTAACCGACCGTGATCGAAATTTGCGCGTCCCATGGGCTGTGGCCGAAGGCAACGCGCACGAGAGCGGTCAGGCCTACCCCGACGTAGAACCCGATGAGCCCGGATGCGACCCCGCTGGCGATGGAGATGAGTGCGTACATCGTCGCGTAGTCCCCCTCGCTACTGAGCTTTCATCTGCTGGACCCAGGCCTCGAACTCCTCCCGTTCGACGACCCGGACGGGGAGAACCATCTTCGAGTGGTCGAGCCCGCAGAGCTCCGCGCATTGCGCGCGGAAGGCTTGATCCTCGGCATAGCTGCCGGTGGCCACGGGCTTCACCACCATGTAGGTGGTGCGGCCGGGAATGGCGTCGATCTTCATCCGGAAGGCGGGAATCCAGAACGAGTGCACTACGTCGGTGGAGTTCACTTCGAAGCGGACGGTCGCGTCCACGGGTAGGACGAGTTCGCGCCCCTGGACGGCGTTCACCGTGATGCCCTGCTCCGGATATTCGAACGCCCACGACCAACGGAACCCGGTGACCTTCACGACCAAGTCGGCACCGGTCTCGCCCCAGCCGTAGCCGCGAGGATCGGCCTGAAGCTTCGCCAACCCGGTAAGGCCCGGGTAGATCATCACGGTGATGGCGAGGCTGGCGGTGACGGCGAGCCAGGCAATCGGCACCCAGTTCCGACCCCACCATGCCGGGCCTTCGCTCTCGCCGGTGCGCTGCCGGAAGGCGAAGAACGAGTACCCCACCCAGGCGAAGACGAAGGTGAGAACCGGCAGGCCCATGAAGGCGAGGAGCCGGAAGATGCCGTCGAACTCCTCCGAATACTCGGCACCGATGACCGGAAGGTAGTCGAGCGTGAGGACGAGTGCCCCGAGGACCGTGAGGACGACCCAGATGACCACGATGTTGACGATGTGCCGGGCCACAGACCTCCTCCGTCACAATATGGGGGCATCGGAACCCCGCGCCCCCGCAGCGGGTGCCGCAGCACCGAAGTTGGAACGAGTCTCAACAAGCAGGGTAGGGCGCTTCGCGCGGTGTACCTATGGCCATTCGGCCAAAGTTGTCGGGACCGTCGGGCCTTGGCACTCGCCGAAAGCCGCCTACACGTCCTGGCGGCGGAACACGGCGACGGCGACGACTAACGGAGCGGCGACCCAGGCGACGAGAGCGGACGCGAGGAGGCCCGCGGTGACGCCCGTGCCGAGTTCCGTCGCCAGGTAGGCGCCGAGCGGGCCGAGCACCTCGAGGTTCGGCTCGACGGCGAGGATGCCCAGGATTCGAGCCGCCTCGACGGGGTCGAGCAGGGACGCCAGGAGGAGCGTCCGGCCCGAGGCGGAGATGGTGAGCGCGACGGCGATCGCAGCCAGCTCGTAGAAGAGCGTGAGCACGAGCCACACCAGCACGGCCGCAGCCATGGCCCGCAGCCGAGTGCGGAGGAGGACGGAAAGGAGCACTCCGATGCTGGCGGAGGCGCTGGCCAGTCCTGCGGCGAGCCCGACGAAGACGAGATACCGGTCCAGTGCCCCGAGCGGGGCGACGAGGGCGAGAAGCAGGCCTCCCAGTCCGAACCCGAGCGCCACCGCCGCCCAGAGGGCGAGCGTGAGCCCGGCATACTTCGCGAGCAGGAGCTCCCCGGCGCCAATCGGCTGGGAGAGGAGGGTGGCCAGCGTGCCCTGCTCCCGCTCAGTCGCCACGGCGGCCGCACCCAGGAGGAGCGCGAGAAGCGGTACGGCGAGGAGCGCCAGGTTTAGCAAGCCGGCGGTCGTGCGGTTGAAGCCCTCAGCGAAGACATCGCCACCGGATTGGACGCGAGCGAACAGCAACACGAGAAGCCCGAACGAGAGCGCGAAGCCGACGAGCCAGCGACTCTGGGCGGCGTCGCGGATCTCCTTGCGCACGAGCGTGAGGAAGGAGCTCACGGGTCGACCTCCGTGAGGCGCCGCAGCGCGTCGTCGGCTGGAGCCTCCTCGACGCGCACGTCGGAGACGGGAATTCCTTCATCGACGAGCGAATGGAGGATGGCCGCCTTCTCGGGAGCCCGGACGGGCACGACCACCCAATCGCCGAGGCGCTGAACGGAACGCTGCGGCATGGTGCGCCGGAGGAGTTCGAGCGCCTCCTGGGAGCGGCCGTTGATGCGTAGGTAGAGGCGGCTTTCGACGGCGGGCGCCTCCAGGAACTCGCGAGCAGGACCGAGGAAGACAGCGCGTCCCCGGTCGAGAACCAGGACATCGTCAGCGATGTGCGGGACATCTTCGAGCCAGTGCGTGGAGAGGAGCACGGACTTCCCCGCGGCGCGCTGGTCGGCGATGAGGCGGCGCAGCTCGACCCGTGCCGCGACGTCGAGCCCCGACGCAGGCTCGTCGAGGACGAGGAGCGGAGGATCGGCGAGGAGGGCTACGGCGAGCGCGAGCCTCCGCCGCATTCCTCCCGAAAGGGCGGCGACACGCCGCTCGGGCACGGAGCCGAGCCCCACCAGCTCGACGCATTCGCGCGCCCGCTCCGGCGAAAGGCCACGAAGCGCAGCGTAGAAGGCCGCCGTTTCGGCCACGGTGAGGTCCGGATGGAGAGCGGCCTCCTGCGAGAGGTAGCCGATGCGCCGACGAGCTTCCTTCGGGTTCCGCGCCACGTCGATGCCGTCGACCAGGATCTGCCCTTCGAAACGGATGAGCGCCACGACCGACTTGATGAGCGTCGATTTCCCGGCACCGTTCGCGCCGACTACCGCGAGCACCCGCCCAGGCGCAAGCTCGAACGAGACCCCGTCGAGAGCGCGAACCCTCCCGTAAGATTTGGCGACAGCGCGGGCCTGCAACACCCTCACCACCTCCTCGCGACGGGGATGCGGCGAGCGAAGGCGACCGGGAGCGTACCCGCTGCCGCCAGGCCGACGGCAGCCCCCAATGCTGGCAGATGACGGGACGACGCCGTGCTGAGGGTGACAGGGGGTTCCATCAGCGGAGCCGGGTCGACAAGGCGCACTTCGGGCTCGAGCGCCGGGAACCAACGGGAGGCGAGCTGGATTGCCGTGTGCGCCGGTGTGAAAGCGTACGCTTGCACCGCTGCATTCTCGCCGCGAAGGTCGGCAAAGGCGTCCTTGTACGTGAAGGGGAGGTCGCCGATGCCATCCCCGTCGGCGTCGAAACCACGGTAGCTGTCCCAGTAGTTGCCGCGGCCATCGAGAGCCCACCGGTTGCGCCGTGCGATGTCCCCCCCGAGGCTGCGGACCTCCTCCAGGTTTCCCAAGAACGTATTCCCTGTGAAGGTGATGTCCGCCGTCGTGAACAGCTCGAGCGCAACCTGGTTGTAGCCGATGAAGTTCCCGCGGACGCTCACGTACCCCTGTGGGCTCCGGGGCGCCCCGTCGGCCGTGAGGGCAAGTCGGTTGTGATGGATGAAGTTGCCCTCGATGGTCACATCGTCGACGTCCTTGAGGAGGATGCCGTAGCCGGACGCTCCGGAGCGGTTGTACGCGAGCACGTTCTCCCGAAGGACAATGCCTCGGGAGAACATGATAGCCGCCCCAGCGATGTTCCTCGTGAAGCGGTTACGGTGGAATTCGTTGTGGTCCGCATACATGTAGTGAATCCCGTAGCGGACGTCGGAGACGTCGTTGCCCCGTAGCAGGTTGTGATCGGAGAAGCCGAGGAAGAGACCGTCCTTTCCGTAGCGGATGACGTTGTTCTCGACCAAACAATCGCTCGCGTTGAAGAGGTAGATGGCGTGGCCGCGCCGCTCCGGCGGGAGGTCCGGGATCGAGGTGATGCGGTTGTTCCGCACCACGTGGCCGCCGCTGTTGAGGAGGGAGATCCCGTACAGCACGTCGCGGAGCTCGTTGCCCTCGATGGTGGCCCGCGGCGCGGTGACCCGAATCCCCGCCGGCTCCCGGGCAACGTCTCGCGCACTCCCCCTGATAACGAAACCGCGGAGGGTGACTCCCTCCGCGGCGATGACGATCACGTCGCCGCGTCCCCCGCCGTCGATGACCGGTCTCCCTTCGCCAACGAGCGTGATCGGCTTGTCGATGGTGATCTGTTCGTGGTAGGTGCCTGGCGGCACGATCAGGGTGTCGCCGGGGGCAGCGCGGGCGATGGCCTCCGCGATGCTGCCCGGGAAGTCCGCAGCGGTCTCCCCGCGAGTGGGCAAGGCCGCCCAAGCCCCCACGACGAGCAGCAGCGCCGCCGTTGCCGAAGGGCCCGTGTTCTTCCAACTAGCCACGAACCAGCGCGCGAGCGCGGGGCCGAAGGTGATGACGACTGCCGCCCCGACCATGGCCCAGAAACCCCAGTCGACCATCGTGTCGGCGCCGAAATTCATAACCCGGGTCGGACCGATGACCTTCGGCGTGAAGGGCTCCATGCGAAGAGCGGCCTTCGGGTCGAGGTCGTGGCCAAACTCATACAGCCAATACTGCAGGTCGGCGAGGAAGAAGAGCGGCGGCGTCCATAGGAGCGCCCGTATCAGAGTGCGATGGAGGCGACGACGCGCGAGGAAGGCTGCAGCGGCGGTGAGTGCGATGAGCACCGGCATCGCCACGAGGAACAGCTTCAGCTCCCAGACAGAGTCGGGCTCGATCGGCTTCATGCCGATGTAGTGATTGAGGCGGTTGATCTCCTCGATGTCCCCTTCCATTCGGTACCCGTAAGCCGTGAGGTAGAGGCCGTTCGGGTATTGGGGGGCCACCAGCTTGAGCTTCCACAGCGGAAGGAGCATCGAGAGTCCGAGCAGCACGGCTGCGACGAGGGCCGACACCGTCCAGTAGGCGTCCGGGACGGAGTACCGGGCGAGAATCCCCTGACGCGGGGCGTCGGCAGCACGGGCTGGAAGCGTCACGTCGCGCGTCGTCGTCATGACATCTCCTCCGGGGTCCAACGTTCCACCAGGGCAGGCCAGTCGATCACCTCACCCCCGAGCTCGCGGGCGAGGGCTTTTGCGTCGTCGACCGTCGCGGCGGCCACGAGCCGGTAGGCCATCGGCGTATTCACATCGGCATTCGCCACGTAGCCGGCGGATTCGGCCGGCACGAGGGTTTCCGTGCGGTAGTCCGACACCCAGGCTCGGATTGCCGCGCGGTCGGGCTGTCGGCGTAGCAGCTGCACGAGGCAACCGATGTCATCGAATCGCTGCGGACCATTCGGGCCGCGCCAGGCTGCTGCGAAGCGACGGTCGGCGATGACCATCCCGCAGTAGGCGCACGTATCGCCGCCGAAGCGGATGTTCGGCGGGCCGGAGCCGTCCTCGCCGCCCCCCGGGAGCAGGAGGTAGCCAGCAGCTCCCGCCGCGGCGGCGGCACCGAGCGAAGCGAGAGCGATGACGAACCTGCGGCGGGAGATCATGGCGTGGCTCCTTCGCGCCGGGGGGCTGCCAGCGGCCTTAAGGCCGCTGGCAGCCTTGAGGAGGGAGGATTACGAAACCAGCAGCCAGCCCTGCATCTCGAGGTGGAGTGCGGAGCAGAACTCGGTGCAGTAGTAGGCGAAAGCGCCCTGGGTGTCGGCAACGAACTCCACCGTCGTGGCCTCTCCGGGGTCGAGGCTTACGTTGATGTTGTAGCGAGGGATGGCGAACCCGTGCGTAGCGTCCGGCGTTGTCTCGACGTTCGTCAGGTGGATGACGACCTTGTCGCCCTTCTTCGCCCGGATGATGTCGGGCTTGAAGTTGCTCCGCTTCACCGTGGCCCAAACTTCGACGGTGTTCCCCTTCCGCTCGATGCGCTCTTCGCCTTCCTTCACCGCGTTCGGGTCGGGCTCCATGGTGAGCGGGTTCGTGCCGGGCGGATACACCTCCCACGCCTTGATGCGGTCGATGCGAATGCCCTGGACGTAGTGGGGCTCGGCCGCGGTGATGGGCATATCGGCGATGATCTCCATCTTCTCGCCGGTGAGGTCGACGAGCTGGAAGTTCTGGGGCTTGAGCGTGCCGACCACGGGGAAGCGGTCGATGGACCACTTGTTGAGAGCGACGAGGTACTTGCCCGCCGGCTTGACCGTATCGCCCTCCATCACCACCAGGTGGCCGATGTTGTAGTGGATGGGGAGCTTCTCGACGAGCTTAAAAGCCTGGTCGCCGCTGAAGTACGGCTCGCCGAGGGACCACTTCGCTACGGCGCTCTCGAGGAAGAGGCTCGTGTAGGCGTACCCCTTGTCGTCGAACTGCGTGTGCAGCGGGCCGGCGCCGAGCTCGACGCGGGCAGCCACCACAGCATCGTAGCGGACGATCGGCACGCCGTAGACGTCCTTGTCCTCGAAGTCCTGCTTCTCGATGGCCTCCTTCAGCTTGGTGAAGGAGTAGACGGTGGCGTGCGGGTCGAGCTTGCCGCTGACGCAGATGTACTCCCCGTTCGGCGCGACATCGACGCCGTGGGGGCTGCGCGGCTCTGGGACGAGGTAAAGCACGCCCTCCTTAGCCGCCACCTCCAAGGGGATGACCTTCATGCCGTTCTTGGTGGTGTATCGGCCCGCCGCGACGAGCTCCTCCGCCTTCTTCCAATTGATGACGTGGAGGTAGTCGAAGTCCCTCTGCGATGCGCCGACCTCGAGCGGTTCCTTCCCTTCGAGGTTGCCGCCGGTTGCCATCTCGGCGTTGTAGGAGTTGATGAACGCCCACCCGTAGCTCACGAGCTTGCCAGCATCGGCCAGGTCCTGGGTATACGGCGGAAGCTCGACTTGGAAGCTCCGGGAAAGGTCGACGCGCCCCGTCTTCTGGTCGACGGCGAGGAAGCTCGAATACCCGCGGAACGCGTCCTTGAAGTTGTCGAGCGCCTTATCGATGTTCTCCGTCTTCACCAGCGTGGGCGTCATCGAGGAGATGTGCACGTACTCCGTGTTGGGAGTGACGAACGCCCCGCCGTGAGACGACTGGAGGTTGGGGACGTCGACGATCTGCTTGACCTTGAAGTCGCGGAGGTCGGCCATGGCGAGGCGGCCGTTGGCGCGGTCGTTGATGTAGACCCAGCGCCCGTCGTACTCGCCGTTCGTTTCGCTGAGCGCGGGGTGATGGGTATCGGCCCAGGTGAGCTTCCCGCGGGCCCGGGAGTACGGCGTCCCCGCCTCCGTCGTCCCCTCGTCGAGCACTGCCTCGCCCCAGTCAGCACCGTACCCGAAGCCCTGCCATGGCTCGGGCGTGAACATCCCGATGACCTTGTACAGGCGCATCGAGGGCACGCCGATCACGAGGATCTGGCCGCCGTGCCCCCCCGACGAGAAGAGGAGGAACTCGTCGAGGTCGGGCTTCCCCGGCGGAACGAACGACTTGACGGCCTTGCGGACCTCTTCTGCGGTCAGGCCACGGGCATCGGCGACCTGCTGAACATCGCCGGAGAGCCCAGCCCCGCCACCGCCATCGCCGCCCCCAACGGCACGACCGATGACTCCCCCGACGATGAGACCTGCGGCGCCTGCGGCACCTCCGGTCAGAAGTTCTCGACGGGTGACTGCCATGCTATTCCCTCCTTTACACGGCTGACGCCGTGATCAATCCGTGACAGTGATGACTCCAGCCATGTCGGGGAGGTGATAATCGCACTGGAAGTCGTACTTACCGGTCTTCGTGAACTTCGCCTCGAATTCGCTCGTCTGGCCGGGATTGACGAGGAGGTCGCTCTTGAAGTCCTTACCTTCCTTCGCAGCGCTGAGGATGTGCATGTTGTGAACGGCAGTGCCCTGATTCTTCGCGACAAACTTGACGGTGGTATTCACGGGGACCGTAAGCTCTTTCGGCTCGAAGAAGTTGTCCTTCATCACGACCTCGATAACCTTCTCGGCACCTTCCGAGCCGCCGGCGCTCCCGCCGGAGCTCCCTGCCGGCTTGGTGGCGATGGGCGCAGGCGTGGACTCGCCGCCGCCCGAACCGCCGCAGGCTGCCATCGCCGCGCCGCCCAGCACGGCGAGGGCCAGGAGTGGGGTGACGAACTTCCAGAAGTTCACGGCTCCTCCTTGTTTCTCGCGAGCAGCCCCACGGGCCGCTCGTGATTGATGTCACGAGTGTGGTAGGAGTCCTCCGCGCTTTCCACGGTCGAACGGCCCCGCCAGGAGAGTCCGAACGGCCCCAATGGGGGATTCCGTCATCCCTCAAGCCGAGAGGCCGATGCGAGGTCGGAAGCGACCGTCGGCCGCAACGCCGAGCACCAGGGTGGGACGGAGGGCCTGGCTACCCCGCCACGCGGATCACCGCCGTCATCCACGGGTGGATGAGGCAGTAGTACGCCCACTCCCCTGGCCGCGAGAAGGTGAGGCTGCGGGATTCGCCTCGGCCGAAGAGCCCCGTGTCCCAGCTTCCGTCCCGGGCGGTCGCGGAGTGCGGGACAGGGTCATCGTTGACCCAGGTCACCGTCGTTCCCGCCCGAATGGAGAGGTCGGATGGGACGAAGGCGTTCCCCGTCATCCGAACAGTGACAGCAGATGCATCGCTCGTGACCGGGGTGGATGGCGCCTGCACACCGAACCCCCGCATATGGGGCATCCAGGCGAAGCCGCCGCCAGTAACCATGTGCCACGCCATGAACCCGAACCAGACGGCGACGGCCAAGGCGAGGAGCACGCCGACGCTCGCAGCAGGGAGAACGAGAAGACCCCACCGCGGGCCGTTGGCGGTTCCCGGGCCGGGCGCCGCTGCACGCACGCCCAACGCGACAGCTGAAGCGCCTGCGAGCACCGCGAGGAGAAGAATCAGGAACCAAACCGCCATCATGGCACACCTCCTACGCCTGGCGCTCGAAGGGGCTCCGGGTCTTCTTGGCGAATGGTCGGGAATCGAAGCACCTTCTCGGCATCCTCTCCGCGCGATTCGAGGGTCGCGCACGGGAGCCGTGACGCCACCGGCCGTTCGGCCCGCGGGCGAGGGCCCGGGTGGAGGGAAGAAGGCCGCCTTTTCCTCTCCTTTCGTCTACGGCGCCGAGAGCCACTGCTCGCGCACGAGGCGACGAACCACCTTCCCGGACGCCGTCTTCGGGAGCTCTGCCACGATGCGGATCTCCCGGGGTAGCTTGTACCCCGCAAGCCGGTGCCGGCAGAGCTCGAGGAGCTCCTGGGGCGAGACCTCGGCTCCAGGACGGAGCTCGACCGCGGCCGCCACACGCTGGCCCCATTCCGGGTCGGGGAGGCCGACAGCCGCTGCCCCTGCGACGGCCGGATGCTCGCAGAGGACCCGCTCGATTTCAGCCGGGGCGACGTTCTCGCCACCCGTGACGATGAGGTCTTCCCTGCGGTCGAGCACGTAGAGGTACCCTTCGTCGTCCAGGTACCCGACATCCCCGGTTGCCAGCCACTCCCCCCGTAGCTTCTCCGCGGTCGCCTCGGGCTGCCGATGGTATCCCGCCATGACCGTTGGGCCGCGTACCCAGATCTCGCCCGGCTCGCCGGGCGCACATGGCTCCCCCGCCTCGTCCACGACGCGAACCTCCGTCGGGAAGATGGGCTTCCCGGCAGACCCGAGCTTGCGGAGCGCGTCCTCGGGAGGCAGGGTGCAAACCTGGGACGCGGCTTCGGTGAGCCCGTACGTCTGCACGACCGGCGCTCCCATGCGAGCGCACCGTTCGAGCAGGTCACGCGGAACAGGACCGCCTCCGACCAGGATGCAGCGGAGCGACGGGGGGTACGGAGCATCACACCGCGCATCCAGCAGGCGCCGGAGCATGGTCGCGACGACGGAGACGATGGTGGCGCCCCCTTCGTCGATGTCGCGGTTGACGCGCCCGGCGTCGAAGCCTTCATGGATCGAGACCTCGATGCCGTACAGCACCCCCCGAAGGAGAATCGAGAGACCACCGACGTGGAAGAAGGGAAGGCAGGCAAGCCAAACATCGTCCCCAATGAGGCCGAGATTGAAAGCCGAACCGACCGCGCTCCAGAGATGGTTGGCGAAGGTGAGGACCACGCCTTTCGGACGGCCAGTGGTACCGGACGTGTACACGATCGAGTGGGGCGCATCGAGGCGGAATCGGGGCGGAGGGAACGCCGCCTCGTGGAGCGCATCGAGGTCCGGCAGGCGACGGGCGAGGACGCCGGCCGTCCGCGCTGCCGCCTCGCCGAGGGCGGCGTTGGCGTCATCGAAGAGAAGGAGCGAAGCGCCGGAATCGCGGAGCTGCCAGGCGAGGTCGTCGGCCGTAAGCCGTGCGTTGAGCGGCACGAGCACGCCGCCGGCGCGCGGTACGGCGTGGATCGCCACGGCCGCCGCGAGCGAGTTCCAGGCCAACAGGCCAACCGACGAGCCCTGTCGCACCCCCTCCGACTGCAGCCAGGCGGCGAGCGCCGAGACGGCGCGGTCGAGCTCGGCGAACGTCCAGCGCCGTTCGCCGAGCCGCACCGCAGCACGGGCTGGAGTTGCCGCCGCCCGGTGCGCCAGCCAATCGGGCACCAGACTCACCCTCGCACCTCCAGGAGGGGCCGCCGGGCGAGCACCCAGGGAGCCGGCGAGGTGCCAATGCCCGGGGTATCCGAGAGGTCGAGCATCCCGTCCGCAATAGCCAAGGACGGCTCGGCCGTATCGCGAACGAGCAGGCGCACGGTCGCGAGCCCGTGCGCCACCGAACGCCCGGGGAGCGACGCCGCCAGCTGCGCGGCGGCAGCGACCGCGAGCCCGCCGTCGAGGGAGGAGGTGACCACCGGCACGACGCCATGGGCTGCGGCTGCCTCCGCTGCCACGAGGGCAGCCGTGAGCCCACCGACGACCGCCGGCTTAACGGTGACGACATCTGTCGCCTCCGCTCGAAGCAGCGCCTCCACCGCTTCGAGCGAGACCACGTCTTCGTCGGCGGCGACGGGAACCGGGCATCGGCGGCGCAGGCGGGCAAGAGCCGCGGGGTCTCCAGGCGGGAGCGGCTGCTCCACGTATTCGATGTCGAAGGGGGCGAAGGCCTCGAGCGCCCGCGCCGCCTCCTCCTCGCTCCAGGCTCCGTTCGCGTCCAACCGGAGGGCAACGCCGCTGCCGAGCGCGTCGCGGGCGGCCCGAACGCGGGCGATGTCGTCGCGCAGAGGGCGTCCGCCCACCTTCAACTTCGCGGCCGAGAAACCCTCCCGGCGCGCGTGGCGTGCCGATTCTTCGACTTCACCCGGGGTGTTCCCCACAAGCAGTGTGTTGACCGGCACGGCACTCGCCGCATCGCGTGAGAGGAGGCTGCGTAGCGTCAGGCCCGCCCGTCGTGCCAGGAGGTCGAGGGCAGCCGCTTCGACGGCGAACGCGACCGCCGCCGTGACGGCATCGCGAGGCGGTCGGGCTCGGACGGCGGCGGCGAGGGCAGCAGGGGTCCGCCCGACGGCCAGCGAGAAGCACTCTCCGAGCGCAACGGAAAGGGAGAGACGTCTCGGGCGCGCAAACCCGGCCAGCGGACCGGCCTCGCCCCAGCCCGCACAGCCCTCGGCGTCACGGAGCATCACCACCGCGACATCGCGGCCACGGAGCGCCCGCCCAGCGGTGAGGACCGGGGTCTTCAGCCGAAGCCGGACCCGCCAGGCCACCGCGCGGACGATGGCCGGGCCGCCGATATCCGCGGCTGCTTCAAGGCCAGCGAGGGAACTGGTCATAGCGCGGAGGACGCTTTTCGAGGAAGGCGTCGCGGCCCTCCTTCGCTTCGTCGGTCATGTAGGCGAGGCGGGTCGCCTCGCCGGCGAAGAGCTGCTGGCCGACGAAACCATCGTCAGCCAGGTTGAACGCGTACTTGAGCATTCGGATCGAGGTGGGGCTCTTCCGGTTCATGGTCTGCGCCCACTCGAAGGCGGTGACCTCGAGCTGTTGGTGAGGGACGACGGCGTTCACCATACCCATGGCGAAGGCTTCCTCGGCGGTGTAGACGCGCTCCAGGAAGAAGATCTCACGGGCTCGCTTCTGGCCGACGTGACGGGCGAGGTAGGCGGAGCCGTAGCCGCCGTCGAAGCTCGCTGCCCGAGCGTCCGCCTGCTGGAATCGGGCGTGTTCGCGGCTAGCGATGGTGAGGTCGCACACCACGTGGAGGCTGTGGCCACCGCCGACGGCCCACCCTGGAACCACCGCCACGACGGGCTTCGGCATGAAGCGGATCATCCGCTGGAGCTCCAGCACGTGGAGCCGAGGGAGCACGTACCCGCCCTCGTAGCCGCCGTGCCCGCGGACGCGCTGATCGCCGCCGGCGCAGAAGGCCCAGACCCCATCCTTGGGGGAGGGACCTTCGCCCGTAATGAGCACGGTGCCGATGGAGGTGTCGAGCCACGCGTCGCGCACCGCTTCGATCATCTCGTCGATGGTCTCCGGTCGGAACGCGTTCCGCACCTCCGGGCGGTTGAAAGCGATGCGGGCGACTCCGTCGGCCTTGTAGTAGGTGATATCGCGAAAGTCTCGCACTTTCCGCCATTCGGCGGCCTTCCGGATGTGCTGCCACGTTTGCGGTTCGGTCATCGCTCTTGCTCCGCAGCGAGGGTCGTAGGCGCATGGTCACAGAGGAAGGAGCGCACGGCACGGATGTACGCCTCCGGCGCTTCGAGGTGAACGGCATGGCCAACGCCCGGGACGTTGACCCAGCGGGCGCCAGGCAGCTCGCCGGCCATGGCTTGCGCGAGGGAAACGTACTTCGCATCGAGCGCGCCGGTGAGGATGAGCACCGGTATCCCGGCGAGGCGCGGACCGAGCTGCCCCAACAGGGGCTCGTCGCGGCCGGCCCCGAGGCCGCGCAAGCTGTTCGCCAGGCCGAGGGGTCGTTGGGCCAGACGCCGCCGCCGGAGCTCCCCCCGCACCGAATCCGGTAGCGACGCTTGACTCGCCCAGAGGGGAAGCGACTCCCAATAGGCTACGAAGGCCTCGATGCCCTCTCGCTCCAGCTTCCGGGCAAGCTCTTCGTCCGATTCGATTCGCCTCCGACGCTCGTCCGGGTCGGGGATGCCCGGTGAGGCACTCTCCAGTACGAGCGCCCAACAGCGCTGGGGTGCCACAACCGCGAGCCGCAGGGCCACGCGGCCGCCCATCGAGTACCCCACGACCGCCGCCCTCTCGATGCCGAGGGCGTCGAGCAACGCGGTGAGGTCGGCCACGGTCTCGGCCATCGCATACCGGCGAGGGTCATCGGGGGCATCCGAAACCCCGTGGCCGAGAAAGTCGAGGCGAACCGTCCTGAAGCCATCGAAGGCGGGAAGCACTGGCTCCCAGGCTTCGAGCGTGCCCGTGAACCCGTGCAAGAGGAGCACGGTCGGGCCCTGGCCGCGCACTTCCACCTCGTAGGTGGCTCCGCGGATGGTCACCGGGGTCATTGTCTGCGCTCTCCCACCACGGTGGCGCCGACCGCACGCGCGACGGCCGCGGCGACATCGCGATGGAGCGCAACGTTCGCCCGGCGGTCGGTGCGCACATGGACCATCGCTGGAACACCGCGGGCGATCGCGCCGCTCACGGCCCGCCGAACGTCGCCCGGGCGCTCGGCAGGGATGATTTCGAGCCCGTGCAGCCGCGCCAGAAGGCGAAGGTCGAGGCCGTGCGGGGTCCCGAAGACCTCCTCGAAGGCCTCGCCGTGCTCCGCCTGGGGCAGGAAGGAGAAGATGCCCCCGCCGTCGTTGTCGATGACGACGAACACCGGGGCCAGCCCAAACCGCCGCACCGCGAGCAACCCGTTACTGTCGTGGAAGAACGAGAGGTCGCCGATGAGGCAGACGGTAGGTCCGCCGTGCGCGGCGGCGATCCCGCAGGCTGTGGAAACGACGCCGTCGATGCCGCTAGCGCCACGGTTCGCGAAGAGGCGCGAGCCGGGTGGCGTTTCCCAAGCGAAGGTGTCCACGTCGCGGATGGGCATGCTGTTGCCGGCGAGCAGTGCGCCTGCCGGGGGCAAGGCGGCCACGGCTTCGCTCGCCGCGCCCGGCTCGTGGACAGCGGATTCGGCAGCCAAGCGGTCCTGTGCCGCCGCGCGAGCGGTGGAGTCGAGGTCGAGCCATCGCTCGAGCCAGGACGGGTCGCCCTCACCTGCCAGGCCGTGGAGCGCCTCCCTCAGGTCGCGGCAGAGGAGCACCGGGTCCGCGTCGAGGATTTCGCCGGCAGCGAGGGTGGGGTCGGGCCAGATGCCCCCGGGTGCAACCGCGATGTGGGGGACCGTTCGCCAGCGCCCGAGCCACTGCCAGAGCGGCTTCGAGACCGGTAGAGCGCCGAAGCGGAGGAGAACGTCGGGTTCGAGCCCGGCGGCGATGGCGGGGTCGCGAATCCAGAGGTCGTATGCCGTGACCCGGGTGGGCGCGGGAAGCCCGGCCGCCCGAGTCCCCGAGAACGCGTCGGCCACGAGGGGCCAGCCGAGGACGGCAGCGAGCTCGGCCGCGGCTTCTGCGAACCCGGGGCGGTCGAACGGGCCGGCCACCATGAGCCCGCGCCGGGCGCGGCGGAGCCGCTCGGCGAGGCGTTCGACTTCGGCCGCGGGGAGACGTCGGGGCGCGGCCGAGAGTTCGGGGACGCCGCGTGCCAATCCCTCGGGCGACCAGGCCTCCGGACCAGGGATGAGCGGCTCCCGGAACGGAAGGTTGAGGTGGACAGGGCCGGGAGGGTCGGCGAGGGCGGCGGCGACAGCGCGTGCGGCGGTCACCGCTGCGTGCCTGAGCGCTTCCTCGCCCTCTTCGGGCAGGAGCAGTGACTGGAACCATTTGGCGTGGCGGCCGAACAGGTGCTGCTGGTCGATGGTCTGGAGCGCGCCGACATCGTGGGCCTCCGGCGGTCGGTCGGCCGTGAGCAGGAGCAGCGGCACCTGCCCGTAGCGCGCCTCGACGACCGCGGGGAAGAGGTTGGCAGCGGCCGTTCCCGAGGTGACGAGGACGGCCGCCGGCTTGCCGGAGGCCTTCGCCAACCCGAGGGCGAAAAAGGCGGCGGAGCGTTCGTCGAGGTGCATCCAGGTGCGAACGCCCCGGTGCCGATGCGCAAGCAGGGCGAGGGGGGTCGACCGAGAACCGGGGCAGAGCACGAGGTCGCGCAGCCCCGACCGAACGAGGGCATCGAGGAAGCTGCCCGCGTACCGGAAGAGCGTTTCGCTCACGACCCCTCCTCTCGCACGAGGGCGCTGCGAATCGCGCGGAGCTTGAGTTCGGATTCGGAGAACTCGCGCTCCGGGTCGGAGCGGGCCACGATGCCGCAGCCGGCGAAGAGGCGGGCGGGCTGGCCGGGGGTGAGCAGCGCGGAGCGCAGCGCCACCACCAGCTCGCCGTCGCCACGGGCGTCCGCCCACCCAAGGGGGCCGGCATACCAACCGCGGTCGAACGTCTCGACCTCGGCGATGATGCGCGCGGCGGCTTCCCGCGGCATGCCGCCCACCGCCGGCGTCGGGTGGAGGCGGGCGGCGAGGTCGAAGAGCGAGCAGCCGTCCCGTAGCCGGCCGCGCAGCAGCGTGCGCAGGTGTTGCAGGTTCGGCAGCCGCACCACTTCCGGCTCCGGGGCGACCTCCAGTTCGGACACAAGGGGAGCGACGTCCTCGCGAAGCGCCCTGACGACGACCGCGTGCTCTTCCCGTTCCTTCCGGTCGGCGGCCAAACGGGCGGCGATGGCGTCGTCCTCCGCGGAGTCGGCGCCTCGCGGGGCGGTCCCGGCGAGCGCCATCAGCTCGAAGGTCCCCTGCGATACCGAAGCGAGCCGCTCCGGGGTGGCACCCAGGAAGCACGGGCCGCCGAGGTCGACGGCGAACACCGTGCAGGTGGGGAAGCGGTCCACCAGAACGGCGAGCGCCTCGTCCGCGGACCGGTGTTCAGGCAGGTACGCCTCGCGCGCCACAACGACCTTCGTCGCCTCTCCGCGGGCGATGCGGTCCAGGGCCCGGAGGACAGCTGCCGTCCACTCCGCCTGGGTTGCGGCGCGATCGGTGAACGGCCCGGCCGCCGGGGGCTGGGGAAGACGGGCGGGAATTGCCCGTCCTTCGGTGCCCACAAGCTCGGTCTCGACCCGCCAGGCGCCGGCAGGTTCGACGAGGAGAAGCACCCTCGGCACGACGAGCAGCCCGTTTCCGAAGGGACCCCAGTGCGGTGCGCGGTCACCGGGGCAGAAGGCGACCCCAGCGAAGACGATCGGCAGTTCTCGCGGGGGCGCGTCCCCGGCGACAGCCGCGGGTGGCATGCTCCGCAGGAGGCCGGCCGCCTCGCTCAAGGGGTCCGGGCCGTTCAAGGGCCACGCCGCGGCGATGCCGATGCCGACGATGGAGAATCCACGCTCAGGCTGGAGGAACGCGAGCCGCACGCCTTCCCGCACCTCCCGGAAGGCCTCCAGCGTATCTGCCGGACGCCGGATGGGGAGAGCAGCAACGGCGAACGCCTTCCCCTCGGCGGCGGAGGCGAGGGCAGCGGCACGCGTCCGCGCCTCGGCGAGCAATCTGGGTGCCGGTTCGGCAACAGGGCGCACGAACGTCACCGCTGGACCTCCGTGGGCTCTCCGGCCCCAAGGCTGCGGTAGATGAGAGGACGCAGAACTCGGTAGGCCTGCTCGAGCGAGGCGGGCGACTTGGCGGTGAGCCAGCCCAGCACCACGCTGTTCACCGCACCGAACCACGCCCGGGCGGCGATGGCGGGGTCGACATCGGGAGCGACGTCCCCCGCCGAGCGTGCCTCTTCGAGGAGAGCACGCACGAGGGCGATGAATTCCTCCTGGATGGCGAGGACCCGGCTGTGGAACTCCTTGCCGCCGCCGAGCGCGTCGATCATGAAGATTCGGGCGAGGCGCCGGTGGCCGGAGAAGGCGTTCATGACCGCGCGGAGGGCTGCGTCGGCCTTCTCGAGCGGTGCGGCAGGTCCCGCGACCGCCTCGTCCACGCGACGACGGAGCTCGTGGTGAGCCCAATCGAGGAGTGCGAGGAAGAGCGCCTGTTTGCCGGGGAAGTGGAAGTAGACGCCGCCTTTGGAGGTGGCAGCTTCGGCGGCGATCTCGTCCACGCTGGCGGCGTGGTAACCCCGTGCGGCGAAAACCCTCAGGGCCGCATCGAGGATGCGGCCGCGGCGATCGTGAGCGCGTACTTGCTGGGCCCGTTGGGTCATCGTTGGGAAAACCGACCGACGAGTCGGTCGCTTGCATCGTACCGCGCCAGGACGCATGCGGGAGTAAGCGTCCCGACACCGTTCGGCTGGATGCCGAGGGGCGCCGACCGTAGGAGGGCCGGGCTCCACGCCCGGCCCTCGTCGTTCCCGACGGTGAGTCCGCTGGTCTAGCCGTGGAGAACAGCAGCGACGTCGGCGAGGCCGAGCGACTCCAGCTTGGCCTTGGAGGGCTTGCAGGTCTCCACGTCCCAGTCGCACGCCTTCAGGTATTCCACCTCGAGCGTTTCGGTATCGAGCTTGATGCCCTGGAGCGGGCCTGCGCGTGTGCCCTCGTCGCTCTCACCGGTGACGCGTGGCGGCACCGCGCGCTTGCGCGGATTTCCGCCTTCGCGGATCTCGTAGGCCATGCGCAGGTTGGCGATTCGCTCTCCGATCTGCATGACCTCGTCCATGGTCATGTCCCAGCCGGTCACGGCGTTGAACCACGAGGGGATGTTCGCGGTGTTGGCAGCCATCATGATGAACTGGCACATGCCGCCCGCGTTGACCACGTGCATGTACTCGCTCGCCGCCTTGTGGTGCTCGCCGCGGCCGTGGTACTGCGTCTTGTCCGCAGGGGCGGGCGGGATGCGGCCGAGTCGCCGGTTCCCCTCGTACTGGGTGTGGCGGGCCGGAGTCGGGTCGAGCTTGTAGGTGGTGTAGTACTCCGGCTGCAGCTTCGGGTCGTGCATCGGCACTTCCTGGCCGCCGATGTGGATGGCGTACTTCGCCGCTTCGGGGCCGAGGCGCTCGGCAGCCTTCGCCACCCCATCGGCGAAGACTGCGCCGATGCCCTTCCGTTCACCCATGAGCTTCACGAGCTCGACGATGCAGTCCGGGTCGCCCCAGCGAAGCTCGAGGCCGTCGGTGTCCTCCTTGGTGATGATGCCCCGCTCGTAGCACTCGATCGCCATCGAGACGGTCGCGCCGGCGCTGATCACGTCGAAGCCGTACTGGTTGCAGAGGTGGTTGAGGTAGATGAGCGCATCGGGTTCGGTCATCAGGTTCATCGTCCCGAAGGCCGCCATGGCCTCGTACTCGGGGCGATGGGTGTGGCGCGGGTACGGGTACTTGGGGTTCGAAGATTCGACGGATTCGGCGCCGCACGCCATGGGGCAGTGCCAGCAGCCGTACGACTTCTCCATCTTCGGGTTGATGGCAGTAGCGCCGTCGATCTTCTTGGCGTTCTCAGGGCCGAGGTCGAGGATGCCGACGCCGCCCCAGTTCTTGACGGGCGAGTCGCCGTTGAGCGCGCTCGCAGCCGTAATCCCCGTCGTTCCGAAGTTGTGGAAGAAATCGCGGAGCGGCTTGACGAAGTCGTCGAGGTTCGCCCGAAGCATTTTCAGCACCTCGGGCGTTTGGGCGATGATCTTCCGGTCGGCGACCACAACGACGGCCTTCAGGTTCTTGGAGCCCATGACGGCGCCCACACCCGAACGGGCGGCGAGCCGGCCATGGTCGTTGCAGATGCCGCTGATGAGGGAGAGCCGTTCGCCGGCAGGCCCGATGGTGGCGACGCTCGCGCGCTTCCCGTGGCGCGCCTTCAGCTCCATTTCGGTATCGATGGCCATCCGCCCCCAGAGGTCGGAGGCGTCGCGGAGTTCGACCTTGTCGTTCTCGATGAGGAGGTAGACGGGCTTCTCGGCCTTCCCGAAGAACATGATCCCGTCCCACCCGGCGAGCTTCAGCACGCCACCGAAGTCGCCGCCACAGTTCGCGTCCCCCCAACCGCCGGTGAGCGGGCTCTTGCAGACCACCTGCCACCGCTGCCCGAAGAGGGGCGTGCCGGTGAGCAGGCCCGCGAACATGCCGAGCATGTTCTCGGGGCCGAGCGGGTCAGCCCCGCGGGGAACCCGATCCCACATGTAACGGGCACCGAGCCCGTACCCGCCGAGGTATCGGCGATAGAGCGACTCGTCAGGGTGTTCGACGGTGATCTCGCCGGTGGAGAGGTTGACGTTGAGCAGCTTGCCGTTGAACGCACGCTCGGCGAGCTGCGATTGGGTCGCAGCGGTAGCTTCGGCCACGGACACACTCCTTCCGCCCGGTAGGGTCTCGAAGGGAATACTACGCGGCCGGCGAAGGACTGCAATATGCCGGCGTCGGCATGCCGGCGAGCGGCAATGAAGAGGGGGCGACCCGGGTCGCCCCCTCGGTCGTGCCCCGGAGCGGGCTGTTACCGCTTGGTGAACTGCGGAGCCTTGCGGGCGCGCTTGAGCCCGGCCTTCTTCCGCTCCTTCATGCGCGGGTCGCGGGTGAGGAGGTTCGTCGGCCGTTTGAGGAGAGGTTTGATGGAGGGGTCCGAAGCCACGAGCGCCCGGGCGATGCCCATCTTGATGGCCCCCGCCCAGCCCGAAAGGCCGCCACCTTCGCACTTCGCCACAACGCTGAACTCCCGCTCTTTGCCGACGCGAACCAGAGGCGCGAGGATTTCGGCTCGGTGAACCTCCCGGGGGAACACTTCCTCCATGGGCTTCCCGTTCACGATCACGGCTCCGTTCCCGGGGTAGAGCCGCACCCGCGCGACGGCGGTCTTTCGGCGGCCGGTGCCGTAGTAGTAGTGCTCAGCCATTGGCTACTCCTCGCTCTCGCTGGGGGACTGGCCGCCCGTGCGCCGGGCGCGCGTCCGGCGTCGGGGCGAAGCCTCGTCGGCCGGCTCAGGCGCCTCGAAGGACGCCTCCGCCTGCGGCTCGGCTCCAGCGGTCGTCCGTCGAGTCCGGCGGCGGGGCGCGCCCTCGGCCGGGGGAGCCGCCTCAGGTATCTCGGCGACGGCGGCCCCTTCGGGGGCGGCCTCGACTGCAGGAGCCGCCTCCTCCTCGCGAGCGGGCGCTTCGGTCGCAGCGGCGACCACTGCCAGCCCGCGCAGCGGCCGGAGGCGCGGAGGCTTCTTCGCCATGTCCTCGCGAACACGCGCCAGCAATTCCGCCTGGCGGCGCTGGCGCTCCCGTTCGGCGCCGATGAGTTGCGCCTGATGCGGGTGTTCCGGACCGGGATACACCTTCAGGTGCTTCAGCAGACGCTCCCCGAGGGACGTCTTCGGCAGCATGCCCCAAACAGCTCGCTTGATCACCCGTTCGGGGTGCTTGGCGAGCTCCTCTTCGAAGGAGCGCCACTTCAGGCCACCGGGGTAGCCGGAGTGCCGGTAGTACACCTTCTCCTCGCGCTTCTTGCCGGAGAGGCGGATCTTGGCAGCGTTGATGACGACCACGAAGTCGCCGGCGTCGAGGTGGGGCTCGAAGGTCGGCTTATGCTTCCCCCGCAGGAGGCGCGCCACCTCGCTGGCCACGCGCCCGAGCGGCCGGTCGGCCGCATCGACGACGTGCCAGTCCTTCCAGATTTCGTTCGCCTTCAGGCGGATCGTGTTCATTGCTCGTACCCCTCATCATACGAGACGCTCCACAGGCAGAGTCCATGGGGCGGTGCTGCCGGTCCCATGGAGCAGGGCGTTGCCTGGCGGAGCAGCTCGCTGAACTGCTCGGCAGTAAGGCGGCCGCGGCCTACCTGAACGAGGGCTCCGACGATGCGGCGGACCATCTGTGGCAGGAAGGCATCGGCCTCGATTTCGAACAGCAGGCAGCAGCCTTCGCTGCGCCACGCTGCACGGTAGACGGTGCGAACGCTCGAACGGCCCGCCGGTAGCGGACCGGAGCATGCCGCAAAGTCGCGCCGGCCCACGAGGGCCTCGGCAGCGCTCTGCATCGCGGCCACCTCCAGCCCTGGTCCGACGTGCCAGGCGACCCGGCGGAGAAGCGGCTGGCGTTCGGGCGAAGTGAGGAGGGTGTAGCGGTACGAGCGGCGGCGCGCCCACCGCCGCGGGTCGAACCGGGGATCCGTTTCGCGAACGCAGCGAACGGCGACGTCTTCGGGCAGGAGAGCGTTGAGCGCGCGCCCGATGGT
>Ga0197143_1000874_pt1 | contig 28156 bp, 23 predicted proteins | sample GBS70_MetaG_FD_148603 | JGI IMG/M metagenome (GOLD analysis project Ga0197143, IMG submission 148603) | Sediment microbial communities from Great Boiling Springs, Gerlach, Nevada, United States - GBS 70_MetaG | ecosystem: Environmental > Aquatic > Thermal springs > Hot (42-90C) > Sediment... | reverse complement strand
TTCACGCCCTGAAAAGTTCATTGAAGCGTCTTCCGAGCAGGCGTGATGCCACCACTAAGCTGGATGCAAGTATAGCCATCCCAAGCACCCCCATCGCCGAAGCAATCCTCGGTCCATCACCAACTCGCTTGCTTAGCACATAGATAGCTTTCGTAATCGGGAAGTCGGATGGGTTTAGGGCAAGTATAAGGCTATCACTCACTTCAAGCATCGCAAAGGCAAATGTGAGGGTTGCACCAGTCACCAAGTGAGGGTAGATTAGGGGAAGCGTTACTTTGAGTGTGGTTCTTAGTGGAGATGCCCCAAGGCTCATTGATGCTTCTTCAAGGGTTGTGCTGACCTGTTGGAAGCCAGCGTAGCAAGCTCTGAATGCGTATGGCAACCTGCGCACAGCGTAGCTAATTATGAGCAGGGGCATTGCGTTCACCCTTGGGTCAAGCACAGTCCCGAAGAAGCAACCGACATAGCCGAATGCAAGCACAATGCCCGGTATGGCTAAAGGCATCATGACGACAACATCAAGTAAACTCTTAAACGGTATCCTCCTTCGCGTGAGGACATACGCAAGTGTAACTCCGAACGCAATATCAATTGCAGTGCTTGCAAGCGAGTAAAGGAAGCTGTTTCTTATGCTCACCGTCGTTATCGGATGTCTTGTTAATGCCAGAAGATGCTCAAATGTTAATTCGTCTGGCACAGGGCTCATCACCCAACGTTTTGCGACTGAGTTTAGAACGACAGCTATGTGAGGCAAGAGTGCCACCATACAGAGGAGGGCAATCGCAAACGCAACCATTAAGCCGCTAACGCCAGAGAGGTGTTTTGGCGCTACTGCCCTCACAAAAACTGTTGCAACTTGCCTCCTTTCACTCACTCGTTTTGAGAGTGCAAACAGGACAGAAGTGATGATTAGCACGAGTGCGATGAGCGCATATCCGGTTGGGTCTGTTGTAGCTGTTTCAACCATGTTGAAGATGCGCACCGGTATCACCTGTGTGTAGAGGAAGATGAGTGGCGTCCCCAGATCTGTGAAGGCGAAAATGAATGTAAGGCTACATGCAGCAAACACACCCGGAAGCATGAGTGGCATTGTGATCGTAAAGAACCGCCTTAAAGGGCTTGCGCCAAGCGATTGTGCTGCTTCTTCAATGGAGCTATCTATAGATGAGAGAGATGCTGCGATGTTTAAATAGGCAATCGGGAAAAGATGGAGAGCTTGAACAACAACGACACACCAAAAGCCCATCCCAAGCCAATCTATAGGTTGTGAACGGTCAATCAAGCCGATGTTCGCAAGGAGACTGTTCAATGCACCGTAGCGTGAAAGTATCTGCTTTATCCCTATCGCACCAACAAACGGAGGGAGTATAAGAGGCATTAGCAGGAGGCTGCTCAGGAAATCCTGCATCGGGAACCGATACCTAACCATAGCCCAAGCGAGCAGTAGGCTGATCAGCATCGTTAGAGCAGTTGAAGCGATGGCGAGCTTAAAGCTGTTGAGGATACAGGTGAACACAGTCGGGTTGTGAAAAAGCAGCATGAAGAATTCAACCGTGAATTTGCCGTTGTAAATGAATGCCTCACGGAGACTGTATAGGAGTGGGTAGATGAGAAACAAACCAAGGAAGAGGCAGATTGCGATTGTCACAATAACAACATCTGCCTTAATGTCGTAACTGCGGGAAAGCTCAGACAGAAGTTTCGTCGGATGGTATGATGATGACATCCGATGCATCAAACCCGATAACAACCTCATCGCCTAATGCCACCTGCTCATGAGGGTTTGCGCGTAGCGCTTTGATCGTGGTTGTCTTCAAACCGTGTTTTTGGCGGACACAGAGCTCAAGCATCTCCTCATCGCCAAGGTATGTCACATCGTAGACGCTTGCTATGATTTTGTTTGGCACCGTATCCTCATGTTTTGTTTGAAGGCGTTCAACATGAAGCGAAGCAGGTCTTATAGCGAGCGTTACCTTTTGCCCTTCTTTAAACTCACGCTCATGATTACACTCAGCAACAAAAAACGGTGTGCGCACAAGCATTCTCCCTGCGCCAACCTTTTCAATAACGCCTTCAAATATGTTTGCGTCACCAATGAACTCAGCTACATACCTGTTCGTTGGTTTGCGGTAAAGTTCCATCGGTGTCCCGATCTGCTCAATCCTTCCAGAACGCATCACCGCAATCCTATCAGCCATTGCAAGTGCTTCCTTTTGGTCATGGGTGACATAGATGGTCGTTATGCGCAGTTGCGAATGTATGCGCTTAAGTTCTTGCCTCATCTCCTTCCGCAGTTGCGCATCCAGATTGCTCAATGGTTCATCAAGCAAGAGCACAGCAGGTTCAACAGCAAGTGCTCTTGCAAGTGCAACTCTTTGCTGTTGCCCACCACTCAGCTGTGCAGGGTAGCGCCACATGACATCCCTCATCTTAACAAGCTCAAGGTATTGCTCAACCTTTTCCTTTATCTTGCTCTTGCTAAGGCGCTTCATCTTGAGTCCATAGGCAACATTCTCAAACACTGTCATGTGAGGGAAGAGAGCATAGTTTTGGAAGACCATGACGACGTTCCTCTTGTGCGCAGGGATTTCATTTACGATGGTGTTGCCGAGCCATATCTCACCCTCATCTGGTGTTACGAAGCCAGCTATAAGCCTTAGCAGTGTCGTCTTACCGCACCCAGATGGTCCGAGGACAAAGAAAAACTCTCCACCGTTAATGTTCATGGTCACATGATCAACAGCAATGATGCCACCAAACCGTTTTGTGACATTAACGAGTTTGACCTCCACCATAGCCAGTTCACCTTTTTTGCATACCTTCAGCGACTTTGGACCACATTAGCCTCCTTGCACGGTCAACATCTTTGGCGATTTGCTCCCTCAGCTCACCGATGCTTGAAAAGCGTCTTTCGGGGCGAAGGTAAAAAAAGAGGTGAAGCACTACCTCTTCATAGTGACCGACATTTACATGCGCATCAATGAAGTGAGCTTCAACAGTTGTTTTCTCACCTCCAACAGTTGGGCGAATACCTATGTTTGCAACCATTGGCAGACATAGCTTTTGAGGCATTATTTCAGCAAGACCTGCATACACGCCGAAGCGTGGCAATAGCTTCTCCTCATCAATGTGCAAGTTGAGTGTTGGGAAGCCAAGTTGCCTCCCAAGCCCTCTACCAGTAACTGAGAAGCCACGAATTGAATAAGCTCTGCCAAGCATCTTTTGAGCCACCCTGATACGCCCTCTAAGCAGTTCTTCTCTTATTCTGCTACTACTTATCGGCTCACCCCACAGGAGTTGAGGCTCAACTACTATTACATCCGCCTTCAACTTGCCACTTCTGCTCAGTTCAAGGAGCCTTGTTGCCTTCCCACTTCTCCCTTTACCGATGGAGGAACTTTCCCCCATTACTAACACCCTCACACCAATTGTATCAGCAACGATATCGCAAAACTCCAAGGCGTCGGTATTGGCTATCTCCTCATCAAAATCAACGAGGAGGCATTCGTCTATCCCGAGGTGAGAGAGAAGTTGTAGTTTCTCATTGATAGTCGTGAGCAACTTTGGGGCATCGTTTGGGGAAAGCAATCTCAACGGATGTTGCTTGAATGTAATGACACAGAGGCGATAGCCACGAGCCTTCGCTATTTCGTTTGCAACATTAAACAACTTTTGATGCCCCAAGTGAACGCCATCAAATGTTCCAATGCATAAAACCCTTTCACAGCGTTGTAGAGAACCTTCTTTGAGCTGTTGAAAGTTGACTTCGTAAACATTCATAGCAGTTTCACTTCACCTTGGTGGGAAGATGCATTCAGGTTTGCATTTGAGCCCGTGTTTGTCAACTACTACGCGCCCGACACCTATGAAGTTACCTCCCGGTGCATAAAGCCTTATGAACATTCCTGCAGTTACGTTTGGGAGCAACTCCATGGCTCTAACATAAGTTGTTGCTCCATTGAACGCTCTCCTTGCTTCAAGGTGTGTTAACGGCAATGCTGGTAGGAAGCGAAGCGCTTGATCAACAGTGAGGAGCGCTTCATGCAATCTACCAGAGTTGTAGAGCTTTTCCACCTCTTCAAGCGTTAGGCAATCGTCAATAGTGAAAGGACCGATAGCGATGCGCACAAGGAAGGAAAGGTATGCACCGCACCCGATTGCATCACCTATGTCCGAAACGAGGGTTCGCACATAAGTCCCACGAGAGCATTCAACTTCAAACAAGACACGCTTTGGCTCATCGGGGTAGAACCTGAGCAGTTGTAGTCTCTTAATCGTTACCTGTCTTTCCTTGCGCTCAACCACTTGCCCTTCCCTTGCAAGCTCATATAATCGTCTTCCACGGTAACGGATTGCTGAGAGCATCGGTGGCTTTTGGTATATGACGCCACAGAATTGCTTGAATGCCGAAAGCACATCACTTTCAGTTACATGCTCAGTTGAGGACCAAGAGACAACATCACCTTCGCTGTCTTGAGTTGTTGTCCTAATTCCTAACACCATCTCGCCCCTGTAAGTTTTATCGCAGTCTGTTATAAAGCTGGTTATTTTCGTTGCCCTCCCGATGCATATTATGAGCATCCCGCTCGCATGCACATCAAGCGTCCCCGTATGCCCAATGCGTTGTATCCCAAACAAACGGCGCATGAAGTCTACAACATCGTGTGATGTCATACCAGGCGGCTTTATAACTTGAAGCACCCCTTCAAGCTCATGTGATGGGGTGTTTAATCGCATCCTTCTGCTTCAACACCTCCGCTACACGCTGTTACTCTTTTGGTCATTTCCTCCTTGAGCGTTTTTAGCATAAGCCTGATTGCCTTTCTCATCGTCATGCCTTCAACGATGCATCCCGAAGCCATCCTGTGTCCGCCGCCACCGAAGCGTTTTGCTACATCAGCAACATCCACATCGCCAAACGAGCGCAAACTGACTTTTACATTGCCTTTATCAATCTCGCGGAAGAGCACAACTACGCTTGTCCCATCAATGCCCCTAAGCAGGTTAATGAGCCCTTCAACATCTTCGTTCAATGCCCCCGTCTCTTCAAAGTCATGAAGCTTCAACCAAGTCCACGCGATGCCTTCGTCAACGCGCAGGCGCATCAAAGCTCTTCCCCAGAGCTTAAGAGCACCGTTGTGCTTCCTCTCAAATATGTGGTGGGCAGCAAGCGATGGGTTTGCACCGTAGCGGACAAGCTCGGAAGCCACACAGAGGCATTCGGAGGTTGTGTTTTCAAACCTGAAAGAGCCAGTGTCTGTAAGGATGGCTGTGTATAGGCAGATGGCTATTTGAGGCGTCACATCAACACCCATGTGCTTTATGAGCTTGTAAACCATGAGACCAGTCGCAGGCGCTTTATCATCAACCCAACAGATGTCACCGAATGGTTCCTCAACAATGTGATGATCAATGCATATGCTCACTTTACACTTGCTGAGTATGCGTTCAAGGGAAACGGTGGGGATGGCGAGCCTGTCTTTGGAACTCACATCAACTGCGATGATCACATCGTATTCATCCATGCTATCACGCTTAACTGCATCGCTCCCCGGCAGGAACTCCAACATCCTTGGTATGCCATCACTGCATATAGCATCGCACCGTTTACCCATAGCTGTAAGAGCATGCATTAAAGCAAGCATGCTCCCGATGCCATCCCCTTCAGGGTGAATATGGCAAGTTATGATCAGCGAGGAGGCTTCCTTAATTTCTCCCGTTATGCGCTCTATGGCTTCAAGCGTATTCGTGATTCGTTCAGCAGTGGCTTCTTTTCTGTCCATCGGTTGTCATCACCGTGTTTAATTCAAGGGCTTACATGCAAGGGCATCCCTGATGAGGAATCGGCAATGAGAAAAACATCAGTCAGGTTTTGTCTCTGCTTTTCTTTCTTCGGATACCTCATCGAGCAGCTTGATCACCTTCATCCCCTTTTCAATCCGTCTATCAAATTCAAATTCCAGCTCTGGTATAAATCTCAGCCTCACACGCTTGTTCACTTCCTGCCTGATGAACTTGGCTGCGCTTTCAAGCCCCTCTTGGGCTTTCCTTCTGTCCTCCTCACTGCCGTAAACCGTATAGTAAACGCGACAGTAGCGCAAATCAGGCGAGACCTTCGCTTCGGTTATCGTTACGAATTTTATCCTTGGGTCTTTAACTTCTCTCAACAGTATCTCGCTTATTGTCTCACGGAGCAGTTCATTAACTCTTTCCATACGGCTATAGCCCATTCGCCATCACTTCCATGTGGTATGAATTTTTCAAGCATGAGGTTTATGAGGGTTCAAAGTAGCTCAACCGAATAGTCCTCAATCAGAACCCTTGGCTCTTGCTCAACCATTGTAACCACATAGCTAAGCGTCCTCGTTGCGAGCTCTCTGTTGTTTGAAACACATGCTACCGCAAGCACTGCTCTTACTCTGCTATCCTGATGGTCAACTTCGGTCACGGAAACATTGAACTTGTTCCTTATGCGAGCCATTATGCTCTTGATGACGCGTCTCTTGTCCTTCAGTGAGGAGCTTTCTGGTATTTTCAGTTGCAGTGTGCAGATCCCAACTACCATTTCTATCACCTTCTTATCTCATCGCTTTTGCCATTAGACAACATAACAGTTTCCCAATGAAGCGGGCTTTCATGGACTTCTTCAAGTTTCCTCTCCTCTCTTATCTCGGTGTAGACAACAATCGTATCTCCAATTTGATATTCGGTAAAGCCACCGATACCAACTCCGCATTCCATCCCCTCAGGTATCTCCTGTCTATCCTCTTGGAAGCGCCTTAGAGAAACTATCTTGCCCTCATAGACAACTTCTCCATTACGCATGACCCTGCATGGCAGTCCGAGGATTATCTTCCCTTGCTTCACATAGCAACCAGCAACAACTCCGAGCTTGCCCGATTTGAATGTCGCTTTAACTTCGGCTACTCCAACAACCTCTTCTCTTGTTATCGGCTTAAGGATTCCAAGGATGGCTTTCTTGATGTCGTCAATCAATTCGTAGATGATTTGATACAAGCGCACCTCAACATATTCTCGCTGAAGAACTTTCCTTGCACCTGGGTCTATACGGACATTGAACCCGACTATAAGAGCCTGTGAAGCCAATGCGAGCATGACATCGGATTCAGAGACATTACCTATGCCTTGATGTATGATTGAAATCTTCACCTCAGGGTGCTTCAAACGTTGTAATGCAAATGTGACAGCATCAAGCGAACCTTGAGAGTCAGCCTTTATTATGAGCCTTAGCTCTTTTTGCTCGCTTTCCTTCAAGCGCTGTAGTAACTCCTCAAGCGTGACAGTCCTCTTTCGGCTTTGAGAGAGCTCCTCAGCTTCCAGTCTGTTCCTCTCAGCCAACTCCTTGGCTTCCTTTTGACTGCTAACGACCCTGAGAATGCTTCCAGCCTCTGGCACTTCCTCAAGACCATAAATCCTGACTGGCATGCTTGGTGTTGCCGAGTTGACATTTCTTCCCTTGTCATCAAACATGGCTCTTATCCGTCCCCAAGCCTGATCAACAACAACATAATCGCCGACTCTTAATGTCCCTTGCTGCACTATGACGGTTGCAGCAGGACCTCTCTTCTGGTCCATCTCGGATTCCAAAATCACACCCCACGCAGGGGCTTGTGGATCCGCTTTCAAATCCATCAACTCGGCTTGCAGAAGAATGACCTCAAGCAAATCGTTAACACCATCACCACGCAGAGCCGATATGTTGATACATTCAGTCTCACCACCCCATTCAACTGGCACAAGCCCAACTCCTGCGAGCTCTTGTTTAACCTTCTGTGGGTTTGCCTCTGGCTTGTCTATCTTGTTGATGGCGACGATGATGGGCACATTTGCAGCTCTTGCATGATTTATTGCTTCAATAGTTTGGGGCATCACGCCATCGTCCGCTGCTACAACAAGAACAGCAATATCTGTGACTTGAGCACCGCGTGCCCTTAGCGCTGTAAAGGATTCGTGCCCGGGTGTGTCTATGAAGACTATTTTCTTGCCGTTGTATTCAACGACAGATGCACCAATGCGTTGCGTTATTTGTCCGACTTCTTGTGCTGTCACATTCGTTCTGCGTATGTAATCAAGTAACGTCGTTTTACCATGGTCAACATGCCCCATAACAGTCACAACTGGTGGGCGTGGTTGTGCTCTACGAGGATCAATGTGAGCTTCTCGCTCTTGTCTTATCTTTTCAGCCCTCTTTGCAACCGTAGCTATGATGCTCTCAACCTCACTAATTAAAGCCTCCTCAGTCACTTTGGTCACTTCAACCGCTTCAGTTTCGATCACCGTAGTTTCCTCAGCTGTTTTGGCTTCTTCCACTTCAACTTCTTCGGCTCCCTTCACTTCAACTTCTTCAGCTTCTTTTTCTTTCACTTCAACTTCTTTTTCTTTCACTTCAACTTCTTCAGCCTCTTCAACACCAACTTCAGCTGTCTCTGCCCCTGCAAACACTTCTTCAACTTCATACCCAAATGCCCTCACCACTTCGGTAAGCATCTCATCTTCAATGACCATGTGAGGTGTAACCAGAATGCCTTTTTTCTTGAGCAGCCAATCAACAAGCTTCTTAACTGGCACGTTGATGCGCTGTGAGAGTTCGTAAACCGTCAACTTCTCCTCTGGTGCTACTACGAGCACCTTCTTCCTCTCCACCTCCGCCAGAGCCTTTCCTCTTTCCCCCTTATGTATAAGCTCGCGGATTACTTCAGCAACCGATTCATCAACAGAGCTTAATGGTGATTTAACATCTTCACCAAGCTGTTGGAGAAGCTCAAGCACTTCCTTTGAGTCCACATTGAGTTCCTTCGCAAGTTGGTGTATCCTGATCTTGCCCACAGACATCTCACCCCCGAAGGTGTAGAAAAAGCATCTTTGAAAACTAACTCAACGCTTGCCTTTAGGTTTCCATAAGTCGCCAGTCGCAAGCTGAGCGTTATTCAAAAGTTCTATGTAGATGCTGTTTGGTATACTCCTCTTCAACGACGCTTCTAAAGCTTTCCGTTTATAAGCTATAACGATGCATTCCCACATTGGGCAAATGTAAGCCCCTCTCCCACCGACGCTTTGTTTCAAATCCATGACCACTTCACCATTGCGTAACACAGCAACACGAATCAATTTATCTTTTGCTTTGATGTGTTTGCATCCAACGCATGTCCTTTGAGGTTCGTGTGCCCGATCACCTTTCGGCATAGCGATTGGTCTTACCTCAGTCTTTTCATGTAATTGATTCCACTTTCGTATCGTTGAGCTTTTCACCTGCTGTTACATCTTCATTCAGCTTTGTTGTTTCGGTTGCCTCTGTAACAGTTGCTTCGGCTTTCTCTTCAGATGGCTTTGCCAACATCTGTTCAAAATGCTCATAGCTTCGTATATCAATGCGCCATCCAGTAAGCCTTGCTGCAAGACTAACATTTTTACCTTCCTTCCCTATCGCCATTGGGAGTTGGTCTTGTTGCACAACAACTGTTGCTGAGCGCCCGTCTTCGTTCAAAATAACGTAATCAACCTTTGCAGGGCTAAGCGCATTAGCAAGGAACTTGGCTGGGTCATCACTCCACTCCACAACATCGATTTGCTCGCCACGTAGCTCATCAATCATTGCGCTCACTCGCTTGCTCCTTTGTCCGACACATGCGCCCACTGGATCAACATTTGGGTCATTGGAGTAAACTGCAACTTTGGAACGAACTCCCGGGTCTCTCGCTATCGCTTTGACTTCAACTATCTTATCTCTCACATCCGGTATTTCAAGCTCAAAAAGCTTTCTCACCAACTCCCTATCAGCTCTTGAGACGAGTATCATCGTCTCCGGAGGCATCTCTGCTCTCCTTCTACCCCCTCTTGAGTGCTGTTCTGGGGATCTGACGTCCTTTATGTAAACTCTGAATCTTGCTCCAATTGTGTAGTTATCGTTTTTGACCTGTTCTCTGACTGGCAAGAAGAGCTCAGCACCCATCGCACTTAGGAAGACATTCCCACGCCTGTCAATACGGCGCACTTCAGCAGGTATTATCTCCCCAACCTTCGCACTGAAGATTTGGTAGATGTGCTTCAGTTTCTCATCTTGTATGCGCCTCAAGAATTCATTCTTCGCTATTTGTATTGAACTCCTCGTGAAACGCTCAAACGGCAACTCAACTTCTATCAGCTCGCCAACTTTCACATCTGGTTTGATTCGCCTCGCGGTCTCTAAAGAGATCTCTAAGGCAGGGTTCGTCACTTCTTCAACAACAACCTTTTCAACCGATATTTTTAGCTCCCTCTTCTCTTCGTCAAGCATTACAACAAGCCTTGGCATGGTCTTATGTCTTTGTCCACCGCGCCTCCCCCTTCCCATAAACTGCCTTTGGTAAGCAACCTTTAAGGCGCTACAAAGCAACTCAACAAGAACTTCTACATCCATCTCTCTTTCCTTCGCCAGTTGGTGCACCATTTCGTAGAGTTGAGTGCTCATTGTCACCACCTTCTCGTTTTACCGTCAACAATTAAAAGAAAAAGTGGATGGAAACTACCACCCACTCGAAAGAGACCTCTACCACTAATGTCAACTTCCCATGCCATTTAGTTTATCACTAATGTGCTACTTTGGCAACCCTGCGAGAGGGCAAGCGCGTTGCACTTGATTAAAGCAGGAACTGATCAACATCCAAGCTGGTGTTGAAGAGATGATGGGAAAAGATGAAGAGAAGTTTATGCCAAAGATAGTGGCTCTCGTTTGCAAGTGGTGCACGTATGCGGGTGCAGATTTAGCTGGCACAGCAAGGCTTCAATATCCTCCGTTGGTCCTCCCGATCAAGTTGCCATGCACAGGCAGAGTTGATCCTGTTTTCATCATTAAAGCTTTTGAGCAAGGTGCTGATGCAGTCATCGTTTCAGGATGTCATCCCGGTGATTGCCATTACATGCGTGGCAACTACCTTGCACGAAGGCGCTTTATAGTGTTCCGAGAGCTAATGAACTTCATCGGGTTGCAAATGCAGAGGTTGCATTTTGCATGGGTCTCAGCATCTGAGGGCGCTAAGTGGGCAGAACTTGTGACGCAAATCACTTCTGAGGTAGCTTCAGTTGGACCAGCACCAACAGGTTGGGGAGTAGCTAAGAACGAAAAAAGGATTGAACTGCCGAGTGTGAAGATGGCTGATAAACCAAAGCCGATTGCAAGCTCGGCATATGAGCAAATGACGCAGGAGATACGCCTGCTGGTAAGGAAGCTGTTGAGCAATGGCGACATTGGCATCTTAATAGGCTATGGGATTGGACGCCTCGGAAACATCACTCCAACTTTTGTGACATCGCCAGAAGAAACAGAGAGGCTTGTGCTGAATGAAAGGTGCGTTCATAACCTGAGCAATTATTTGACCAACTCACTTGTGACGAAGTTTGGGCGCATTGGAGTGATCGCAAAGGGTTGTGACATAAGAGCTATAACAGTCCTCATCCAAGAGAACAAGCTCAACAGGGAACAGCTTCACATCATCGGTGTTGATTGTGGTGGGGTGGTTGTGAACGGTAGTGTAGCTTTGAAATGCTATTCATGTGCAGTGCGCCATCCTACAGATTGCGATTCGCTCATTGAGTCGCCATCGCCCGTTGAGACACAAGTTATGCCAGACCCAAGAGAGGAACTCATCTCTTGGTTAGAAGCACTCAGTCCGCAAGAGCGATGGGATTTTTGGATGAACCAATTTGGGAAGTGCATTCGCTGTTACGCATGCAGGGCTGTATGTGCAATGTGCTATTGCGAGCCGTGCATCACAGATAGAAATAGACCGCAATGGATACCAACAACAATTGATGGCAAAGGTAACCTCACTTGGAACTTGGTGCGGGCTATGCACCTTGCTGGAAGATGTGTCAGTTGCGATGAATGCTACCGTTCATGCCCAGTCGGTATAAGGTTGGACTTGATCAACAGGAAGCTTTACAAAGTAGTGCAAGAGAACTTTGGTTATGAACCTGGGTTTGATGCGAAAGTTAATCCGCCACTTACGACCTTCAAAGAAAGTGACATGGCTGAATTCATTCGCTGATAGGTGATGGTTAAATGCGCACTCTCATCTTACCTAAGGATGCTATCTCAGCTTGGTGCAGGAAAATAAAGGAAGCAGGGATGTGTTTGGTGCTTCCGAGGGAGAGCGATGGTATGGTTGTTTTTGAGGAAGCAACCGATGATACGCCAGTTGAGTTGCCAACAAATTATACGAAGAGCAAGCTCTCACCTAAGTCTTATCTCTTTCCGCCAACGGAAGCGCTTTTCAGCTTCTGCTTCAAACAAGACGATGTTGAGCTTAAAGATGTTGAGCTTGATACGCGGAGAAAAGTTTTGTTTGCGGTGCGCCCTTGCGATGCAGCCGGTATAAACGCCTTGAGCAAAGTGTTCTTGGATGAACCTTCAGACCCGTATTTTGCAGTGAGGCTTGAGAGAACGACATTGATTGCGCTTGCATGTGAGAGCACAACGCCATCTTGCTTCTGCACAGCTACTGGCTATTCGCCATATTGGGACGAAGGCGTTGATGTGCTCATATGCGATGTTGATGATGCATACTTGGTTCGCGTGATGACGGACAAGGGTGAAGAATGCATCTCATTGGCGCAAGAAGTTTTCTCCGATGCTGACGAATCACATATAGCGGTAGCTGAGAGGAAGCGCATAGAGGTTGAAAGCAAGCTACCACAGAAGGGCGAACTTGTTGGCGTAGCCGAAAAGCTCATAGCTAACTTTGAAAGCGAGCTTTGGGAAAAGCTCTGTAGGAAATGCATAAGCTGTGGTGCATGCACATATGTTTGCCCAAGTTGCTCGTGCTTTGATGTTACTGATGAATGGAACCCGTTTGGTGGCTGTCGGTATAGGAGTTGGGATGGATGCTGTTTCGCCATGTTCACGATGCACGCCTCTGGGCATAATCCGAGACCAACGCAGGCTCATCGCTATAGGCAGCGTCTCCTACACAAGTTCGCTTACTTCCCACTGCGCTACGGGATGAACATGTGTGTTGGTTGTGGAAGGTGCATTGATGTTTGTCCAGTAGGCATGGACATATACGAAATCGCAAAGGCAATGGTTGAAGTGTAAGTCATGAGGTGAGCGTTGTTATGGATGTCAACCACAAAAACCCGTTTAAGCCATACCTCATGCGCATAACCGATATTCGTGATGAGACACCAGATGTGCGCACGCTTCGGCTTGAGTTCATCGATGACGAAGTGAAGAGGAACTTCAAATGGCGTCCGGGTCAGTTTGCCGAATACTCGGTTTTCGGTGAGGGTGAATGCGTCTTCACGATCGCCAACTCACCCACAAGGGGAAACTACATTGAATGCAGTTTTAAGCTTATGGGGAAGGTCACCACAGCGTTGAGGCGTATGTCAGTAGGGCAGGTGATAGGTTTCCGTGGTCCATACGGGAACTGGTTTCCGCTTGAGGAGTGGAAAGGACGCAACTTAATGTTTGTTGGTGGTGGCATAGGGATGGCTGCATTGCGTTCTCCGATACAGTTTGCATTGGACAACAGAAGTGACTACGGCGAGATACTCATACTCAACGGTGCTCGCACAGTCTCAGATTTGGTCTACAAGGACGAGATGAAGGAGTGGGCTAATTACGATGGTGTGAGGTTGGTCAGGACTGTTGACCCGGGTGGTGAGACCGAAGATTGGGATGGTGAAGTTGGGTTAGTGCCAAATGTTTTTGAAAAGCTTAATCCAAAGCCAGATAACGCGATTGTTATAACGTGCGGTCCACCGATCATGATTCACTTTATGCTCTTGACGCTTGACAGGCTCGGCTTCTCAAAGGAGCAAATTTACACGACACTCGAAAACAAGATGAAGTGTGGCTTCGGTAAATGTGGCAGATGCAATGTTGGTAAAATGTTCGTATGCAAGGATGGACCTGTCTTTACAGCATCACAACTCGCTCAGCTACCAAGGGAGTTTTAGCGTTTCCTCTCCTCACTGTTTGAAAAACTTCGCTTTACAACACTGAGGCTTCAGCCTCGCTTCGCCGTTTCAAAGAATCACATTGGGCGTCCGGGCATAGCCACAGGTGGTATTGGCAACTCCATATCAAAGCGCAACTCCTTCGGCATAAGCGATATCTCGGATTTCATCATTTCCTCCCAGCGTATTGTGCGCCCAGTGTATGCTGATTCACGCCCCATTATCGCTGTCATTGTGCTTTCGGCTATGTTTTGAGCTTCGTTTATTGGTTCCCCCTTGAGTATGCTTTGAAGCAGGTGCACATGCTCTTGAACATAGGGATTTGGGTTTGGACCTTCATATCGCCATTCCTTCTCTCCTCTTATCCAACCGTTGCAGTTTGAGCGTCCTTTCGTGCCCACAACGAATTCGCTGACCCTTCCATCACATCCATCAATCTGACGGCACATGCTAAGCATGCGTGCGCCATTTGGATATTCAAACTCAACTGCGAAGTGGTCGTAGATGTGTCCATACTTTGGTGCTGTTCTAACTTGCCTTCCACCCATCCCAAATGCGCTCACTGGATGTGTCCCCATAACCCAGTTGATGACATCAATGTTGTGGACATGTTGTTCAACGATGTGGTCTCCAGAAAGCCATGTGAAGTAAAGCCAATTGCGCAACTGCCATTCCAAATCTGATTGGTTTGGATGCTTCTCTCTAACCCATAGCCCTCCTTGACACCAATACGCATATGCAGCTACTACATCACCAATAGCACCATCTTGAATTCGCTTGATCGTTTCACGATAGCTAAAACTGTGTCTGCGTTGCGTTCCCGATACGACTGACAAACCCAACTCCTTTGCCTTTTGACCTGCAGACATGACACGCTTACAGCCAACTGGGTCAACTGCAACGGGCTTTTCCATGAACACATGCTTCTTCGCATTAACGGCTGCCTCAAAATGCTCTGGACGGAAACCAGGTGGGGTAGCAAGGATAACGATGTCAACATCTGTTTCAAGCAGCTTCTTGTATGCATCCAAACCCACGAAGACATGATCGTCTTTTATATCGGCACCTGCTTGGTTCAAGCCTTTTTGAGAACCCTTTGCCCTATCTTCAAACACATCCGCAACGGCGATCACCTTCACTTCAATGCCAAGTTGCTTCCCAGCGGACATGATATCCCTTGCAGCACCATTCCCTCTGCCACCACAGCCTATCAGCCCAACCTTGAGAGGACCAGTTTCGCCAGCACGAGCACCAGGTATTATGTTCATGGCAGTTATAGCAGTCGCAGCCTTGAGGAAATCACGCCTGCTCAGTTGGCTCATCTCAATTCCACCTCCATTCATTCCAGCAGTTAACTCAACTTGACTATGCGCGAATAATAGCGCACATGCATGCTTTCCTCACACCCAGTTTTTGAGCAAACGCCATGTAGCAAAGTCTCTGCTAAGCTATCTTATAGAGTTGGAGGCACAGTTAGATGAGCGAAGGTTTGACAAAGCGTCTCCTCTACGGCTTGATAGCTGGCATGGTGGGAGCGTTCATCGCATGGCTCGTCACCGAAACGCTTTTCTTCACAGCGCTTGAAAGGGCACATGGCACGGGCATATTTCTCATTGGAGCTGTATATGGTTTTATCGTTGGCTTGATACTTGGCATCTCGTTAGGCGCTGCCGAAGGCATAATGCATCGCGATTTTATGCGCTTCGGCGTTAACGTTCTCTTAGGCGCATGGCTTGGAGCTGTAGGTGGTTGCGTAGGTGAGTTGGTTGCTGAGACGCTTTATGCGTTGTTGAGATTGTTAAATTTAGGTGTTCTGGCGAAGGTGATTGGGTGGGGTTACTTTGGTGCATTCATTGGCTCTGCACAGGGGCTTGCAAGGCAGTCAAAGAAGGGAACGATAAACTCGCTCATAGGCGGTGCAATAGGTGGCTCACTTGGTGGGTTGGCTTTTGAAGCTTTTGACTGGATGCTGGTTGGCATATCGCAATCAAGCTCTTTTCAAAGAGGTGTGGGATTGCTGCTAACTGGGGCTTTCATAGGTATATTTGCACCGATTTTTGAACGCATCTTGGCATACGGAACCCTCAAGGTCATATCAGGGAAGATGGAAGGCAAGGAATTCATCCTTGATAAGCCAAGGCTGACTATCGGAAAAGATGAGCACTGCGACATCCCAATCTACTACGATAGAAATGTCATGCCACGACATGCCCTGCTTGAATGGTCTGGAAGGACATACAGAGTAGTAGCGCTCGGTAATGCGCCACTGCTTCACAAAGGTAGGGCAGTGAATGTTGCTGAGCTGTCACACAATGACATCATCACCGTTGGGAGCACGAAACTGTTTTACAGGCTTGGGGCAATCGGCATGGAAGCGCTTTTTGGTGCTCACAATTTGTGCTCAGCTTGTGGCACTCAAAACAGGAAGGGAGCTAAGTTCTGCAGGCAATGTGGTGCTGCACTCACAACTACTGTAGCTACCTACAAGGCAAGGCAGTGGATATCATCGCTCTCTGTGACCTTTGGCGTATTCCTTCTGTTGCTCTCGCTCATCTATCTCATTTCAAGGAGCGCCTTCTCAACAGCATACTCACACGGTTTGACTAAAGAGGCAAAGATAGCAGTTACACCAAAGGGGTATGATGACATCGGACAGGTGCTAAGGGAGATGGGCAGTGGATATGAACACAAGCAGATCAAGTTTAAGGAGCTGAGCGACTTAAATTCGCTGCTACGTTACCAAATCACATTCATCAACTGCGCTCACAAGTTACGAGAGTTGCAAAGTAAAAGTGAGGTAGCCACAACCATAAGGCAGTATGTGGAAAGAGGTGGCATAGTCTATGCCAGCGATTGGGCAGGGTTCATAATCCAAGATGCTTTCCCAGAGTATTTGCGCCTCGCAAGTGATAGGGGTGGTGCACAGGTAGTTGAAGCAACTGTTGTTGATCAAGGGCTTGCAAGTGTAGTCGGAAGCAAGTTGAGCTTGCACTTTAACGCCGACCAATGGGTAGCGGTTGATGCAGTTAGTAAGGAAGTTACAGTGCACCTCGTTGGAGACTATGTTGACATGGGTGGCGAAGTCCATCGCACCAAACCGTTGCTTATCTCTTTCAAACATGGCAACGGGTATGTCATCTTCACGAGTTTTCACAATGCACCACAACTCAGCGAGACCGAGAGAAAGCTTTTGCAATTCCTTGTCATACGACCAGTCACATTTGACCTCTCTAAACAAGCTGACTCATTGCTTCTCTCAAGGCGAAGCAGTCCTATACAGGAGTTCGTTGGCACTATATCATCTGGCATGTCATCGCCACCTTACGCACTCTTGTTGAATGAAGATGGGAAGTTGCTTATAGTCCTTTCATGGCGTGGTGGTGATGGTAAGTTTGAGATGCAGCTTCAATCTGAACAAGGGGAACTTATAGAGAGGTTGCATGGGCATAGATCGCCATTGAGCATGGAAACGAAGAAGCTACAAGCTGGCATGTATTACCTACACCTACTTGCACACAAAGCACCTATTGAAAACACGCCTTTTGTGATCCGCATTGGTGTGCACAGGTGAACATAATCATGCCCAATGGTAGAAAGAAGTCATGGCTCATCTTTGCTTCGTTGAGCGTATTAGTCATTTCACTTGTGACCATAGTAGCGTATTTTGTGGCTACATACCGCATGAGTGGAGCTAAAGATGAAGCTTACACATGGCACTCGCTTAGTATTGGCGAGCTGATACGCCTCTCACAGCATAAAGATGCGGATTTGAGGTTGAAAGCTGTATGCGAACTGCGTCGTCGTAGCTCAAGGGCTGCAATCACTGCCTTGATTAAGCGTGCAAGAGAAGATAGTGTAGAGGTTGTCCGCATAATGGCGCTTCAAGCACTTGTTGGAAGGCAAAATGAAGTTGTTGATGATGTTATGCTCGCTGCGCTAAAGAGAGGTGGTATTGAGGCGAAGTTGGCATCCATTCACCTCTCAAAGTCACGAAACGAATCAACATGGCAAAAGCTCGTCCAAGTTTACCTAACCAATGCCTCGCCAACAGCTGAAGGCTATGTGCTAAGGTTGCTTGCAAACCCAAACGAATCATCAATACGCCCGATATGTTTAGCTTTGGGTGTTGGTGTCCCGTTTGAGGAGGATGCCCCACGGCAGTTGCGTGAGAAGCAAAGGAAGCTCCTTGAGTTCATCAATTCAGTTCCACATGGTGCGTTAATACCGCTGCTCAAAGAGAAAGACATGTGCATCGTTGCTGGTGCATTGCAACTCCTGATTAAGTTCCCATGTAAGGAAGCTTCAAAGGAGCTGTTAAGGCTCGCTCGCTCAAAACACAAAGTCATAAGAACACTTGCCATAAGCGCACTCTCACTTGCGCCAGCAAAAGAAGTTGCTGACGAGTTGAAAAGGATGGCTAAAGGTAGCAGGGATGACTTCGTAAAAGCATGCGCAACTGTTGCTCTCTCACAACTTGGAGGAGTTGAGTTTGAGGATGTGAGCAATTTGCTAAATAGCCCAGATCCAGCAACGCGCAGGATAGCGCTTAAGGCAATTGAAAACTTAAGCTTGCCATGCGATGTCTTGATACCATTTCTGCGCAAGGCGATGGAAGATGAGGACATGGACGTTCGTTTGAGGGCATCTGTGCTGTTGTTGCGGTGCGGTGATAGGGGCTTGGAACTTTACATTAGGGCACTTAACAAGGCACATGGGGATGAGAAAGCAAGTATGCTTTTGGCTCTTCGTGGCATCAAACGGAAAGATGTCTTGAGAGTGCTCGTAGAGAATTTGCAGAGCCACGAGCCACAGGTCCGTTGGGCTGCACAAGTTGCAATAGCATCGTTTGGTGTTGATGCACTACCAGTGTTAAAGGGCTTGCTCAAACACCAAGATGAGAAAATGCGCATAGGGGCACTTAACGCGTTGATGCAAATTGGTGGTGAAGAGGCAACAGAAGCTATCGCGGAGGTAGCCATGGAAGACAGTTGCACGGAGGTCAAAATTAGCGCCATTGAAGCACTGGCAACGCTCCCGACGAAAAAGTCGCTTTCAACATTACGCAAGCTGTTACACAGCCATGACAGTGAGGTCGCACAAAGAGCAGCAATAGCGTTAGGGAGGCTTGGTAAGGAGGGCTTTGATGCGCTTAAAGAAGCACTCAATTCAAAGCGCATCTCAGTTCAAGCTGTTGCAGCGAGGGCGTTGGCATTTTATGGTGATTCGGAAGCTGTCAGGATACTGCGCAGGATTGCTTCCACAAGCAACGATGAATTTTTGAGGCTTGTTTCACTTCAGGCGCTCGCAAGAGGTGGTGATGAGTGGGCGTCTTGGACGCTCATCAGGATGCTCAGCACAAACGATGAAAAGCAAAGGATGAAAGTGAGGGCAGCTATACTCGGATTGAGAGAGCGTATGCTCATGCCACTTTTAGCTTCGCTTAGAGATGACAACGCAACGATAAGAGCTGAAGCTGTTACACTGCTTGGACTCATGCGGGCAGAAACTGCACGGGACGAAATAAGCAAGCTCCTCAACGACCCAGAGCCAACTGTTAGGGATGCAGCAAAGTCGGCACTTCAAATGATTGATACACCATGTGCACATTAGTGTTGAGCGAGCTATTGCTCATTGTCCCTGTTTGCTTTTATCAACTTGTTGCTCCTCTTTTAGCTGCTCAAATATGGTGAGGTCAAGACGCCTCTCAGATTGTAGTTCCTTATCAAGCACATACTTCCTCATGCGAGGCAATATTTGTTCCATCGCCTCAATGTAAAGTCTTGCGCTCGTGACTTTCGGTGAGCGCCTATACTCGTTTGCCATCGCTACAAACTTGCGTGCATCTCCGATAGCTTGGTTGACAATGCGGACACCGTATGCTTCAGCCTCGGCGATGATCTTTTGAGCCATACCTCTTGCCTCAGGGATGCGTTCACTGCGGTAGCTATCAGCCTCGTTTATCAACCTTTGGCATTCTTCCCTTGCCCTCGTAACTTCATGAAAGGCATCAGCAACTTCAGGTGGCGGGAGAACTGTTTGGAAGTTAACCGAAATAATGCTTATGCCTATGTCATACAAATCGGAGAGGCGGCGTATCAACTCTTTTGCTTCGTTTTGCATCGCGAACCTGCCGACAGTCAATGCGCTATCAATTGACCTGTTTGCCATAACGTATGTTAGTGCTGCTTCCGCAAGCGCCTTTAACATGCCTTCGGCATTACTGCAACGCAATGCGTATGCTGCCACATCAGCAACTTTGTATTGCACAACTGCATTTACACTCACAATGTTCGCATCACCTGAAAGGAACTGCGAAAGCCTCGCAGTTCCCGTGCGTCCAACAGCACTCGCAACCTGTTCTGCACCGATGCTGATGCGCCTGCGCTGAAGAACATTCTCCTTTATGACCTTCCCAAAAGGTAGCGGTAGCCTCCAATGCACACCTGGTTGAACTGGTTGCGGTGTGATGAGTTTGCCAAATAGTAGCACGATGGCTTGCTCACCAGGTCTTACAATGTAGAACCCACTCAAGATATAACAGCATGCAATGGAAGCAGCAAAAGCCATCCATCGCCTTTGCATCAACTTTCACCTACCAACATATGTAACCCTCTATCATTCAAGTTTGTCTCGACAGTTTTACCATGCCAAAACCTTGTGTGTTGCGTTCCCCAAAACCTGCCTCATAACCGATTCGCAGAAGCTCAGCATTACCTCCTGCCCAAAATCTCATCTCAAAGCCACGCACCATCGTCCCATGCACTTCAAAAAGCTTTGAACGCCATCTTCCAACCAGCTCAAAACTTAATGGCTCATGAGAGGGAGCGATATCAAGAACCATGGCTTTACGGCGTAAGTTGCTCTCCAGAACACGCCAAAAGTCTTCTTCATCTGGGGAGAGAAAACGATGTTCCATTTTGCTACCCTTTCTCACTCCCGTTGAGGCGACGATGGGTGACAAAGTTTGGAACAGACAGCGTCCCTCAATTTTCGGTGGTTCTTCAACTTCCACTCGTTCAACGGTCAACTTGACTTTTCCCAACTTGGCTTCGCCTTCGGTCAGCAAAGTGAATGCCAACGCTTCCATTGGAGCAGGAAGTGGCGATGAGACCCACCAGTGGATTGGCGGAAGCATTTCCAATCCGTTATCGGTTGGTTTTGCTGCTTGTGGGAACAACAACGAAAAGGTCACGAGTTTATAGCGATGCCCGCCTACAACGAACCCCTGTTCGTGCAAAAACTCGCCCAACTTCGGACTCGCCTTTTTGATTGCAGTGTAAAGGAAGCCGTGAAGCAGGTGGAGATAGTTCCAAGGAAGGAGAACTGGCTTTTCAGCCGTCCAAATCACATGCAAGCGCATTCCACATCACTCCAAAAACGCCTCTGTGATGGCTTTCTCCTGCCCCAAAACATCCTTCTGCACAAACTTTTTGTCAAGCAAGCTGTAAATGTAAACTGTCATAGTTAGTGAATGTTAGGAGTTTCAGTAAGGCAGTTTCAATCTTTGCCCGACCCTCAACCTGTATGGAGGCAGTAAAGCATTGGCTTGTGCGATAACTGACCACTGTGTCGGATTGCCGTAAACACGCTGAGCAATTGCCCAGAGACTGTCGCCTTGCCTCACGATGTAATATTCAGGCAAACACAAGTCACGGAGTTCTAAGATTGCTCTATTACCTATACACCTGCGAGTTATCCTCTCTATCTCATAGCGGAGCCATAGATTGGGCACTTCTCCTTTCAATCGGATCAGCGCTCCATCCTGTATCACCGAAATGTTAAGCGATCGTATCTGAGGATTGGATTTGAGTCCTTGCAAAACCTTGACCTGCAGATTTGGGGGATTAACAGGTTGAAATACGACAATCTTTTTGCGGGTGTCCGACAATGCCCTTTCATACGGGCGCATAACATAGCACTTCAAAACCACCAACCCTACAAAGATTGCCAATGAGCAAGCTATCAGCAAGATTGGTCTCTCCAAGTGGTGGGTGGATTTTCGTTCCATTTGAGAGCACCTCTGGATGGCTTTCTGAAAGGTATCATTGTTTGGGGCTTGTTCCAATGCACGCTCCCATAGTTCGCGTGCCTCTTTCCATCGCCCCTGCTGTGCCAATATCCTTGCCATAAGGTCAAGGGTTAGGGGTGATGCGTTAGAGTCCTTCGTCAATGGACGCAAAAGCGCTTCAGCATATTGCAATGCTCCCTGTTGCGCCCAATCAGTTGCTTGGGTGCATGCCAACACCTCCAGAAGCTCCTTTATTTTTGAGATTACTTCATCGCGGTGGGAAGACATTGCTTTATCACCTCCCTCGCACCACAGTGCTAAAGACCCTCGCTTGCTCTTCATGGGGTAGCAGTTGAATAAGCCCCAATGTCGCCTCGCGAAGACCATCCAAGTCATTTTGTTGAATGGAGTAAAGTCCCTGCTGAATGAGCGTTTCTGCCTGCTTCGGATCACGCATTTGGGCACGCAAGGTGGTTAAATGGTAGAACATTCCTATCCAAAACTCTGGTTGGTCCTGCAGCACAGTCAGTTCCAAATGCACTAGTTCCTCAACGCACTTGCGTAATTGAATTTCTTGCCGTTGGGCTAAAGCCTCGTGAACTTGTTGCTCCAGTGTCCACAAACGGTTTCGGGTTGTGCTATCCCCATAAGCATTAACAACATGGCGAACTCTATCCAAGGTTTCGCGTGCTTCCAAGGCTAAGACATCCCAATACATCACTTCCTCTACCTGATCCAACCGATTGCGCAATTCCAAAATTCGGTCATGACAGCGGATGTTTGCGTCATATTCTGTGGCTGCCACACTCATTGCTTGTTCTGCATCTTCTATCAACCTCTCTTGCTCCAATTCGTGCAGCCTTCGCATGGCTTCCGTGTTATTCACTGCTAATGCTTTTGCTCTTAATTCTTCCAAGCGCTTTTTCTCAGTTTCCAGTGCATGGCGAAGGTTATCCAAAGGTTGCACCACATACTCCAAATGCATCGTTGCATCAAATTCCTCCTCAAGCAAAGGAATGAAAGCTCGCACCCTGACAAGCCGTGATTCATCAACCTCCAAAGTCACTTGGATTTCCGTTCCGCTCGGGACATCCCGCCAGACTTTTGAGGAATCGCCTCTCACCTCTAAAGCGCCAATTTCTCTGTTACGATCAGCGCGCTTGAGGTTGTTGCCTTCCATAACAGGGATACGCAGCATTGTAGCTGCTTGCCCTTCACGCAAATCCTGTGTCGTGCGCAAGATTAGGGTCTTTTGAGCTGGTAAAGGTGTGCCCTTCTCAAAAGCGACTAACATATCCCCTGTCGCCAATGCGATGCCAATGGTGTGGGTCAGGATTTGTCTTCCCACCGCTTGACCGACAGTGTAAGTCAGTCGGTCTGGAACAACAGTGTAGAGGTTACCGTGTTGGTCACGCACCTCAATAGTGAATTCGTTTTGTCGTCCTTTCTCTGCCCGCAATGTGGCGATGAATGCACCGTTGGCTTGCACTGGCACTTTACCACTCCGCCATGGAAACTGTGTAGCGATGAATTCAACGGTAAAACCTTCAAACGACTGCTGTTTATTGGGCGCTGAAATTTTCCCACCTACTAATGGCTCTGTGGTGGAGCCGATCGGATCGTAGTGAAGTTCTATTGTCAGGATGTTAAGGGAAGATGGTGTAGCTGCGACCTTTGCTGGAGAGTCTAGCTTTTGGGTGCCAGCAAAAATCGCAGCGCCATAGGCAACTACGGTAATGGGATCCACATCAAACACCACAGGGATGCCCAATTCGCCCTGCACCATTTCCCTCAGTAGCGGTGTCAATGTAGGTCCACCTACCAAAATAATCCGTTCAATGTCCGAAGGGCTAAGGCGGTTCTCTTCCAAGAGACGACGACAGATAGCGATGGTGCGTTCTACTTTGGGTGCGATAAACCCTTCAATCTGCTCACGAGTGACTTCCATTTCCAGCCAGATAGGCTCTCCTTTCTCATCTAACCCCAGAGGATGCTCTGGCAGTGTTTCTGTCACAAGATCACGAGACAGTCGGATCTTCACTTTTTCTGCCTCCAATTTCAGATAGTGAAGGAGGGTCTTCCACCTTTCTGCTGACTGCTTGTCGGCTCGGTTAAGGGAATCAAGTGCATATTTTCGCTTCAAAGCAGGGATGAAGAGATGGTCAACAATATCCCAATCAATCAATTTACCGCCTAAGTTTTCGTCCCCACCGTGCGCAACAACATCCGTTACTCCCTCTCGGATAGAGATAATGGCAGCATCAAAAGTGCCTCCACCCAAGTCATAGACTAACCAGAAATTGCGATCAAACTCACCTTGAAATGAGTAAGCTAATGCTGCTGCCACTGGTTCTTGAATGAGACGCACCGTTGTAAAGCCAGCGCTTATAGCTGCCCGCTCTGTCGCTTTACATTGCGCAAGGTTGAAGTTAGCGGGAACCCCGATAACGGCGGCAGTAATTTCTTCCCCTAACCGTTTCTGAGCGTCACCCCGCAAGACTTTGAGAACCTCTGTAGATAACTCCTCAGCCGTCAGGGATTTCTGACCAAGATGCCATGTGCGATTTGTTCCCATGCTCAATTTGAACTCTATCGCTGCGTCGGGCTGGTTCTTTGCCAGTCTGCCAACAAATATCTGCCCTTGACGGCTAATCCAAACTGCCGATGGCGTAATGTCCTCATTTTCGTTATTCTTAATGATAACTGGCTCTACCCCCTTTAACACAGCGATACTACTATTGGTAGTGCCCAAGTCAATCCCGAAGTCAATCGTTAACCGCATCATTGTTCCCCTCCTTTTTGTTTGGAGTGCCGACAATCACAACGCCCCATTGAATCAAACGTCCCTGTAGAAATACAGATGGCTTGATGGTTTCAACGATTTGATCTCTCGTCAAAGCTTTGTTTTCTTGGAACGTCAAAACCTCTACCATCATGCCAGGGTCATAACTTTCTCCAGTGTGATCGTGAACCATAACCCCCTTCTCCTCCATAGTGTCCCAGAGGGCTTGGCAAATCCGTTTTGCACGACGCAAATCGTCATGATCTTCTGGCGTATTTTGCAATCTTCGTCGTAATCGCCACAATCCAGTCGCCAATTCAGCGACGAGGTTGAGCAAAGCATCATTCTCCTGAAATGTGGACTCTGACAGAACTAATGCCTCCAGTCTCTGAAGCGCTGCCAGCACCTCTGGCAACATCGTTGGTGCTTCAATCCGAAATTCTGGCGGATACCGCCATTGCCTCATTGTTCGCCACAACCGTTGAAACAATATCCTCACCTCCTTGTCAATTGGTTATTCTACTTTCAACCGCAAATTGTTGTATTCATCCACTAAGCGGTTGTATTCTGCAATTTTTTGCTTATACTGTTGCAGCAGTAATCTACCTTGTCTCACAAGAGCGTTGTGCTTACCCACAAGTTCATCATGCTGTCGGACTAACGCCTGATAGTTTTGGAATTCTTCATCCGTAAAGAAACCTGACGGATGAGTTTGCTCAATAGCGGTAATCTGTTTCCGAAGTGTTTCTATATTGGAGCGGAGTCTCATGATTGAGTCAGTCAATTTTAGCATTGCAGATTCGATTCGTGTAATTTCCGACTTCAGGTTTTTAATACGCTTTTCCAAATAGGCAAGTCGCAGGCTTTCCTCGCTCAGAAGGTTCTCCCCCACTAACCTATACCGAGCAACAACCTTTTTAGTTGGCGTCGCCATCGGGTCATCGAAATCATGTGTGAGCATATCCAAAATAATCTCTCGTTTTTTGACAGTCAAGGAGTTAACTACTATCCTATCCCCTAAGGATTTGACCGCGATGCACCTTCCCTTCTTTAGCACCAGCAGATAAACGAAGGTTCCCGATCCCCCTGTATTAATCCCTACAACAACTATCTTTTCCTTCAAACCATCGCCGTCTAAATCACCATAAGTTTCTTTGTCAAGGCGAACAGAGGATTGTTCGTAAGTCAAATCGGACAGTATCTCTCTTATTGAATCCCGCTTCAGCCGCCCCTCTTCATATTCTTTGAGATGCTGTTGCAAGCCCAAATATTCGATCCATTGAGCCTTTGTCTTAGATTGAGCCTGAAGAGAAGTCTTCGGAGACGATGGCACCATGGGAACTATCTGACTTGATCTGTCCTGCACAGTTGCCTCGCTGCCTCTGTGTGTGGAATTTGTCTGCTGCCACCAGTTGCTAATAAAACCAATGAACCCGATAATCAGCCCTACACCAACGAGAATTGCCCAACCTGTTTTCCTCGCGCTGCTTTCCCTCTGACGGGCGATTATCATTTCCAAAGACTGTATTTCCATCTGTAGAACCAGCCATTGTTGGGGATCACGGGCAATTTTCAATGCCCGTTCTAAAAGCGCTTTTGCCCTCGCAAGATTTCTATTCCCTGCCTTCACTGCCTCAACAATGAGATGGTGCACTCGCACTGCTACCGCATCATAAAATTGGTTTCTCAATCGATTTAATTCACTATCTTCTATTGACACAGCGTCTAATTGCCTTAGTAAAGGTTCAGCCTTATTTAATAACCTCTCCGCGTCGTCCATTGCTGTGATCGCGCCGGATAGACTCAACAATCTCTGTGCCTTTGAGTCCGCTTCCTTAAGTAAAGCCGTTAGTTCATTCAACAAAGGGATAACCTGTAACATAGTCTCCAGATTTGATGCCTCATTGATCAAAGATCTCTTTGCCTCAGCAGTGCCTGCAAGGTTAGCAGCAACTTTCAGTAATTTCACGATCTCCGGCAATTGCGAAAAATCATCAGGTTTTACAGCAGCGTGAACCAATCGTCGCACTCCCATTGCAGTTTTATCTCGCAGGGCTTGGACATCGGGGTCATCTGGCAACAATTTATCTAAAATCCGCACGGGACGAGTAGCCTGCTCCAAGAGCTGATGTGCCTTTTGAAGTGGGTTATGACTTATGTCGTCTTGGTGAGTGGTTTCCGATAGCACTTGTAATTCATCTATTAAGGGCTTGGCTGCCTTTTTGAGAGCCCAGATGGCAATTGCTTCAGTGGTGAATTCTAATAACAACTTCCTGTGGAAGGACGCTAAGGAGTCATCGTCCGTTCGCTCTGCTGCCCGAAGCGCCAAACGAGCATTGATAAGTGCCAATGCTAAGGGTAAGGCTTTGCTGAACTCTTCCACGGTTCTTTCATTCACACGGGGATCATTTAGTTCTCTTACCCTATTCCGAAGGTATCTTCTTATTCCCCCACCGTCTATTGACTTGAGCCAGAGTTCCCAAGCTTTTTGCCAATGACTCTGCCATTGGTAGCGCGTCGTTGCCATTTTCAAATTCCCTCTCAATTCTAATTCTAAGGCCATAAAATGGAAAAGCACCGATAAGTTGTGGACTGCATTAAAGTCATTTAACATTTGCTCCCAAATTGTGATTGCACCACCAACATTGCCATCTCTAAAGGCTCTCAATCCTTCATCACTATTTTCATCACCCCAAAACCAAAATATCTCATAAGCAAGGCGCTGCAGTGGGTCACTAAGAGTTTGGCGAATAAATTGTAAATTCTGTGAAGGTGGGTCAATACCGAGTTGTATTCGCAATTCTAATTCGTGAATTTTCCTCTGGATTTGGCTTAACGAAGCATTTGTTGAGAGCTGAAGCAGACGAAAGGGGTTATTGAGATAAATATCTGGTTCTGCCTTGGCTATCAGTATTTCACCAACACCCAATTCACCAGCACCGATTTGTAATCCTGTTACTTGCTGTCTCCGTTGCCATTGCTGTTGATGCATTTTTCTCACCCCTTGTTATGTGTAAATTTTATACCTTCATCCGCACCTGTCAGTAGCCTTTAAAGTCTTGCTTGTCTCTGCGTTCATTCTAACAGCATATCCACAACTGTCTTGGTTTGACCCAAAACTTCCTTCGTTACCCATCGCTTTTCAGGTAGGCAGTAGATGTAAATGCTGTCGTGGTCAGGGTCAATCAAGTCGCTCAACTCTGCCTTGATGCGTTCCAGTTGAGATTCGCTCAGTTCGCCCTCAAACGCGCTATTTTGAACCCAATGAAGCCAACGCCTGAGATACTGACAAACTTTCGCCACCCGACTTTGCTCCACATCGTAAACGATGACGACATACACGCTGTTAAATCACCTCGGCATAGGGACTCGTCTCAACAAAGCCCATGTTTCGCCACAGCGTTCCATTT
>Ga0197143_1000872_pt1 | contig 28187 bp, 27 predicted proteins | sample GBS70_MetaG_FD_148603 | JGI IMG/M metagenome (GOLD analysis project Ga0197143, IMG submission 148603) | Sediment microbial communities from Great Boiling Springs, Gerlach, Nevada, United States - GBS 70_MetaG | ecosystem: Environmental > Aquatic > Thermal springs > Hot (42-90C) > Sediment... | reverse complement strand
GTTGTTCGCAAAGGGTGTATCAGTAGACCACTCCGGCCCAGGGGGCGATCCCCCGTACCGGCGCACCCCATGACTGGGGCCGCCGGCAGCCCCAGAAGAGTCATTAATAGTGTTTCCAGAACCCTCGTCGAAGTGATAGAGCGCCACCGTGAACCCATCGGGAGTAAAGGGCGCCGACGGGCGCGTAAAGTTCCCCGTGTATCGGAGAGTGTTCGAAAGCCGCACTTCGTCTATCCATCCTCGATACGATGGGTAGCTTGGCCCGGCGTCGTGCTTCTCCGCGCCTATCACCAAGAACGGGTCGCTATTGGGGAAGCTTGTGGAGCGCCCATCGCGGTAGCTGACGTCTCGGTTGGCGCCGACGTTGCCAGGGCCGCACGTGTCTTGCTGGCCGTCCACGAAGATACACAGCTGGCCATCGCTGAAGCGCCGCGTCACGGCTATGTGATGCCATTGCCCGTCAGTGACAACGATGCTTCCGCAGATGGTGTTGCCGCTGCTGCCGTAGCTGACGCCGAAGGCGATCTTGCCCCCGGTGAGCGAAATCCCGAAATCCCCGTAGTCGCCCGGCCCCCAAATATCTCGGTCAAAGATTGTATTCCCGGTGATCCAGCCGTCGTTGGTGTTACAAGCGACGGCGTTGGAGGAGTTCTCGCCGGGGTTGGCCTTCATCCAAAATTCGAGGGTGAAGTCGGTGGCCCCCACATCAGCAGGCACGTGCGGGTCTATCTGAATCTTGACGCGGTCTATATCGTTGACACCGTTGCCAAAGAAGCGTAACGAATAATTCCCCGACGCAGGCACGTGGGGCATACTAGCACTGATCACCGCGAGAACGCCAGCTATCCCAAGAATGAGTGCACGTGTAACTTTCATAATGCTCTCCTTGGAGCCGCCCGACGTTTGATTAGTATACAAGCGGAGACTCTTCTGCGTCAAGAGTGCTCTTCACGACCCTATGGCAAGCTGGATATTCCATCCGTTGAAGCGATCCGGCGGTCCTTTGAGAGCGCGACCCTCTTGATCCCACGCGCCGTTGTCGAACGTCAGCATGTAGCCTATGGAGAGCTTTAAAGGGATAGGAACGACGATTTCAACAGTCCAGCTGATGCTCACTTGAGGTTGCACTATAAAGAACCAGCGGCTGAGCAGGACGTTCGCTGGGCTACGGAGGGCATCCTCAAAGCTTGCCGAAGGTTCACGGACTAAAAAGAGATTGGTGAACCCTACCCCCATCACCATACTGATAGCTAACCCGTATCGAGCCTGAGGAGGAAGAGAGGGATGATATTCCGCAAAAGCTCCGCTCCCTACGAAGGAGAGTCTTGCCAAGCTTCGATCTGTCTTTGAGCTAGCGCTTCCTTGCCAGCTCACGATACCGAAAGTCCACGTAGCTGGAGGGGATTGCAAAAGGGGTAGAAGCGAGTAAGTATTGCCAAAGATGAAGAAGTTCTCTGGAAGAGCCGGATACCCTTGATTTTGCAAAGCCACATTGAGCTGGCTGATATCCACAAACTCCCAGCCTACAAAGAGAGAGGGCCACGTAATGCTCTTTGGTGGAGCTTGCCCTAATGTTGCTGAAGCCACGAACGTTAGCGCTACAAACGCGACGAGAACACTCCGCACCATGTTAGACCTCCTTTCGGCTTATGAGAGATTTTCGATGGGCACCGGCTCGACCGGGTCGGCGATCGCAAACCCGAAGACCTTGGAGTAAAAGTACAGCTCGGCCTCGAGCGATCTCTTTATATTTTCGGCCTTCCGGAAGCCGTGCTGCTCCCCCTCAAACGCGATATACGCGACGGGGATCTTATTCTTGCGCAGCGCCTCGACCATCAGCTCGGATTGACTAGGCGGGACAACTCTGTCCTCAAGACCCTGAAAGAAGATCACCGGGCACGAAATTCTCTCAGCAAAGTGAATGGGCGAGCGCTGATAGTACAGATCGCGACGTTCTGGATACGGCCCAATGAGGCTTCTGTTGTAGCGCGACTCGAATTTATGGGTATCTCTGTCGAGGGCTTCTAGATCGCTCACGCCAAAGTAGCTCGCCCCGGCTTTGAAGAACTTTCTGAAAGTCAGCGCGCAGAGCGTCGTGTACCCCCCAGCGCTGCCGCCGCGAATCGCCACGCGCTCGCCATCCACAAGCCCTTGCTGCACTAAATACTTCGCAGCATTGACGCAGTCATCTACGTCCACGACGCCCCATTGGCCCTTCAGTCGCTCACGATATGCTCGCCCATAGCCGGTGCTGCCCCCGTAGTTGACGTCAACGACGGCGAAGCCGCGGCTCGTCCAGTACTGAATCTCTAGTCTGAGCGTAGACGTCGTAGCACTCGTCGGCCCGCCGTGGCTGAGGACTAACAATGGAGGCTTTTCGCCTGGGGGAGCTTGGAAGTCTTTATTCTTGGGGGGATAGAAGAACGCGTGGGCCGTCTGCCCCCCCTCGGTAGGAAACTCTATAGGCTGCGCCGGCGAGATATACCCCGCATCAAGAGCAAGATCGCTGGAGCGCCGCAGCACCTCATAGCTTTGGTTCTTGAGATCAAGCCGCACGATCGAGAGCATCTCCGTGGGCGAGCCGCCGCGAAAGACCACGGAGTCCGAAGTCGCCCGCACGTAGCTGATCTCCGTGTAGGGGGTCTCGATGCGATCGAGCTTCTTGGTCACAGTGTCCAGGCGAGCTAAGTGCCAGAGGCCCCGCTGCGTGTACGCGCAGACGATCTCTCGCTCAGAGACGAACGCATACGTGGACATGCCGAAGACCCACTGAGGTTGGCCAAATTCGGCTTCTACGTCCGTGAGGGCTTCTATCTGGCCATCGCGCCAGCGATAGAGGTTCCACCAGCCCGTTCGGTCGGAGACAAAATAGAGCGTGCTGTCAGGGGACCATTCGGGTTGAAAGATAGACTCTGCGGGGCCGCCCGCGATCTTTTGGGCGTTCCTGAGCGAACCGTCTTGAGCGATCTCGGCGACCCACAGCTCGGTGCCGTCCCAGGGCATATTCGGATGGTTCCACGTCAGCCAAGCGAGTCTCTTGCCGTCGGGGCTGAGCCGGGGGGAAGCGTAAAAATCGTTCCCAGAGATGAGCACGGTGCCGCCCTCGGGATCGCCGTCGAGCCGCACGCCCACGATCGTATTGACGGGCTCGTGTCCCGAAACTGTGTGATCCTCTCGGACGCAGATCAATCGCTGTCTGTGAGAGTCTATCACAGCGTCGGCATAGCGAAATGCTCTCTCGGGGGTGATGGGTTGCGGGGCCGCGCCGGGCTTCTGGACGTAGAGTCGTTGATCTTTGAAGTTCGAGAAATAGACCGTACCGTGGGAGACGGCGAAATCGCCGCCACCGTATTCGTGCACGGTCGTGCGGGCGTAGAACGGCGCTGGCGTGACGTCGCTGACTGTGCCGTCGGGGCTGCGCTTGACGATGACGTAGCGACCGCCTTCGGCGGGGCGCGATTCCAGCCAATAGATATCCTTTCCGTCGAGGACGACCTGCATCAGGCGCACCGCGCCGCGGGCGATCAAATCTGCTGTAATTGGTGACTTCCACGAGCCGTAGGGTGCGATCGTGCGCGCCATAGTATCAGCTCCTTCTTTTAATCTGGCCATCGTACGGTCTGGATGGATCTTCTATTCACCTCATAATACTGAATACGTTGCTTACTCACTAGTACCACCTTGCCCATACGAGCACCCTTTGTTTGAAACTGAGGGAGACGAAAAAGCCGTCTTAGCAATTGAGGAATCTCGCCTACCTGATCGTTCGGGATCGATAAGCAGACTATAGAGTAGTGAGCGTGGGCCAGTGTAGGCCGCCAAAAATCTATGACGTTGATAGTGACAAAAGTAGCCTTTTTGTGCCGTTGCAGCAGATGCGGGATGTCCTCATCCTTGATGAACGTCCCTGGACGTAGATCCCTGATAGAAAGGACTTTCCCTCGATACCATCTGGCTACATCCTTCATCAAACTCTCTTGATGGATGTTTTCATCGAAGACGATCATGCCACAGGCTGGCCTGTGATGACAGCAGCCTTGATCAGGGCCTGCTTAGCAAGAGCGATGGCTTCCATAACAGCTTCTCGCGTCAGATGGCTCTTGGAATATTCGCGTATCACTTTATCTATAGTCCAGCCAGCGGCTAACAGATCGAGCACAACAGCAACTTCTAGGCGTGTATATTTGAACGTTGGGCGGCCTCCACATATCCCTGGGGCGGAGACGATGTACTTGCCCAAAGGATAATACTCATAAGGCTCGCCGCCGATGATCTCGCGCACGAGCTTGGCATGAGCTTTTCGATTCATAAATCAAGTATAGCAAGTGAAGCATGTGAGCACCATTGGCTTACGCCCGGCTTGGCTCTTTTCTCTTGGGCATAAGAATATGGATCGCTCTCCCCAGCGCCGCTTCTGCTGCCTCCATCAGGCCCTCAGGGAGCGTCGGATGAGGATGGATGCTGAGCGCTAGGTCTTCTAATGTCGCGCCCATCTCGATCGCCAAGACGGCTTCACTGATGAGCGTTGACGCCTCTGGGCCGACGATCTGCACCCCAAGGACAACTTTCGTCTCGGCGTCCGCGATGATCTTAATAAATCCGTCAGTCTCGCCCAGCGTCAGCGCCCGCCCCAGCGCCGCAAACGGGAACTTCCCAATGAGAGTTTTATAGCCCGCCTGCTGGGCTTCAGAGTCGCTCATCCCCGCGTAGGCGATCTCTGGGTCCGTGAAGATGACCGCGGGCACGGCGCGCCAGTCGGCAGCGCTCTTGAGCCCGCAGATCGCTTCCGCAGCGACGATCCCCTCATGCGATGCTTTATGGGCCAGCAGGGGCGGCCCCGCTACGTCCCCGATGGCGTAGACGTGCGGGTTGCTCGTGCGCATCTGGGAGTCCGTCTTGAGAAAGCCCTTGGGATCAAGCTGCACGCCCAATCTCTCTAGTCCCAAGTCCGGGGGCGTATTCGGCTTACGTCCCACGCTCACCAAGACCTTCTCAGCTTCGATCTTCTTCTCCCCCTCAGGGGTCTGCACAAGAAGCTCGGCGCCGTCTTTAGATTTTCTGAGTTCTTTCGCTTGAGATTTGAGATGGACTTCCATCTTCAGTTCTTTGGCCTTGCGGGCGACCACGCGCACGAGCTCCGGATCTGTACCCGGCAAGAGATTCTCTAACATCTCGACGATGGTGACGTGGGCGCCCAGCTTGGCGTAGACCATGCCGAGCTCCAGCCCAATATAGCCGCCTCCAATGACGATCAGCGAGTGGGGGAGCTGGCGCAGCGCCAGCGCGCCCGTCGAGTCTATCACGATCTCCCCATCTATCTCAAAGCCTGGAATGGTCATGGGCACAGACCCCGTCGCGATGATGCAGTCTTTAAATTCGATCGTCTGGGTGCCGTGCTCACCCTCGACCAAGCACTTCTTTGGGGAGATGAACGTCGCTTTGCCCTTGAGAATATTGACGCCGTTGCCCTCGCAGAGCTGCTTGACCCCTCCGGTGAGCCTCTTGACGACGCCCTCCTTCCACGCTTGGAGACGCTCCAGATCAATCTGGACTTCTTTCGCGGAGATGCCAAACTGCTCGGCGTGCTTGATTTTATCATACAGATACGAAGCGTAGATGAGCGCTTTTGAGGGGATGCACCCGACGTTGAGGCAGACCCCGCCCAGCTCATCCTTCTCGACGAGGGTCACGTCCTTGCCTAGTTGCGCAGCCCTGATAGCAGCGACGTACCCCCCCGGCCCGGCGCCCACAACTAAGACGTCTGTGCCTGTAGCGATCTCGCCCACGACCATAAGAACCTCCTGATCAGTTCTGAGTTTAACCGCCAAACTCAGAACTGAAGAACTTTTTCGATCCCCTTCTTCACGCGCCCGGCATCGGGCAGATAGTACTGCTCCATGGTGAGATACGGAATGTGTGTGTCGTAGCCGGTCACGCGCACCACTGGGGCTTGGAGCTGCAAGAGCATCTTCTCGTTGATGAGAGCCGTAAGCTCTGAAGCTAAGCTGCAGGTGCGTGGGGCCTCTTGGACGATTACCACGCGCCCGGTCTTCGCCACAGAGTGCACTATCGTCTCGACGTCTAGAGGGGAAAGCGTGCGCAGATCTATGAGCTCGACGCTAACGTTCTCGAGAGACTCGATCGCTCGGAGGCAGACGTGCACCATCGCCCCCCAACTGATCACCGTGACGTCGGAGCCCTCGCGCACTATATTTGCTTTGCCGATGGGGACAGTGTAGTCGCCCTCGGGGACCTCTTGACGGAACGCGCGATATATGCGCTTGGGCTCGAAGAAGATAACGGGATCGGGATCTCGAATCGCCGCGATCAAGAGCCCTTTGGCATCGTAGGGGTTCGAGGGGATGACGACTTTTAACCCCGGCGTATGCACATAGTAGGCTTCTGGGGCTTCCGAGTGATGTTCGAGGGCGCGGATCCCGCCGCCGTAAGGCACACGAATGACGATGGGGACGTGAAATCGTCCGCGCGAGCGCCAGCGAATCCGCGCCGCGTGCGAGACGATCTGATCGAACGCCGGCGCGAGAAAGCCGTCAAACTGAATTTCGGCTACGGGCTTCAGCCCATTAAGTGCCATCCCGATGGCTGTTCCCACGATCCCTGATTCGGCCAAGGGAGTATCGATCGCTCGATCTGGCCCGAACTCTTTATAAAGATTCTCCGTCGCACGAAAGACCCCGCCGTTGACCCCCACGTCCTCGCCCATGACGATGACTGTGGGGTCGCGGCGCATCTCCGTCCTCAAAGCATCGTTGATCGCTTGCACCAGCGTCATCTGCGGCATAGGGATCACTCTCTCAGTAACTCAAGACTTTTTGAATGCCCCGCACGCAGCGCCCCACATCGGGCAGATAGTAGTCTTCTAATTGCGCCGTGGGGATGGTCACATCGGGCCCGGTCACGCGCACAATCGGCGCCCGAAGATACTCAAACGCTTTGTCGTTGATGAGCGCTGCTACCTCCGAGCCGAACCCGCACGTCTTGGGTGCCTCGTGGAGGATCACGACCCGCCCGGTCTTCTTCACAGATTCTATGACAGCCTCAACATCGAGCGGGACGAGCGTTCTTAAATCAATCACTTCGACACTGACGTTCTGCGCGCTCATCTTCTCTGCTGCCCCTAGCGCTACCGGGACCATCGCCCCCCAGCAGATCACTGTGACGTGCGAGCCCTCGCGAGCAAGGCGAGCCTTCCCAATGGGCACAATATAATCCCCTTCGGGGACTTCGGCGCGGAACGCGCGATATAAACGCTTGGGCTCGAGATAGATCACTGGGTCTGGATCTCTGATCGCCGCGATGAGGAGCCCCTTGGCATCGTAGGGATTGGACGGGATGACGACCTTCAACCCTGGGGTATGGGCGTAGTACGCTTCGGGGCTTTCGGAGTGGAGCTCTGGGCCGCGGATGCCGCCGCCGTAGGGGGCGCGAATGACGATGGGGACGTGAAATCGCCCGCGGGAGCGCCAGCGAATCCGCGCCGCGTGCGAGACGATCTGATCGAACGCCGGCGCCAAAAACCCGTCAAACTGAATCTCCGCCACGGGCTTCAGCCCATTGAGTGCCATCCCAATCGCCGTCCCCACGATCCCCGATTCAGATAGTGGAGTATCAATCGAGCGGTCGGGGCCGAATTCTTTATAGAGACTCTCCGTCACACGAAAGACCCCGCCGTTGACGCCCACGTCCTCCCCCATGACGATGACTGTGGGGTCGCGGCGCATCTCCGTTCTCAAAGCATCGTTGATCGCTTGCACTAAATTCATTTGGGGCATAGTTATTCTTTGGGCAGGTCGCCGCCGTGCTCGGCTAAGTATTCTTTGAGCTCTTGGAGCTGCTCTTGGAGGTGCCAAGGCATCTCAGCGTACATATACTGAAAGATATCTTCGACGGGGCGCTTGGGGAGCGCTTCGTACTGTGAGACCGCTTGGGCGATCTCGGCCTTCAGCTCCTCGATGAGCTTGGCTTCTTCAGTATCGCTCCACAGCCCTTGCTTTTCTAAGTAGAGCTTCAGTCTTTTGATGGGGTCTTTCTGCTTCCACATCTCGACCTCTTCAGCAGGACGATAGCGCGTCCAATCATCAGCGGTCGTGTGGTGTGAGAGCCGATAGGTCACGGCTTCTATGAGCGTGGGCCCGCCGCCGGCACGAGCTTTCTCCAGAGCTTCTTTCGTCACTTTATAGACGGCAAAGACGTCGTTGCCGTCAACTTGCACCCCCTCGAAGCCGTAGGCAATCGCTTTCTGAGCAAGGGTTGCAGACGCTGTCTGTCTGGTGCGCGGCACCGAGATCGCATATTGATTGTTCTGGCAGAAGAAGACCACAGGGACTTTGAAGACCCCGGCGAAGTTGAGCCCCTCATGAAAGTCGCCCTCAGACGTAGCGCCGTCGCCGAAGTAGACGAGGGCACAAGATGTTTCGCCCTTGAGCTTAGCGGCCCACGCCGCCCCGACCGCGTGCAGGATCTGCGTGGCGATGGGCACGCAGACCATAAAATTCTTGACGCCCTCGGGGATGCGATTGCCTTCTTCGCTGCCGCCCCAGTACATGAGGAGCTGGAGCCAGCTCTGGCCACGCATGGCCAACGCCGCGTGCTCGCGATAGCTTGGGAAGAGCCAGTCTTCGGGCTTAAGAGCATAAGCGCTGCCCACTTGGGCAGCCTCCTGGCCGAGCAACGGGGCATACGTCCCCAAGCGCCCCTGTCTTTGCAAAGCCAAGGCGCGCTCGTCGAAGAGGCGCGCCGCGACCATCCAACGATAGAGCGTCTTAAAATCATGGGGCTTGAGCCCCAGCTCGACGACGTCCGTGGGATTGGCCATGCCGTCAGGCCCCAAAATCTGAATGAACGGGACAAGTGGTTCACGCTGAGCTATCGTTGCCTTGGCTGCCATCGTATCCCTCCACTCTCTCTCAGTAAGCTCTTGATGAAAAATTCTCCGGCACGGTAGCTGCTGCGCACCAGAGGGCCGGAAGCCACATAGCGAAACCCTAGGGCTTCGCCGATCTCTTTCCACTGGGCAAACTTCTCGGGATGGACGTACTCCACAACTTCGAGGTGTCTTGGGCTAGGGCGCAAGTACTGCCCAATTGTTAAGATATCTACCCCCACATCTCGCAGGTCGCGCATCGTCTGAAGAATCTCTGCGTCGGTCTCCCCAAGCCCGACCATGATGGACGACTTTGTATAGCGCGTGGGGTCGAGTTTTTTCACGTTCTCCAAAACAGTGAGAGACTGACGATACGAAGCGCGCCGATCGCGCACTTTGGGGGTGAGCCGTTCGACCGTCTCGATATTGTGCCCGATGACCTCAGGCTGAGCATCCACGACTGTTTTCAGGGCATTGATGTCACCCCGAAAGTCGGGGATCAAGACCTCGACGAGCGTGCGAGGTGTTTTCTGCTTGATCGCTCGGATCGTTTTGGCAAAGTGTTCCGCGCCCCCGTCGGGGAGATCATCTCGAGCGACGCTTGTCAAGACTATATAATCCAAGCCCCACTCGCTTATGACGTGGGCGACCTTCCACGGCTCGAGGGGGTCTAAGTACCCGTTGGGATGCCCACTGGTGACGGCGCAGAAGCGACAGCCCCGGGTGCAGACCGCTCCCATGAGCATGAGTGTAGCGGTGCCGCCGCCCCAGCACTCGTGGACGTTGGGGCAGTGGGCTTCCTCGCAGACCGTGTGTAATCCGTGTCTGCGCAGGGTCTCTTTAATCGCGATATAGTTCTGGCCCGCCGGCGGTCGGATCTTGAGCCACTCGGGCTTGGTGCGCGTTGTGACCGCGATACTGCCTCACTCCCTTGATGGATGAAGTCGCAAGCATTATAGGGAACGGGAGAGCCACGTGCAAATTACTGTACGTATGCGCAAAATGGGTCGTCTTGACGAGACCCGTTCGTGGTCATAAAATATGACCATCGAGATAGCTCTTTGGAGGGAAGCATGGGAGTGAAGCGGGTCTCCGTGGCCGAGGGCAAGCGAGATTTTACGCAGTTGCTCAAAGAAGCTCGAGAACACCGTGTGAATATCTTGATCTTCAACGAGCGCGAGGGCGAGCTTGTCGGCGCTCTGCTCCCCCCTCAGGAGTATGAGCGCTATACTCAGTTAGACGCGTACTTTGAGGCACTGCGGCTCTCCAAGAAATTCGAAAGTCTTTCTCTAGACGTTCCCAAGCTGGTGCGCCGCTCCCGTCAGGAGCTGGAGGAACGCGCCCCATGAGAGCAAAACCCCTATCTGTGGTGGTGGATGCCAACGTGCTCTTGGCTTTTTACCTGCCCGCAGAGCCGTACAAGGCGCAAGCGCTCGCGCTCTTGAGGGATGTTGCTGTGGGCCTAGTAAAGTTGACTGTGCCCACCTTGACGCGCTATGAGATCTTAAATGTCCTCTGCAGCGCGATCCGCGGCGTGAAGAAGGGGCAAGGGCTTTCGATGCATGATGCCCATGAGATCGTGACAGCTCTGAACAAGCTCCCTGTAGAAGAGCGCGATATCCGAGGCCTCGAAGAACGCATCCTCACGCTCAGCCAGGAGTATCATCGAAGCGCCTACGACGCGGCTTATCTTGCATTGGCCGAGCAGTTGGGCGTGCGCCTTCTGACCGGCGACAAGCGCTTGTATAACTCGATGAAAAGTCGTTGGAAGCACGTGGAGTTCATCGGGGATTACCGAGCGCTCTCGACGTTGTCCTCTTAGATTGACCGCGCATTGTCTTCGGGCTATTTACACTCAGCTTCTGGCTCGCTACGGCCCGCAGGGGTGGTGGCCGGCAGAGTCGCCCTTCGAGGTAATCGTCGGGGCGATCCTCACGCAGTCTACAAATTGGCAGAACGTTGAGCGCGCCATCGAAAATCTTAAAAAGCACAATGCCCTCACACCCGAACAACTCAGCAAACTTCCTGAAGAGAAACTTGCCGAGCTCATCCGCCCCGCAGGGTACTTCCGCCAGAAAGCGAAAAAGCTGAAAGCGTTCGTCGCGCATCTCTATGCTCACTATGACGGCGATCTTCGCAGAATGCTCGCGCAATCTACGAAAAAGCTTCGAGCCGAGCTGCTCTCGATCTGGGGCATCGGCCCGGAGACAGCAGATTCGATTCTGCTCTACGCGGCGCACAAGCCGGTCTTCGTCGTGGACACCTACACGCGGCGCATCTTCTCGCGCTTAGGGTTGGTGAGCGAGAAGGTCTCTTATGAGAAGCTGCAAGGGCTTTTTATGCAAAAGCTTCCCAGAAGCGCAAAGCTCTTCAACGAGTATCACGCGCTGATCGTGCGCCACGGAAAAGAGATCTGCCGTCCACAGCCTCGCTGCGAGCGGTGCGTGCTCGCTCACGCGTGTCAGTTTTACCGGCGCAGCTCTTCGGCTTTGGGCAGATAGAAGCGCGCGCCGTTGAGCGCCCGCAGGGTTTGATCTGCCGGCCCGCGCTCCTCGAACGCCAGATCAACCCCACGCGCACTGGCACCCTCGGTGTCCATCAGCCCGGCGTCAACGTCGTACTTCACAGTGAGGGGGATGTAGACATTGAAGAGCTCGCGCAGCTTATTTCCTCGATCGTCGTAGACGACCCCTTGATAGATGACAAACTGTAATTTCGGGCTCCAGAAGCGATACCCAAACTCGACAGCGAGCTTCGCGTAGTTGCCCTCGCTCGTTTTTATATAGATTAGGGTGCCTTGGATCTTGCCGGTGTCGCCGTTGTGTCTGTCGAGCTCGGCGCGCGCCAGCTCAGTTCTCTCGTAAGAAGCTTGCTGAAGCATCGAGAACGTGATCTCGGCAAATCCCAACTGATGGGCCAAGAGCAGCGACTGCACGAGCGCGATCACCAGAGCCAGCGCGATCGCTGCCCCCAGCACAATCAGTAAACGCCCATAAGTGAGGCCTCGCTTGGGTAGTTTCGTGCTCTCCATGAGACCTCAGCCGCGGCTTTGCTCTCGTTTGAACGCTTGTGCCGCGTAATCCCTTAGTGGTTCTAGAAAGCGCTCAAACTCCATAGGGAAGACAAATTTTGTAGCGGGGCTGGCGCCCAAGGCTTTCAGTGCTTCTAGATACTGCAAGCTAAGGGTCTTGACGTCAACGTTTTGAGCGACATCGTGGATCTTTTGGAGCGCGAGCGCAAAACCCTCAGCACGCAGGATAGCCGCCTGGCGATCCCCTTCGGCTTTCAAAATAGCTGCTTGCTTTTCGCCCTCGGCGACCTTGATGGCGGCCTCGCGCTTCCCGTCAGCCTCGGTCACCATAGCTCGTCGTGAGCGCTCCGCCGACATCTGGCGGGTCATCGCGTCTTGGACGTCCTTGGGCGGCAGAATCTCTTTGATCTCCACGGTCGTCACCTTCACTCCCCACCGATCGGTGACTTCATCAAGCTTGGCCCGCAAGACTTGGTTGATCTGCTCGCGGCGCGCCAGAACATCATCCAAGGGGATGTCCCCGATCACGGCGCGCAGCGTCGTCATGGCGATGCCTGTTGCCGCCCCAGCAAAATCAGCCACTTGAATGACACTGTTGAGTGGATCGAAGATCTTCCAATAGACTAGAAAGTCCACAGAGATAGGGGCGTTATCGCGGGTGATGCAGGTCTGGGGTGGCACATCGAGAAAGCGTTCTCGCAGATCGACCCAGGCCGGCCGGTCAATGAATGGGATGAGCAGCACTAAGCCCGGCCCGCGCGGCTGCGGCAGCGCCCGCCCTAATCGAAAGATGACCAAACGCTGGTACTCCGGCACGACCTTGATGGCCATCGTTGCCAGGAGCAGCACAACACCACTGATGATCAACCAAATGATCCACTCCATACTTCACTCGCCTCCGGTAGTGGGTGGTTCAGCTACGACGCGCAACTGCAAGCCATGCACCTCTACTACGCGCACCCGTGCCCCTTCGGGGATGGAGCCCCCGACGGCCTCGGCGGACCATTCTTCTCCCCGGACGTAGACTGTGCCGCGGGGATTGAGCACGCTCGTGGCGAGGCCGACCTCGCCCACCAGCTGCGACAATTGCGCCGCCGGTACGCGATGGGCCCGCCAACCGCCGCGCACGGCAATCAGCAGGAAGCCCACCAACAAAGCCGTCATGGCGCCGATGGCCCACGGGCTCACTGAGAAGGTCGGAGCGGCAGCTTCGGGCAACCGAAATGGGCGGAAGAGCAAAAGCGACCCGAGCACGAACGCCACCGCTCCGACAATCGAGAGCGCATAGCCCTGGACTTGCAAATCTATGACGATGAGAGCCAGGCCCAGAGCTAATAGCGCCAGGCCGCCCCAGTTGAGCGGCAGGCTCCCTAACGCGACAAAGGCCAATAACAACAAGATGACCCCCAGGGTGCCAATAATCGGCTCCCCGGAGTAGAAGGCCGCGATCAGCGCGTAGATGCCGAGCGTCAGCAAGATATACGCAATCGTGGGATTGGCCAACTGATAGAGCAGCTGTTCGGGAAGGCTCATTCCCTTTCTCAAGAGCTGAGCTTGTTGGGTGCGCAGAGTGTGAGTCTTCTCTCCTATCTCGACGGTGCGACCATCGAGCTGTCTCAGCAGATCGTCCAGATCCGTGGCGATCAGGTCAATGACATCTTGCTGGAGGGCTTCTTCGGCAGTGATCGAGGCACTTTTGCGCACGGCGTCCTCGGCCCATTGGGCGTTACGGCCTCGCTGAGCAGCGATGGCTCGAATGTAGGCCGCGGCGTCGTTGGTGACTTTTTCGGCCAAGGTCTCGTCCATCTCGCCGCCGAGGGCCACGGGATGGGCCGCGCCGATGTTGGTCATGGGGGCCATAGCTGCTATATGCGCCGCCAGTGTGATGAAGACCCCGGCTGAGCCGGCGCGAGCCCCCTTGGGGGTCACATAAACGACGACGGGCACCGAGGTATTGAGCAGCCCCTGGACGATCTCACGCATGGCTGTATCTAAACCGCCGGGGGTGTTCAACTCGATGATGACAGCCTCGGCATTGAGGGTGGCAGCCTCCTCCAGGCCATGCAGGACATAGCGGGCGGTCACCGGCGCAATCACGCCGCTGACGGTGAGGACGACGACGATCGGGCCCGTTTCCTGCGTGGGAATCACGATCCCAAGGAGCAGGAACGCTATAGCCCACACTCTCATACTAGGCCGTTGGGTTAGCACAACATCATTATATCCTAGTAACCACTGAAGGCAAAATGCCCCAAGCTCCGCCTGGACCGTACACCGTGCCGCCGCAGGCGGCACGACGAACAGTCCAGACGAAGTCTGGTCCCCCTCCCCCTTGAGGGGAGAGTTAGAGATGGGGGTTAGGCCCTCTCGATCCGCACGAATTTTTCGGTCACTTCCGTGACGACCCCGTCAATGCTCGCATGGTGCGCGACGCTCAAGAGATTGAAGTCGTTGATTGGGCCGTCGAGGGGCTTGGCGATGGGATCGCCGACTTTGACCCTATCGCCGACTTTGACGATGGGGATACTGGGCTTGCCGCGCGGGCCATCTTGATGCATGAAGATCTTCACTCGCGTCACTTTATCGCGAATATCTAAGACGTCCGCGGGCGTGGGATGCCAATCCAAATAGCGCTCAAGGCCCAATTTCTTCATGGCTTCGGGAAGGGTGTCGTCCCACGTGGGGGCGGGCTGGCCCGGCAGGGGTCTGAGACTGACTTGGTCAGCGACATATTTGGCCGCTTCGATCACTAAGAAACCGTTGGTCTTCTTGGTGACGGCGTGCTCGCCGACGTTGACCCTGTCGCCCATCAGGGGGCCGCCATCGAGCACCGCTAACTTATTATATCGCGTCGTGTCCACGCCAATCATCGCGAGAATATCTATTAAATAAGTTCCAACGGGAGCGAGCACGACGGTCTGTTTGGCGACCTCCCCGTAGACGTTGAAGTATTTTTCAGTCACGGGCTGGCCCTGGAAGATGGCCCGGTACATATTGTAGACGGTCTCGACATTGTTGACCGTCACGCCGACGTGCAGGGGGATCTTCCCTGGAGGGACTTCAAGCCCAGTGACGGCTTTGGTGAGCCATTTCTCCTCGCCCATGCCGTAGATGCTCGGCGTGTAGCGAATGTCGAAACCGTACTTCTCTCTGAGGGGCTCCAAGAGATTCTTATCTTTCTCTTTGGCCCCGATGAGGATCTGCTCGAAGCCGAAGATCCTCTTCAGCGCGGCGAAGACCTCGACGAACGCCTCGGCTTGGCTGATCAAGAGAATCTTATCGGCTTCGTAGCCGGGTTCGCCTTCTTCAGCGTTGACGATGAGGATCTTCGTCGGGGTGAGGTATTTAAAGTACGTGGGGAAGCCGGCGCCGCCCGCGCCGATCAATCCCATCTCGCGGAAGAGCTTGACCGCGTCTTCTCGGGTTTGTACCGTTACGGTAGCCATAGGAATGCGATCACCTAAGCTTCTGATAGTGTTCTGTGCTGTTCAGCATTATATGCTCAAAGGGGGAGCTGGTCAAGCGCATCTCCTGGCAGAAGCGCGCGCGCTGTGTTAAGCTCAAAGGGCTATGATCGAAAGCCTTGCGCGTCAGCCCGCTCAGGCGTATCTGATCGTCGGCGCGACGGCCGCGCAGTTCGCCCAAAAGTTCGCGCAGCATCTCTTCTGCCCCAGAGAATGCGGAACCTGCTCCCATTGCTCAAAACTCGCTCACGGCACCCATCCCGATCTCACGTGGGTGAGCAAATCGGGAAAACGCATCTCTATAGACCAAGTCCGCGAATTACAACAGAAGGCGCTCTACCCCCCCATTGAGGCCCCAAAGAAAATCTACGTCATCGAGAGCGTCGAGGATTTGAGCCTCGAAGCCGCTAATAGCTTGCTCAAAATTCTCGAAACCCCACCACGATATCTGATTTTTCTCCTGATCGCCAGAAGCACTAATATCTTGCCGACGATCCTCTCGCGCTGCCACATTGTGAAGCTCCCCACCCCGCCACGCCATCAGATAGAAGAAATTCTCCGTGAGCGCGGTCTGAGCGACTCCGAGATCGAAATTCTTCTGAGTCTCACGAAGGGCCTCATGCCGGACGAGCCCCTCATCGAAGCCGTTCGGCAATTCGCCCCACAACGCCCAAAACTCCAAGAGCACCTGACGAAGCTCCCCGACCCAAAGCTATGGAACTTCCTCAGCGAAGCCAATCCCTTCGTGCGCCGCGAAGCGATCTTAGAGCTCTTGGAGCGCCTGAGCAGCTACAGCAGCGCCCACGTGTTAGCCCTGGCAGCCCTGCTAGGCAAGAGCGACCCTGATGTCATCGAGTCGTTCATCCAAGAGGCGCTCTATTGGTACCGCGACCGGCTTGTGCGTGAAGGTGGAGTCGAAGGAGGAATCCTCGCCCTTGAGACAGCTCTGTGGAAGCTCCAGCGCAACGCCAACGTCCAATTGCTGATGGAATCGCTGCTCTTTACGCTGCGACAGGCTCGAGTGCCTGCATAATCTTTTGGGTGAGTTTCTCTAACCCCGTCCCTTCTTGGGCGCTCAGCACGACCGCCTGGGGGATCGTCGAGAGCGCTACCTCCAGACGCTGGTGATCTTCTGGGGTCTTGAGCTTGTCCGCTTTGTTGAGAGCATTGATCAAGGGTGGACGATGCCCATCCTTGAAGATATCGTGGAGCACCTCGACGATCGTGCGCCAGTGGTCGAAGACGTGGGGGCTAGAGATGTCCAAGACGTTGAGCAAGAGATCGGCGTCACGGGCTGCTTCGAGCGTCGCCGCGAACGCTGGGATGAGCTCATGGGGGAGCTTCTTAATAAACCCAACGGTGTCCGTGACGACCACAAGCCTTCCGTTGGGCAGAAAGAGCTTGCGCGTCAACGGGTCCAACGTCGCAAAGAGCTTGTCCTCGATGAACGTCTCTGCGCCTGTGAGGGCGCGCAAGAGCGTCGATTTGCCCGTATTGGTGTAGCCGATGAGAGCGATCTCTGGGATCTGGCGGCGCAGGCGGAGCTTGCGACGCACCGCGCGCTCCTGTTCGATCTTGGCCAACTGCTCTTTAAGAGCATACATGCGTTGGCGGATCGCGTGGCGCTCTTGAGCAAGGCGGGTCTCGCCAGGGCCGCGCGTGCCAATCCCTGCGCCGGGCTGCCCTAGCGCTTCTGCCCACCCGCGCAACCTTGGCAAGAGATACTCCAACTGCGCCAGCTCCACTTGGAGCTTGGCCTCCTTGGAGCGCGCCCGCTGCGCAAAGATATTCATAATCAATTGGGCACGATCAATGATCTTCTTCTGAATGCGCTCCTCGAGGTTGCGCGATTGCGCCGGCGTGAGCGCATCGTTGAAGACGATGACATCTGCACGAGCTTTGGCAGCAAGCTCGCGGAGTTCGTCAGCTTTGCCCTTGCCAATAAAAAACGCCGGATCGGGCTTGTCACGCTTTTGCAGAACCGTCCGAAGGACTTCTACCCCTGCCGTCCGCGCAAGCTCCATCAGCTCTTCGATGGACTCGCGCTCCTGCCAGTCGGCCTCGTCCCCCAGGTCCAACCCCACTAAGATCGCTCGTTCCCCGGAAAATATGCGCGCGCGCTCCCCAAGACGGTCTTCTATGAGCTGATTCATCGAGTCTCTGTACTCACGCTCCCTTCTACCGTGAGAGTCTCTTCTATGATAGCAGCCCCGAGGCGATTGAGATCACCCACAAGATCGCGATACCCCCGACGGATGTGCTCGTCACGATCTATAATGACCGTCACGCCTTCTGCGACCAAGCCCGCCAGGGTCAACGCCGCGCCCGCGCGCACGTCGTTGACGGAGACCTCCGCGCCGGAGAGCCCCGCCACCCCTTCGATCAGAGCTGTCGAGCCCTCCAGACGGATCTGCGCCCCCATGCGCACTAACTCTGCCGCATGCGCGAACCGACTCTCCCAGACCGTCTCTTTGATGATGCTCGACCCGCGAGCGACGCTGAGCAGCGCCATCATTTGGGGTTGTAAATCCGTAGGAAACCCCGGATAGGGCCGAGCTTCCACGCGTCCACCCACAAAGCTCCCCGGCCCATCGCTGACGACCCGCACGCTCTCTACGTGCTCTTGCACCGTGATCCCCAGCTCATCTAATTTACTCAAGAGCGCCTCTAAATGCAACGGCTGACAGTGAGTTACGGTCACGTCCCCGCCCGCGATCGCCCCCGCAATGAGGAACGTCCCGGCATTGATGCGATCGGGAATGACTGTGTGCACCGTACCAGAGAGGGTCTTGGCCCCTTCGATCTGGAGCCGCCCCGGCTCGATCATGATCCCCGCGCCCATCTTTATCAAGAGCCGAGCCAAGTCGTGCACTTCTGGGTCTTGCGCGGGATTGCTGATGACCGTCCGCCCAGGGATGAGCGCCGCGGTCATCATGATCTGCTCGGTCGCGCCCACGGATGGATAATCGAGATGAATCTCTGCGGGATGGAGCCGCTCCGCGCGCGCGCACCAGAATCCGCCTTGAGACGAGAGCTCTGCTCCGAGCGCTCTCAAGCCCTTCAGATGGAGATCCACAGGGCGAACGCCGATGGGGCAGCCCCCAGGCAAGGGCAGTTGGCTCAAGCCATGTCGCGCCATCAGCGGCCCCAAGAGCAAAAACGACGCACGCAGCCTCCGCACCAACTCCTCCGGAGGGGCTCCCACAAGCTCTCCCTCCGCGCGAATGCTCCAGACCCCCGGCTCTAGGGGAATAACTCTCTTGCCCACACGCTCCAGCAGCGCGATCATCGCGCGCACGTCCCCCACATCGGGGACGTTCTCCAAGATCACCTCGTCGTCGGTGAGCACCGTCGCCGCTAAGAGGGGAAGCGCCGCGTTCTTGGCCCCATCGATCGTCATCTCGCCGAAGAGCCGACGACCTCCGTAGACGGTCACTCTCATGGTGGTAAGAGCGCCAAGGGGTTGAGCGGCCGGCCGTACTGCAGAATCTCAAAGTGCAGATGCGGTCCGGTCGAGTTCCCCGTGGTGCCCGATCGGGCGATGCGCTGACCTCCTTCGACAAATTGTCCGCGATAGACTCCAATCTCCGACAGATGCCCGTAGAGCGTGCGATAGCCATGACTATGTTCTACGACGACGTAGAGCCCATACCCACTATGGCGCCCGGCGACGATCACCCTTCCAGCAGCAGACGCATAGACGTCGGTGCCCTCGGGGACTTCAATATCTATCCCTTGATGGAAGTCGGGCTCCCCGCTGATAGGGTGAATCCTTGGCCCAAATTCCGAAGAGATCACCCCACGCAGTGGCCATGCAAAAAAGCTCTTTTTGCCCCCGGCCATCTGCAAATATATAAAGAACGGCGAGGTCACCGCCCCTGGGATAAAAAACTCCTCCCCAGGATAGATGTACTCGCGATCCTCCAGGCCATTGCTCGCAATGATCTCAGAGAGAGCGACTCCATAAGTGCGCGCAATGTCGGTGAGAGTCTGGCCACGCTTCACGGTGTGCAAGACCCCGTCCTTGACGATCTTCAAGACCGTCCCTGGGGCAACGCCCTCTAAGCCGTCAAGGATGTTCGCATTACTGCCCACCAGGGCTTCGAGGGAGACCCCAAAGCGCGATGCGATCTGTTCGAGAGTATCACCGGGCTGGACTTCGTATTCAAAAACGTCAGCGACGGGGACAAGAGAGATGCTCTCATCGGTGAAGCTAGGCCCTCCTTGGGCAACTCTCTTCTCTACGCGCTCAGAAGGGGAGAGAAGCCCCTGCTGCCACGCCCACCAGAGTAGTCCCAGGCCACACCCCACGACGACGATCTTGACAGATCTACTCATTGCGCATAAGCTCCAAGAACTGCTCGTTGTTTTTGGTCTGCTCCATCCGCGAGAGGATCCATTCGAGCGCCTTCTGCTTGTCGTTCATATCGCTGATCAATTTTCTCAGTACCCAGACACGCTTGAGGACCTTTTCGGGAAGTAACAACTCTTCTTTGCGGGTGCCCGAGGCCTCTAGATCAATGGCGGGGAAGATGCGCTTGTTCGCCAGCGTCCTATCGAGCACCAGCTCCATGTTGCCCGTGCCCTTGAACTCCTCAAAGACCACTTGGTCCAAGCGCGAGCCCGTGTCGATGAGCGCCGTCCCGATGATCGTGAGGCTCCCCCCGCCTTTGATATTTCGTGCTGCGCCGAAGAACTCCTTGGGCTTGTAGAGCGCCGTGGGGTCCATGCCGCCGGAGAGCAACTTCCCACTTGGGGCGATCGCCAAGTTATAGGCGCGCGCGAGCCGCGTGATCGAGTCTATCAAGATCACGACATCGCGCCCCATCTCGACTAATCGCTTAGCCTTGGCGATCACGAGTTCTGAGATACGACAATGGATCTCAGGCTTCTGGTCGAAGGTCGCGGCCACGACCTCCCCCATTGTAATAGACTCTTTGAAGTCCGTGACCTCCTCGGGGCGCTCGTCCACCAGGAGCACGATGAGATAGACCTCAGGGTGATTGGCGGCGATCCCATGCGCGATGTGCTTGAGGAGCGTCGTCTTGCCCGCCTTGGGCGGGGAGACGATCAAGCCGCGCTGCCCCTTCCCAATCGGCGCAAAGAGATCGATGATGCGTGTGGAGAACTCGTTGCTGTCGTGCTCGAGCTTCAGTTGCTCCCGAGGGTGATAGGGGATGAGATCTTCGAATGCTTGCCGGTTGCGAACGACTTCAGGATCTTCAAAGTTGATCGCCTCGATCTTCAGGAGCGCAAAGTATTTCTCCTCGTCTTTGGGAGGGCGAACGACGCCGCTGACGATATCCCCGTCCTTGAGCCCAAAGCGCTTGATCTGCGAAGGGGAGACGTAGATATCGTGCGTCCCCGGCAGGCACGAGCTGTCCCGTAAGAAACCATAGCCGTCGGGGAGAATCTCCAACACCCCGTCTTTGAAATGGAGCCCTTGTTGCTCCGCTTGAGCCTTCAGGATAGCGAAGACGAGATCCTCCTTCTTGATGCGGCCGCGGCCGTTGATGCCGAATCGCTCGGCGAGCGCTCGCAATTCCGACATATCCTTGGCCTTCAGTTCCGTGATGTCGAGCAACTCACCCATAGCTTTCTCTTCCCTCTTCTCTTCTCTCTCCACCTCAGACATACTGTTGGCGGGCACCTCCTGAGGGGAACTCTCTGCAAGCTTCTTCTGTCTCAACAGCGCCGGGCCTCCCTTCTTCATTACGGGAAGGACGACGAGCTGTCACTGAGCAGAAGAGAGAGTAGCGCATTGAGATTTGGTAACTATATTATACCATGGATCAACTCACTTGACAAGTCCCGTCCCTATGAACGCCTCGTAGAGGGGAAAGCGCTCACAGAGCTGACGCACGCGAGCGCGGGCCCTGGCACGAGCCTCCTCCGAACGCTCGTGCAGCACTTGGGCGATGATCTTGGCTATCTCCGCCATCTCTGTGGGCCCCATCCCCCGGGTCGTGACCGCTGGGGTGCCCAGGCGAATCCCACTCGTCACCGTGGGCTTTTGCGGATCGAAGGGGATGGCATTCTTGTTGACCGTCACGCCGACCTCTTCTAGGAGGCGTTCGGCCTCGGCGCCGGTCAGCCCCTGGCTGCGCAGATCCACCAAGAGCAGATGGGTATCCGTGCCCCCGGAGACGATCCGAAAGCCCTCCGCCGCCAGAGCACTCGCGAGCGCCCGCGCGTTCTCGACGATCTTGCGCTGATACTCCGCGAACTCCGGGCGCAGGGCCTCGCCAAAGGCGACGGCTTTCGCCGCGATCACGTGCATGAGGGGCCCGCCTTGGCTGCCCGGAAAGACTGCCTTGTCAATGAGCTCCGCAAATGCTTTCCGACAGAGTATGGCCCCGCCGCGCGGCCCGCGCAAGGTCTTGTGCGTCGTCGTCGTCACGAAGTCTGCCCACGGAATGGGTGACGGATGTACCCCTCCGGCGATCAGCCCCGCGATGTGCGCGATGTCCGCCAGAAGATACGCCCCGACCTCGTCGGCGATCTCGCGAAATCTCGCAAAATCAATGGTTCTCGGATAGGCGCTCGCCCCACAGACGATCAGTTTGGGTCGGTGTTCGAGCGCGAGCCGGCGCACTTCTGAGTAATCAATCTGCTCGGTCTCGCGCGAGACCCCATACGAAATAATCTTATAGAGCTTGCCGGAGACGCTCGCCGGGTGGCCGTGGGAGAGATGGCCCCCATGCGCCAAAGACATACTTAAGATCGTATCTCCCGGCTGGAGCACGGCAAAATAGACGGCCATATTCGCTTGGGTGCCCGAGTGGGGCTGAACATTTGCGTGCTCCGCCCCAAAGAGCTTCTTGAGGCGCTCCCGCGCTAAGTCTTCGACAACATCCACCCACTGGCACCCACCATAGTAGCGCTTTCGTGGGTAGCCCTCGGCGTATTTGTTCGTCAAGACGGAGCCTTGGGCCTCAAGCACGGCGCGCGAGCAGAAATTTTCTGACGCAATGAGCTCCAGAGAGAAGCGCTGGCGCTCCAGCTCCCCTTGGATGGCCCGGTAGACCTCAGGGTCGGTGCGGGCCAGTTCGCTCTCATTCATCATGGCACGATTCCTCCTGAGTGCGGATCTTCTCCAGGCGCCGCGCATGGCGCCCTCCCGCAAAGGGCTCGTTCAACCACACAGTGACGATCTCCGCGGCAAGCCCCGGGCCGACCACCCGCCCTCCCAAACAGAGAACATTCGCGTCGTTGTCGCGGCGGCTCATCTTCGCGGAGTAGACATCGCTGCAGGGGGCCGCGCGAATCCCCTTCACTTTGTTCGCGGCGATGGCCATGCCGATCCCAGTCCCACAGATCAAAATCCCCCGCTCATACTCCCCCGACGCGACCGCCCGGGCTACAGCGAACGCAACGTCGGGATAGTCCACAGATTCACTCGAGAACACCCCAAAATCTCGGACGTCTAACCCCTTGAGAACTCCCTGCAGCAAGGCTTCCTTGAGGGCTACCCCGTTGTGGTCAGATCCAATCGCGATGGTCATTCTGTCACGCGCGTGAAGACCGAGCGCATGATGTCGCCATACATCCGCAACCGCGATACCAAGCCCCGAGAGAATCCGAACTTCTCCTCTTTCATGACGTGGGTCACGCCGTCAAGCTCCACAAACGCGCAGCTCCACCCTTCCTTGAGCGCCAACTTCGTCAGAGCGATCTCTACGCCGAAATCTAATTTATGCACCGTGCGGCGGAGCTTCTTCCATAACGATCTGCTCAAGACTCGCTGCCCCGACAGATACGGGGCGATCGTCTGAGCGAGATCCGTATTGAGCCGCCCCCCGCGAAAGACCCCTACGACCATATCGTGCCCACCAGTGATATACGTCTGGACCATACGTTCGACGTGATCGGGCCGCAAGCCCACAAGATCAGCGTCCAAAAAGAGCAACGTCTCGTATTGGGCTTTCTGAACGCCGTGATCGAGCGCTACAGACTTCCCACAGTTGGTGGGCAGGGAGATCACCCGCACCCCAAAATCATGAGCAACGTGAGCCGTCCCGTCGGTCGAGCCGTCGTCAACAACGATGATCTCATTGACGGAGGGGGCTTGCACGAGCGGCCAGAGCACCGCTCCGATCCGCTCCGCTTCGTTGTATGCGGGGACGATCGCCGACACCCGCACCGCGCTGTGAGATGCACTCATAGCTACACAAATTGTACGTATTGGCGCAGATGAAGTCAAATGCTTCGACACCCCGGACCCGCTTGACCCCCAGACGACTTTCAGCTATGCTAACGATCACTATGCTGAGGGAGACAAAGATCGCTATTATTGGGCTAGGGAAGATCGGCGGGGCCCTCGCAACTAGCCTCGTGCGCAACAAGATCGTCCCCGTAGATCACATTGTGGGCACCACAGGGCACCGTGACAGCGCCCTGGAAGCGGCCAAACGCTACGGCATCCGCACGCTCACCGACAACGTCCGAGCCGTTCGTGACGCCCAGATCATCATTCTAGCCGTCAAGCCCCAAACGATGAAGAGAGTGCTGACCGAGATTCAAGGTGCTATCCGTGAGGATCACCTCGTGATCACGCTTGCGGCGGCGCGCACCACGCGCTTCATCGAAGAGACCTTCCAGAAGGAGATCCCCGTCGTGCGAGCCATGCCCAACACCCCGTGCTTAGTCAATGCCGGGATGACCGTGCTCTGCCCCGGGCGCTACGCTACCAAAAAGCACATAGAGATCGCGCGCAAGATCTTCGCTTCCGTGGGCTTAGTCGCCATCATCGACAACGAGGACTTGATGGACGCGGTGACGGCGCTGTCGGGGAGTGGCCCGGCGTATGCGTATATTATGATCGAAGCGTTGGCAGAGGGCGGGGTGAAAGTGGGCCTGCCCCGCTCGCTCTCAACCGTGTTAGCTGCTCAGTCTCTGCTGGGCGCGGCCAAGATGGTCCTGGAGACTGGGGAGCATCCTGCTAAGCTCAAAGACGAAGTGACCACGCCCGCAGGCGTGACCATTGATGGCATCATGGCTTTAGAAGACGGCGGGATTCGCGTCACCCTCATCAAGACAGTCGATCGCGCTACCGCCAAGTCCAAGGAGCTCTCCCAGTGAGTGCGCCGGCGGGGGTCTTGACAACGAGGGGGCTTTTGTGCTATAAGAAGACTCGTCAGGAGGTTGGCCCTTCAGAATTATGGAGGGCAAAAGGAAGAGCTTGGCCTGCGGCTTAGGCCGCACTACGAGGGCCGCTGGGGAAAAATCCCGCGAGGCTGCGGGCAAAACCCTGGACAACCCCCTGAGGGCATCACGCCCAGCCAAGCTCTTCGCTCTTTTAAGGAGGTGTGCGAGGAGTCCCAAGCAATCTCAGCCCTTCCCCCTCTCAAGAAGCAAGATCCCCTTTCCCGCGGGTCCCAAAAGAGATCACTTGAGGATCGCTCGCATGGCTAGGCATTCCCTCTCACCTTGGGCTTACATTAGTCTTGGGTTCTTTAACAGAGCAAGGACTCTTGTCACTCTGACAAGCGACGTTCATCACCTAAGAGAGCGGAGCGAAGCGCGCGATGAAGTGTCGGAGCGGCCCCTCGCCAAAGATCAATCTCACCCCGCGAATCGCGTCGCGCCGCTCTTGAATCTTCTTCAGGGTCTCCACGACGTGATCGAGATGCTCTTGAGTGTAGACGCGCCGAGGGATCGCCAAGCGCACAAGCTCAAGCTTTGGGTAGATCTCTTGGCCCGTCGTTTCGTCGCGCCGGGCGAACATCGTGCTGCCGATCTCGACGGCGCGCACCCCGCCCTCGCGATAGAGCTCGATCACCAACGCTTGCGCGGGAAACTCCCTCTGAGGGATGTGCGGGAGGAATCGTAGCGCGTCTATGTAGACGGCGTGGCCGCCGATGGGCTCAACGATGGGGATCTTTTCGGCTTTGAGGCGCTCCCCCACGTAGCGCGTCTGCCCGATTCGGTCGCGCAGATACTCTTCGTCTAGGGCTTCGTAGAGCCCCACGGCGATCGCTTCCAGATCCCGCCCCGCAAGCCCGCCATAGGTGGGAAAGCCCTCAAAGAGTATAAGCTTCTGCAGGCAGCGCCAGTATAAGTCCTCGTCGTTCATGGCGAGCAAGCCCCCAATATTGGCGATCGCGTCCTTCTTCGCAGAGAAGGTCATGCCGTCCGCAAGCGAAAAGATTTCGCGGGCGATCTCAATGGGCTGTTTTTGGCTGTATCCGGGCTCGCGCTCCTTGATAAAGAAGCAGTTCTCGGCGAAGCGACAGGCATCGAGAAAGAACGGGATATTATAAGCGCGAGCGAGCTCGCTGACGGCTCGAATATTCTGAAGCGAGACTGGCTGGCCGCCCCCAGAGTTATTGGTGATCGTGAGCATTATGAGGGGGATGCGCTCGCGCCCGTGCTTCGTGATGAGGGCTTCTAAAGCTTCGACGTCCATGTTGCCCTTGAACGGGTGCTCTTTGGTCGGATCATACGCATCTTCGATGACGAGATCTATGGGCTGGCCGCCGGCGGCCAAGACGTTCGCCCTAGTAGTGTCGAAGTGCATATTGTTGGGGACGATGTCGCCGGGCTTGACCAGTGTTGAAAAGAGAATGTGCTCCGCGGCGCGCCCCTGATGGGTGGGCATAAAATATTTAAATCCGAAGATATCTTTGACAGCTCTCTCCAAGCGATAGAAACTTTTGGCGCCGGCGTAGGACTCGTCGCCCATCATTAAGGCGCCCCATTGGGCCTGGCTCATCGCGCCTGTGCCGGAGTCCGTCAGAAGATCAATATAAATATCTTCGGCGCGCAAGCGAAAGACGTTGTAGTAGGCTTCTTTGAGTCTCTGCTCGCGCTCGGCACGCGAGAGGAGCCTGATGGGTTCGACGACCTTGATCTTATAGGGCTTAAAGGCCATCACCCTGGGATCTTCCCCAGCAGCGCCCGTGCGATAATGAGCTTCTGAATCTCGCTTGTTCCCTCGTAGAGCTCGGTAATCTTCGCGTCGCGATAGAAGCGCTCGACGTCGTACTCTTTGATATAGCCGTAGCCGCCGTGAATCTGCAAGGCTTCGTTGGTCACCTCGCGCGCGACCTTGCCTGCGTACAGCTTGGCCATAGAGGCGATCTTGGCGGGGTTGCCCCCCTTGCTGATCTCCCATGCAGCTCGATATGTCAACAGCCGCGCCGCCTCGATCTCCGTGGCCATCTCCGCAAGCTTGAACTGAATCGCTTGGAACTCACAGATGGGCTTGCCAAACTGCACCCGCTCTTGAGAGTATTTGAGCGCCTCGTCAAACGCCCCTTGAGCGATCCCTACGCCCTGGGCGGCGACGGCCGTCCGCCCGCGTGAGAAGAACGTCATCAGGTGATAGAACGCCATATCTACTTGCCCAACGATGTTCTCCTCGGGGACCTCGACGTTGTCGAGGGTTATTTCTGCTAAATCCGAAGCGCGAATCCCCATCTTATTGTGGATTGGAGTCGCCTTGAAGCCGGGCCGGTCGCGCTCCACGATGAATGCTGTGATCCCGCCGTGGCGCTCCGGAGGGTTAGGGTTGGTGCGGGCAAAGACGATCAAAAAATTGGCGATCGAGCCGTTGGTGATGAACATCTTCGTCCCGTTCAAAATATATTTATTGCCCCTCTTTTCCGCACGGGTCTTCATCGAAGCGACGTCGCTGCCGGCTTCGGGTTCGGTGATCGCGGCGCCGCAGACCCAGTCGCCCTTGGCCACGGGAACTAAATATTTCTGCTTTTGCTCTTCGGTGCCGAACTCCAAGATCATATCGCTGCCAAAGATGCGCGCCGTGATAGCTAACGCGATCCCGGGATCGCCGCGGAACAGCTCCTCGATGACGATTACGGCCGCGAGGAAATCCAGCCCCGCGCCGCCGTATTTTTCGGGGATCGCCGGGGCGATGAGATCGAGCTTCTTCGCTTCTTCGACGATCTCATGGGGGTACTCGCAGGTCTCGTCGTAGTGCTTGGCTGCGGGTCGGATGACTTCTTCGGCAAATTGGCGGGCCGTCTTGCGGATGAGCTTGTGCTCCTCGCTCAGTTCAAAGTCCATAGTAACCTCCCTGAGCCCAGGCTTCTCCTGGACTGCACATTGAATATTAATAGAAAGGGCCTCCCGCGCGCAAGTCGCGGGAGGCCCTGCTCGCTCTTCTCTGTGTTCTATGGCCTCATGTGCGGCGGCAACTGATAGAGGCTGAGCGGATCGTCGGGCTTGTCCGAGAACTCCCCTGGATAGAGCAGGACGCGATCGAACGCGCCATCGGCTCCCAGAGGCCCAATCTGCGTCCAGATCGCCCGTAGCCCATCGAACGCCGTGGGCTTGTCCTTCAGTCTGTTGAACCCCCAGCCCACGTCGTGCGGGTTCTTGAAGCACAGCTCGGTGATCCCCGCGGACAAGCAGTTGGCGAACTTGAGATCGCCAGCTTCGGTCTTGAGAGTTATCTGTTCGTTACGATTGAAGCCTGCTACAGGGTAGAACCAGTAGGGCCCGCCCGCGCCAATGTATGCGCTATCGTACTTATCAAACGACTCTAAGGCCTTGACGAGGGAGTCGGCATCGGTCGCCCCATTGGCCTTCTTGATCGCCTCGGCTACGAGATACACGGCATCGTAGGTGATCCCTGCGGTGTAGATGGGGCGCACGTTGTACTTCTTCTGGAATGCCGAGAAGAACGCTTTCGTCTTGGGGGAGATGGGGGCGTCAGCGGAGAAGTCCGCGATCACGTAGCCCGTGCCCGCGCCTTTAAGCTCACGGACGCTCACGTCATCTTGCAACAGGACGTTGATCCCGAAGACCGCGACCTTGGTCTTGGTCTCGGCCCAAGTCTTGGTGA
>Ga0197143_1000871_pt1 | contig 28205 bp, 27 predicted proteins | sample GBS70_MetaG_FD_148603 | JGI IMG/M metagenome (GOLD analysis project Ga0197143, IMG submission 148603) | Sediment microbial communities from Great Boiling Springs, Gerlach, Nevada, United States - GBS 70_MetaG | ecosystem: Environmental > Aquatic > Thermal springs > Hot (42-90C) > Sediment... | reverse complement strand
GTAGCGTGAAGCAAGGAGTGCGGTGTCGTGATGCAGCCTTCCGGGGCCGAGCAGTCAACTCCGATGCGCGAGCTCCCGACACGTGCCATCTCACCAGGACATGTCCTCGTCGCCAACTGGCTGGCCTACGCGACGTTCTACTTTCCCCGTCTCGCCTTCGCTGCGAGCAAGCTCGGCCTTCTCGCCGATCCGTCGCTCTCGCTCACCCGGAGCTTCCTCGGCGTGGCCGATGCCTCCTTCCTGGCAGTCTACGCAGCCGGCCAATTCGTCTCTGGAACGCTGGCCGAGCGGATCGGGCCACGTCGCCTCGTCGTGCTCGGCCTGTTCAGTGCCGGATCAGCCGCCGGCGCACTCGCGCTCGCGCCCGAGCCATGGTTCCTCCTCGCTATCATCGTGCTGCAAGGAGCAGCGCAATCGACCGGCTGGGTGGCAGTGTGCAGCGACGTCGCGCGCTCGACCCCGGTCGAGCGCCGGGGCACGGTATTCGGCCTCCTGAGCACCAGCTACGCTTTCGGAGCGCTCGCCGCACCGGTCTTCTTGGGCTGGATCGCCTATTCGCTCATCGGCCACTGGCGGGCCGCACCTGCCGCCAGCGCCCTGCTCGCCGTCGCTGTCGCTGCTCTCTACGGATGGTGGCTCGCGGCTCGGCAACAGCTTCCGGTACAGCCGGGTCAGCGGCGCGACTCGGCGGGCGCGAATCCTCGACAACGAGTCGTTCGAAACCCAACCGTGTGGATGCTCAGTCTCGCTGATTTTCTTCTCAAGCCAGTCATTTACGCCACCGTCTTTTGGACACCGGTCCTCGTGCGCGATGCGCTTCCCCAGCTCACGCCCACTGCCGCCACCGCTCTCGCTGGACTCCTCGGCCTCGCCGGGCTGGTCGGGCCGGTCGTTGCCGGGACGCTGTCCGACCGCTTCTTTGCGGCCCGCCGTCTGCTCCCGGCGACCCTCGCACTGTTCGGATGCGCTGTCACCCTCAGCCTTTTCCCACTCGCCGCCAGCACCGGCCACTGGTGGCTTGTCGCGATCGACCTGCTCGCGCTCGGCGTCACCCTCTATGCTGCCGAGTCGCTCGTCGTCGGAGTCGCTGCGGCCGAAGCTGGTGGCCATGATGGGCCACTGGTGGCTTGTCGCGATCGACCTGCTCGCGCTCGGCGTCACCCTCTATGCTGCCGAGTCGCTCGTCGTCGGAGTCGCTGCGGCCGAAGCTGGTGGCCATGATGCTGCTGTGACCGTCGGTATCGTCAATGGTGTCGGCTCGGTCGGGGGGATCCTCGGTGGCCTCGTTCCGGGCCTCCTGACCGGTACCCCGCTGTTTCTCGCCCTCGCGGCCATGACCCTGGTCGCGTGGTTCCTCCTCCTCCCACTCGCCCACCGGGAAAAGGTGAAATCGCCAGCGAGCTTCGAGCCGCACTGACATCCAGCACGGCAGGCAGGTCATGACGAGGGTTCGCGGCACCCGATCCCCAGCTCCTCGGCATCGCGGCACACACCCTGGGAAAAGGCTCCAAGGCAGCCCGCCCGCGCCGACGATGCCTCCCGCTCGCGCGATCAGCGAACTGGCTGGCTCACCGCTCTCTCCTGGTTCGCGACGGGACCCGACGGGTCCTCGAGCGGCTCCGCTCAACAGAACCACGACTCGGTGAGCCTCGGTGGCGCCGGTCGCTTGGTCCGTCGCTTCGGCGGCGTACCCGGGACTCTCCGACCGGCGGCCTCATAGGCCGCGGCCCGGACGACCGCGAACGTCTCGTAGGGATCCCAGCCTTCCCGCGTCGCCTGTTCCACGACTGCAGCGACGCGTCGCTGGAGCGCATCCATCCGCTGGTCCGGATGACGCCAGGTATAGGTGAAGTTCGCTTCGTCCAGCGGGCCGAGATACGGGAGCACGTCAGGCTGCTCGAGCAAGACGGAGCCAGGAGGAATCAAGAGCCGGATCGAGAGATGGACCGGATCGATATGCTCGATCAACTCCTCGTCCTCGATGAACTGCAAGAGGTCGAGGTAGTCGTCGAGGGTCGTCCATGGGGTGAACGGAAGCAGCGACGGACGGAGCGCGATACCGGCTGCATCGCAGATCCGCAAGGCCTCGATGACGTCCGCTCGGGTGTGCCCTTTCCTGATCGCCTGCAAGGCAGGCTCGCTCAAGAGCTCCACCGCCGACACGACGAAGAGGCAACCGAGGCGCCTGAACTCGGGCATCAGGTCTCGATGCCGGACGATGTGCTCGATCCGCGCGGTGAAATCGAACGTGACATCGGGGAACTCCTCATGAAGTGCTCGGCAAATGCGCAGACTGTGCGTCGGCCCATTGAGGAAGTCCGGATCCCCGAAGGTGATGTGCTGTGCGCCGTTCGCGACCTGCTGACGGATGTCCGCGAGCACCACTTGTCGCGGGATCGCGAAGAAGCGGCCCCGATAGAGCGGGACCACTGGACAATGGGCGCACGTATGGTGACAGCCGCGTGTCGTCTCCGTGTACCCGGCAGGCACCACCCGTTCTCCGGCGACGAGATGCGCATAATGCCGCAGACCCGGCAGGGAATCACGGGCTGGCACCGGGTACTCGAACCGTACCAGAGCCGGCCCTGCCGGTCGCTCGCGCGTGACCACACCCGGTACGTCGACGCTCGTACCGCGTTCCAGGGCTTGGACCAGTCCGAGGAGCGGCAGCTCGATCTCACCACCGATCACGCTGTCGGCGATGTGGCGCAAGAGATAATCGCGATTGAGCCAGGCGTAGAGACCGTAATAACAGAGATGCACCGCCGGAGCGACCGCGCGGATTCGCTGGCCGAGGGCGACCCCCAATCGCAAGGCCGTGTGCATCGGGACAGAGATCGCGATCGCACGCGCTCGCGCGATCGCTTCATCGTCCAGCTGCTGGACTGCTGTATCCACGGCGATGGGCTGATACCCCGCTGCACGCAGCGTAGCCAGCGGGAGCGCGAGGCTCAGGGGCTGGTGACCGAGTTCGTAACAGGAAAGCAGCAGAATCGCGCCAGGCTGACGGAAGTCGGGTCGCACAGTTGGCACGTTCGCTCTCGTCTCGTCGGCTGCCATGCTGACCTCCGCGACCCTCCAGGTAAGCGTAGCATGTCGTCCACCTGCTCGCTGGTCCCCCGCCTCACTGACCCAGTGGCACTGCGCCCATCACCCGGAGCGACCCCAGTGAGAGCGGGCATCGGCGAACGCCAAAAGCGCGCTCCCTCAGCCTGCCACTCGACCGAGTGCAGTGCTACACTCAGAAGCCATTCGTGTCGTTGGGTGGGGGGAGGAACGATGACTCGGGGTACCGTCGCACCGGAGATTTCGTCGCGTGTCCGCTCGATCCCGCCGTCGCCGATCCGTGGTCTCGCTCCGCTCGCCGAAGCCGCCAAAGCACGCGGGATCCACGTCATCCACCTCAATATCGGTCAGCCCGATCTGCCTCCCCCACCGGGAGTCGCGGCGGCGCTGGCTGCGGCTGCGACGCAACCGCCGGTCTACACGGCGTCGCGTGGTATTCCCCAACTTCTGGACGCCTGGGCGCGGTACTACGAGCGCATCGGCCTAGCCATCTCACCCGAGCAGGTGGTCGCCACCGGCGGTGCGAGCGAGGCATTGTCGCTCGCGGTTCTGGCCACGACCGACCCCGGTGACCGCATTCTGGTGCCAGAACCGTTCTACGCACCGTACTACGGCATCCTCGCTGCCGCTGGTGTCGAATTGGTACCGATCCCAGCCCCCGAACGATACGGGCCAGTCACTCCGCAGGCGATCCGGGAACGGCTGGAACCGCGCACCCGAGGGATCCTGCTTTGTAGCCCTGCCAACCCGACCGGTACGGTGTACGAGCGAGACCAGTTCACTGCCATTGCTGAATTGGCCCGCGAGCATGGACTGTTTTTCTACAGCGACGAGACGTATCGCGAGCTGGTCTTCCGCGGCTCACGCGCCCCGAGCGCCTTGGAAGTACCAGGACTGGAGCAGCACGTCATCGTCATCGACAGTGTTTCCAAGCGCTTCAACGCCTGTGGTCTGCGCATCGGCGCTCTCATCAGTCGGAATCCCGATGTCGTCGCGGCTGCGGTCTCGCTCGCCGAACTCCGTTTGTCTCTCCCTCTCCCTGCTCAACTCGCCGCTGCGGCTGCTCTGGAGGCCCCGTTCACCTACGTTGCCGAGGTCGCCACCACCTACCGACGCCGCCGCGACGCAGCGCTGGCCGCGCTGGCGCAGCTCCCTGGTGTCCACGTCGTGCCACCCGACGGCGCGCTGTATCTGGTCGCCGAACTTCCAGTCGACGATGCAGCGCGCTTTGCCGCCTGGCTCCTGACCGACTTCACGCATCGTGGCGAGACGGTCATGCTCGCACCGCTCAGCGGTTTCTTCGCGACACCGGGAGCAGGTCGGAACGCTGTCCGCCTGGCACTCGTTCAGCCGGAGCCCGTGCTCGAGCGCGCCGCCGAACTGCTCGGCGAAGCATTGGCCCATTATCCCGGCCGCACGACCTGAATCCCGTGAGTGCGCACGACCGGCGATGGGCGATCGACCGTACACCGAGGCCCAGGCTGGCCCTGCTGCCTCACCCCAATGAGGACGTAGAGGCCTTCGTTGTTCGTCGCGGGAACAGCCCCTCGATCTCGTAGAACTCGTACATGCGCAACATCTGCTGCAACTCAGGATCGGCGTGGCGGTAAAGTCCCTCCATGAGCCCATTCGCAACGACCGGGTCGAAAAGCTTATGGAACTTGTTGTTCTGGATAGCGATGAACAGCTTGTAGAGATCAACGAGTTCAGTGGAACTCACCGGAGTCTCGCGGTCGGTCTTGATAACCCGTCCACTGGCCATCCGTACCCGCAGCCCATGCTGCTGAGCGAAGCGGTTGAGTTGCTGCTCGAACTCGAGCGCCACGCGCGGATAATCGAAAAGGACGAGCTTCAGATAGATCGACTCGACAGCCAGCGTGAACAGTTCGATGATCTTCACCCGGTTCGGCGGCACCGCCTCGACCAGACCCAGTCGGTACAAACCGTAAAGCGCCCGCGCTGTCTCGAACTGCGTCCAACCCACCTCGCGGGCGATCGTCGCCACGTCCCGTTGTCCATCCACCTGTTGGTAAATCGTGTCGAGTTCCGGTGGGATCGGCCGCTCCACCTTGCGACGCCGAAAAATCACCGAGACCGAGGGGATGACCGGGCTGAACTGGATCCACTCGTCGACTCGACGCGTTCCCTCCAGGACCAGTTGCAAGCTGTCGACACTCACGGGGATACCGTCCTCGTACAGGCATTCTCCGGCGCGGAAAGCGAACCGACAGTTCCGCCACAAGAACAGGGTATAGATCGCAACTTCCAGCTGCTGCTCGCGACAGCGTCCGATATCCTCCGGGAGGATCCGCCCGCGCTCGAGCAGGTGCGTCAGGACGCTTTCCTCGTCCGGATACTCTCTCTGTAACTGCTCCAGTTCCCGACCGCTCAGCCGTCCCGCCCGCACGAGGAGCTCGAGCAAGGTCGGCAAGCGCGACCCGGCGGCCACATAGGTGATGCGCCCCCGCTCGAAGGTAATCGTGCGCGTGTTCCAGCCTTGGATCAGTGTCAGCGTTCCTGTCTTGTGGGTAAACCCGATCATCTGGAGAAGATCGGAAAGCGTGAACGCTCCCAATCGCCCTTCCAGATCAGGACCGAGCGAGTCGTTTCCCGGTCGTTTCGTCGTCGTCCCGCTCATGGTCGCACCAGTTCCACTGCCGCCTGGCCCTCGTTGCCTGCTCGATCAACAGCTCGGACTTCGAGTCGGAGTGGTGGTCCTGGTATCGGCCACGGTGTCTCCCACAGTGTGATCCATTCGTCGGTTCCCGGCAATGGATCGAGGGTACCGATCTCTCGGCCGTCCACCCACAACCCGACGCGCTCGATCCCGCCGAGATCGCGGATTCGTGCCCGCACGGTCACGAAGCGCCTCTCCACTCGGCTTCCCGCCTCTGGCCGCTCGATCACCACCTGTGGCGCCTGGCGATCCCAGGCGAGCGCTCGCCAGGCCGCGCGAGCGATCGCCGCATATCCCGAGTTGGTCGGATGGATATCGACCGGCCACCAGGTCCACTCGTTCGTCCGGCCCCGGAACTCCTTGTCCAGATCGATCACGAGCGCCCCGACTGCCTCCGCACCAGCACGGATCGCCCGATCGAACTGGGCGATCCACCAGCTGTCGCTCCGCGGCGCGCTGGCATCCCCTTCGGTCGGGTCGTAGAGCGTGAGGGCCAGGAGCGGAACATCTCCGACAGCGCTGCGGATCACCCGCATCGCCTCGACATAGTTCGCCTCGAAGGCCGCAAGCTGCTCCTCCCGTTCCACCTCATCGGCGGCTCGAAGTTGGAGAAGCTCGTTCCCACCCAGACTGATCAGCACGAAGTGGATCGTTCGCCCCTCTGCTCGCAAGCGAGCCACCGTCTGGCGCAAGCGCTCCGCTTGCCCGCCGAGCAGAAACGATTGGGTGCGTTCGCCCGGCACTGCGAGACTCAAGAGCTCGCTCTTCTCCCCCCTGTACGCGCTCGCCCACTCGCAGAGCAGCGCAGCCGCACTCCGTTGTCGCGGCAACGTGCTTCCCACACCAGCGGCGAGCGAATCACCCACCGCCAAGCACGCGCTCGGCGGGGCCGCGGCCGAGCCGAACGGCAGCGCAGCCAAAATCAACATCCCCACGAGGACGAGGCGGCGCACGCCGGACGGCATCATCGGCTCGTTCCGACCGGAACCCCGATGCGACGCATCGTCGTCGCGACCAGCTCGCGTGCTTCCTCGTGACTCAGCGCTGCCAGCGCCTCCTCCACCTCCATGAGCACGGTATCCCGACCTAGATGTTGCTCGAATGCTGGCCCAGGCTTCGCCTGGACGAGCAGATAAACGACACGCCGGCGTTTGCCGCCTGCCTCGAACTCGAGCGTACCTCCCCAGCCGATCAGTTCGGCGATCAAACCCATCTCCTCGGCCACCTCGCGCAAAGCAGCACGGTAAGCCGCCTCACCCGGCTCGACGTGCCCCTTGGGGAGCACCAGTGTCCCATCACGCGCGCGCCGGATCGCGAGCTTCCTTTCCTCGGGCAGCCACACCACGGCGCCCGCTTGCGGAACCACCAGGTTGTCCGCACGACCGAACGCCGAAAGCTCCAACTCCGCCCGCAACTTGGCGTAGGTCACAGGAATCAGCTCAGGTATCACCATCGTGTTCGCCAGGATGGGCATGAAGTTGGCATCCCCTTGCCAACGCGGCACCACGTGCACATGCACGTGATCGCTGATCCCCGCCCCCGCGACCGCGCCGAGGTTGAGGCCGATGTTGAAGCCATCGCACCGCAAGGCTCGGCGCTGCGCCGCCGTGAGCCATGCCACCAGTTCGAAAAGCTCAGCGATCGTCGCGGGATCGAGTTCGGCCAAGTCCGCCACGTGGTCGAAGGGTACCGCCATCGCGTGCCCCGTGTTGTAGGGGAAGAGATTCATGATCAGGTACGCACGCCGCCCGCGCAGCAGGATCAGTTCTCCGACATCGTCACCGAGCGCCGGCTTCTCGCAGAAGATGCAACCCCGATGGCGTATCTCTCCCTCCACATAGCGCAGTCGCCACGGCGCCCAGAGTCGTTCCATCTCCTCCGCTCCTCGTCCAGCCACGTGCCCTGGCTCGGTCGCGTCAATCCTAGCACCGTGATCGGTCTGCCCGAGACACCCCCTCGCCAGTTCCCCGACGCTTTCGAGAGCGATTCCTGCCACTGCTGGAGCAGCCCTTCCGCTCTGCTCCCTTCCCGTCTCAGGCAAACGATCAGCGGAACGCTCCTCGTTCGGTCGTTCAGCGCTTCCCGCCCTGTTGCTCGATCGCCATGCGGTTACCGCGATCCCTCTCGACAGTATCGGGGTGTGTCCGTACCGTGCGTCCATCGCTATACTACCGGCAGCACGACGCGTTGCCTGGGGGGCACGATGCGCAACGACGCGGCGGCAACGCACGGCCAAGGGGAGTCGGGATTGGCGGTACGCACCACCTCTGTGATCGCTCCGCGGCGCCGGCGCTCCTTCCGGCGTGTCTTGGTACCGCGCCTCGCTCAAGCGCTCCTCGATGGGACGTTACTGGCCACTGCGTTCTGGCTCGCTTATCTGATCCGGTACCACTGGGAATTCGGTGGCGACGTTCCGACTTCGTTCATCCAGCCCTTCAGCGCCTTCGTCGGTCGCACGGCACTCTTCGTCACCATCACACTGCTGATCCTCGCGCTCCGCGGACTGTACCGTCTCCCCCGCTGGACGAGCTTTCTCGACGAGGCCTCGATCATCGCCAGTGGTGTCACGACCGGCATGGCGATCGTCATCCTGTACAGTTTCTTGTCGCGCTTTTCCCCTTCGCGGCTGATCTTCATCTACGCCTGGCTCTTGGCCATCGTCCTGCTCGTGACCCAACGCCTGATCGGCCGTTGGATCCGCGCCTGGCTCTGGGCCCACGATCGAGGCGTCGACCGTGTGGTCGTCATCGGTAGCGGTCCAGCAGCCCGCCGCATCATGCAGTATCTCTACAATCATCCGCGTCTCGGCTATCGCGTTCTCGGCTACGTCGATCTGGAGCCACCGCTCGAGCCGCTGGCACTCGGCACCGAGCGGGGAGTCGTGCAACCGCCTTACCTCGGTACCCTCGACGAGGTCGTCGATCTGATCCGCGCGACCGATGTCGACGAGGTGATCGTCGCGCTGCCTCCCGCCCATCACGATCGGGTCCTCGAGATCGTCGAGCAGTGCCGTGAACTCGATGTCGCCTTCTCCCTGGTACCGGACCTGTTCGAACTCGCACTCGATCGCGTCCAGATCAGCGAGGTGGCAGGACTCCCGCTGATCGGCATCAAGGAGAGCCAGCTCCAGGGATGGAACTGGTTGGTCAAGCGCACGATGGATATCCTCATCGCCTCCATGGTCCTCGTCCTGGCCGCCCCGCTCATGCTGCTCATCGCCCTCGCCATCAAGCTCGATTCTCCCGGTCCGGTCCTCTTCCGTCAGACCCGAATCGGGAAAGGCGGCAAGCCGTTCACGCTCTACAAGTTCCGCTCCATGTACGACGGCGCCGAGCGCCTCCAAGCATCGCTCCAGCGCGCCACCGGGCGTAGTCCGCTGCTGTTCAAGCTCCGCCAGGATCCGCGCGTCACGCGTGTCGGACGGTTCCTGCGCCGCACCAGTCTCGACGAACTTCCGCAGTTCTTCAACGTTCTCAAGGGAGAGATGAGCGTCGTCGGACCACGCCCCCCGGTCCCGGAAGAGGTCGCCGAGTACCAGGACTGGCACCTGCAGCGCCTTCTCGTCACTCCTGGCCTCACCGGTCTTTGGCAAGTGAATGGACGCAGCGACCTCACCTTCGACGAAATGGTCCGGCTCGACCTCTACTACGTCGAAAACTGGTCACCTTGGCTCGACCTCAAGGTCATCTTGCGAACTGTCCCCGTCGTCCTCACCGGCCGCGGCGCGTACTGATCCGCCCGCTCGAGACGTCACCTGGCCGCTCCGCGTCTCGTCAGCAGTGCCCACGCTCTCTGGCGCACTGACCTACGCTCGGGCTCTCACGCAACCGGTTACCCGTCGACGCAGCGCGCGTGGATCGCCCTGAGCACCCGCTGGTCAACGATCGGACGTCGACGCATCAAGAACCGATCGCTCGATGTGGTACACTCGTTCGGAGTTTTCAGTCAGTTCCGTTCTTCGCTCGGTTCCCACCGAGCGGTCAGGAGTCTGCGATGATACCGTGGATCGAAGAAGAGCTCGCCAGAGACCGTCGCCGACAGTACGAAGCGGAAGCCGATACCTACCGGCGCGCGAGCAGCCTGCAACCAGCTGCCACACCTTGGCGGAAGCGCCTCGGCACTGCCGTCATTCGCGTCGGCCAATGGATCGCTGGCTCGTCTCCTCCGGCCTGACTCTCCTTCCACTCTCCCTCGCCAACTGCTCTGCTGCGCTATCATGGGCGGGGAAGCGAGGGGAAGCGCATCGTGCGCGTCGCCATCGTCCATGACTATCTGAACCAGTACGGGGGAGCCGAGCGCGTCCTGGAAGCGCTCCACGACCTCTATCCTGATGCACCAATTTATACGTCCCTCTATGCGCCCGACCGCTTGCCTGCGTCCTACCGGACCTGGAACATCCGTACCACCTGGCTCCAGCGGCTTCCAGCGAGTCACCGGCGCCACCAGCTCTATCTGCCGCTGTACCCGCTCGCTTTTTCGGGACTCCGCCTGGAAAACTACGACCTCGTGATCAGTTCCTCGAGCGCCTTCGCCAAGGGCGTCCGTGTTCCACCCGGCACTGTCCACATCTGCTACTGCCACAGCCCGATGCGCTTCGCCTGGAACTTCGAGCAGTACGCTGCCCGCGAGAGGCTCCCCGTCTGGCTTCGCCGGCTCCTCCCACCGCTCATGGCCTGGCTGCGCCGCTGGGATCGCGCCACTGCCCAACAGCTCGACGCGATCGCCGTCAACTCGCATGCCGTCGCCGAACGCGTGCAGCGTTTCTGGGGACGCGAGGCGACCGTCATCTACCCACCCGTCTCGACCGACCGCGTGCAGCCGCTCCCGCTCGACGAAGTCGGCGACTATTTCCTCGTCGTCTCGCGCCTCGTCCCCTACAAGCGGCTCGATCTCGTCATCGAGGCCTGTAACCAGCTGCGTCTCCCACTCAAGATCATCGGGGACGGGCGCGATCGCCCAGCGCTGGAAAGACTGGCGGGCCCGACGATCGAGTTCCTCGGCACTGTCCCAGACGAGGAGAAGTTCGCCTTGCTCGCCCGCTGCCGTGCGGCCGTGTTTCCCGCCGAGGACGACTTCGGCATCGCTCAGGTCGAGGTCCAGGCCGCGGGCCGCCCAGCCATCGCATTGGCCCGCGGCGGGGCCGCGGAAACAGTCGTCGATGGCGTGACCGGTGTCCTCTTCCCCGAACAGACGGTCGATTCGCTCATCGCTGCCTTCAACCGCTTCGCTCAACTCACCTTCGATCCCGCGACGATCCGCGCGCATGCCGAGCGCTTCCGGCCCGAGCGCTTCGCTGCCGAGTTCACTGCCTTCGTCCAGGAGCGACTGGTTCGGCAGCTCCACCCCGCCGAGCGGAAGGAGGCCCTCGCCCGGTGGAACTGAAGGCCTATCTGGCGATCCTCTGGCGTCAGCGCTGGCTCGTCCTCCTCGTGCCAGCCGTCGCGCTCTTGGCCATCATCGTCCAGGCCATTCGCTATCAGCCACGCTATACGGCGAGCGCAGCCGTCATCGTCACCCGCCTGCCACTCGAGGCGCCAGCGAACCAATACCGCTACGACGAGTATTATCTCTATTTGACGAACGAGTATACGGTCGATGATTTCACCGAGGTCGTCCGTGGAAACGTCTTTGCGAGCGATGTCGCCCAGCGTGCCACTGCCGCTTTGGGTACTCTCGTCACACCAGGGGAAGTCCAAGGCAGCCTCTCGGTGACGCGCCGGAACCGAGCCGTCCTCCTCTCCGTCTCCGCACCCGATGCCTCGCGCGCCGTCGCTATCGCCCAGGCTGCGGTCGCCGCTTTGCGCGAGCGCGGCACACAGTACTTCGGCTTTACCGACCCAGCCCGACAGGTCATCGTTCAGGTGATCGACGACCCACAGAGTGCGGTACCTGACACCACGCGGACACGTCTCCTCTGGGCGATCCAAATCGTCGTCGCTTTCGTCATCGGCATCTTTCTCGCTTTCCTGGCTGATGCCCTCTCCGACACACTCCACGCCCCCGAAGACGTTCGACGCGCGCTCGACCTGCCGGTCGTGACGGTCGTTCCTGCTCCTCCCGAGAGGAGAGGCCGTGCGTCCTGAGGAGTATCTGGCTATCGTCTTGCGTCGTTGGTGGGTCGTTCTCCTGGCTGGCCTCTTGGCCGCCGCCGTGGCTTTCTTCTACAGCAGCACCATGCCGCCGACGTACCAAGTCACGGTTCGTCTCATGGCGGTCGCCCAGCCACCCGACTACTGGCTCGATCTCTACGCCAAGAACCGGTTAGCATCCTTCCAGGATCTCATCCGCAACGGCGACTTCGTCGCCAGCGCCCTCGCCCGAGCTGGGCTCTCCGATGATCCCGGTCACGTCCTCGCCTCGCTCCAGCTCGGTCGCAATCAGGACAGCAACGTCATCCAACTCGTGGTGACCGACACCGACCCGACTCGCGCGGCGCGCGTCGCCAATGCCCTCGCCGATGCCTTCGTGGCCCAGACACTGGCCGAGAACCAGCGGATCCTCGAACGGTTCCGCGATCCCTTCGGTCAGCGCATCCAGGGGACCGTCACGGTTCTTAAGCTGGACACCGCCTCACCACCCAGCGTCCCGGTCGGGCCACGCACACGCCTCAACACCGTTGCCGGGCTCGTGCTCGGTCTCGCCTTCGGCATCCTGGTCACTTTCGGGATCGAATACTTCGAGGACGTCCTACGGACGGCGCGCGAAACGACGCGCGCCCTCGGCTTACCGGTTCTCAGCGAGATCCGCTCGGCGCGCGATCGTCGATCGAGACGTGTGGAGGAGACGATGCCCAAGCTCGTCGTGCTCGAGGAACCGTTGTCGGCAGCTGCCGAGTCCTACCGAACGCTCCGCGCGAGCTTGCTCGGTCGCGAGGCATCCGGCGCATCGTGCCGGACTATCCTTGTCTGTGGCGTTGGTCGCGACTCGCGCGATGCCGCATCCGTCGCCGCCAACCTCGCTGCTGCGCTCGCCATTGCCGGTGAGCGCACGCTCCTGGTCGATGCCGATCTCCGTCAGCCGTCGCTCCACACCCTCTTGCCCAGTTCCTCTGCGACTGGTTTGGCTGAAGCGCTCCTCTCCTCCGAGGAACGACCCATTCCATCACAACCCACCCCGGTCAGCGATCTCGCACTCGTTCCCGCTGGTACTCTTCCGGCTGGTACCAATCCCGCCGATCTCCTCGCTCGATCACCCTCGCTCGCTCGCCTCGCTCAGCTGCGCGAGCGAGCCGACCGGGTCGTCCTCCACACCGCACCGTTACCCGAATGCGGGGAGGCACTCGTCTTGTCTCGCCTCGCTGACGGTGTCCTGTTGGTCGTGCGCAGCGGGCGAACCTCGCGTATCGCAGCCCAGCGAGCCAAAGAGCAGCTGGAGCGCGTCGGTGCTTCCCTGATCGGTGTCGTCCTCCTTACCGGGTGAGTACCCATTCGATCCCCTGCCTCGCCCGGTGCGGAGAGACGGCCGACCGATCGGCCGGGACGCTCATTCCGTCTTCATCGAATCGTTGAGACACCGACATGGCCGCTCGCACCCCACGTCATGAGCGAGCGGCTCGACGTTCCTGGCCCGCGTCCCACTGCTCCATCAGCTTCGATTCAACCCGCACGCTCGAGCACCCCCGAGGAGACCAGCCGATCCAACACTGCGCGAAGAGCCGCTCTCGGCAAACCTGTCGCCTCAGTCAGTTGCTGTTCCGTCCGCTGCCCTTCCAGCACCGCCGTCAGCACCGCCCTCTCCTCAGGCAGGAGTCGATCGAGCACCGACCGGTCGACCGGGCCAGTCGCCAGGCGCACTCCGGCACGTCGCTCATCGGCGCGTCGGATCGCGTTCAAGATCAGCTTCGTCATCGGCACATCATCCAAGACGGTCTCCTCGTCCGGGATGAGTGGCGGCTCGGGCACGAACGCGAAGGACGCATCGGCTGCCCCGAGCACCCGTACCAGGACTTCCTCGAACTGCTGAGCCAGTGCGCGCTTGATCTGCTGATGGGTCACGAAGCCCAACTCCACGAGGATCTGCCCGAGCCGGCGTCGCCCATCCGTCACCGCTTGCAGCGCGAGCGCTTGCTCCAGCTGTTCTTCGCTGATGGCCCCGAGCTGCAGCAGCATCTGGCCGAGCCGGAGCTGTGCATCGCTGCTCAGAACCGCTGCGATCCGTCCACGATCGAGCACCAGCGTCACTTCCTCGACCCGTGTCCGCAGCGTCAGTCGGCCAGTCTGCCCAGCCCTCGTCAACGCCTGCAGGAGGATGTGCAGCGGCAAATCGCTCAGGTCACCGTATATCGGCATTGCCGCCCGCCTCGTAGCCGAATTCCCTGAGCGAGAAACCTGGTGAGCATCCACTGCGTTGGAGAAAGCGCTCGACCACACGGGTCAGTCGCGTCGCGTCGAGAACGACAGTCAAGAGCGCGAAATCGACCAACCTGCCCGTTACCCGAACGATCCGGCAACTGACCATCTCGGGAAGCCGCACGAGGAGCTGGTAAAACTGGGTGAGCGCTGTCAGCCGCTCTGGCACGACCACGGTCAAATCCCAGCGACGCAGATTTGGAAGAGTGCGCATCGACAGCACGCGACAGGGGAGAGGATACGTCTGGCACGGTCGAGCCGCCTGCTCGCGTATCACGACACCAGCGAGCCCCCGCGCCAGCTGTTCCACTACCGGATCCACCCCGAAGGCCTGCCACCCCTCTCCGCCCACCGCGACCTCGCTCCTCGTAGTACCGATCCGCTGCCGCTAGCATAGCGGACGAGTGGGCGGAGAGGATCCGACCATCAACTGGCCGTCGCCAGCTCGAACCGCGGCCGTTCCGTATCACCAGGCAGCCGACCCGTGCTCACCAACCAGTGCAAGAAGCGCAGTCGTGCCAGTTGCTGCGGGGCCAGTTCGACGATCTCCTCCATCGGCCGTACCGTCACCGGCGTCGTGCGCCAACCCACCGCATTGAGGAGTTCCGCCACCACCGTGCTCGGCGACCCCCCGAACAGCCGATCCAGCGGAACCGTCACTTCCATGCCTCCACTCATCAGGAAATGCACGCGATCCCGCTCCAGGCACCAGCCGGTCAACGGGAGGCCAGCCGACCGTACCGCATTCAGGATGATGGCCAGCGCTTCACGGTACTCACTCATGGCTCCACCCTCCTCCGGTCCTTCACCCCTCCCGCGCCCGGTCGAGCGCTGCGAGGAGATTGCTCAGGGCAGTATCCGGCGTTTCACCGACGGCAACCGGCGGACAACGCAATTGTCGGCGCCAGTACTGCAGGACGAGACAGGACTGAGCTGCCTCCGGCGGTAGTTGTGACGGCTCACACGCCACCGCTACCCAGCGCGGCTGGCGTTCGTCACTGCACGGATCCCGAAAAATCGTGATCGGCCATCGAATCAGAACACCGTTCTCGATCACCGCTGACCCTGCCGTCCCTCGCCTGTCCTGTGCGAATGCCCTTCACCCTCTATTCTCGGCCGCGCCGCTCCCCGAGCCTCTAGGCCGTTCGTCCCAAGTTCGCACCAGCGCCGCTCTATGAATGTACACGAGTACGTACGCACCCAGTCTAGCCATCCTGGGCTCGCTTGTCAACCCTCCAGCACCCCGGCATGCATGAGGAACCAGAGACGATTGGCTTCCGCCCGACTGTACTCGCCAGACTCGCTGACAGTCAGGCACGACTCGATGGTATCGACGCCTCTGGCGAGGCCAGGAAAGAGGCGCCTGCCGGCACGACCATACCGCTCCGCACCAGAGCCGCGCCTGCCTGTCGCTCGCACGACATCGACTGCCGAGCGTTCTCCGAGCACAACGGAGCCGTTCGGAAGGCGCCTCCCGAACGGCTCCGTCCCGTCACATCCGATCGACTGCCGCAAGACGAGCTGGGGCCAGCCCCGCTCAGCGAGCGAACCGCCAGTCGTACCCCTCGACGACCACTCGGCTCGCCCCGATCGTTACCGCCACGGCTCGGCCAGCTCCAGCTCGTCCGCCAGTGTCAGGCGTTCCGCCACTGTGGCTGGCGCTTTTCCAGGAAGGCGCAGATCCCCTCCTGCGCGTCCGCTGCCAGCGCGTTGAGCGCCATCACTTCCATCGCATAGGCATAGGCGAGGTGCTCAGGAAGCTCCAATTGTCGGTAGAACGCTTGCTTACCGATCCCGACCACGTAGCTGCTCGCCGCCCGGATCTTCTCCGCCAGTTCCCAGGTGGCGGCCTCCAGTTCCTCAGCCGGGACGACTCGGTTCACCATCCCCAGCTGCGCTGCCTCCTCCGCCGTGATCGGCTCGCCGGTCACCAAAAGCTCGAACGTCTTCTTCGGCGGCAGCACTCGGCTCACCGCCACCATCGGGGTGGAGCAGAACAGTCCGATCTTCACACCCGGGGTCTGGAAGCGCGTCCCAGCAGCCGCCACGATGAGATCGCACGTCGCGGCCAACTGGAAGCCCGCGGCAGTTGCCAGCCCATGGACCTGCGCGATCACCGGCTGGGGGATCGATCGAATCGTCTGCATCAGCGTCGTACAGACCGCAAAGATACGGCGCGCGGTCGGCGCATCGCATCCGGTCAGCTCGTTCAAGTCGTGGCCAGCGCAGAAGATCGGCCCTGCGCCGCGCAAGATGGCGACCGCGATGTCCCGATCCTCGCCGATCCTCCGGAAGGCATCCGTCAGCTCCTCCATGTGCGCGACCGAGAGCGCATTCCGCTTCTCCGGACGGTTCATCGTCACCACGGCGATCCCATCGCGTACCTCCGTCAGGATGTACTGGTAGGTTCTCTGCTCGGTCGCGGTCATCGGTGTCCCTCCTTCCGGCCTCGCCGGCTCGTGCTCCGGTTCCCTCAGTCGTCTGCTGGCTCGCTGGACCGCCCATCCGTTCCGGCACCGACGAGTTCGCGATCCACATCGTCCGGTCGGAAGGTCTTGGCGTGGCCCCGCCAGCGCTGCGCCTCCTTGTAGATGCAGCGGTTCATCACCACTGCCAGGCCGCCCTCGGTCGCGATCCGTGCCGCCTCCGGGCTGACCACGCCCTCTTGCAACCACAATACCCGTGCGCCGTGCTCGACTGCCTCCCGGGCGACCGCTGGTGCATGCTCGCTCGCCCGGAAGACCACCACGACATCAGCCCGTTCGGGGAGTTCACGGAGCGAGGGGTACGCCCGCTCGCCGAGCGCCTCATCGATGAGCGGGTTGACCGGGATGATCCGGTAGCCGAGACGCTTGAGCTTCTGGGCCACGCGATAGCTGGGCCGAGCCGGGTCATTGGAAAGCCCAACGATCGCCAGGACGAGCGGCCGACGGGTTCCGCCCTCGTCCACGAAGGCCCGCGCGCACACCGAGCGGATGACCTGCTCGTCGTTGAGCACGACCTGCGACGCCTCTTCGCCTGCCCGGCCGTCACCCCCGGTTGCCAAGCCGGTCGCGATCCGCAAGGCCCGATCCAGGTCAGCCTTCAGATCCTCGACATGCTCGATACCGACTGCCAGCCGGATCAGGTCATCCCCCACTCCAGCTGCCACCCGTTGCTCGGGAGTCAGCTGCCGGTGCGTGGTGCTCGCCGGATGGATGATCAGCGACTTGGCATCGCCCACGTTCGCCAGGTGCGACCACAGCGCCACGTTGTCGATGACCTTGATGCCGGCTTCCATCCCGCCCTTCACGCCGAAGACGACGACCGCGCCATAGCACCCGTCCCGCAAGTACTTGCGCGCCAGGTGATGCGACGGGTGCTCTGGCAAGCCCGGGTAGGCCACCCAGTCCACGGCCGGATGTCCGGCCAGCCAGCGCGCGATCTCCAGCGCGTTGGCGCAATGCCGGTCCATCCGCACATGCAGTGTCTCCAGCCCCAGCAGGAGCAGGAACGCATTGAACGGGCTCATGCAGGCGCCGACGTCGCGCATCATGTGCGCCCGCAGCTTGGTCACGTAGGCCAAGCTGCCGAAATCCTTCCAGTAGGAGATCCCGTGGTAGCCCGGGTCCGGGTCGACGAGCCGCGGGAACTTGCCGTTCCCCCAGTCGAAGCGACCAGCATCGACCACCACGCCACCGATCGCGACGCCGTGCCCGCCGATCCACTTGGTCGCCGAATGCACCACGATGTCCGCGCCCCACTCGATCGGGCGGCACAGGTAGGGTGTGGCGAATGTGTTGTCGACGATCAACGGGATCCCATGCTCGTGCGCGATGCGCGCCACCGCCTCGATGTCCAGTACGTCGAGCCGCGGGTTCCCGATCGTCTCTGCGTAGATGCACTTCGTTCGCTCCGTGATCGCCCGCCGGAAATTCTCCGGATCGGACGGCTCGACGAACCGGACCGTGATCCCCAGGTCGGAGAGCGTGTTGGCGAACAGCGCGACCGTTCCCCCGTACAGGCTCGTGCTCGCCACGACCTCGTCACCGGCCCGTGCGATGTTCAGAATCGCCAGCGTGGTCGCTGCTTGACCGCTCGCCGTCGCGACCGCCGCCACCCCGCCTTCCAGGTACGCCACCCGCTTTTCGAACACCTCGACCGTCGGATTGCTGATCCGCGTGTAGATATGTCCTGGCTCGTCGAGATTGAACAGTTGCGAGGCATGGTCGGCATCGTGGAAGACGAACGATGTCGTCTGATAGATGGGAACCGCCCGCGCTCCCGTGGCTGGATCAGGCGCCTGCCCGGCATGCACAGCCAGCGTCTCGATCGCATATTCCCGGAACGGATCTCGCTCGCTCGCCACCATTGTTCCTCCCTCGCACGTTCGCCCGGTGTGTCCGACCCGCACGCCGAGCCAGCCTGCTCGAATCTTACCCCCGCGTCTCGAATCGGCGCTTTGCTCGCTCGGTCCAACGACCGATCACTGCGCCGCTCGCCGGCGAGCCGACTGAACGACCACGTGCCTCGTCAGTGGATCCGCTTGTCGTAGCCAGCCCACTCTCGCTCGCGCAGGACGAACTTCTGGATCTTCCCCGTCGAGGTCTTGGGCAAGCTCTCGACCAGCTCGACCTGCTTCGGGCACTTGTAGTGGGCCAGACGGTCCCGGCAGAACGCGATCAACTCCTCCGGCGTCGCCTGCATGCCTGGCTTCAGCACGACGAACGCTTTCGGTACCTCGCCCCACTTCTCGTCCGGGATACCGATGACCGCGCACTCCAGCACCGCGGGGTGCTGGTAGAGCGCACGCTCGACCTCGATCGTCGAGATGTTTTCCCCACCGCTGATGATGATGTCCTTCTTGCGATCGCGCAGCTCGATGTACCCATCCGGATGCACCACCGCCAGGTCACCAGAATGGAACCAGCCGCCAGCGAACGCCTTGGCGGTCGCCTCCTCGTCGCGGTAATACCCCTTCATCACGTTGTTGCCACGCATGACCACTTCACCCAGCGTCTCCCCGTCCGCTGGGACATCGCGCATCGCCTCATCGACCACCCGCAGCTCCGGCGCATGGATGTAGCCCACACCCTGCCGTGCCTTGAGCCGCGCACGCTCCTCCAGCGGCAAGGCGTCCCACTCCTCGCGCCACTCGCAAACGGTGTGCGGACCATACGTTTCCGTGAGGCCATAGACGTGCACGATGCGGGCACCCATCGCTTCCATCGCCGCGATCGTCGCTGGCGCCGGTGGTGCTGCCGCGGTCAGCACGGTGAGTGGCCTGGGGAACCGGTAGTCGGGACTCGGCCGTCCTTGCAGCAGCATGATCAGCACCGTCGGCGCACCGCAGAAATGCGTCACCCCTTCCTGTTCGATCAGTTGGAAGATGCGAGGCGGATCGACCTTGGGCAACACCACGTGCGTCGCTCCGATCCCGGTCACGGCGTACGGGAAGTACCAGCCGTTGCAGTGGAACATCGGCAACGTCCAGAGATAGGCGCTTTCCGGCACCAGTCGCGCCTCGATGATCTCCCCCAGCGCGTTCAAGTACGCGCCGCGATGCGTCACCATCACACCCTTCGGCCGACCGGTCGTCCCGCTCGTGTAGTTGATGCTCAGCACCTCCTCCTCGTCGCGAAGCGGGTACACCGACGGCTCCGGTGAGCCTTCCGCGAGCAGGGCCTCGTACTCGACATCGGCACACGATGCACGAGCAGGCGGCCGATCGCCGTGACGACTGTCGATATCGGCCCAGACGACGAGCTCGAGGTCCGGAAGGGTTGCCCGGATCGGCTCGACGAGGCTCGCCAGCGCTCCGTCCAAGATCAAGGCCCGGGCCCCCGCGTGCTCCAGGATGTAGCGCACCTCCTCGCTCGAAAGGCGCACGTTGATCGGGACCAAGATCCCACCCATCTGGGGTACAGCGAAGTGGGCCTCCAGCGCCTCCGAGCTGTTCCGGCACAGCACAGCGACCCGGTCGCCCGGCTGCAGGCCTCGACCGCGCAGCGCGCTGGCGAGCCGGTAGACGCGGGCACCGAACTCGCGGTACGTCAACCGTCGGTTTCCATCCACTACTCCGACCTTGTCGGGGAAGACATGCAACGTCCGCTCCAGCAGCATCAGCGGAGTCAGGAGCGAGCGATAGGGCGGGAGCCCTTCCCATTGGGGCCGCGACCAGAGCTGTTGGAAGAGCGGCGTCGTCCGTGTCTGCATCGTCATCTCCTTCCGCCTTCTGCCAGCGGATAACTGCTGGCCGGGGCGAGAATTCGCCGAACCGGCCAGTCGCACCGTCGTCCTGGTATCTGAATTATTCCCCGTCGCCGGTCGCCATCGCTGCCCCTGGCTGCTCCCACAAACGGTGGCGCGCCGTCTCCGGCAAGAACAGGAGACCGACGATCAACCCCAGAAGCGGCAAGGCGATCGGATAGACCAGCGCCCACATCAAGTTCCCGGTCGCGGTCTGGATCCACGTCGTCACGTACGGGACCAGTCCACCGCCCCAGCCATTGGCCGCGTTCTGGACGACGCCGAGGGAGGTGTAACGGACCTGCGTGGGGAAGTACTCGGCCAGCAGAGCCGGCAGCGGTCCCCACACCATCGCCGCGATCAGCATCAGACCCATCACGGTCAAGGCAGCCGGCCAGTACTGCAGGTTGTCCTTCTGCGCGAACCGCCCGAGCAGCACATAGAGCGGGTAGAAGCCGACGATCGCCAGCACGAATCCAGTGAGAACGATCGGCTTGCGCCCGATCGAGTCCGAGAGCCACCCCATGACGATATGCAGCACTGGCGCGACCAGTAGACCCGGCAGCAGGATCCTGTACGTCGTGATGAGATCGAGCTTCTGCGCCGTCTGCAGGAAGAAAAGAGCCCAGAAGATCGCGGTATACCAGGCCACCGCCTGACCGAACGAGACGGCTGCCGCAATGAGCACACGCCGCAAGTTCTCGCCCGTGAAGGTGACCTTCAAGGGGTTCTGCACCACCGCACGCCGCGCCTTCAGTTCAGCGAACATCGGCGTCTCCTGGAGACGCAGCCGCACGTAGAGCGAGATCAGGACGAGCACGAGCGAAAGCAGGAACGGTATACGCCAGCCCCAGGCCCGGAACGCCTCCTCACCGAGGGCCGTCCGCACACCCAGCACGACGAAGAACGAGATGATCAGACCATAGATCGCCGCCGGGCTCAAAAGGCCCGTGTACAGCCCACGCTTCCCATCCGGCGCGTGCTCGGCCACGTACGTCAGCGCACCTCCCCACTCCCCACCGACGCTCAGTCCTTGGATGACGCGCAGCACGAAGACCAGGATCGGAGCGAGCACACCGATCGTCGCGTAGCTCGGGATCACGCCGATCAGCGCCGTGCCCAGGCCCATCCCGAGCAAGGTCAGGATGAAGACCCGCTTGCGCCCGATCTTGTCCCCGTACCAGCCGAAGATGATCGCTCCGAGCGGCCGGAACAGGAACCCGATGGTAAAGATGGCTATCGTATTCAGGAGCGCCGCGACCGGATGATCCTTGGCGAAGAAATGCGTCGCCAGTATCGCCGCCAAGCTCCCGAAAATGTAGAAGTCGTACCACTCGATCGCCGATCCGACCGTCGAGGCGCCGATCACGAAGGTCAGATAGCGCCGATCGTTGTTCACCGCACGCATCGTTCCCTCTCCCTTCCCGAACGCTCGACCTTATCTCCTCCTTGCCGACGTATGACCCTTTCACCCGCTCATCACAGCATCTTGTCGAGTCACAACAGCTGAACCCATCACCGGTCTATCGACATGCTCTTCAGCTCGCTTCGTCAGGACGCCACCCGGAGCTCGAACGTGCTTTCGGCTCTGTTGTTCAGCGGGAACAGTGGCAAATACGCGGCCACAACGCTAAGAGCGCGTTCATCGTTGGGCAGGGAGCGACGAGCACCCACCCTCGCCGATCTCCCGTCGTTCCGAACCGTCCCCGATCCACCGTCGCCCGTGACGAGAAACGAACCCGCACCCTACCCGAACCCGGTTTCACAATGCCCATCATATACAGCGCTCCGACTCTCTTCGTCAAGCTCCCGAGCCCGCTCGCAGTGCTCCCGCGAACCTGGTGACCAACCGATCCTCTCCGGCCCTCACGACTGCTCCTGTTTCCCGCACGGGTGAGCCGTGCTGCCCCACAGGGCTCTCCGACCGCCGTGCGGCTGTCCACTCGGCACGATCGCACAGCACCACGTCGCACACCCCGCCCACCTGAAGCGACGAGATCGAGCGCCAGCCGACTGGTTCCCCACGTTTCCCGCACTCCGCTTCCCTCGTCCGGCACCTCGCCGACTGCTGCGCCCCCTGCGCCCGTCACCGTCGTCCCACCGTGTGGTACTCCGCTTCCAGTTCCTCGCCACAGACCGACTGCTCGTCGCAGAGGTCGACCGCTGGAACAGCAGCACCGCGATCTCGAGCGAAGCCTCGCGCAGACCGAGCAGCCAAACGCCGTCAGCGCCTGCTCGGTCAGCACGTGCCGCTCCGGGCGATCCGATCCCCGCTGGCAGCGCCGGTCGTCAAGGCCCGACCGGCCTGCAGCGACCACGATCCGTCTTCGCTCCGGGTCCCGTGCTCGTAGACGGTGTTGCGCGCTGCTGTCGATTCCGTTCGCGAACTCGAACCCTGCGGCCTCTTCTCGGACACCCCCGTCCGGTCGACCCCCTCAGCTGAGTTGTCCCAGCACCGAGCGCGCCCGTGCCACCCTTCGTGGCAACCACAGGTCTCGACGAGCTGGTCACGGTTGGAGTCGCGCACCAGCTCACCCCTTGCGCTGTCTCACTCGGTGGATTAGAATATTCGCGTATGCGAATAGCTTTGTACTCGAAAGGAGGCAAAAGCTTGAGCAGCGACGAACGCGAGCGCCGGCGCGAACTCTACCGTCTGCAGGCTCTGCTCTGTCAGGTGCTCGCCGATCCGACGCGCATCGAACTGATCGAACTGCTCGGTGATGGCCCCAAGCCGGTCAAGGAACTCGCCCAAGCGACCGGCCAGCGGCAGGCCAAGATCAGCCAACACCTGGCCATCCTCCGCCAGCGCGGTCTGGTTCACGCCCAGCGGGTCGGCACCGAGATGCACTACTCGCTCACCGATCGGCGCATCCTCGAGGCCTGCCATCTGACCCGTGCCCTGCTCCTCGATCAGCTGCTGCGCCAGGGTGAGCTGGCCGAATCGGTCTTGATGGAACGGAGGTGACACGCGTGCCCCTCTACGAGTACCGCTGCCGAGTCTGCGGCTACCGCTTCGAGAAACTCGTCCAGCTCGCTCGAGCCGATCAGCCCGTCGCTTGTCCCAACTGCGGCACGAGCGAGACCGAACGTCTGCTCTCCGCGTTCGCTGCTCGCACCAGCGAGGGCGCCTCGAGCGCTGCCAGCTGCTCGACCGGTGGCGGCTGAGCCATCCGCTGGTAATGCGGGCCGTGGGCTCGCACGGCGAGCGGCTTCGATGGGAAAGACCACGACGCGCGATGCGGAAAGGAGGAGACTCGATGTTCACTGGTCGCTACGGCTTCGGCGTCGATCTCGATCGTCCCTTCGACGAGGTCTTGCCCAAGGTTCAGGAAGCGCTCAAGGAGCAAGGCTTCGGCGTCCTCACCACCATCGACGTCAAGGAAACGCTCAAGCAGAAGCTCGGGCTGGATATGGAACGCTACGTCATTCTCGGGGCCTGCAACCCGCCCCTCGCGCACCGGGCGCTCGAAACCGAGCGCGAGGTCGGTCTCCTGCTCCCCTGCAACGTGGTCGTCCGCGAGGTCGACGGCAAGACTCGTGTCGAGATCGCGGACCCCAAGGCGATGCTCGGCATCGTCGGTAATCCCGCACTCGACGAACTGGCCAACGAGGCGCGCGCCCGACTCGAGCGAGCGCTGCGCGCCCTCGAGGCTGCCTGAACGGGAAGGAACGAAACGATGTTTTTCCAGCAGATTCTCCGTACTGACATCGGCTGCGCGGCCTACGTCGTCGCGTCCACCAACGCCGGCCTGGCCGCCGTGATCGACCCCCGCATCGACATGGTCGACGAGATCCTCGACCTCCTCCAGCGCGAGGGACTCCAGCTCCGCTATATCGTCGAAACGCACAACCACGCCGATCACGTTTCCGGGCATCATCAGCTCGCCGCCGCGACCGGCGCGACGATCGCCGTCTCCGCCCTCGCCGGCGTCGCCTACCCGCACCTGCCGCTCCATGACGGCGACGAGCTGGAGTTGGGCGAGGTCGTTCTCCGCGCCATCCATACACCAGGACATCGCCCCGAACACATCGTCATCGCGGTGATCGACCGCTCCCGCAGTTCGGATCCCTGGATCGTTCTCACCGGTGACACGCTTTTCGTCGGCGATGTCGCCCGCCCTGACCTCGCGATCGATGGCCAGGAAGGCGCTGCCGCTCTCTTCGATTCGCTCCACCAGCGCCTCCTCCAGCTTCCTCCCGGCACGCTCGTCTTTCCCGGTCACGTCGCCGGCTCGTTGTGTGGGCGGGTCAACAACCGTATGACCGGAACCACGATCGGCTTCGAGGCGCGCAATAACCCGGCACTGCGGATCCTCGACCGTCAAACCTTCATCCGCTTCATGAACGAGAACCTCCCCGAGCGCCCGCCGAATCTCGCCCGCATCGTCGAGCTCAACCGCGCCGCCGAGCCACCGCGGATGGGTACGACGACACCGCTCACCCCTGCTCGCGTTCGCGAACTCGTCGAGCAGGGTGCCGTCGTCCTCGATGTCCGGTCGCCTGCCTCCTTCGCCGCGAGCCACATCCCGGGTGCCATTTCTGTCGCCCTCGACGGCGGGCAGTTCCAGAATCGAGTCGGCCTGGTCGTCCCACCCGACCGAACCCTCGTTCTCGTCGTCGAGCACGACGAGGATGCGCACCGTGCCGTGCAGATGCTCGCCGTCATCGGCTATGACCAAGTAGTCGGCTATTTGGCTGGCGGGATGGCTGCGTGGGAGCGTGCCGGCTTTCCGTATCGCACGTTGCCTGTCCTCACCGTTCACGACCTCGCTCGCTGGCGCGAGGAGGACCCCGCCCTCGAGATCGTCGACGTCCGCGAGCCGTCCGAGTGGGCCGAAGGACACATTCCGGGCGCTCGGCACATCCCGTTCTATCGTCTACTAGAGCGCTGGGCCGAACTCGATCCCTCGCGCCCCATCGCACTCGTGTGCGGTGCCGGAACCCGCAGCGCGCTGGCAGCGAGCCTGTTGCGCGCGCGCGATTTCCCACGCGTCTACTCGGTCGAGGGTGGTATGGACGCCTGGCGCGCCGCTGGTCTCCCGACGACGCGGGGAGCCGCGGTCACGGTTTGACCGATCGGTCGCTCGCCCGGCTGGCGCATCGACCGACCAGCCGGGCAACTTGTTTCCTGCGGGGATGGTCCCCAGCGAGCCTCCTCGATCGACTCGAAAAGAGACGACAGAGCAACGGAGAACGGAGGAATCGATGTTGACTCGATTGTTCGGCCCACGCGTTCCGGAACTCACCCCGCACGAGGCCCACGAACGCCTCGAGGCCGGGGCACTCCTCATCGACGTGCGCGAGCCGGACGAGTGGCGAGCCGCCCGCATCCCCGGCGCACGACTCATCCCTCTCGACGAGTTGCCCCGGCGCCTCGGTGAACTCGACCCGAATCGGGAGATCATTCTCGTCTGCCGGAGCGGCAACCGCAGTGCCTCAGCCACGGCCTTTCTGCAACGAGCTGGCTTTACCCGGGTCCGCAACCTCGCTGGCGGCCTCATCGCCTGGGCGCGGGCAGGTCTCCCCGTGGTACGTTGAACGATCGTCGTGAACGGAGCGGGGCCGCTCCCGCTGCGCCCCGCTCCGTGCTTCTGCGATCCAGCGCGCGTGACGAAGCCTCGCGCTCTCGCCGACGTGATCGGAAGTGACTCACTGATCTGTGTTTTCCCTCCCCGTAGGCTTCGGTACACGACCAGGATTGCGCTTCAGGGGGCGAGCGAACGCAGATCGACACCCTCGTCCGCGAGGAGCACGCGATCGACTCGCGCCATCGCCTCGACCAGACGCCGTGCCGGCCGCATCTCGCGCGGCCGCTTTACGATCACTGCTCCGCAAACGCGTCCGTCTTTCAAGTAGAAGGCGGTGAAAGACGGAGCGTCCAGGTCGCCACGCACCACGAGTTCATCCCATTCGATCGGGTAACCGTACTGCTGGATGGTGAGATCGTACTGATCCGACCAGAAAGACGGTACCGGCGCGTACGCCTCGGGACGCCCCGCGACCCCCTTGGCGACACACGCACCTTGCGCCAAGGCGTTGTCGAAGTGTTCGACCCGGATCGAGCGCTCGATCAACGGATGCCACCAGCGTGCCACGTCGCCGGCAGCCCAAACGCCCGGGGCACTCGCCGCGCAGGTCGCATCGACGACGACACCGTCCTCTATCGTCAGCTCGCCCCTGATCGCCGGCACGGCTGGCCGGACGCCGATCCCGACGACCACGGCCTCGGCGGGAAGGCTCGTGCCGTCGTCCAGGAGTACCCGCTCCACCCGTTCTCGCCCCTCCAACGCGATGACCTTCCGCCCCAGGTAGAGCTGCACACCAGCTCGCTCGTGCACCCGCGTGATCGCGGCTCCGATCGTCTCGCCGAGCGCTCGACCGAGCAGGACTGGTAACGTTTCGACCAATGCAACCTGCTTCCCCAGTGTCCGCGCGCTCGCCGCGACTTCGCACCCGATGAACCCGCCACCGATCACGACGACGCACTGCGTGGACGACAGCGCCGCGCGCACACCTCGTGCGTCCTCGAGGGAGCGGAGTACGAACACCCCCGGGAGGTCCGCCCCCGGCACCGGCAGCCGGTTCGGTACCGCACCAGTTGCCAGCACCAACTGGTCGAAGCCGATCTCCCTCCCCGCACGCGTGCGGGCCACCCGGCGCTCGAGATCGATCTCCTCGACCGCATCACCCAGCACCAACCCGATCGCGCGTTCCTCGTAGAACGCGACTGGCCGAAAGAGGAGCTCGCTCTCCGCTTTCTTCCCCAGAAGATACTGCTTGGAGAGCGGTGGTCGCTCGTACGGTGGCACCGGCTCGGCGCCCACCACGGTGACCCGTCCCTGGTACCCAACCTCGCGGATCGCATTCGCGAATCCGAACGCTGCCGCTCCAGCTCCCACGACGAGGCAGTGCTCGACCATGGCATCCCCCTTCAGCGCACCGGGTCAGCGCCCGAGCACCCGCTTCTTCCTCGTCTCGACCGACGTTTCCCGGTCGACGACGCCCGCGGCCCCAGCTTGCTCGATGCCGACCGTCGTCTGGGAGCTCGAGAGAGAGGACCACCGGAGCCGCTCGGTCTGTCGTCTCGCTGATGCGCTCCGCGAGACCGATCGGCGAGAGCAGGCCAACGCCAGCTGCCGCACTCGCGATGCCACACGGGCGCGATCTCCTACCCGCCACTGAGGCCGATCGCCCAGGAGCGTCTGCTCCTGGTCCATGACGGCCCTGCAGCATGACGGCCCTGCAGGACTATCCGTCCTTCGGCCTCAGCGTTCACCGACCGCGGGGCTGGCGCGAAACGTACACCATCCCGTCCCGGACCACCACGTCGTACACCGCCAACGGCTTGGTCGCCGGGAGACTCGTGACTCGTCCAGTCGTCAGCTCGAACCCCGAGCCATGCAGCGGGCAATAGATCACGCCGTCCTCCAGATCCCCCTCGGCCAGTTCCGCCTCCTCGTGCGTGCAGATGCCGTCGACCGCGTAGAGTCGTTCCCCGAAGCGAACCAGCAAGCGCGGCGCTCCATCGACCTCGAAGCGCACGATCGTCGCCTCGGGCACCTCGGCCAGCGGCTTGACCGGCACGAAATCGCTCTCACCGCTCTGCTCAGCGACCGCAACGGCTGTCGGAGCCGCCGCACTGCTCGTCCCTTCGCTCGCGATGGGTCGAACCTGGACCCCGAGGTCCCCCACGAAACCGATCCGCCGGTGTGTTCCGTCACAGAACGGCTTCTTCGCCGAGCCACCGCACCGGCAGAGCCAGATCTCTTCCCCTTCGTACGGGATCTCGTTTCCCTCGTGATCGACCAAGATGACGCGCCCTTGCACGTGGTAGGGACCGTTCTGCCGAACCGTGATCCGAACCTCGCTCACCGCTTACCCTCCGG
>Ga0197143_1000870_pt1 | contig 28236 bp, 31 predicted proteins | sample GBS70_MetaG_FD_148603 | JGI IMG/M metagenome (GOLD analysis project Ga0197143, IMG submission 148603) | Sediment microbial communities from Great Boiling Springs, Gerlach, Nevada, United States - GBS 70_MetaG | ecosystem: Environmental > Aquatic > Thermal springs > Hot (42-90C) > Sediment... | reverse complement strand
AGGCATAAAACCAGAAAAAATAGCCTCATATCCTCAATTACTCACAAGAAATCCAGAAACTATTAAAAGGAGTTATCAACATCATGTTGGGTTATTGAGGAAAGATTATAGGGATAGAGAATCTGGTAGAGATTTACTTTTAAATCAGCCATCATTATTAAATATTTCTCCTGAAACAATAGAAGCAAATGTTCAATTTCTATATGGATTAGGTATCGATTATTATGATGCTCAATTATTAGGAACAAAAACAGCAACAAAACGCAATAAAATGGCATGGATGTTGAGAGAATTATTTGATTATAGCACTTTAGAAGAAGATCGAAAAAGAGATGTTATAAATAGCTTATATGAGTTTTTAAGAGATAATCCAAGATTATTATTTAGATCAATAAATTATATGAAAGAATCTAAAGATAAATTAAAAGAAATGGCTTATAAATATAGAATATAAAAATTCCTAATAAGTTTCACATCAATCCATTTTTATATTTTTTTAATCAAATAAAAATAAAAGTGAGACAATGGATATACTCTTAGAAATAGCAAAAGCAATTTGGCTTATTTTACCAGCTTATGGAGCGAATGCATTCCCTCCATTAATGAAGGGAAAGATCCCAATAGATAGAGGAAAAAAGCTCGGAAAAAACAGAATTCTTGGAGATGGAAAAACAGTAGAAGGAACATTGGGGGGATTAATTTTTGGATTTTTTGTTGGATTGGTTCAGATTTTTGTTCAGTCTAAGATAAACCTAGAATCTTATGGATTTATTAATATTACCATACCTTTAATTCTCACCTTAACAACAGGAGCATTAATAGGTGATATGATAGGATCTTTTATAAAAAGAAGATTTGGAATAGAAAGAGGCGAATCAGCACCTTTATTAGATCAACTAGATTTTTTAATATTTGCACTAATTTTTTCTTCTCTATTTACAAAAATAGAAACAATTACAATAATTATATTGTTGATATTAACCCCTCCAATCCATTATATTTCTAATGTTATTGGCTATTTTTCAAAAATAAAAAATAAACCATATTAGTGATTTAATGAGCATAGATTTTTTTATATCCCCTATATTTATTATTTTTACTATATCAATTTTAACAAATCTTATTTCTTCATTCTTTTACAAAACTATGGTAAACAAAGAAAAAGCAAAGGAAATAAAAAGAAAAATAAAAGAAATACAAGAGGAAGCGAAAAAAAAGAAAAAAGAGGGTGATATAGAAAGCTATTACAAATTGTTAAGCGAAGCAAACCCTTATATAGCAGAAAATTTTAGAATGATGATGAAGCCACTTTCATTTTCTATAATTCCAAATCTTATTTTATTTTTCTTTCTAAGCTATAATTATAAAAATACAATTTTCAAATCTCCTATTCCTCTTCCATTTATAGGAGAAAATATTCATTGGATACTATTTTTTATTATTTCTTCTTTATCTCTTAATATGTTATTTAAAAAGATCTTTGATTTAGAGTTTTGAGTCGGCAATGACTGAAATTATCAATCTTCTTTTTCTTGGAACTATATCAAATTCCATTAGTAATATTCTTTGCCATGTTCCTAAAACAAGCTTACCATCTTTTATTGGTATTGATAGATCGCTTTTTGTGAATAATGAACGCAAATGGGAAAAAGCATTTTCAGGATGGCTGTAAATCTTTTTCTCGCTCACTAAATTATTCAAAAATCTTTTCATATCTTCTATTAGCAAAAGATCATATTCATTTGTTATTAGGCCAGCGGTGGTTGCAGGAATAAATATGTTGCAAATACCATCTTTAATTCCAGATTTTCTTAAGACATCTTCAATATATTTTGTTATATCTGTTATGCTTATCCCTTCTTTTGTTTCTATTTCTATCTCTTCTCTATACAAAACCATAAAAATACTTTAAAATTTTATAATTAAAAAAACATAAGTTGGTTATGGTAACAATAGAAGAAATATTAAAAGGAGGCTATGGAGAAAAAGAGGTAGAAATAAAAGGATGGTTGTATAATAAGCGATCCTTAGGATCAATATATTTTATACTAATAAGAGATGGAACAGGAATAATCCAAGCAACAATAAAAAAGGATGATGTTTCAGAAGAAGTTTTTGAAAATGCTGAAAAGATTACAAGAGAATCCTCTTTGATTTTAAAAGGGATTGTTAAAGAAGATAAAAGAGCTCCAGGAGGATATGAAGTTAGAGCAAAAAGTTTGGAAATAATACATCTATCAGAAAAATTTCCAATATCGAAGAAAAAGCATGGAATAGATTTTCTTTTGGATTTGAGACACTTATGGATAAGAAGTCCTAGGCAAGCAGCAATATTGAGAATAAGATCAGAGATAATAAAAGCATGCAGAGATTTTATGGATGAAAATGGTTTTGTTCTAGTTGATTCACCAATATTAACCCCAACAGCATGCGAAGGTACTTCAACACTATTTGAAACAGATTATTTTGGAAAAAAGGCTTATTTGAGTCAGAGCGGACAGCTTTATGTAGAAGCAGCGATAGCAGCATTAGGAAAGGTTTATTGTTTTGGTCCTACATTTAGAGCAGAAAAATCAAAAACACGAAGGCATTTAACAGAATTTTGGATGATAGAGCCAGAGATGGCTTTTGTAGGATTTGAAGAAAATTTGAAGATTCAAGAAGAATTTGTAACATATATTGTTAAAAGAGTTCTTGAAAAAAGAGAAAGGGAATTAAAGATTTTGGATAGAGATATCGAAAAGTTAAAAAAAGTTGAGCCACCGTTTGATAGAATTACTTACACAGAAGCAATAGAAATTTTGCAAAAAGAAGGATATAATATAAATTGGGGAGATGATTTAGGAGCTCCGCATGAAAGATTTATTTCTTTACAACACGAAAAACCAGTATTTGTAACAAAATACCCTGCAAAAATAAAAGCATTTTATATGCAACCAGATCCTGAAAATGAAAATCTTGTGCTTTGCGCAGATTTATTAGCTCCAGAAGGTTATGGTGAAATTATTGGTGGAAGTGAAAGAATAAATGATTTAAAAATTTTGGAAAGAAAGATAAAGGAATTTAACTTACCGAGAGAAAATTACGAGTGGTATTTGGATTTAAGAAGGTATGGAAGTGTTCAACATTCAGGATTTGGAATGGGAATTGAAAGGGTTGTGGCATGGGTATGCAAATTAAAGCATATTAGAGAGGCTATACCATTCCCAAGAACAATAACAAGAATATATCCATGATTTTTATGATAAAATTGGACGAACTTCTTGTAGAAAAATATATAGAAGAGATAAAAAGCATACAAAAAGAAATTACTATAGGAGAAGCAATAGAATTATTAAGAAAAGAAAAAGAGGTTCTTCCAGTTGTTGATAAAAATGGAAAGTTAATTGGATGCTTTAAAGATATAGATCTCTTAAAAATTGTTAAAAAAGGTTCTCCTCTTGCTGGAACAATATGGAAAAAAGAAATTTCTAAGGAAGATTTTAATAAAAAGGTTGAAGAACTGATGGATACAAAACCATTAACAATATTGCCAAATGATACAATAGAATTTGCTTTAAGTGTGATGAATCATAATAATGTAAAGTCTTTAATAGTTGTTAATAATGAAGGAAAGTTTTTGGGAATATTAAGATTAAGAACAATATTTGACAAAATATTTGAGGAATTGAAGTGAGATAAAATGCTTGCTGAGATTAGAGATATTGCAATAGTTCTTCTTTTTGCAAAAGGTTTCGGGTCTTTATTAGAAAGAATGGGTGTTTCAAAATCTGTTGGAGAGATATTAGCAGGACTATTTGTATCTTATTTTATTGTTTCCATATCTCAATCCTCAGCTATAAATGTTGTAGCAGATATTGGTTTGCTTTTCATAGTTCTGATAACTTTAATGAGTATTGACATAAATTCAATAAACAAGAATGTGGAAAAATATGTATTTTCTCAGATAATTACAGTATCTATAGGCATTTTTATTATAGCAAGCATTTTTACATTTATCGGAATAAACCCATCTTTTTCATTAATTCTTTTAGCAGGTTTGATAGGATCAAGCACCACAATAGCTTCGCGTTCTTTAACGCATTTAGATGCCTTAAACACAGAAGAAGCTAAAAATATTCTTAGTTTGCAAGTTGTTAATACTGTTGTTGAGCTTTTGTTATTTTCTCTAGTAGTAAATTTTTTGTCAACAGGAATAGTTGAGATAAATATATTAATAAAATTAGTTTTGATATTGGTTGGAATATTTACTATTGCAAGTAGGTATGGAACCTATGTAATAAATTTTATATTAAGAATTCTTCAAAGATTTAAAATGGAAGAGGTTCTCTTAGCATTTACAATTCTTTTAGCATTCACCTTAGGAGCATTTACTGAAACCTTAGGATTAACAAGTTTGATTGGTGTTATGCTTGTAGGAATTTTATTTAGCAAGTCAGCAGAATCTTTTCTATTATCAACAAAAATAAAAGAGCTTGGAGAAAGCTTTTTCATTCCAATATTTTTTGCATCTCTAGGATTTTCAGCAAGCATTTTTATTGATTATAAAAATTTTTTATTGCTATTTTTTGGTTTATTGATTTTTAGATTTATTATATATTATATCCCTCAAAGAATTATAGGTTTTTCTCATAGAGAATCCGTTAAAATAGCCTCGAGTTTTATCTCAATGTCTTCATATAGTTTGGTTATATTAGGATTAGCCTTTAAAAAAAGTTTTTTTGATCAAGAGATTTATTCTCTTTTCACACTTTCTTATGTTTTAATAAACACAATATCTCCTTTGTTAATAACATTTTCTTTTAAGTTTTTTCCTACAAGACCAAGAAGAAAAATAAAAATAAAGGTGTGATTTATATGTTATCTGAAATAAAGAAACATAAATTAAAAAAGATATTAAAAGAATTGGGAAGCATTAAAGGTAGACATACAGAGCTTGTTACTGTTTATATACCTCAGGGATATCCACTATCAGAAATAATAAATCAAATAAGATCTGAGCAAGGTACAGCTGAAAACATAAAATCTAAGCAGGTAAGAAAGAATGTTGTTTCTGCCTTAGAGAAAATTTTGAGACATTTGCAATTATATAATAAAACTCCTGAAAATGGGTTAGCAATATTTTGCGGAAATGTTTCTCAAGAAGAAGGAAAAACAAACATAAAACTATGGGCTATAGAACCTCCAGAACCAATAAAAGTAAAGCTTTATTGGTGTGATCAGGTTTTTAGATTGGAGCCGTTAGAAGAATTTATAAAAGAAAAAGAGGTTTATGGGATTATATGTTTGGATAAGAGTGAAGCAGATATTGCATTTCTTGTAGGAAAGAAAATAAATATAATATCTCATCAAGAATCAATAGTCCCAGGAAAAACAAGAGCAGGCGGTCAAAGCAGTGCAAGATTTTCAAGAGTAAGAGAAGGATTGAAACATGATTGGTTAAAAAGTGTTGCTGAAATTGCTGAAAGGACTTTTTCTCAAGAAAAGAATTTAATAGGAATTATTATTAGTGGACCAGGTCCGATAAAAGAAGAGTTTGCAAAAGGGGATTATCTTAGAACCGATTTGAAAAACAAAATTATAGGAATTGTTGATACTGGTTATACAGGAGAATATGGTTTAGAAGAAACTATTGAAAGAGCAAAAGATATTATCTCAGAAGCATCTGTAACAAAAGAGAAAAATTTGCTGAAAGAATTTTTTACTATGCTGCAAAAGGGAGAAGGCGTTACCTATGGAAGAGAGGAAACTTTAAAAGCTTTGAGAGCAGGTGCTCTAAAAACTCTTTTACTAAGCGAAAGTTTGGAAGATGAGAGTATAGAAGAAGAGTGCAGAAATTATGGAACAGAATTAAAAATAATATCAGAAGACACAAGAGAAGGACAACAATTTAAAGAGCTTTGTGGCATAGGAGGAATTTTAAGATATAAGATTAATTTCTAATCAAAAATAAAAATCTTTTTGACAAATTAATTTTGATGTTTAAAGGTAAGCTTATAGTTTTAGAAGGATGTGACGGATTTGGCGGCGAAACACAAATAAAACTTCTTAAAGAAAAGTTTCCTAATGCTTTATTTTTGGGATATCCTGACTATGAGAATAAGATTGGTTTGCTAATCCAAGATTTTTTGCATAATAAAATAGATTTAAATCAAAATGTGCAATTTCTCCTTTTCGCTACTGATATGATAAAGGATTCTGAAAAGATAAGAAATGCTTTGGAAAATGGAAGATATGTTTTTATTGATAGATATATAATTTCAACAATAGTTTATCAAGGAATTCAAGGATTTGATGAAAAAAAGGCTTTAGAATTCATAAAACTTTTTGAAATTCCGGAACCAGATATAGTTTTTCTTCTATCAATAAGTCCAGAAACAAGTTTAAAAAGAAAAATGAAAGAAAAAGGGAAAGATGTTGACAAATGGGAAAGCGATTTGGAATTTCAAAGAAAAGTTGCTAAAAAGTATGAAGAGGTTTATAAATCAAAAATTTTTGGAAAAAAATGGATTATCATAGATGGGGAAAAATCTGTTAATGAAGTAAATGAAAATATTTTAAAAGAAATATACAAAGATGCAATAGGAGATTTAAACATAATAATTCTTGGTCAGCAAGGAAGTGGAAAAGGAGCTTATTCTCAATATTTAAAAGAAAGGTTTGGTCTATCTCATATAAGTACAGGAGACCTTTTAAGAGAAGAAATAAAAAATGAAACAGAAATTGGCAAAAAGGTTAAAGATTTAGTAAATTCTGGAAAGCTTGTTCCTGATGATATTGTAACAGATGTTCTTGAAAATAAGTTGAAAGAAATAAAAAATGGATTTATATTAGATGGTTACCCAAGAACAATAAACCAAGCAAATTTATTAGAATCTTTATTATCTAAATTTGGAAGAAGTTTGGATGTTGTAATAAATCTTTGTTTGCCTGATGAAGTAAGCATAGAAAGAATAACAAATAGAAGGATATGTAGAAATTGCGGCCAAGTTTATAATTTGAGGGGCATGCAACCAAGAGTTGACGGAATTTGTGATAAATGCGGAGGAGAGATTTATCAGAGAGAGGATGATAAAGAAGAGATTGTTAAAAAGAGATTAGAAGAATATCATAATTTGATAAATCCTATAATAGATTATTACAAACAAAAAAATCTTTTAAAGGAGATAAATTCTGGAAAAGAGTTTAATGTTGTTATAAGTGAGATAGAGAATACGCTAAAAAATATTGTTAAAGAAAGACTAAAAGGAAGTAAAATGAAAGCAATAATAATTCTCGGCCCTCCTGGCTCAGGAAAAGGAACATTATCAAAAGAGATAGCAGAAAGATTAAATTTCGATCATATAGAAACAGGAAGAATTTTAAGAGAAGAGATTGAAAAAAATACGGATATAGGCAAAAAGGTTAAAGAGATTGTTGTTGCAGGAAAACTTGTTTCTGACGAAATTGTAAATGAAATTATAAAGGAAAGAATAGAGCAAACAAAAAAAGAGGGTATAATATTTGACGGCTATCCTAGAACTATTGGGCAAGCAGAATATTTAAGAAAAATTTTGAAAATAGATTTGATAATAAATCTAAATATTCCTGAAGAGATTTTGATAAAAAGAATAATGGGAAGAAGAACTTGTAAAAAATGTGGAGAGGTTTATAATGTTGCTGATATAAATGAAGTTATTGATGGAAGAGCTTATATAATGAAGCCTCTATTACCTAAAATTCAAGGAATTTGCGATAAATGCGGAGGAGAGCTTTATCAAAGAGAGGATGAAAATCCAGAAACAATAAAGCAAAGATTAATAGAATATGAAAAACAAACAAAGCCTCTTATAGATTATTACAAAAACGAAAGGTTTGTTGAACTATATGTAACTTCAGGAAAGGATGAGATGGTCGAAAAAGCTATTAATATAATAAAAGAAGAATTGAAAATTTTTTCTGCTTAAAAATATTTTTAATTCTCCTCATTTCTTTATACTGTTTTTTAAGCTCTTTATATCTTCTAATATTTCTTTTTTTGCAGATTCCAGCGCTTTATCCGGATTTTTCGCGCTTATAACAAGCTTTGGATTTGCTAAGAACGGATGCTCTCTTACAAATCCAGCAAAATTTACATCTTTTTTGTCATTCAGATATTCACTTAGCAAAGAAATCAATATCATATCATCGCTTTCAATTATCATTCCTTCATCTTTTTTCAAAGTTTTAATCATTCAAATCCCTTTAATTTTATTTAGCAAAAAAATTTAAAAAGTCAATTAAGTTTATTACCGGCTTTTTAAAGTAATCTTCTTCTATTCTTGGACAAGCAGTATTTAAAAATATGTCAACATCCATGCCAATTAATTTTTCATTTGTTATTCTATCGGCAACAATTTTATAAACATCTTTTCCCATTTTTTCTAAATATTTTTCTATCTTTTCAACATTTTCATATTGTCCAGGCTTTGTTGATATTAAAATTCCAACCCTTTTAGCATCTTTCAATTTTTCAATTTTTAAAAATCTTTTAATCTCCTGTTTTTTATCTTCCTCAATCTTTTTAATCTCATTTTTTTCAGGGTCAAAATGATAAACAGGTTTTTTTGTAAATCTTTTTAACTCTTTTACATGAAAGCTTCCAGAACCAATAAAAAGAAAGCATTCTACATCTTTTTCGATTTTTTTAGCATTCTCAAAATAGCATCCTAGGATATAGCCGCCAATTATTACTTCCTTTCCAATTTCTTCTAAAGATTTTTTTACATTTTCAAGAGAGCTTAAATGCTGCACATTAGAAACAACACCTACTTTATTTTCAGTAATATTATTTAAAATTTCTTTTTTGATATTTATTTCAATATTTAAAGGAATATATATTACAGGAATTTCTGTTTCAAAATTCTTATAAAATTTTCTATGGCCAAAATGCAAAATTAAATCACAATTTAAAAGTTTTGCATCTTTGTCTCTTATGTCACAGGCTCCAAAACATGGCTCTGCACAAAGAAACGGAGATGCATCAATCTTTTTCAATTCATTCAAAATTTTTATTGAAAAATATTTTAGACCTTCCGGTATCTGAACAAAAACCTTTTTTCCTTTTAGTAAGTTCTTATTTTTTCTTATCTCCTCTATTGCTATTTTTTCTATTAACACGATATCAACCAAAAAATAAATTTAAAATGGGCCCGACGGGATTTTTGTTGTTTTAAAAACAATTTCGAACCCGCGACCTACTGGTTAAGAGCCAGTTGCTCTACCAAGCTGAGCTACGGACCCTAAATAAATTAGATATTAAAACAATAAAAGAATTTTATTTTTATTTAAGAGTTATTTTATTCTTTTTGTTTTTGTTATGTTTTTTGTTTTCCATTTGTATTTTTTCATTTTGCTTGTTTTTCCGAAGCCGCATGATGCACAAACACTAGTTTTTATATTATAAGAATGATTTCCACATCTTCTGCATCTTATATGAAGTATCTTATTATGTTTACCAAAAGACGGTGTGCCTTTCATTCAAATCAACATTATTTAATTTTTCTTCATTTAAGCATTCTATTCTTAATTCACTCCATTACTCAGGGGAAGCATATAAGATGTTGTCCCCTCTTACCAACACTGTTCCTAAAGTTGTTTTTTCTTTGTTTGTTATTTGCTCCGCATCGTTTAACCACATATTTAAATGCAAATCCATCGCTTGCAATATTCCTGATATTTCTGTTCCGTTCTTTAGCTTTATTAAAACTCGCTTTCCTTTGGCATTGTTCAATACATCTATTGGTCTTTCCAAACAAATTCACCTTTTTCTAAAAATCCAAAAGCTACAAAATAAACCCGCATTTTAAATTTTATCAAAAATACTTAAATTCTTTATTTTAACAGATTTTTATTTAACTTTTTAACTTTTTAAATTAAAAGATTTATTTTAAAATTTATTATTAGTGGTTTTATGGCTGTATGGCACAGAAAATCAAGAAGAAAGCATACAGGAGCTATAAGAAAAGAACATTCGAAAAAGAAAAGAAGAGAGAGAGGAAGAGAGTTTATACCGACAATAATAAAAGAAAGAAAGATAAAGATAAAAAGAGGAAGAGGAGGTAACAAGAAAATAATTTTACTTTCTGATATGTATGCTAACATTTCTGTAGGAAATGAAACAAGAAAAGCAAAAATAATTTCTGTTATAGAAAATAAAGCAAATCCAAACTTAGTGAGGCAAAATATTATAACAAAAGGTTGCATAATAGAAACAGAAATAGGAAAAGCTAAAGTAACCTCTCGTCCAGGGCAACATGGAATAATAAATGCAGTTCTTATAGAAGAAAAGAAATGATTTTTTTAAAGTTTGTTTCTGAAATTACAAAATAACAATCAGAACTATTAGTGCTAAGCAAATTATTAATAAAACAAATAAAAATTTTGCAGAACTTATTCCTAATTTTATTGCTATTATTATAAATATAGCAGCTACTAAAGAAGCTAAAATCAAATCTATTGGAGAGGAAAAATCTTTTAATGTAGAGCCTAAAATCTTTATTAGCCAATGGTTTATAAACAAAAATGTTTGAGCAGTAAAATACATTAAAGAAACAAAAAACTCAAAAAGTAATTCCAAAAAATTTGTCATAATTTTAATTTGTTTTTAATCTATTTATTTTATATGATAGATGTTCATTGCCATTTAGAGCAAAAGGATTATGATGTCGATAGAGAAGAGGTAATAAATAAATGCAGAGAAAAGCTTAAAGCGATAATAACTTCTTGTGCTCATCCGAATGATTTAGAGATAACTATTGAAATTGTAAAAAGATATAAAGGGTTTGTTTTTGCAACTCTTGGTATACATCCAGAATATATTGGTGAAAATTTGAATATAGAAGATTTTATTGAAAAGGTAAAGGGAAATAAGGATAATATTGTTGGTATTGGAGAGGTTGGATTAGATTATCATTGGATAAAAGAAGAAAATTTAAGAGAAAAGCAAAGAGAATTATTTAGATTTTTTATAAAATTTGCTAAGGAATTAAATCTTCCATTAGTTATTCATTCAAGAGAAGCTATGCAAGACACAATAAAAATTTTAGAGGAAGAAAAGGCAGAAAATGTGTTAATGCATTTGTTTGGAGAAAGAAAATTTATTTCTAAAATAATTGAAAATGGTTGGTTTATATCTGTAGGTCCTATTTTATTAACTTCAAAAAACCATAAAAAAATAATAAAGGAAATGCCAATTGAAAAAATAATGCTTGAAACAGATTCTCCGTGGTTTGGTTTTGGAAAAAGAAATGAGCCGATAGCAATAATAAAAGTTGCTGAGAAGATAGCTGAAATTAAAAAGATTGATTTTAATGATGTTTGGAATATATGCGGAAGAAATGCAATAAAATTTTTTAATCTTCCTATCAAGATTTAATTTTTGTTAGAATTTTAAGAAAAATAATGTAATTCATGTTTATAATTTCTGTAAAAGAGATTATACTTAAATCTTTTTCCAAAAGTTTATTAAAGAAATTTATTATTCTTTAATTAAATGTGGGTATTTTTTTCTTAAATTTTTGAATTACAAAGTGTGAGAAAAAAGAACTTTGAAATATCAATAGATTATTATAGCGACTCAAATAATAAAAGCAAAATTTTTACTTGTGAAGTACCTCGTACTTAAATACTGAGAAACACCTTTTCAATAAAACAATAAAAAATACATCCACCTATTACTCTTTTTCATGACTTTCAATTACATTTTTTATAGCAAATTATTATGTGCTTAAATTTTTAAAAAATAATTGATAACATGAATTTATGATTAAAGAGGTTAAGAGCTGGTTTTTGTTGGACCATCTAAAGGATTTGAGTTATGCTTATTGGCCTGGCTGGAAAATTCCAACAAGAGGAGTTTATAAGGCATCTACCCCTGAACAAGCGCTAGGGTATGCTTTCAAGACAAGCGAAAACCAGCCTATCTACTATGAATGGACAGAAGATAATAAGAAGAAAAAGGTTAGAGATGGTTTATTTTATTTTGGAGATAAAATCTCGGTTGAAAGATTGATTCCTGCTGAATTAGAAGATGATGAAAAAGGTATTATCTACTGGACTTCCTTTTCCGAAGAGAATAAAAGATATTTTGCAAATTTTCATACACTTTTAACTGGAATAGATTTTTTCTTAGATTTAGAAAGATCATTAGAAACAAAAAAATTTTCTAGAAAGAAAAAAGGATGGCATTTTTTTATTCCAGAGATCAATAATAAATTAAAAAAGTATAGGCTCGTAAGAAGTTTGTTTGAAGAGGAATTAAAAAGTTTTTATGAAGTAACAAGAAGAGAATTAGAGAAGTTTATCGAAAACATTGGTGCAGAAATGCCTTCAAAATATATTGAAGAAATAGAAAGTTTTGTAAAAAGACATTCTTGGGAAGAAAATGCAAAAGTTTATTATGGAATAATACCTAAGAAGGAAAGGTCTATTGTAGAGCAGCTTTCTTTTATATGAGTATTTGAATACAAATAGGCTATATAGTTAGTATTCTTTTTCAATCTTATCTTTTCAGTATTGTGATGGTATTTTATTTTCGTATAGAACCGGCATTTTAAAATTGTGAAATTATTGATAAGAAATTAACATATAAATTCAAGAAACATTTTCTTAATTTGCATGATTATTCTACTATAAAAAATGAAGATTTCTTCAATAACGATTTCTCTTTTTTGGACCAGAAAACTATTTATATTCTTTTTCAAAATACTCTATTGTTTTTTTAAGACCAACTTCAAAGTCTATTTTTTGTTTCCATCCATATTTTAATGCTTTTTTGTTTGATAGTGCAATTCTTTTTACTTCTTTTTTCGGTTCTTTGAAAATAGGCTTTATATCTTTTTTCAGAATTTTTCTTATCTTTTGAAATATATCTAAAACAGAAATCTCCTTAGAAGATGAAATATTATAAACATCATTTTTCCAATTTATAGCCAAAAAATTTGCTCTTGCAACATCCTCAACAAAAATAAAATCTCTTGTTTGTTTTCCATCACCAAATATTATAGGGCTTTGGTTTTTCAAGATTTTTTTAATAAAAATAGGAATAACCCCAGCATCCCCTTTAATATTTTGTCTAGGACCAAAAACATTTGAATATCTTAATATTGCGTAATCTAAACCGAATAGTTTGTTATATAATTTAATATACATTTCTCCTACAAGCTTTGAAACACCATAAGGGCTTTCTGGTTTTGTGAGATGATTTTCATCAACAGGTAAATATTTCGGATTTCCATAAACAGCTGCACTTGAGCTATATATTATTTTTTTAACGTTATATTTTCTACATGCTTCAAGAACATTTATTGTTCCCAAGATATTTACTTTAGCGTCTTTTTCAGGATTTTCTATAGAACTTCTTAAATTTATATTTGCTGCGAAATGGAAAACAATTTCAGGAGAAAATTTTTTAAAAATATCAGAAAGATTTTTTGAGAGAATATTAATTTTTATATATTTTGCTGAGCTTTTTATTCTATTTTTATCAGGAGCAATATCAACGGATAAAACCTCATATCCATTTTTTATAAGAAGGTCAATTGTATGAGAACCAATAAATCCACATCCACCAGTAACTAGAGCTCTCATATTTTTTACATGTTTTTTAATTTTTAAATCATTGAATAATTATAAAATGATAAAAAGAGTTAAAATCTAAAAAGTAAAGTCAACCAAGCAAAGAAATATAAGAAACAGATTATTTTGAAGGAAAGAAAAAACCGAAATTTTTGATTAAGTAGATGTTTATTGGCTTTGAAATAATAAGTATGGCTTGATAGAAAATAATATAAGTTTAACTAAAGTTAAAGGGTTGAATCAATAAAAAAATATACGAAAGGTATTTAAATATACACGTGTCAATATAATCATGGAAACATTTTTAAGTTCGACAATTAAATCAAAAAATAAAGGAAAAAAAGGACGACCGAGTGGTTATAACATTAACAATATTGTTGCGATAGCAAAGGTATTAGTTGAAAATCCGGATGGATTATGGCTAAGAAAAATAGCAAAAAAAGCCAATTTACACCCAAATACTGTGAGTAATTATTTAAATACAATACTTTCTCCTCTTGTTGAAGATATATCCTTAGGAGACAACGAGAAACCGATTATAAGGGTTATAAGACTAAAGCCGTCTGTATATAAAAAAATCAGAGACGGTGCCAATATAATAGATATTTTAAAATTCTCACAGATAATAAAAAACATAGAATAATATGTGCCATTTTTTATTCATTTTTGTAAGAGTATTAAATTTTTTAAAAAACTTCTAAAAATATAAAAAATCGACAAATTATAAAATATGAACATTTTGTGAACTTCACGTGAACTTCACGTGAAGTTCATATTTTGTTCACGTGAACATTTCTTTTTAATTTATAAATACTATCATTCGTCTAAAAACATCCGTGAAATTATGTGAACATTTTGTGAACATCTGTGAACATAATGTGAAATTGACGTGAACTTCACGTGAACATTTTTAAAAAATGTGAACATTCTGTGAACTTTATGTGAACATACGTGAACATACGTGAACATTCCGTGAAATTGGCGTGAACATTTTTAAGAACAAAAATTCTTTCTTAATTTTCGTTATTTGTCGATAAAATTATTTTTAAATTTTAAAAAATTTTATTGTTTTTCAATATTTCTATTTTTTATTCCAGCACATTTTATATTTTATCAAATAATTTTAACTCACAATCATTTTATATATCAAATAATATCGAAGATAAACACTCACAAAAATAAAAATAAAGAATAAAAATCTATCAAATTTTTTTCTATCGAAATTTTTCCATAATTCTTTTTCTATAATTTTTATAAATTTTTATTTTAAATTTTTCGTTCGAAACCTCATTCTTACATATTTTTGTTAAGTTTCCTCATTTTTTGAAAAAAATTATGAAAATTCTGTGAACATTTTGTGAATTTTATGTGAACATCTGTGAACATAATGTGAAATTGATGTGAACTTCACGTGAACATTTCGTGAAGTTCATATGAACATTTATAAATTTTATGTGAACATATGTGAACATCCCGTGAAATTAACGTGAACATTTTTCGAACATTAAATAAAATATTTTTTAATCGTCGAAAAACGAATTTTAAAAATAGAGAAGTATTTTTGAAATAAAATCGTTATAAAATCGTTAATAATTTTTTTTAAAATAAATAAAAAAATAATCACAAACTTATACACAGTAATTATAAATTCATGTGAATATTTGTGAATTATTTGTGAACTTTCGTGAAGTTTTTCAATTTTTATTGAACATTATAAAATATCATTTATTCTTAAACAATAAGAAAAATAAACTTCCAAAAAATAATTTAAAAAGATAAAAATATAGATAATTAACCAAAACTCTCTGGTACTTTAGATTCTAATTACTCTTAAGATAAATGAAAAGTTCACACTTTTTTCACACTAACTTCACAAATGTTCATTTTTATTAATCTTTAAAAACAAGGAAAAGATAAATGAATTATGGAGCAAAATAAAGAAGACAGCAAAAATATCAATGAAGTTAATTTTATTCAAAAAATGCAAACATCAGAAGAAGAAAGGGGTGGAGAAGAAGAAAAAAAGGAAAAGGATTTTGAGATTGAAAAAAAGATAAGGGAATGGTTTAAAAAACAAGGATGGAGAGGAAACCCTTTTGTTTTGAGTGTTATATCTTCTATATTCGTTGGCTGTGAAGAAGAAAAAAATAAATTAATAGCTGCAATAGAAGAAAATCATAAAGTTACATTGCTTTTAGGTCCAACCGGCTCTGGGAAAACAACTGCTTTGAGATGGTTAGAAAAAAGATTTGAAAAGAATAATAAGTTAGTAAAATTTATAAGTAAGCCACCTGAAGATATAGAATCTTTATTAGAAATATTTAATAATATTTTTAAACCTATATGGCCTTTAAGCATTTTCTATCCAAAGATAAGAGATATTAACTATCTTCCAAATTTTCTTAACAAAAAATTAAAAAATAAAATTCTCGTTCTGCTTTTAGACGAAGCACATGAAGCAGATATAAAAATTTTACAATGGATTCGCGTTCTAATAGACCAAACAGAAAATTTATGCGTAGTTTTATCAGCACTACCCAATTTCGAAGATCTTTTAATCAATAAACTTGAAACATTTCACAAGAGAATTACAACAAAGATAGTATTAAAGCCATTGTCAGAAGAAGATACAAAAGACTTGATAACAAAGAGGATAGAATATGTTGCAAGTCGATCTGATGCAAAAAACCCTTTCACAGAAGATGCAATAAAAAAAATTTATGAAGACACCGGAGGCTTTCCAAGAGAGATCTTAAGACTATGCGATTTCGCAGTTAATAAAGCAATAGAAAATGATTTAGAAAAAATAAATTCGGAATTATTTAAAGAAAAGAGCGTAGAATCTACACCACAATTTTCATTAGAAAGCATGCCAAAAAGACAAAAAGAAGTATTGGAGGCAATTCTGGAGAATAAGAACACGCCTAACGAAATTTTAGAGCATGTCGACCTTAGCAAATATAAGTCAAAGTACCATGCACTGAGATCAATAAACAACATTTTACAAAGATTAATAAAAGAAGGTTATGTTGAAAGAAGAAAGCACGGAAAAACATATTATTATACTTTATCTACAAAAATCAGAACCTTGCTTGTAAAGGCTTAGCATATTTGCAATATCCTGTTTAAAATACTTTTCTTCAAATATCAATTGCTTTTAATCTTTTCTAACTTTTTTTAAAATTCCTCGCATAACTAGAACTTATGAACTTTCTCGTAGCTTCTCTTATAACATCTGATCTCGTTGAATATACTTTTCTTTTAACTAACTTGTCAATCTCTTCTATAACCTTTTCCGGCATTCTAACTTGCACGACTTTCATATTACTAAATGGTAATTAAAAATTTAAAAAGTTATCGGTTAGTAGCAAAAATTTAAATATTTTTCGGTTTTTCTCAGAAAAATATTACAAAAAATATTTTAACGCTTACTTATTTATTAATTATCCCTTTACATACATCAAAAATTCTTAACCTTTTGAGAATAATAATTTGATTTTTGAGCAAAATCAATCGGAATATGTTAATAATCAAGATTTTACAGCAAGCTTTATATCCTTTTTCATAACAGTTCTTCTTTTATCCAATCTTGCCAATTTTTCAGCTTTTTTGCATATTTCAATTCCTTTATTTTCTAAAAATTCAGCAAGTCTATAAGCAGCTCTGTTACTTACCCTTTTTCCTCCATACATTTTGATTATTTTTTTTATTGGTGCAAGAGTTAACTCCATTCAAAACCACAATTTTTAATAGTTTTTTATAAATTAAAGATTATGACTGCTTTTGAAACAATAATAATATGCATTGATAGAGATAATGATATTGGAGAAAAAACAGAAAACAAAGGCCCTATAATAGGAGAAGAAGAATGCAAAAAAGCAGGAAAGGATCTTCTTTTAGCAGATCCTGAAGATACTGATGCAAATTCAATATTTGGCGCGCTTAAACTAAAAAAAGAGATAAGCAATTCTGAGATAGTTATTCTAACCGGAGATAAGGATGTCGGATTAAAATCTGATCAAGAATTGGTTAAACAACTTGAATATGTAATTGATAAAATAAAACCAAAAAATGCAATTGTTGTGACAGACGGGGCAGAAGATGAATATATAATTCCTATAATACAATCAAGAATTCCAATTATTTCTGTAAAAAGAATTGTGGTAAAGCAGAGCGAAAGATTGGAGACAGGATATTATATGCTAAAGGATTTTATAAAATATATATCAACAAATCCAAGATTAGCAAGAGTTCTCATAGGATTGCCTGCTATTGCTATAATTCTCATAGCGATATTCGGCGCAACAGCATGGAGATTTATTTTAGGTACAGTTGGGATATACCTATTTATAAAAGGTTTTCAGCTTGAGGATTTAACAGGTAGAATTATTGGATATGTTGTAAAATCCTTTACGACAAACAGATTAAGTTCGTTTATTCTTCTTGTCTCAGGAATATTTTTTGTAAGTGGAATAATATTTGGTTATAATAAAGTGCATTCTATTCAAACAGACCTTTTAAACAAGATTATATTTTTCGTAAAAGAATCACTTTTATTTTTTTCTGCATCTGCATTTTTTCTCTGGTTTGAAAAATTTATAACAGCAAAAAAGGATTTATACAAGTATCTTACATTTTTAGCTTTTATATTCGCAACAACAATAGTTAGCTATTCTTCGATAGAATTCATATTAAATCCGGAAAAGCTCAACGAACTTCTATTTTCAATAATCTTGGGTTTTTTGGCTATAATAATATTTTTAATGGTTGAAAAGATTCAAAAAAGCAATATAAAGGAAAAGATAAGTAAAAAGATAAGTTTTAAGATACCTAAAAAGAAAAAATCTCGTCAATAAATATTTAAAAATAAATAAAACAATATATATAACAAGCTTAACAATTATATTGGTGAATAAATGACAAGAAAAACAGAACTCGAGAACCTATTTCTCAGAAAAAAGCCAGTGAAGCTCATAATCTCCTTGAACGCAGAAAAGAAGAAATACGTCACAGTTGTTGCAAAAGAAATTGATTGCACATATTCGCATGTTGTAAAACTTTTGGATCTGTTAAAAAAATTGAACATAGTAAATTATGAAAAGGAGGGAAGAGTAAAGTTTGTAGGTTTAACAGAAGAAGGAAAAGAAATAGCAAAAATATTTGAGTCATTGCTTAAGAGATTCTCTAAGTTAGAAACTCAAGGCGAAAAAACTGAAAAGCCTCAAGAAAAACAATCTGAAACAAAAAAATAATTTTGGTGTAATAATTATGAAAAAATCAAATTCGTATAAATATAAAAAATATAAAGTAGAATTGCAATATATAGAGTAAAATTTTAGATTTTTTAAAAAAATAAAAAAGATAGACGAAGGAATAAAAAAATCCAGCAAAAATATTTCGAGAAATCTAGTTTTAGCTATTGTAACATCAATCAGGAGGTTTAAAATAAAAACCTGCTAAAAAATCTCTAAAATACTCTTTTTTACAGAATCGAACTCAATTAAACCTTTATATGTTTTTTGTAGGTTTTCTAAATCAGTTTCAAGCTCTCCTTCTACCCAATCACATAAAGCCTATTATATTCCCAAAAACTAAACAGTCTTCTAAATTTGGCATACAAATTTTCAATCTCTTTAAAAATTTAATACATTAGAATACTTTGGCACAAAAAATTGATAACAAATCTTATAAAAAACTAAAATAGTTCTTTATTTCGTAATCTGTTACAACCATTCTGAACTTTTCACATTCTATTTTTTTATTCTCTATAAATTTTTGATATATGTGATCATTCAAAGTTTCTTTTACCAATTTACTATTCTTAAAAATTTCAAGGGCTTTTTCTAATGAGGGAGATAGTTCTTCTATATTTAATCTTCTTTTTTCAGAATCTGATAAATGAAATATATCGAACTCAATTGGCTTAGGTGGTTTCAAACCTTCTTTTATCCCCTGTATACCAGCGCTATGAATTAGGCTTAGTGCAAGATACGGATTGCAAGCTGGGTCAGGGCTTCTTATTTCTATTCTTGTTGCATTCTCTTTTCCTTTAACATATTCTGGAACTCTAATATATGCAGACCTATTTTTTGTTCCCCAGCAAAGATAGGTAGGAGCTTCATATCCAGGAACAAGCCTTTTATAAGAATTTATCCACTGGTTTAATCCTGCCTGAATCTCTTTTCCATATTTTATTAATCCTGCAATATACGATTTTGCAATATCACTCAAACCTTTATTTTTTTCATCAAAAAATAAATTTTTTCCACTTTTCCATAAAGAAAGATGCAGATGCATCCCATTTCCATTTATTTCTGCAATAGGCTTTGGCATAAAAGAAGCGTGCTTTCCAAAATTTTTTGCAATCTTCTTTATTATATACTTTGTCAAAATTATGGCATCAGCCATTTTTAATGCATCGTCATAAGTTAAATCTATTTCATGTTGACTATAAGCAACTTCGTGATGATCAAATTCAGTTTTAATTCCAATTTCTTTAAGTGCAAGCTGTGCTTCCTTTCTTATTTCTCCAAACTTTCCTGAAAAGAAATATCCTCCTTTATCTGTATGTATAGGCTCTTTATCATTCTCAAAAATAAAAAACTCTAATTCTGCCCCGCATTTCAGAGTACCAAAATCCTTATATTTCTCAATAGTTCTTTTTAATAAATTTCTTGTATCACCTTCATATATCTTTTTACCAGAATCATAAATATTACCAAAAACGATTGCCTCTCTCCATGAATTATCAAGGCTTTTGTATTCCCAAGGTAAGATTTTTAAACTCTCGATATCAGGAATAAACCTGAGATCGCTTTCTTCAATCCTTGCAAAACCTTCTACACTCGAGCCATCAAACCCTTTACCTTCTTTAATGAAATCTTCCATTTCATTTATTGGCATTGTAAAATCAAGCATTCTTCCAAGAATATCAACAAATATAGGTCTTATGAATTTTACGTTTTTATTTTCTAGCTCTTTTATTATTTTTTTAGAATTTTTCATAATATTTATTTGATTAAATTTATTAAATAATTTTTGATTTAGAATTTTTAAGACAGATTTTTAAACTTTGTATTTTCCCACAGTCATGGCATACTAAGTCCAGAAAGATCTTTCAACAAAGTAAAAATTTTCTTATCTTATTTTTAAGTTCTGCATAATTAAGCTTGCATAAAATAAAATATTTATTAATCTAAATTTTTATCTGTGCGGTTTATCCCATTTCAATTCTTTTGGAGATATATTTGTTTTATAAAATTCAGGAAATCTTTCTCTCATCGTAATAATCTCATAATACTCATTAAAAGATATAGGAGATCCTGCAGAATATTTCTCTAAGCTTTCCCAAGGAAAAATGGTTTTTTGAATCTTTTTATCACCTTTTCTTGAAGGATAATTTTGATCATTTAGCTGGGCAAATATATATAGCTCTTTCAAGCCGAACAAATAATCTAGAAATAGCGCAGCTGTATCACCATATTTTTCACTTCTTCTTATATTTTTATTATGATGAGCAAGCATCTCTTTTTGAAATTCTCTAGCTCTTTTTTCACCGAACTGATATAAAACTTTATTATAAGCATCTTTCCAATACCTGCCAAAATTTTCGAATTCATTATCTATTTCTATATATTTTTCGAATTCACTGAGATTAGATTTTTCTATTAAACTTATTCTTTCAGCGCACTCTTCCATCTTTTCTTTTGTTTTCGATACAATTGAATAAAAACCTTCTTTCTTTTCCATATTTATCACAACTAAAATAACATGCACAAATTTTTAAAGCTTTCAACCAATTGCTAAATATTTTTGTGGATTAAAATAATATCATATTTTTAATTATTAGAAAAATGACAAATCTTTAAATAAAATTTCAATTTGCAATTATCTTCACTCTTATTTTCAATAAAAAAATATGAATAATTTTTCAAAAAATTTAATTTTCTATATTTTTATGAAAAATTTTTAAGCTTCGATTTTTATTTTGGGAAATTTCAGAAGATTTTCGATCCTTTTAAAATAATAAAAAATTTACAAGCAAAATAAAGTAAAAAAGATATAAAAAACAATCCAAAGAATTTTGGCACATATTTATCTACTTCACCTTTAATATTCCATTTATAAGCAAATTTTCAGGCATTTTCGTATAAAAATAAATTCCGATGAAAAATGAAAGTAGAATTATACAGAAAATTATTATATCATATCAGTTTTTCTCATGCTTTTATAGATTTTCAATAATTTTTAAATCTCAAAGAAAAAAAATCAAAAGAATAAAATATTTTGTTTGAAATAAAAATTATGTACTCTTTTGAAGAGATTGTAAATAAGATAAAAGAAGCTACAGGAATGCAAGAAGAAGAGATTTTGAACAAAATAAAAGAAAAGAGAAGAGAGCTTTCCAATTTAATAAGTGAAGAAGGGGCAGCATATATCTTAGCAAAAGATTTAGGAATTAGCATAATTGAAAGAAAACATCAAATAGTAAAGATTGGCAATATAGTTCCAGGAATGAGAAATATAGATGTTATAGGAAGAATAACTGATATAAAAGAAATAAAAACATTTGAGACAGAAAAAGAAGGGGAAAGGGTTGTTGGTAAATTACTTTCATTTCACATAGGAGACGAAACAGGTAAGATAAGAGTTGTTTTATGGAATAATGAGATAGAAAAGTTTAAAGGATTTTCTGTTGATGATGTTGTTTTAATCTCTAATGCAAATGTTAAAGATAATTTCGGTCAATTAGAAATAAGAATTCCAAATGGAACAATAGAGCTTGTTAAAGGCGAACTTGCAGAAAAAATTCCTAGAAAAGAAGATATAAAAGAACAGAAAAGAGAATATAAATCTTTAACAATCTCTGAATTAAAAGAAGGAAACAATGCTAGAATAAGAGGTGCAATTGTTCAAATATTTGATTTAAATCCATTCTTTTATACATGCCCGGAATGTGGTGCAAAGGTAGAAAGAAAATGCGAGATTCATAATAAAGGCGAAGCAAATCTTGTTATTTCTGGTATAGTGGATGATGGCACTGGAAATATGAGAATAGTGCTTTTTAGAAATAATGCTGAAAAATTCTTAGGGATTAGCGCAAAAGAAGCAATTGAAAAAAATATTGATGTAATAAAAAAAGCAAATGAAATGCTCGGGATAGATTTTATTTTTAAAGGGTATGCGAAAAGGAATAAGCTTTTTGATAGAATTGAATTTATTGTTAATGAAATTGAAGAACTGGATATAGAAAAAGAAATAGAAGAATTACAAAAAGAATTATCTCATTTCAGAGTTTAAATATTTTAAACCAAAACTCAAATTAGGTGAGCTTATGAATGAGGAAAATGAATTTGAAGAAGTTGAAGAGGAAAAAGAGGAATTGGGAGAGGTAGAAGAAGAGTTGATGGAATTACCTGGAGTAGGACCAAAAGCAGCTGAAAAGCTTGTTAAAGCTGGTTATAGAAGTTTAATGAGTATTGCAGCAGCTTCTGCTGGAGAAATAGCAGCAGCTTGTGAATTAGGAGAAGCTACGGCACAAAAAATAATAGAAGCAGCAAGAAAAAAGCTTAAGATGGGTTTTGAAACTGCTGATATAATATTAGAAAAAAGGAAGAAGATATATAAACTAACAACAGGAAGTAAGGAATTGGATAAGCTTTTAGGCGGAGGAATAGAAACCCAGGCAATAACAGAAGCATATGGTGCCTTCGGTTCAGGAAAATCACAATTAGCAATGCAGCTTGCTGTTAATGTTCAATTACCTGAAAGCAGAGGAGGATTAAATGGTGGATGCATTTTTATAGACACAGAATCAACATTTAGGCCAGAAAGAATTTTGCAAATTGCAGAGGCTTTAGGTTTGGATGGAAAAAATGTTTTAAAAAATATTTTTGTAGGAAAGGCATTTAATTCAGATCATCAAATGCTTCTTGTGGAAAAGGCAAAAGAGATGATTGAAACAAAAAACATAAAGCTGTTAGTTGTAGATTCTCTCACAAGCCATTTTAGGTCAGATTATACTGGAAGAGGAGAACTTGCTTCAAGGCAGCAAAAGCTTAATAGGCACTTGCATACATTACAAAGAATTGCAGATACATATAATATTGCAGTTTATGTTACAAATCAGGTAATGGCTAGACCAGATGTAATGTTTGGTGATCCTACGCAAGCAATAGGCGGCCATATTGTTGGACATGCAGCAATGTTTAGATTATATTTAAGAAAAGGTAAAGAAAATAAAAGAATAGCGAGGCTTATAGATTCTCCTTATCTTCCTGAAGGCGAGGCAGTTTTTAAGATAGATGAAAAAGGAATAGGAGATGCATAAAAAAGGAATAATAGAGGCAATTCCAGGATATTTTTATATTTTGATAGCTTTATTAATAGGAGGTATAATGATAATGTTTTTGCTTCAATTCTTAGGAGAAAAAAGTTTTATAATTTCACAAATACCAAAAAATATTGCAAAGCTTGCTCATGATTGCTGGAAGCTTAATAGATATGGAATGAATACAGAATCTTCTGTTTGTTTTGTTATGAATATATCAGATATAACAAACGAAAGCGAAATAACAAAATATCTGAAATGTGAGGAGTTGCCAAATAATTTATGTTATCCAGATAATTGTAGCTTTTGTACATCAAAATATGCAATAAACAACGATTCATTAGAAGCTTTTATAGAAAATTCTGGATATATAAAAATAGCATATGTTGATAAAAGGATTGTTATTTCATCTTTAGAATGTGATAATTCTTGTGAATGTAAAAGAGATTGTATAAGAGAAGCTAATAGAAATTTGAAAGAAGGAAAAATAATTAATGAAGTTGATGAAGAATATAATGATTGTATTTTAAGCTGTGAAGCTTGAGTGAAAAATAAATGAAAGGAGTAGAGACATGGATATTGGTTATTGGTGGAATAATTCTTGGTTTGATAATATTCTTTGGCAGTGTTCAAATAATTTTGAATAACATAAAGATTACAGAAAAACAAAACGCAATTCAACAAATTGCAACACTTTATGATAAAATTCAAAGAACATGCTTGGTTGGAGGAAAAGGAGAAACATATTATTATACTATCACGCTTCCAGAATATGTGAGGGCTGTTTATGTTTCAAAATATGAAGAAGAGCCGCCAGATAAAGTTTCTGTTTTTATTTCTGAGAAAAGAGTTGCAAACGGAACATATTTTTGTTATCAATTCTTTAATGAATTGCCAAAATGTAAAAAAATAGAATGCAATACGACAATGACCTACATAGGTGCTCCTTCATTAAAAGAGGATTTGTTTAGCTTGCTCGGAAAACTGCTTGGCTCAAGACCTATTTATGAATACAAAATTTTAATAAAAAAAACAGATTACCATAATGTTATTGCTGTAACTGATATAAAAATTTTGGAAGAAAAAGAAAATATAAGATAAAAAAGAGGAATAAACATGATACAAAATGTGGCACTTAAAGATATCCTTCTTGCAATTGGCTTAATGTTTACAAATTTTATAGTTCCAGATTTTGGCATTCAATTTATTGTAGCTTTATCAATAGGCCTTATTCTTCCAGAAAAAATAATAAATCCAATTAATAAGTTTATTTTAAAAATCCCTGGAGTTAAAAAATTTGAAGAAGTTTTATCAAAAAACAAAAGATTGAAAACAATAATTCCAAGAATTATTGCAGGCTATTTCTTTACCTATTTAATTGGAGTCATTTGCTTATTTATTGCATATTTTATTTTATGATTTTTGTAATTTTACACAATCTCTTTCTCGCTTATTATTACAAAATCTCCAACCGACTTTACTGTTGAGAAAGGTACCATTAATCTTCCTTTTTCATCTTGTTCTAATCCTATCTCTCTAGCGTATTTTGTAGGCTCTGAAAGCAACAGAGTTAATAGTTCTCCGGATTCAACAATAAATTTAAAATCTCCTACTACACCAAACTTTCTTCCTGTTTCTTCGCTTATTACTATCTTATCTAGAAGCTCCTCTCCTCTTATTTTCAACATAGTTAATAATAATTCTTGTATTTTTAAATATTTTTCCTATTAATTCTTATCACATCCTTTTAGGAATTTCTATATTCAATAACTTTAAACCATTTTTTATTACAATATAAAAACATTTTACCAATAAAATCCTTTCTATTTCTTTTTCAGAACCTATTACTCTATTTCTTTCATAAAATTTGTTGAAAATATCTGCAAGCTCTAAAAGATATTGAGCTATAAAATGAGGTTTATAATTTTCTCCAGAAGTTTTAACAATTTTTGGAAACATGGAAAGTTGTTTTACAAGAGCCTTTTCATCTTCGTTTAAATCTTCAATATTAAATTTTTCAATTTTCTTTGAAAATTCTTTTAATATAGATTTTGCTCTAACTGCAGAATATTGTATATAAGGGCAAGAATCTCCTTTTAGATTTAATGCCTTATTCCAATCAAAAATTATATCTTTTACTCTATCTTCTTTTAAATCGTTGAATATTATTGCTCCTATTCCTATTTTTCTCGCTATTTCCTTTTTTTCCATTTCATTTAATTTTTCCGAGTCTTTTATCAAACCTTCTGCAAGCTCTATTGATTTATTTATTAGGTCTTCCAAAAAAACAACTCTTCCTTCTCTTGTGGAAATCTTTCCTTCAGGCAATCTCATCAATCCAAAATTTACATGAACGCACTCATTTTCTTTTATATAACCAAGCATTTCTGCTGCTCTAAAAACTTGCTTAAAATAAAGATTTTGTTCAGAGCCAACAACATATAAACATTTGTAAAAGTTAAATCTCTCTTTTCTATATTTTATTGTTGCTAAGTCACGAGTTTGATATAAACTTGCTTTATCTGCTCTTTGTATAACTAAAGCAGGCAAATCATCAAATTTTATGACTAAAGCTCCTTCAGATTCTGTAGCAATCTTTTTGCAATCTTCAATAACCTCTTTTGTTTTATCAATATAGAAGCTTTCTCCGAGCTGAAGATCAAATCTAATATTTAACATTTTGTAAATTTTTTCAAACTCTTTTTTACTAATCTTAACAAACCACTTCCATAATTTTTTCGCTTCCTTATCTCCATCTTCCAATTTCTTTGACCAAATTCTTGCTTCTTCTTCAAGTTTTTCATCAGCTTCTTTATGAAATTTTACATAAAGATTCATCAATTCTTTTATTCCATTCTTTTCAACCTTTTCTTTATTACCCCATTTTTTGTATGCTACAATTAATTTTCCAAATTGTGTGCCAATATCTCCTAAATGATTATCTCCTATGCATTTGTATCCTAAAAATTTCAGAATGTTATAAATTGCTTGACCTATTATTGTTGATCTTAAATGACCAATATTCATAGGCTTTGCAATATTTGGAGAAGAGTAATCTATAACAATTACCTTATTTTTTCTTTTTTCACTACCATACTTTTCTTCCATTTCCAAAATTTCTTTTATGACAATCTCAGAAAAATTTTTGTAATTTATATGAATGTTTAAATATGGACCAATAGCTTCTGCTTTTTCAATAAGATTTTTATTTTCAAATGAATTGAAAAAATTTTCTAGATTTGTTGCCATTCTTTTAATATCTTTATTTTCATTTACAAATTGAAAGCAAGGTATAGATAAATCAGCCTTTATGTTTTTTGGCGGAATTTCTATTTTTAAATTTTCCATCTTTTCTTTTTCAATACCATATTTTTCCAAAATTTTTTTGCACTCATCAATTAATTTATTAAATGCATATTTTTCCATTTCTTTTCACTGAAAATTTTATGAAATTCTTTAAAATAAAATTATCTTGTAACAATTTTTATAATATCGTTATTTTTAAGCTCTTGATCATTTGATATTCTTTGTTTTGTTCTTGCATCTACAGCACAAATAAAATTATTTCCTATTTCCGTATGAATAGCATAAGCTAAATCAATAGGTTTTGATCCTTTCGGCAATAAAAAGGCATCAGGTAAAATATTTCCTTTTTTGTCTGAAAAACTGTTTTCATTTTCTACTGGATAAACTACAATATACTCCAACAATTCAAAAACTGTTTTATTCAAACATTCTTGTACTCCTGTTGATTTCCATTTTTTTAAAAATTCTTCTATTTTTTCCAATGCCTTCTTTTGAATTTCACTAATTTCTTTTTTTACAAAAAATTTTTGTTCTCCTGGAAAATAATCAATAATTTGATTTTTTTCAGCAAGTCTTAATGCAACTTCTAAATCAGCAGAACAAGGAACAATATATTTTACCTTTTCTTTCATTCTATTATAATTTTCCTCGGAGCTTGGAATATCCATTTTATTTGCCGCTATCATTATAGGCTTTGATATCTTTCTTAGTAAAGAAGAAAATTCTCTAAGATTTTTTTCATTCAAGTTTTCTTTGAATAAAATCAAAGCTTTTTTTACCATACTTTCATTTATTCTCAATCCAGTTACCTGTTTTGTTAAAATATCTATAAGCTCATCTTCTGTACCCTTTCCGCCTTTTTGTTTACTTCTTAAAAATTTTTCTAATGCCTTTTTTAAAATTCCGTAAAACCATTCATCTATCTCATTTTCTAAAAATTCTATATCCTTTAGAGGATCATAGCCCCTAGTAAAATTACCCTCCTCGTTTGTTGTTCCAGATGC
>Ga0197143_1000868_pt1 | contig 28279 bp, 27 predicted proteins | sample GBS70_MetaG_FD_148603 | JGI IMG/M metagenome (GOLD analysis project Ga0197143, IMG submission 148603) | Sediment microbial communities from Great Boiling Springs, Gerlach, Nevada, United States - GBS 70_MetaG | ecosystem: Environmental > Aquatic > Thermal springs > Hot (42-90C) > Sediment... | reverse complement strand
CAGCCGCGCACGGGGGCGTAATCGGCGAGTTCCGCCCGTTGGACGACCTCGTTGTACCATGCCGAAAAGTCTTGGCTCCTTGGGGTGATCTTCTCCGTGCTCATAGATATCCTCACTCACGGCTTCGTGGAAGATTCCGGGATGGACTATCTTAAGGAAAGTGGACAAGATGTGCAAGCAGATGTTGTTCTAGCTGTGAGGCTGTCAGGGCGTCCAAGCGGTTGATGGATCAAGGAGCGAAGCTTGCCCGCACGCTCGCGTAAGATCGTCATTGATAGCTCGGCGCTCATCTCGCTGGCTCATGGGAGTGTGTTGGAGATTATCTTACAAGAGTTCCAAGTCCTCACTTCCAGCGTGGTGTGGCGAGAGCTAGCAGCGACGGCGAAATTCAGCGATCCCGATGGACGCGCTCCCAATACGTCACCAATAGTATGGATCAAATTTTTCCCAAGTTAAGCGCACACTATCAGTGCATAGAACAAGTTCGTTTCTGGCTTCTATATAATGTGCCGCAAATACTGTTCTCTTGTGTCCGCCCACGTTAAGATTTGTTGTTGAATGCGAAGCGATTACTCGTTTAATGATTTGTTTGAAGGTTTCATCAATTTGAGAAGCTATCTCTAGATATCCAACCCACTCCCCTTCCAAAGGATTATTGTTTTGTGCCGGGCTATTGCTATAGAAGATCGTTAGTGTCCCACCTACGTTCCAATTTTTTATCAATTCAAGTATTGCCTGTTCTAACACCTTCATTCTAGGTGAATCCAGCCTATAGGCCGCATCAAGAAAGCGGTAGACCATCCTGGTAGAATAATTAACAGTGCTGACTTGCTGTTTCTGAAATTTTTCGATATTACTCATATTACTCTTTTCAATTTCATTTTCAATTTCCTGCAACTTCTTTTTAATTTCCTGCAACTCACTGGTGCCTGCTTGAGCACGAGCGACTAGCTTGGCCCAAGCTTGTTTTAATAGAAGATAAATTCTCTTGAGCAAAGCACCTAAACGAAATCCCACTTGTTTCCAAAACTCCCTTAAGCGTTTGATCATCACACTACTGATGAAACCAAGAAGAACCAAAGCCGCACTGACAGTCTGAATTGGGTTATTTTTGAATTCCTGTTTAATCCATTCCCAAAGCTCATTCAATCCTGATCAACTCCTTATGTAGCTCATCTACCTCATCCTAAAACCTGCTACTCACTTAACAAGACCTTCCTGGCTTGTGGCAATCACTCTTGATCTCCAACGACCCCCTGCATTGATCTGACAATTTGGCTGAGCTGCATCTTCAGCACAGGCAAATCAGCTTGCACTGTCTTCCACACCTCCGGTACATCTATTTCAAAGTACTCATGAATCAGGATATTTCTCATCCCAATAATGGATGACCAGGGAATCTCAGGGTTTGCCTCCTTCAAAGAAGATGAAATGCGCCGCGCTGCCTCTCCAATGATCGTAATCTCACGGATAACTGCATCCTGCACAAGACGACTACGCTCGAATTGCTCATAAGAAAAGCCCTTCACATACTCTTCAATCTGCGTGATCGCATCAAGGATGTGGCGCAGATAGACCCAATCACTCTTCGTATAAGATCACCTTCTCCCTCTCCACATAAGGCCGGATATAGCGGCTCAAGAACCCTTCTGTGACGAGATCAACCGGGTGCCCCAGTCGTTCGCTCAATTCTTGACGAAGCCCAGCGAGCGCGAAAAGGCCGATAGGCTCACGAAATGACACCAAAATGTCAATATCACTGTCTGGAGAGTCTTCGCCCCGAACAACCGAACCAAAGAGGGCTACTCGCTTCACCCCATACGGCAAAAGCACTGACAAGATCAGTTCACGAAGCCTTACAAGCTCTTCTGTGTTCAAGACTTTAGCCGACACTGCCATCACACTCTTTTAAGCTTCCCAGGCTGATCTTAGCCACCGTAGCCAGCTGCTCCATGATACCTCAGTTCTCTTCACCTCTCAATCCCAATCAGCTCTCGTCGCAGCTCTCTGATCTCATCGCGGAGCTTGGCAGCCCTCTCAAACTCTAAGCGCTTGGCCGCCTCGAACATCTCGCGCTCCAACTCCTTGATGAGCTTGGCCAAATCCGCAGGAGTCTTGGCCGCGACTTTCGCCGCTCTCTTCTCCTTGCGCTCGCGCGCCAGCTCCGGCATGAACTCTTTAATAGCCTTCTTCACCGTCTCCGGCGTGATCCCGTGCTTCTCGTTATACTCTAGTTGGAGCTGGCGCCGCCGCTGCGTCTCCGCGATGGCCCGTGCCATCGAATCCGTCACGACATCTGCATACAGAATGACTCTCCCGCGCACGTTGCGCGCCGCCCGCCCGATCGTCTGAATGAGCGAGGTCTCCGAGCGCAAGAACCCCTCCTTGTCGGCGTCTAAGATCGCCACAAGAGAGACCTCGGGCAAATCTAATCCCTCGCGCAGCAGATTGACCCCCACCAAGACGTCGAACTCCCCAAGACGCAGGTCGTGCAGAATATCTACACGATCTAAAGTCTCGATCTCCGAGTGCAAGTAACGTGCTTTGATCCCTAGCTCCGTCAGATATTCTGTCAGATCTTCGGCCATCTTCTTGGTGAGCGTTGTGACCAAGACGCGCTCGCCCCGCTGGGTGACCTCCCTGATCTGGGCGATGAGATCGTCAATCTGCCCTTGCACTGGGCGCACGATGACTTCGGGGTCCACCAGGCCCGTCGGCCGGATGATCTGCTCCACGATCTTCTGGCTCTTGGCACGCTCGTAGGGCCCCGGCGTCGCTGAGACATAAATCACTTGGTTCATCTTGCGTTCGAACTCTTCAAACTTCAGCGGGCGATTATCGAGGGCCGACGGCAGCCGAAAGCCGTATTCAATTAAGACTTCTTTGCGGGAGCGGTCTCCGTTGTACATCCCGCGGATCTGGGGGATTGTCTGGTGAGACTCGTCAATGACCATCAAGAAATCTTTGGGGAAGTAATCGATGAGCGTGCACGGGGGCTCGCCGGGCTTGCGCCCGTCCAAGTGCCGAGAATAATTTTCGATCCCAGGACAGTACCCCAGCTCTTGGAGCATCTCCAGATCGTGCAGGGTGCGCTGTTCCAGGCGCTGCGCTTCGAGGAGCTTGCCCTGTGAGCGCAGCTCCGCCAGGCGCTCCTCAAGTTCAGCGCGAATGGACTCGATCGCGCGCATGAGTTTTTCTCTTCCGGTGACCCAGTGGGTCGCCGGATAGATCACGGTGAAGTGTAAGTCTCTCAAGCGCTTGCCGGTGAGCGCGTCTAATTCTGAAATTCTCTCGATCTCATCGCCGAAGAGCTCGATTCTGAGGGCGTTCTCGCTGTAAGATGGGATGATTTCGATCACGTCGCCCTTGGCGCGAAAGGTCCCGCGCCCAAAGCCAATCTCGTTGCGCTCGTACTGGAGCTCGACAAGTCTATGTAAGATCTCGTCGCGCGAGACTATAGCGCCCTTGCGCAGCGGGAGCGTCATCGCGGCGTACTCTTGGGGTGTGCCCAGCCCATAGATGCACGAGACGCTCGCGACGATGATCACATCTCGACGTTCTAAGAGCGCGCTTGTGGCGGCGTGGCGCAGACGATCTATCTCGTCGTTGATCGAAGCGTCTTTTTCGATATAAGTGTCCGTCTGAGGGATGTACGCTTCGGGCTGATAGTAGTCATAGTAGCTGACGAAGTAGTGTACGGCGTTGTGCGGGAAGAACTCGCGAAACTCGTTGCACAGCTGGGCAGCGAGCGTCTTGTTATGGGCGATGACGAGGGTGGGCTTTTGGACGTTCTGGATGACGTGAGCGATCGTAAACGTCTTGCCGGAGCCGGTGACGCCGAGAAGTGTCTGATGCTTCAAGCCCGCTTGGAGGCCCTCGGTTAGCTCGCGGATGGCCTTGGGCTGATCGCCGCGTGGTGTAAATGACGATACTAATCGAAACTCGTCGGTGCGTGTGAGGGTGCTCATCGCTCTGAGATTATAGCGCAGCTAGGGGACGGGATCGAGCCCGCCGGGGTTACCCGGATGGCACCGAGCGATTCTCTTGAGAGCGAGCCAGCCTCCCTTCACGAACCCGTATTTTTGGATCGCTTGCTTGGCGTACTCCGAGCAAGACGGATAAAACCGACAGCTCCGAGGCAGCATCGGCGAGAGCAGCTTCTGATAGAGCGTGATGAAGAAGAGGGCTACGACGCGCATAGTCTTTTTTATTTTAATTGCTTTGCGTTGGTGCGACAAGCTTCGTAAGATATAAAGGAATGACTCTGCGCAAGCTCGTCGGACGCTACCAGCCCAAAGAATCGTTTCTCCACAGCGTAGACCCGCGCACGAAGATCTTCGCTGCGCTCGTCTTAGCTATAGCTGTCTTCTTCTTGGATTCCCTCTGGGACTATTTGCTCTTTGCCGGGTTCATCGTGATAGCCGTGATGGCGGGGCGGATTGGATTTTGGCCGGTAGTCCGTGCTGTCCAAGCCCTCACAGTCTTAATTCTCTTGAGCGCGCTCTTGCAGCTTTTTGGCGCGCCGGGGACCCCCATCTGGCAGTGGGGGCCAGTAACAATCTCTGATGAGGGCTTGCGCACCGGCGCCATGCTCTCGGCTCGGTTGATCTTCTTCGGGCTGATTAGCGCGCTACTTGGGGTAACGACGTCAGCGCTGCAGCTTGCCGACGGACTCGAAGGGCTCTTGGTGCCCCTGGCCAAGCTCAGAGTGCCCGTGCGCGGGCTGGCGCTGATGTTCAGCGTCTCGCTGCGCTTCGTCCCGTTGATTCTCGATGAAGCCGATATGATCATCAAGGCGATGCGCGCCCGCGGCATTGACCCCTTTGAGGGGAACATCGCTGAGCGTGCGCGCAAGATCGTCGGAATTTTGGTGCCCTTGATGAGAAACACTCTGCTGCGAGCAGAAGCTCTCGCAGAGGCGATGGCCGCGCGGTGCTACGATCCCGATCGCCCGCGCACCCGGCTCTACCAGCCCACCTTCACCTGGCGCGATGGGGTAGCGCTTGCGAGCTTGGTCATTCTCAGCACGCTGATCTGGGCTCTCTAATCCCGAAAGAGCCGATAGCGCACACTCTCGAAGCGCATGGGCTCTCCCTGTTCTGAGCGCTCCAGACGCAAAGGAATCCCCGGCTTATCAGCCCAGATGTGTAAGAGCTCCTGGGATTGGGATGTCATCGCGAACTCTTCCACCAAGAAAGTCCCTAGCTCAAAAGAACGGGTGTGATCGGAGAGCCGTGCCCAGGTGCCACGCACAAGCATAGGCTCCAGCGACGGGAGCGCAATGTGCACAAGATTGATCGGGGCGCTCTCGCCGGGGGCGAGCATGGATCTTTTACACAGCACTGTAGCAAAGAGCGCGGAGGGATGATCGAACGCCGCTGCCTCCCAGGGGCGCACAAGCTCCACGGGGCGTTGCCCTGGCACTGCAATAGCTGCCACAAGCTCTTCCCCTTCGATCTGGTAGCGTGCTTGTGCGGAGTGCCCTGACCCGTTCAGTTCGATCTGGGCGGCGCGGGGACGCCAGGATGGGTCAAGCTCGAGAGTGATCCGTTGCGTGTGGGGCAGGGGCCACTGGAGCACCAGAGCGCTCTGCAAGTGATACCCATGGTGAGCCGGTAGCTCGAAGACTTGGATGGACTCCTCTCCCAGCTTGCGCTTGCCTTGATGGATATAATACGTCGCTGTGGCTATGAGCCCCTCAGCGGGTGGGCAACGTCTGATCGCGATCATTCCTCTCATCCACCGGCGTTATCATAAACGATCTTGAGCGCTAAGGCAAATTCGAGGGTATAATGAAGGGCCATGCGGGCAGCGATCGTCGCGGGAGTGCTCAGTGTGCTTGGGCTTGTGAGCTATAGCGCTCACGAGCGCGCCGTGGACTGCACACGAGAGTCCCTCCAGGCGATCATTGACGCAGCGCGCGATGGCGATTCTATCGCTCTTGCCCCTGGGGTTTGCGCGGAGAATCTCACTATCACAAAGAATCTCACGTTAGAGGGTGCGGGGAGCGAACGGACGGTGATTCGCGGGCTCAAGCTTGGCTTCCCTGTCATCTTCGTGCAGAGCGACGCACCCATCACGGTGACTTTGAGGAATCTTGCGCTTGCAGACGCGCCCAAAGCGTCGAACAATCCCCAGCACGGCAAAGAGTGTGCTGTCTTCTACCCTGAGCTGCTCTGTCCGTCAGGGCTGCAAGTGCGCGGCGCGGCGCGCGTCACTCTTGACTCTGTCCGCATTGCGCGCAATCCCTGGGTCGGCGTCTACGTGCTGGATACTGCTTATGTCTCTGTGCAGAACTCAGAGATCACGGAGAACGGATGGGGAGTGTACGTCTCTCCCGATGCGTCTATTGAGCTGCGCGACAGCCGGGTGGAGTGCAGCCGCGAGAACGGCCTAGAGATCTGGGGCTCAGCTTCTGTGACGCGAACGCTCATCAAAGCAAACGGGCGCTCCGGGATCGAGAGCATTGGCACTGTGAGAATCTTCGAGAGCGAGATCGCTCAGAACAGGGGCTCAGGGGTCTTGCTCACGGGAGCATCGCAGACGGAGATTCGATTCAACGAGATCACTGGGAACGGGCTGTGGGGGATCGCTGCTTATCTTCGTGAGTGTGGGTATCTCTCAGATCATTTCCGTGGCTCAGCGGTGCTCGACCAGAACAGAATTTTCGGCAATCGTCTGGGAAATGTCTGCTTGCCGTAGGGCGCGTTCTATGATGCCGCCGCCCAGCACCCGTTCGCCCTCGTAGAAGACCGCGATCTGCCCCGGCGTGACCGCCCGCTGGGGCTGGGCAAAGCGCACGCGCACGCGGCCATCGTCTAAGAGCTCCAACGTCGCGGGCACGCGCGGGCTGCGATAGCGAATCTTCACGGTGATGCCCTCACCCCCGGCCCCTCTCCCGTGGCTCACCCACGGGAGAGGGGGGAGGGATGAGGGCCAATTCACGTCCGTCGCTATCAAACCCTCCGAAAGCAGCGCGCGCTCGTCCCCCACGATCAGTCTGTTCTTTTCGTAATCGAAGCCCACGACGTAGACGCGCTCGCCGAGCGCAACCCCCAGCCCATGACGCTGTCCAATCGTATAGAACGCTAGGCCCTCGTGCCGCCCCACGACTCGGCCCGACGTATCTACAATCTCCCCAGGCTGTACTAGTCCGTCGAGATGCGCTCGCAAATACGCTCGATAATCCCCCTTGGGGATGAAGCACAAGTCCATGCTTTCGGGCTTACGGGCCGAGACTAAATTATTCTCTTTCGCGATCTGCCAGACCTCGCTCTTGAGGAGATCCCCAACGGGGAAGAGAATTCTTTTCAGTTGCTCTTGCGTGAGCCCATAGAGAAAGTACGACTGATCTTTGAGCGGGTCTTTGCTCGTCAACAGATAATAGACTCCGTTCTCGACGACGATGCGGGCGTGGTGGCCCGTCGCTAAGAAGTCGCAGCCGAAGCGATCCGCAAGCTCTAAAAGAATGGGGAAGCGCACGAGGCGATTACACCGTCCGCAGGGGCTTGGGGTGCGCCCCTGGGCGTGCTCGGCAAGAAAGACATCTACGACGCGCTCTTTGAACTCTTTGCCTGCGTCTATAAAGTGATGCTCGATGCCCAACTGCTGAGCGACGGCGCGCACCTCGAGCGAGCAACACTCGTTATAGGGCTCCTGGCGACCTTCGTACGACCAAAGATTCAGAGTCACCCCAATGACTTCGTAGCCCTGCTGCTTGAGGAGCAGTGCGGCCACAGAGCTATCTACGCCGCCGCTCATCCCGACTAGGACGCGCTTCATGACACGATCATTGTAGGGCAATCTCGAAATATTCTCAATAGTGCTCTCTGGAGGACTTGCTAGCTTTGGTAAGACAAAAGTGTTATGATTAAAGATATGAAACTTTCTACGGCTCAGCGCAGCTATCAACAGATCACTGTGAGTAAGCCTCTGCTGCTCTATAGCCTTCATCATCCTCAGCTGTCTCTGAAGGCCCCTATAGCCGTTTCTCTAGAGTATGATGCCGATCAGGTGATCGCTTACGCCCACGATCTTGAGGTATTCGGCTATGGAGAGACGGAGATTGAGGCTCTCAGCGATTTGCGACGAACGGTATGCGATCTGTACTTTGAGCTTGCAGAGCATTGTCAATCTTTAGAAGGAGAAGCTCGCTCTATTTGGGAGTATCTCTCTCACATTGTAAAGAGCCGATAAACTGTGAAGGTTGCTGAAGTCCTGCGTGCCTTCAAGAAGCTCAGGATGGAGATTCGAGAGGGGCGAGATACCTTGGCCTTCTTTTACTGTGGCCCACGGCTTGTTCTTTGGGTCAAGGTGCCCCATAAGCGCGGTGAACTCAAGGGAAGGCTACCTTATTACATCCGTCAACAGCTCAGGCTCGACGAAGAGCAGTTCCATCAACTGATTCGGTGTCGGCTGAGACGGGCAGAATATGTTCGGATTTTGAGAACTAAAGGGCTCGTCAAGGAAGATGAGGTTTGCTGAGTATAAAACTTAGTCCCGTAGGCTCCCACTCTCTTGACACTAGGCTTGCGAAGTGCTATAAAAAACACGGGTGACCATTATGGATGAAGCTACCAGGAAAATGATTGCTGAAGAATTCACGTTATGGGGGCAATTTTTGAACGGATGCTTCATCATTTGGTGGTGGGCTCATTACATGACAATGCCGCGTGCGCAAAGAGAAAGATTCCCAAGACTGATGAGATTTTTCTCATGGTTCTCTGGGATTGCAGCATTAGCTATTTTCGTTGTATATGGCCTGATGGACACTATACCTTTCTCTGACGGTTGCCCTAACCCACTTCATCTGTGGATGCGGATAGTCCTCATTGTTGGGTATCTTGCAGCTTTGGGCTATATCATTAAGCGCAGGAGCGAAATCTCTCCGCCTACCTTGCCCGCAGCTAAGTAACCTCACACGATCGCCAGCATCCGTTCAATCGCTCGTCGCGCTCTGCTGGCTGTCGGCTCCGGCACGCGGATCTCGTAGACTTCGTCTTGCAGCGAGCGCAAGACTTTCTCGAGCGTGATCTTCTTCATATATTCGCAGATCGCCCGCTCGTTGACAGGGTAGAACGTCTTCCCTGGGGCTTCTTTGCGCAGCCTGTGCAAGATCCCCACTTCCGTGGCCACGACAAATTCGCGCGCAGAGCTCTGACGGGCGTGCCTGACCATCCCCTCAGTCGAGAGAATGTGCACTTCGCCCTTGAGCGCGCCCGTCGCCTGATAGTACATACACGAAGAAGAACAGCCGCACTCTGGGTGGACGAGCATATCCGCTTCGGGGTGGGCAGCGCGCATCGCCTCAATGTCCCGTGGGCGAATCCCCGCGTGCACGTGGCACTCCCCCGGCCAGATGTGCATCTTCCGCCCTGTGACTTTCTGAATGTACGCGCCCAGGAACATATCTGGCAGAAAGAGAATCTCTCTGTCGGGCGGTATCGCCTGAATGACTTTGAGCGCGTTTGTCGAAGTGCAGCAGTAATCCGACTCGGCCTTCACTTCGGCGGTCGTGTTCACGTACGAGACGACGACGGCGTTGGGATGCTCAGCCTTCCATTGACGGAGTTGTTCAGCGTTGATCGTCGCGGCAAGAGAACAGCCTGCTTCTAGATCGGGTAGCAAAACTCTTTTCTCCGGGCAGATAATCGAAGCCGTCTCGGCCATAAAATGCACACCGCAGAAGACAATAATATCTGCATCAGTCTTGGCGGCGGCTTGGGAGAGCCCAAGCGAATCCCCGATGAAGTCAGCAATATCTTGCACCTCGGGAAGCTGATAGTTATGCGCCAAGATCACGGCATTCTTCTCGGCTTTCAGTCTTTTAATCTCTTGGGCGATCTCTAACTGTTCGACGACGGTCATGGCACAAGCACCTCCAGGTGCATATCAATCGCTTTGACGGAGTGCGTGAGCGCGCCGACGGAGATGAAGTCTACGCCCGTGGCCGCGATCTCGCGCACGTTCTCTAGAGTGACTCCGCCGGAGGCCTCGAGGAGAGGACCTCTCCCCCATCCCCTCCCCGACGCGGGGAGGGGAGCCTTCTCCCCTTCCTCTTTAGGGAAAGGGGACAGGGGGGTAGGTCCCTTGACAAGCTGAACTGCTTGGCGCATCTCCTCCAGCGACATATTGTCCAGCATAATTATATCCGCTCCGGCGTCTAAAGCTTCTCGAAGTTCTGTAAGATCTTTGACTTCGACTTCGACCTTGAGGGTCGTTGGGGCCAAGCGGCGCGCGCGCTCGACAGCCTTCGCAATGCCGCCTGCGGCCCGAATATGATTGGTCTTGATCAGCACGCCGTCGAAGAGCCCCATTCGGTGATTCTGCCCGCCCCCGACCCTGACGGCGTATTTGTCTAAGATTCTCAAGCCCGGCGCGGTCTTGCGCGTGTCTAAAATTTTGACAGAAAAATCTTTGACGGCTTCGACGTAGCGCGCGGTCGTGGTCGCGATCCCGCTCAATCGCTGTAAGAAGTTGAGCGCGGTGCGCTCGCCCATCAAGATAGCTCGCAATCGCCCGCTGATCTCAGCCACAGTCTGATGGGCAGAGAGTCGCTCGCCGTCGCGCACGTGGGACGTAAACTCTATCTGAGCATCAAGCATCTCAAAGACGAGTTGAGCGACGGGCACACCGGCGACCACACAGGGTTCTTTCGTGCGAATGACAGCTCGACCCATCTGATCGGGCTCGCAGATCGCTTCCGCCGTCACGTCCCCAGAGCCGATGTCTTCTTCAAGAGCTCTCTGGACGATCTGACGCAGCGCAAAGCTATTGAGCTCATTCATAGTGATTCCGTCTGAAGAGTCTTTTCCCACCGTATCGGGCGATCCTTCTGCACAATAGTATGGGCTTGGAGGTGTGGGTCTTCGTTGGGAAAATCAGCTCGGATGTGGACGCCGCGGCTCTCGGTGCGGAAGAGCGCGCTCTGGGCGATCAGCCGCGCGATGAGGGCTTGGTCTGTCTGGAAGGGGCTCAGCGCGCGCAGGGCATACTCTAACCCCTCGCGGTCGCGCACCAGGCCAACGTACTTTGTCATGATCTGCTTGATCTGCTCAAGGGAGTGGGGATCGTTGTGGGGGGCTTCACAAAAGACGAACGATCTCTTCTTGGGGAGAGGGTGGGCTAGGCGGACAGCCGCGGCGACGGCGCGCCGCGCGAAGACTAAGCACTCTAAAAGCGAGTTACTCGCAAGGCGATTGGCGCCATGCACTCCCGTGCACGAGACTTCCCCGATAGCGAAGAGATTTTTCACCGTCGTCTCGCCCCACAGATCGGTGCGTACACCCCCGATCGTGTAGTGTGCCGCGGGAGCCACGGGGATGAGGTCGCGTGTGAGATCGAGCCCGTATTGAAGGCACGCCTCGTAGATATTGGCAAAGCGCGTGCGCACGAGGGTGGGATCGAGATGGCGCAGGCTCAAGAAGACATGATCAGTCTTGGTGGTGCGCATCTCTTCGAAGATCGCGCGGGCGACGACATCGCGTGGGGCCAGCTCCGCCCGCTCGTCGTACTTGAGCATGAAGCGCTCCCCTTGCGCGTTGAGGAGATAGGCGCCCTCGCCGCGCACCGCTTCCGTGATGAGGAAGGTGCGCGCGGTGGGGACGGCCAGCGCCGTCGGATGGAACTGGATGAACTCTAAATCGGCTAACTCCGCACCGGCACGATACGCCAGAGCGATGCCCTCGCCAGTAGTACCTGGGGGGTTTGTCGTGCGCTGATAGAGCGCGGCCGCGCCGCCAGTAGCTAAGATCGTGACGCGCGCCAAGACGATCTGGGAGCGCCCATCGCAGAGCGCCCGCGCGCCCACGCAGATCTCATCACTATTTAATAGATCGACGACCGGGGCGTGCTCGACCAAGCGAATCCGCGCATTCTGTAGTATAAGCTCGGAGAGCCGAGCGACGAGGCGCTGGCCTGTTGAGCTGCCCCCGGCGTGGACGATGCGCCGGCGGCTATGGCCGCCCTCGCGCCCAAGCTCATACCCAAAGGGAGTGCGATCGAAACGCACTCCCAGATTCTCGAGCTCTTTGATGCACTGTGGGCCCTCGCGCACGAGCACGTCCACGGCGCGCTCGTCGCACAGCCCCCGACCAGCTCGCAGCGTATCTTCGCGATGGAGCTGAGGGGAATCGCTCTCGTCAATAGCCGCGGCAATGCCCCCTTGCGCCCAAGCGGAGTTCGTCTCGGAGAGACTTGTCTTGGTGAGCAAGCACACAGATCCGTGCTCAGCAGCTTGCAATGCTGCGTAGAGTCCCGCCAACCCCGCGCCGATGACTAAAAAATCGCTCTCGATGGGTTCGACGCGCATTCTGTTTTATTATACAGATCTGAGCTCTATTGGCGCAAGACCTGCGGTTTTGATAAAGTAAGAAAGCTATGGAGAAGCTGTTGGTTCGCTTGGAGGATCTCCGCAAGAGATGTGAGGAGCTGGAGAGGGAGCTGAGTCAGCCGGAGACTATCAATGGCCCTCGCTATAGAGAGCTTGCTCAGGAGTATGCGCGGCTGAAGCGCCCGGTGGAGCTCTACGAGCGCTTGCGATCTCTTGAGAAGGCTATTGCGGAGGCGCAAGAGTTGCTGGAAGGGGACGGGGATTTGCGCGCCCTGGCCCAAGAGGAGCTGGACCGCGCCCAAGCCGAGCGCGCGCAGCTCCTCGAAGAGCTCAGGCTTTTATTAGTCCCCCCAGACCCGCGGGACGATGGCAACGCCATTGTGGAGATCCGCGCCGGGGCTGGCGGGGAGGAGTCTGCGCTCTTCGCTGCGGATCTCTTCCGAATGTATAAAAAGTACGCAGATGCCCATAATCTTCACATAGAGATTCTCGACGCGCACCCCACGGATCTTGGCGGGTTTAAGCAGATCGTCTTCGAGGTGAGTGGGCCGGGGGCGTTTGGGAAGTTCAAGTTCGAGAGCGGGGTCCATCGCGTCCAGCGCGTCCCTGAGACGGAGGCCGCCGGGAGGATCCACACCAGCACGGCGACAGTCGCCGTGCTCCCCGAGATCGAAGATATCCAGATTCAGATTCGCGACGAAGATATAGAATTTGAGGCGTTCCGTGCCGGGGGTCCTGGCGGCCAGAACGTCAATAAAGTCGCTACGGCCGTGCGTTTAGTCCATAAGCCCACGGGCATCGTCGTCACGTGCCAAGAAGAGCGGAGCCAGCATAAGAACAAAGAGAAGGCGATGAAGCTCCTGCGGGCGCGGCTGCAAGAGAAATACGAGCGGGAGCAACAACGCGAGATCACGCACCAGCGGCGCATCCAGATCGGCACAGCAGCCCGCAGCGAGAAGATCAGAACGTACAATTTCCCGCAGAACCGCGTCACGGACCATCGCATTGACCTGACGCTCTACAAGCTCGATCGCATCTTGGAGGGGGAGCTGGACGAGCTCCTTGAAGCGCTTGACAGAGCCTATCGGGAGCAGCAGCTTGCGGAGCTGGAGGCTCCTCCCACCCCCAGCCCCTCTCCCCTTCGAGGGAGAGGGGACCAGGGGTGAGGGGGCAATCAGCACCCAGCGCGCTTCGCGAGCATGATCTGCGAGCCCAATTGGCGGTTGCCGCGCGCCCACGCGACGTAGACGTTCCCTTGGGCGTCTACAGCAATGGCTGTCTCGGAAGCGTCAATCCCAGGGCCGCGTAAGCCCAAGAAGACGAAATTCGGCCCGGAATCGGGAATATCGTCGCGCGTCCATGTCTGCCCGCCGTCGGTCGAGCAGACAAAGCCCGTCTGCTCCTCTTCGACGATGCTGGAGAAGCTCACGTAGAGATTATTTCCGTCACTTGCGATGGACGGAAAAGCCCCATCTTTGGCGATGACGACGCTGGGGTTCCACGTAGCTCCGCCGTCGGGCGAGACCGTGAGCAAGATATCGGCGCTATCGGGATCAGCTCCGTCTGTGTCATCATTGACGTTATAGATCGTGTTGTTTATAAATGCCCATTCGGGGGCATCGGAGAATCCGGGGTTTTGAGTGACTTGGATTGGCCCTTCCCATGTGGCCCCGCCGTCGCTCGTCTTGAAGAAGTAGACGTCAGCGTCGTCGGTGCTGATGGCAAGCGTGTACGCTAGATAGAGCGTACCATCAGGGCCTTGGGCCCAATGGGGCCAGCGCAGATAGTCAAACGTCTCAAAAAGTGTCTGAAACTCCGAGAACGTCTGGCCATCTGAAGATTTGCTCCAGACGAGTTTGGAGAAATCTTCAAACCATGCGACATAGACGGTCTGTTGGGCATCCACGAAAACATCTACGTTGCCGGTCCATTCGCCCTGGAGCTCGTGTTGCCCTGAAGCCCCATCAGTCTCGGCGACTCTCACTGGGGGGCTGAGCCACGTCTGAGCGCCGTCATCGGAGCAGCGAATGAAGATATCGCCGCCGAAATCATCCCAGCCCTCCCAGGCGACGCAGAGCCGACCACCGCCAAGCGAGACGGCGGGCGCGACGGGCCAATCCCCGCCAGCGCCTTCGGAGACGTTGATCGGCTCCTCAGGCTGGAGCGTCTCTCCGGGAGGCACGACGCTGAGCATGATATCCCCGCCCAGATCAGCCCATACGACATAAGCCGTCCCATCGGGGGCGACAGCTAAGTCTGAGTTATAGACGAGATCGCCACTAGAGAACCCGGCCTCGGCGATCACGACGGACTGCCAGCCCGATTGCTGGGCTTGGCCGCTCCAGACCAGGCCCAGTACGAGCAGAGCGAGCACGCCGCACTTCCACACTATACGGATGTTCATATTCTCACCTCGGACGCCTATTATAGGGGGTCTTGACAGTTCTGTCCAAGCGTGCTAATATTGAGGGCGATAGGGGGTCTATAGCTCAGTGGTAGAGCGCGCGCCTGATAAGCGCGAGGTCGGAAGTTCGATTCTTCCTAGACCCACCAAAAACAGTTCTGAGTTGCTCTGTTAGACAGTTTTACAGCTTTTATTTTGCCAGTGGCGAGGGATCTCGTCAAAGTAATCTCACGCAGAAGGATCCTTTCCGCAAAGACCGGGGTTTGAGCGATCAAATCCAAGGGGCAGCTGTTTCTATTATGTCAAGGCTTTGGGCGCAGTTCCAGTCGAGAGTTCGTCAATTTCCTCCATATTGCACGTGGTTCTTGCTCAGAAGTGAGAAGCCTTCGCTACGTTGCTTGTGATTTGGGATACCTCAGTGAGCAAGAATCTGTTCAAGCTTCCAGGCAAGCTGAGGAGATCTCCAGAGCAATCTCTGGACTTGTTCGCTATTTGAGATCGACGAAGACTTGACCTTGCTCTCAAAAACTGGTAACTTAGAACTGTCTTCGGGGCCGTAGCTCAGCTGGGAGAGCGCCCGCTTTGCAAGCGGGAGGTCGGCGGTTCGACTCCGCTCGGCTCCACCACACGTGGGGCGAACCAAACACTTGCGCCAGGTGATCGCAGGCCTTGAAGGGCGAATCCGCGAGCATTCGGAGACGCCTCCGGAGGTGACCGCTCGTGCCGCAAAAGACAAAGACACGTGAGACTGTGACTTCTCACCCTCACTTGCACGCAAAGCTCCAGGAGATAGCCCAAGAGTCGGAGAAGCTTTTGGACTTGCTGCGTCGTCTTCCCAAGCTTTCGGTAGAGGCGCAGCAAGAGATGGAACCGGAGCTGTACGTGATGCTCGCGGTACTGCAGGCGAAGATCACCTCCGCGCTGCGCGAGTGGGACCGCGTGGTGGACGAAGAATTGGCAGAGGAGCCCTAGGAGAGAGCCATGCGCTCTTATGGACTATATATCGAAGGCCAGTGGCACGAGACACCCTCGCGCTATGAAGTCCGCAATCCCGCTACCCAAGAGCCCATCGCAGAGTGCGCCGTCGCTACTGAATCTGACGTAGACCGCGCGGTGCGCGCCGCCGCCCACGCCTTCCCCGATTGGGCCGCCCGCTCCTACGAAGAACGCGGAGAGTTCTTAAGAGCTATCGCCAACGCCCTCAAAGAGCGCTTCGACGAGCTTGCTCTATTAGAGTGCCAAGAGACCGGCCGCCCCATCAAAGAGATCCAAGCCCACGACATCCCTGCAACGATCAGTCTCTTTGAGTATTTCGCTGGGATCGGCCCAGCGACTATGGGCGAGACCATCCCCGTCCCCGGCGAGTATCTCACGTACACGCGGCGGGAGCCCCTAGGAGTGGTCGCCGCGATCACGCCCTGGAATTTCCCACTATGGCTTGCAGCGCTGAAGATCGCCCCGGCACTCGCCGCTGGCAACACTGTTGTCATCAAACCCGCGCCGACGACCCCGCTCACAACTTTAGAACTAGCTAAGATCGCCAAAGCCGTGGGGTTACCTCCAGGGGTCTACAACGTGCTCACTGACCCCACCCCAGCGACGGTGGGCAGCGCCCTCTGCGCGCATCCTTCAATCAATAAGATCGCGTTCACGGGCTCAACAGCAACGGGCACGAAGATCATGCAACTCGCTGCCCCGAACATCACGCGCGTCTCCCTCGAACTTGGGGGCAAAGCCCCGTTCATTGTCTTTGCGGATTGCGATTTTGAGCGCACCCTTGCGCAAGCACTGCTCGCGAACTTTTTCGCCCAGGGACAGATGTGCACCGCCGGGGCGAGGCTGCTCCTCGAGCGCCCGATCTATCAGAAATTTGTAGACGCGTTCGTCGAGCGCGCCTCTAAACTCAAGATCGGCGACCCCAGCGACCCCATGACCGAGTTTGGCACGCTCCATTCCCAAGCCCAGCTCGACAAAGTGAAACACTACGTCAAGCTCGCCCACGAGCAAGGGGCGCGCTTAGTCTTGGGTGGCAAGCAGCCCACGGGGAGCGAGTTCGCGCGCGGCTTCTTCTTCGAGCCCACAGTCTTCACTGACGTCCAGCCGACGATGACCCTCGCGTGCGAGGAGGTCTTTGGCCCCGTCGTCGGCGTGATGGCTTTTGAAGGCGAGGACGAAGCCGTGCAGATCGCCAACGCTGTCGAGTACGGCTTAGCTGCGGGGATCTTCACGCAAGACATCAGCAAAGCGTTACGGATGGCGCATCGGGTCAAAGCGGGGCGGATCTGGGTCAACTGCTATAATATGCATCCGGCGGCGGTGCCCTACGGGGGGTTTAAGAAGAGCGGCTTTGGCCGCGAAGCTGGGTTGCATTGTCTCTTGGATCTCTATACAGAGGTCAAGAGCGTACAGATTGACATCAGCCCGGACTTCTTCGATTGGTTTGCTTAACCCCTCCCTGACCCTCCCCGTATACGGGGAGGGAACGGGTGGGTGAGGGTTAGGCCCCAAGGAGTGTGCTATGCAGGAGACTTTCTTCAGTTTTGAGCTGCCCACGAGAATTCTCTTTGGTGTTGGGGCTTTGGGCAATCTACGTTTAGAGTGTGACACTCATGGGTGGAAGTCAGCGTTGATCATTACAGATCAAGGGGTGCGCCAAGCAGGGCTGTTGGAACGACTGACAGCGCAGCTTGAGGGGCTTGACTACGCCGTCTATGACAGTATTCTCCCCAATCCCACAGTAGAGTGCATCGAGGGGGCTGGAGCCCTTGCTCAAGGGCGCGACGTGCTCATCGCTCTCGGCGGCGGCAGCGTCATCGACAGCGCAAAAGCTCTCAATGCTGTCAAGACCCACGGTGGCTCAGTGTTGCACTATGAGGGCAACGATGCTGTGCCCGGCCCTTGCGGCCCGCTCGTCGCTATCCCTACGACAGCCGGGACGGGCAGCGAAGTGACGTTCATCGCGATGGTCACCGTGCCAGAGCGCAAACAGAAACTCCCCTTGGTCAGCAGATACTTAGCTCCAACGCTCGCTCTTGTTGACCCCGAACTCACAAGAACACTGCCGCCCAACGTCACGGCGCACACCGGGCTGGACGCGCTCACGCACGCTATTGAAACGCTCGTCTCGATCTCCGCGCAGCCTATCAGCGATCTTTTAGCTCTGAAAGCGATCAAGCTCATTGCTGAAAATTTGCCCCGCGCGGTCAGGGACGGCACAGATATGGAGGCGCGGGCGAGCCTCTCGTATGCGGCGCTGATCGCAGGGATCGCGTTCAACAACGGCTGGGTGGGGCTGGCGCACGCGGTAGCCCACGCTTTGGGCGGGTTGTACGATCTGCCTCATGGGCTGTGCTGCGCTCTGGCGCTGCCGGCGACGATGGAGTTCAATCTCGACTCTTGCCCAGAGAAATATGAGCAGATTGCACAAGCGTTAGGAGCGGCTTCGGCGCAAGAGGGGATCGCGCGCGTGCGGGAGCTGATGCGAGCTGTCGGGGTCCCCATGCGCTTGCGGGACGTAGGAGTGAAAGAGAGCGATCTCGAGAAGATAGTTGAGCTAGCCCTTGCGGACGGCTCGGTTCTCTTTAACCCGCGCCAGCCCACTGCTGAGGAGCTGCGCGCGCTGGTGCAGAAGATCTTTTGAAGGAGGTGCTTATGGGCTTTCCCTATCAGGACCCGCAGCAAGCTAAAGAGTTCATTCTCGGGTTCGCCAACCGACTCAAGGACGTCAAAGAGATCTACGAGGGCTGGTCGGCCCTGAAGATGCTCGTCGGGATTCACATCAAACAGCCCGATATAGACTTTTGGGTGGACGCCCGCGGCGAGGAGATGCAAATCTGCGAGACCCACCCCGGCGGCGAAGAGGATGCTTCGCTCACTTTGACGGCCGAGCTCTTCCATAAGCTCTACACGGGCCAAGAGAACGCCATGCTCGCGTTCACTAAAAGACTTATCCAACCCAAGGGCAAAGTGAGCGGGATTATGCAGCTCACCCGCACGATGCCTCAAGCTATCGAAGCATATAAACGCTACTTGGCCGAAAAAGGGGTGAAAGCGTAACAGTGCGCATCACAGGCGTCACCGTCAAGCTCTTAGAATATCCGTTGGAGCAGCCCTTCTATCCCGCGTGGCTGCCCGGATACCCTCAAGCGTTCCATCGAGTGAATCTCGTCATTCTTGAGACTGATGAGGGGATCAGGGGGTATTCGGCGGGCTTTGCCTTCGGGCAAGAGGGGCTGAAGCTGGGGGAGCTGCTTGCGCCATTTCTGTTGGGGCGCGATCCGTTCAACGTCGAAGAGATTCTCAAAATCTTGCGCTCGGCGACGTTTCTGGGTATGAGACTTTGGTACGTCGAGCCCGCGCTCTGGGATATCATCGGCAAAGCTTTAAAAGTCCCAGTCTATAAGCTCTTAGGAGGCTATCAAGAGAGAGTCAAAGCCTACGCGAGCACGGGGGAGCTGAAGGGCATCGAAGAGCGCTTAGAATATATTGAACACATTCAGAAGATGGGCTTTCGCGCGGTGAAGCTGCGCTTTCACAGTCTCGACTGGCGCGAGGATCTCAAAGTCGCGCGGGCGGTGCGTGAGCATTTTCCCAATATAGAATTGATGGTAGACGCGAACATGGGCTGGCGCGTGGCGGGCTTGGGCGAAGCGCCCCATTGGGATTTGGCGACGGCGCAGCGTGTCGCCGAAGAACTCAAAGAGCTGGGCGTGCTCTGGCTGGAGGAGCCCCTAGAGAAGAACGATTATCACGGCTATCGGCTACTTCGCCAGAGAGTGAAGATCGCGCTCGCCGGCGGGGAGATGAACTCGGATCTGCACGAATTTCGCGAGCTCATCCTCAATGAGTCTCTAGATATCTTGCAGCCAGATGCCATGCTCTCCGGGGGAATCTTAACAGCGAAGAAGGTCGCAGCGATGGCCGAAGCTTTTGGGCTGCGCCTCGCGCCGCACACGTGGACGAACGGGCTGGGGTTAGCAGCGAATCTCCACGTGATGGGAGCGTGCCCCAATTGTGAGTGGGCAGAGTTCCCCTATGAGCCGCCGGGGTGGACGCCCCAAGCGCGCGACTTCTTCTTAAAAGACCCCATCCAGATTGACCCTGACGGATATATCTCGGTGCCCCATAAGCCGGGGCTAGGGGTCGAAGTGGACGAGCGCGCCATAGCCCGCTACGCAAAGAATTGACTTGCACAAGAGACGGTCGAGCGGCTAAGATAAACACACAGAGTGGCCGGAGGAGGACGAGCTATGAGGATAAGTCGTCGTTCTTTTCTGAGGGTGCTTGGCGTTGGGGCAGGGGCGCTGACGCTGAGCCACGTGTTGGGATGGGGCCAGCAGCCCCCAGTGAAGATCGGACTGATCGGCCCTATTGTTCTGTTAGACGTCGGCAAGGCGATGGTGCGCGGGGCGCAGTTGGCCCTTGAAGAGATCAATAAATTAGTCGATGAGAAGAAGTTGCCGCCGCCCAAGCTCACCATGGACGGGCTAATTCGTGACGATCAAGTTATTCGTGGGGATGTCGCAAAAGCAGCGTTCGAGGAGCTGGTGGAGCAGGGCGCCCAAGTGATCATCGGGGGCTTTCTCGATGAAGCGGTCATGGGGATGATCCCCTCGATGGCCCGCCTGAGAAAGCCCTTCTTAAATACGGGCAGCAGTGGGAAGCAGTTCAGCGAGTTGGTCAAGAGCGACTACGAAAAATATAAATATTACTTTCGCTTGATGCTCAACAGCGAGGTCCTCGCTCAAGATGCGGTGGGCATGGTCAAGGGCCTGATGAAAGAGGAGCTTGGGGTTCAAAAGGTCGCCCTCGTGATGGAGGACAGCAACTTCGGGCGGGATTTTCTGAAGATTCTGCAGGCGAAGCTCCCCAGCGAAGCCGGGGTGGAAGTTGCCAAGGCCATCAACTTCCCCATCAATAACCCGGACTTCAACGCGATCCTCCAGCAGATCGGGGATTCTGATGCTGATGCAATCATTCCCGGCTTCGCCTTCAACACGGGGGTGCCCTTCGTGGGCCAGACATACGAGCTCAGGGTTGATGCGCCGGTCATTGGAATTATCACTGAAGGCCAAGCGTTCGAGTATTGGAAGAGCACCGGCGGGCGCGTCATGGGCCATGCCTACGCCGATGCTGCGACCGGCGAGACCCCCCTCACCCCCAAGACGTTGCCCTTCTTCCAAGCATACGTCGAGCGCTATGGGGACTCTCCACCGTCGCGCCCCCTCTACACGGCATTTACGACCTACGATGGGATGTTCGTCTTGAAAGAAGCGATTGACCGCGCCAAGGGCACCGATCCCGATAGGCTCGTTGAAGAATTAGAAAAGACAGACTACGTCGGGACGGTAGGACGGGTGCAGTTCCGAGGCAAGGACGACGTCTACCCGCACGACCCCAAATACGGCCCAGAGTACGTAGTGGCCAAGTGGGTCCTGTGGACGACGTTGGCGAAAGACCCATTGAAGGCCGATCCCCAGAAGGATCCGCTGCGCGTGGTGATCTGGCCCAAGCAGTATCGTCTGCGCCCTGATGAAGAGGGCAGGCCCATCAGCATCGACGCGTGTATCAGCAAAGCGGCCGCGGAGTATCGTGCGGCGGTCGAAGAGTGGAAGAAGAAGGGCAAGCCCAGGGGCGGACGCTTCGACGCGTGGCAGGCGTTTACGCGCAGCGTCGCCAAATGCTTTGTGGGACAATGATTCTCTCACCCTCACCCCTAGCCCCCTCTCCCTTCGAGGGAGAGGGGAATTGGGGGTGAGGGCCTAGCCCGCATTGTATGGAACAGATACTTGTTATTGCTGAGCGCATCGTTATCTACACCGTGCTCATCAGTGCCCTCTATGCCCTTGTCGCCCTCGGATTTACGATGATCTTCGGGGTGGCGCGGGTCTTAAATTTAGCCCACGGGGCATTCTTGATGGTCGGGGCGTACACGGCGTGGTTCGCCCAGCAGTATCTTCACTGGGATCTGTACAGCGCCTTCGCTCTCGCTGTGGTCGTCTGCACGCTGTTGGGAGTGGTTCTCTATCATGGCCTAGTGCGCCATGTGCAACGCTCTCCCATCGTCACGCTTATTGCTACGCTCGCCTGTGCCCTGATCATCGAGGAGCTCATAAAGATCTTCTTTACGACCAATACGCAATTGCTCGCGCCATTTATCAGCGGCAGCATCGAGATCGATAAGACGACCGTCATCACCAATCGTATCGTCGCGTTTGGGGCATCATGGGCCGCGATTATACTCTTTTGGCTCTTCGTGCACCGGACGCGCTGGGGCAAAGTGATCTTAGCCACGGCGCAAGACCAGGAGGGCGCGGCGCTTGTGGGCATCGACGTGAGGAGAGTCTACACGCTCACCTGGGCGATCTCGGGGGCGCTGGCGGGGATCGCCGGGGTCTTCTTTGCGTCGTGGGTGAAGATTGACCCCTTCATGTGGCGCGACCCGCTCATCATCAGCTTCGCTATAGTGGTCGTAGGCGGCTTAGGAAGTCTGAAGGGCTCGATCGTCGCGGCGTATCTCATTGGGTTTCTTGAGGTGCTCATGACCTACTCCCCCTCGATGCGCATCTGCACGGAGGGCTTCCGATGCTTTGAGTTTTTAGGTTCGTCGTGGGTGGGGGTCTCGTCGCTCCTGGTCTTGATCGCGATTCTGTTCATTAAACCTGAAGGGCTCTTTGGGAGGGCCGAATGAGCTTGCGCGCGATAAAGTTCGGCATATTGGGGATCACGGTCATTGTGGTAGCGGCTCTCGGTCCCTTCCTCCCAGCGAAATGGATGACCACTCTTACTTACGCCCAGCTCTTTGCGATCTATGCGATGGGCTGGGACATCCTCTCGGGGATGACCGGGCAGATCAGCTTCGGGCATATATTCTTTGTCGCGGTTGCCGGGTACACGACAGGGCTGCTCAATCTCTATATGAAGTGGCCCATCTGGGCCACGATCCCCCTGGGGGTCGTGATGGCGGTCGTGGCGGGGTTGCTCTTCAGTGTGCCGGCGCTGCGCCTGCGCGGCCCGTACTTCTCATTAATTACGTTGATCTTGCCCTTGGCCGCCGCGCGCTTGGTGATCATCTTAGCGGACTGGACGGGCGGGGAGTTGGGGAAGTTTGGCGTGGCTGCTCTGTGCCCATTCTCGGACTTCAAAGCCAATCAGTACTGTAATTACTACTCTCTGTGGGGCCTGATGACGGGGATTGGGCTCTTTTTGGTCTGGCTGAGCAGCTCCCGCGTCGGTAAAATATTAGAAGCGATCCGTGAGAACGAAGAAGCCACCGAAGCCGCGGGGATCAACACGGCCAAGTATAAGATCTTCGCGTTTGCGGTCAGTGCTTGTGTGGTTGGGCTTGGGGGAACGTTTTCGGTGCATATCAACGAATCTGTCTTCTTCAACTCGCTGCTCTCGCTGACGACGTCCATCGAGATGATCGTGGCCTCGGTGATCGGGGGGATGGGGACGATCGTGGGGGCGCTGTGGGGCGGGTTTTTAGTCCGAGGGGGCGAGCAAGTGATCAGGGAAGTAGCTCAGCTGAAGGTGCCCGTGGGCTCAGAGGGATTGGCCCTCTCATTCTTGGAGCGGTGGGCAACGTTCATCTTCTTTGCGCTCTTGTTAGTTTTATTGTTCTTTGCGCGCCAGGGGCTATTGCCGCTCTTGCTGGGACTTGTGAAGAAGCGGGAGATCCGAGGAGGTTGAGATGGCACTCCTACGAGTGGAGAGCTTGCGCAAGTCGTTCGGGGGTTTGATGGCCGTTAAAGATTTATCGTTTCATGTGGAGCCGGGGGAGATCGTGGGGTTGATCGGGCCCAACGGCGCGGGCAAGAGCACCGTCTTCAATCTCATCATGGGGATTCTGAAGCCCGACAGGGGGCGGATCTTCTTCAAAGAGCAAGAGATCACCTACTGGCCGACGTATAAGATCGTGGACGCGGGGATTGCACGGGTCTTTCAGATCGCTCAATATTTCCCGCGCAAGACCGTCTACGAGAACGTCGAGATCTCCGCGATCCCCAATGAGATCTTCATCCGGGCGGCTGACCCCGCCCCGAAGACCATTCAGAGCTGTGCGCGCACGGGCTTGTGCCCCGCAGAGCATTCCCCAGACGACGACCGCTGTCTCTGCCGCACGGAGCTGCCGGGGATGCTCCCGCAAGGGGGCTTAAGACGCTTAGAGTTAGCTCGGGCCATCGGGACTGATCCCGAACTCTTATTGTTAGATGAGCCCTTTGCCGGGCTCTCCCCGGCAGAGGTTGACGAGATCTCCCATCTGATTGAGAGTCTTCGTGACGAGGGCCAGACGATCGTCTTAGTCGATCATAACATGCGCGGGGTGATGCGGCTTGTAGACCGCATCGTGGTGCTCTGCTTTGGGGAAAAACTTGCCGAGGGCACTCCCGAAGAAGTGGCGCGCAACCCTCAAGTCCAAGAGGCCTATCTTGCCGGCGGAGGGTTCTGAAGTGTTGATCATTGAGAACCTCAATGTGTATTATGCAAAAGCCCATGTATTAAAGAACGTCACGCTGCGCGTTTCGCCGGGGGAGTTCGTCTCGATCATTGGACCCAACGGGGCGGGCAAGACGACGCTCTTCAGGACGATCTCGGGGTTGAAGGATGGGCAGGGGCGGATCTCCTTCAACGGGGCTCCTCTGCCGCGCGATCCCGCCAAGATCGTTCAGTTGGGCGTGATTCACTGTCCGGAGGGGCGCCACCTCTTCCCAGAGATGAGCGTGAGAGATAATTTACTGATGGGGGCGTTTCGCTTAAAAAACTTCGATCCCGACGCGGAGCTGGAGAAGATCTATCGGCTCTTTCCCATCTTGCGGGAGCGCGAGCGCCAGATGGCGCGGACGCTCTCCGGGGGCGAGCAGCAGATGGTAGCGATCGGGCGGGCGCTCATGGGGCGTCCTGAGCTTTTGCTGTTAGACGAGCCGACGCTGGGGCTGGCCCCTATCGTGAGAAAGGCCATCGCTGAGGCGCTCAAGCAGATCAACGACTCCGGGGTGACGATACTCTTAGCTGAGCAGAACGTGCCATTTGCGTTGGCTCATGCGCATAGAGTCTATCTGTTGGAGACGGGGGTCATCGTGAAGGAGGGGACGCCCGAGGAATTTCGCGCCGACGCCCACGTCCAACAAGTCTATCTGGGAGGGGTGTAGCGTTCGTCTCTCAGATAGACCGTGCGCACCGGGAATGGGATCTCTATGCCCTCCTCGCGTAGTCGCTTAAAAATTCTCTTGCGCAGCTCGTGCTGTGCACTGAACTGATCGTCAAACGTCTTGGCTCGCATTACTAAGAGAAAGTCGAGCGAAAATTCCCCCATGTTGGAGAAGCGCACGACCGGAGCAAAGCTTGGGTCGAGCTGGGGCATCTCTCGAAGCGCCTGCTGCCCAATCTCTAGGAGCACGCGCTCCACGCGCTCCGGGTCTGAGCTGTAGCTGACGCTCACGGGAATTCGTATCGTCACGGGCCTGTCGGGCATATAATAGTTCGTAATAATACTCTGGGCGAGCTTGGCATTGGGGATGATGATGAGATTGTTCGAGAAATCTCGGATGCTCGTGGTGCGCCAATTAATATCCGTCACGTAGCCCTCTTGCCCCGTGTCAAGCTTGATATAATCGCCGACGCGAATTTGACGCGCCATCGAGACGTTGAACCCGGCAAAGAGATTGGTGAGCGTGTCTTGGAGTGCCAAGGCGACGGCCAACCCTCCGATGCCGAAGGCCGTCAAGATCGGGGTGATCGAGATCCCCAGCGTGGACAGGAGCACCAGTATCCCGACGATGATCACGCCGGCTCTGATGAAGGTTCGTGTCAGGCTGGTCGCTGGGGCTTCGACCTCGCCGCGCGCGACCGCGCGCTGAAAGATCGCGCTCGCGATGTTCGCCAGCACCAACGTCATCGAGAGCACGACGAGGGCTAAGAGCACCTTTCCCAACAGAGCGACGACTTCATCAGGCAGTCGCGAGAACTCGATGGCCAAGTAGATCCCCAGGGAGACGACCCAAAGCAAGAACGGCCCGCGCGTGGCGTTGATGATAATATCATCGAACTCCCACGTGCTGCGTTGCGACCACAGGTACAGATAGTAAAAGAGATAGCGCCGTCCCACAACCCCAGCAATGAGAGAGCCGACCAAAATCAGCGCGGGGATCAGATAGTCCCACAAAGAGAGCTCTGCACCCATAGCTGGTGCTATTATAGCAGACTAGGCGAGCTTGCCAAAAAGAGCGCGCTGTGCTAGACTCACTTTATGATCCCGCTACGCGACTATAGACATAGCAGCTCGTTCCCGATCGTCACCGTGGCTATTATCGTCCTGAACGTCTTGGTCTTTCTCTATCAGTTCTCGCTCAGTAGTGCACCTGCGACGGAGAACACGCGAGCGTGGGTGCGCGCCTGGCAACAAGCCGGATGTGACATCCCTCCGGGGCTCTTCTATCAGCTCTCTCGCCCGATCAGTCGCTTCTCCCCATCCCCGATCACAGCCGAAGACGAATTTACGTTTCGCTTTGGGATCATGCCCTGCGAGATCACGCTGGGGGTGGACCTGCCCCCGTTTGTGCCCTTTGTGGTGTGGCTGACGCTTCTGACGGCGATGTTCATGCACGCGGGGTTCTGGCATATCTTGGGGAATATGTGGTACTTATGGATCTTCGGCGACAACATTGAAGATGTCTTTGGGCGTGTGGGGTTTGTGTTCTTCTATCTATTGTCTGGGGTGGCGGCGGCGTTTGCGCAGATTCTGACGAATCCTCACACGGTGATCCCGATGGTGGGGGCTTCGGGTGCGATCTCCGGGGTGTTGGGCGCGTACTTTGTGCTCTTCCCCTATGGGAGGGTCTTAACGCTTGTGCCGCTCTTCCCGTTCTTTGTGAGATTGATCGAGCTTCCGGCGGTCTTCTTGTTGGGCTTTTGGTTTATCTTGCAATTTCTTGGAGGGATCTCCAGCCCTGTAGAAGGCGGCGGGGTGGCCTACTGGGCTCACGCCGGAGGGTTTGTCGCCGGGGCGCTCCTGGCGTTGCTCGTCAAGCGTCGTGTGAGGCCGTATTATTATTGAAACCCTTAAACGAAGGCGTGCAAGAGATCTAAGCGCCGATCCACACGTGTCGTATAGCCCTTTTGACTTTTTTCCTCGGTTGGCCTGTATGCTTGCGGGGCAAAGTCCTGATTGCTGTGACGTGAATCACTCCGTAGGGGATATAATAACTGATGGAGGTGAAGCTTATGGTCAAGTATGTCCTCTTGTCACTAGGGGTAGTGGGACTGCTGGTGTTTGGGTCGGGAGTGGCATCGCAGAGCAACTGGCCCGCAAGCCAGCAGGAGCGCTTCGTCGTGCGCGTGCCAGAAGACTTCCCTACCATCCAAGCGGCTATTGACGCCGTGGCTGAAGGGGGCACCGTGCTCATCGGGCCGGGAACCTACAAAGAGAACTTGAAGATCTCCAAGAGCCTCCGCTTGAGAGGAGCTAGCCAGGAGTCAGTACGAATCCAAGCTGTTGATCACGGGGGCGTTACTATCGACATAGCCTCTGAGAAGCCCATCCAAGTCTCCCTAGAAGACTTCATGGTAAAGAACAAGGGATTCTTGTCCTCCAGTGGCATTCGTGTTGGGGGAGCTGTCCAAGCGTCGATGGAGCGCCTCACCGTCAGCGAATATGAATATGGTATGACCCTCTCGAACAGCTCAGCGATATTGTCTTCGGTTAAAATCTCTCACAATCGTACAGGCATTAGCATAAGCGAGGATGGCAATATCATCATCCAGGAAGCGAGCATCACGGAGAATGATGAAGGTATACTCTCTATAGGCTTGTTAGGAGAACCGTATCTTATAGTGAGCCGGAGCTTGTTCTTTTTGAACAGAGTGATGGCTGTTGGGCTGATTGGAGGATTATACGGAGGGCTTGCAGCCACTTTGGACGGGAACCAGATCGTCAAGAATTTCGGAGGGGTTTACGTTGGGAAATATTATCAGCCCGACCTAGTAAGGGCTCTTTTCCCTAAGCGAGCAGAACCGGGTCCCACTATAATAGAAATGTACAACAATCAGATAACTGGCAACTTGCTCTATGGCATAGCTATCAGTTTAGTAGAGTGCTTGAGAGGGATACGGGATGAGTATTTTTTCATATTACTAAGCAGTTCAAGTAACGTCATATTTACAGGGAGAGATAATGATATTAAAGACAATGGCAAAGGTGACCTCTGCCCTGCCGACTACCCCTGGCCGCCGGGGTTTAGGAAGCCGTAGCTCAGCAGGGGCATCGAGCGCGATACTCATGAATCAACACAAATTTTCTGTTACACTAAGGGGTGTCAGGGAGGTGTTGGCATGAGCATGATTGGCAAGTTATGCGGCCTGGGCTTGGTCTTATTGGTTATAGGGGGGAATCTGGTCTCGTTCCCAGCAAACCAGCCTACTCCAGGCACCCTGAAGTGGCGCTTCAAAGCTGAGGATATTGTGGCCTCTCCAGCTCTAGGTGTCGATGGCACAATCTATGTCGGCTCTGTGAAACTCTATGCCTTCCATCCCGATGGGGCTCTGAA
>Ga0197143_1000866_pt1 | contig 28324 bp, 26 predicted proteins | sample GBS70_MetaG_FD_148603 | JGI IMG/M metagenome (GOLD analysis project Ga0197143, IMG submission 148603) | Sediment microbial communities from Great Boiling Springs, Gerlach, Nevada, United States - GBS 70_MetaG | ecosystem: Environmental > Aquatic > Thermal springs > Hot (42-90C) > Sediment... | reverse complement strand
AGGACTCGAAGTAACGCCAGGACCAGAAAAGGTCCACGCGGGGCTCTTATAAAGAAGAAAAAATAAAGACAAGAGGTAGAAAATGGCCAGAAGACGCGCTCAAACTCAGAAAAAAGTGAGGAAAAATGTTCCGGAAGGGGTTGCTCATATTCAGGCAACATTTAATAACACCGTAATTACCATTACGGATCCAGAGGGCAATACAATAGCCTGGGCTTCTGGTGGAACTCAAGGATTCAAAGGTGCGAGGAAGGGAACCCCCTTTGCCGCCCAATTAGCCGCTGAAGCAGCCGCGAAAAAGGCAATCGATATAGCGGGCATGAGAGCGGTTAACGTTCTGGTAAAAGGGCCAGGGGCTGGAAGGGAAGCGGCTATAAGGGCACTTCAAGCTGCTGGTTTAAAGATCAAATCGGTGAAGGACGTTACTCCTATTCCCCATGATGGATGTAGACCCCCGAAGAGGAGGAGAGTATAAATGGGAAGATATACAGGAGCTGTCTGTAAACTTTGTAGACGGGAGGGATTAAAGCTTTTTCTAAAGGGAGAACGCTGCTATACGGATAAATGCGCTTTTGAAAGGCGTCCTTATCCGCCCGGACAACACGGACCTACGGGAAGGGTTAAGTTCTCCGATTACGGATTGCGTTTGAGAGAAAAGCAGAAGGTGAAGAGGATATACGGAGTGAGTGAATCTCAATTTAGGCGCTATTTTGAGATGGCCGAAAGACAAAAGGGGAATACGGGGGTAAATCTCCTTATTCTTCTTGAAAGAAGGCTCGACAATGTGGTTTATAGGCTCGGTTTTGCTTCAAGTCGACGTGAGGCGAGGCAGTTGGTTGCTCACGGCCATATTATGGTTAACGGGAAAGTTGTGGATATCCCTTCCTACTTGGTAGATGTGGGTGATGTAATAGAGGTCAAACCTCCCAGTAGGGAGATGGAGAGGATAAAAAATACCTTAGAAGGAGTAGCCCGAAGAGGTATACCTTCATGGTTAGAATTAAGAAAGGACGAACGAAAGGGCATAGTCAAAGATATGCCGAAAAGGGAGGAACTCACTACACCGCCTATTCAGGAGCAACTGATAGTTGAACTTTATTCTAAGTAAATTCCGCTTCAAAAAGGAGTGAGGGATGGATTTTATTAAGTATGAGGATCAATGGAAAAAGCTCATTCGTCCTAAAGGGATAGAAGTGGATAAGGAATCCGAGGATAGGACATATGGTCGTTTTATTATAGAGCCTTTGGAAAGGGGATATGGAGTTACCTTAGGAAATTCGCTTAGACGAGTCCTTTTATCGTCATTAGAAGGAGCTGCCATTACTTCGGTGAGGATCGAAGGTTGTTTGCACGAATATTCGAGCCTTCCAGGGATTCGCGAAGACGTGACTGAAATAATCCTTAACTTAAAAGGTGTTAGATTCAAGATGTACGCTGATGAGCCCAAGATGGTTAGGATCGAGGCCAAAGGTGAAAAGGAAGTTCGAGCGAAAGATATCTGGTGCCCCCAAGGAGTTGAGGTGGTGAATCCGGATCATTACATAGCTACTCTGGAAAAAGACGGGATATTAAAGATGGAGATTACTGTCAAAAGAGGAAGAGGGTATGTTCCTGCGGAGAGAAATAAGGATGAGACTATGCCGATAGGCACTATAGCCATCGATTCCATATTTACCCCCGTAAAAAAGGTCAATTATACTGTTACCCCTACCCGAGTAGGACATATTACGGATTATGACCGTTTGATCCTTGAGGTTTGGACCGATGGTACTATTAAACCCATAGAGGCATTAAAGATAGCTGCCCGCATTCTTCAAGAACAATTGAGGATTTTTACGGAGTTTGGAGAGGAAAAAGTAGAAACCGCAAAAAAGGTCACCCTTTTTGAGGGTGAAAAAGAAGATTTAGAAGAAATTTTACAAAAATCCGTTGAGGAGCTGGAAATTTCGGCTCGTTCAATTAATGCTTTAAAGAGCATAGGTATAAAATACATTGGTGATCTAGTTAATAGGAGCGAACAGGAACTTTTACAAGCTCGAAATTTGGGTAAGAAATCGTTAGAAGAGATAAGGATCGCTTTGCAAAAATTTGGACTTTCTTTGGAAATGGGTGTAGAATTCAAACGGAAAGAGGAGGAGAGGAATGAGACATAGAAAGGCCCATCGAAAACTGGGGAGACCTACAAGCCATCGTTTGATGATGTTAAGGAATATGCTGACTTCACTTTTCCGTCACGAAAGGATTGAGACGACTTTGGCCAAAGCCAAAGAATTACGATCCGTGGCGGAAAAAATCATAACCTTAGGTAAAGAGGGGGATTTAAAAGCAAAAAGGGAAACGTTAAGATACATTCTGGACAAAAATATCATGAGAAAAGTCTTCAACGAAATAGCGCCTCGCTACAAGGATATAAAAGGAGGCTACGTTCGCATTTACCGTACTCGCTTCCGTAAAGGCGACGGTGCACTTCTCGCCATTGTGGAATTAGTCAAGCCAGAAGAAGGTAAAAAAGCCTCATAACTTATAACCTATTTTTCTGAGGAATTCCTTCCTCTCTTTGCGATCTTCTTCTCCTTCTATTCCTAAAGGAGAATATCCATCAATTACTCCTATTGTGCCTCTTCCTTGTTCCGTTTCTGCCACGATAACTTCAACAGGATTTGCGGTTGCACAAAAAATTCTGCAAACTTCTTGACAATTTTTTACTGCATTAATTACGTTAATAGGATATGCATTTTTCATAACAATGAGGAAAGTATGTCCTGCAGCAATACGTTCGAGATTTTTACAAGCTACTTCGATTAATTCTTGATCATTACCTTCAAATCTTATTAACCTTTTACCAGATGCTTCACAAAAAGCGATGCCAAATTTAGCTTGGGGCAGATGAGTTGTCATTATTTCGTAAAGATCTTCCACGGTCTTTATAAAATGACTCTGTCCTAAAATAATATTACAACCTTCTGGAAACTCGATTCTTACAGTCTTCAATTCCATTTTAGCCTCCTCATCCTTAAGTATTTCCATTTGTTCCTATAAATGGGAGTCCCTTTTCTAAAGAAGAGCCAAGTTCTTTTACAAAACGTTTTATTAGTTTTTGTTTTATCTCAAGGCCATGTTGAGATGGGGTTAAGCTAATTTTCCCTCCGGCCATTGAGGGATGTCCTCCTGCTCCCCCGCCGTTTATTCCGCGTACTAAGTGTTTGGCAATTTTATCGGCACTTTGTCTACGGCCGTCGTTTGTACGGATACTGAAAAATATATTTCCTTTCCATTCGCCTATCGAAAGAACCCATCTTACGCCTTCAGCTCTAAGTAGGAGGTCCGCTACTACTGAGAGCATATCCACATAGGATAAGGAACCTAAATCACTTATCAAAATTCCAGAAGGGAAATATATGGCGTTTTGTATTCCATCTTTAAGGATTTTGAAATATTCTCGAGGAAGCTTAGGGTTTTCGATTTTTGAGAGTACCTTAAGGGAAATCTTCGGATAAAGAAGACCCGCTATTCTCACGTCTTCTTGACTGGCACTTGGTCCAAGGTCGCGGGTATCTGACTTGATACCGTAATAAAGGGCGGTGGCCACCATTGGGATCAAATCTATTCCTGCTTCTAAAAGGTAAGAGGCTACAATTGTGGAGGTACTTCCGTACTGGGGTCGTATATCTACAAAGGGTATACGGTTTAACAATGACTTTTTAGCAATAGGATGGTGGTCTATGACTATGGTGGGCATAATTTGTGGAGAAAGGGGTATATTGGTGAAAGGAGGTTGACTGTCAACCACTGCAATTATGCTGAAATTGCGGGGTTCAATTGCTTTTACTGAACAAAGGGGAATCCTCAAGCGCCTCATCATAGCTCGATTTTCGGGTCTTCCCAAAACCCCTTCGTAAGCTATTATCGAGTTGATGCCCCAATTTTTGAAAAGATACCTCAATCCATAAGCACTAGCTAAAGCATCTGGATCGGGATTAAGATGGGTCAGGATGAGAATTTTTCTTTTACCTGTAACCAGTTCCTTTAGCTTAGAAAGTTTATTACTTACGTCTGAGCTCTCCATAGTTCGTAAATCCTTTTAAGCACTTCTTCTTTCTTTTTCAACATCTCAAGTTTGGAACGAGTCTTGATAAATCCTCCCGCTGCCCCCTTATGGCCATCGCCGATGTTGAGTTGCCGCATGATCTCTCCAATGTCTTTGGAGACCAAATTCTTTGCCTTTACAGTAAGTGACATGGAGATCCCGAAATTGGTGCTCTTTATCTCCCTTTCGAAAACAGGAAAGATCTCGATTACCGCTAATGCTTCGGGATAGATTAAAGAAACCAGTTGTTTGATGACCCATGGCCTACGATTATGTTTGCTTAGGTCAATAACCACTAATTCTTTTTCCGTATCAAAAGGCAAAAAGTAAGCATCTTGTTCTATAAGACGGAGCATCTTCTCTTCTTCCAATTTGTACTTCTCTATTCGCTTTTTGACTCTTTCGTCTTTCACCGCTTCTTCTAAGGGACGGTCCCTTAACAGAGGGACCAAATATCTTAAGTAGGCCTGTTTTTCTTTTAAGTCCGAATCAGAGGCCTTAATGGAGTTATCCAAGAGCTTACCGGGTGTTTCTCTCCTCCAATCTTCAAGATTTGAGTACAAAAAACCATCGACCACATCGGTTTCCTTGACGGTTTCTTCTAAATAAAGAGGAAAACTTACTCCCTCTTCTTGGAAAAACTCAAACACAACCCTACTACAACTCGGTTTGAGGGCAAACCTTCCTTTTACTTCCTCTAAGGATATTCCTCTTAATTTTAACTCCTCCAAGTTTCCTTCGTGATGATCAAACCAAAGTCCGCATACCAAAGGGTAAGGTAGATCGCAAACCACATCCCTTTCGTTTATACTGATAATTCCCCGGCTTATTGCTGAAGGTGAGGTAAAGTAGACCTTTTTTATCTTCAAAGCGTAAGAGCAAAGCGCTGCGCTAACTACGCCATCCATATCATTATGTGTTATTATCCGATAAAACCTTCCTTCCATCTTTAATTTATTTTATCATAAAAAAGCTTTCAAAACTTCCCTCGGGCTTTCCCCCTCGAATAATAACCGATACATAGATTCCACGATTGGTAGCTTTAGTCCCCTCTCTTCCCCTATACGTTTCGCTACCTTGGTGGCATTTATCCCCTCCACGACTTGCCCTATTTCCCTTTCGGCTTCTTCAGGTGTTTTGCCTTTTCCGATTTTTTCTCCAAACCTTCTATTTCGGCTATGGGGGCTGAAACTTGTGACCAAAAGATCACCTAAACCTGCAAGTCCGAAAAGGGTCTTCTTCTTAGCGCCTAAGGATTCACCTATGAGGATTAATTCGGTCATGCTTTTGGTGACAATTGCTGCTTTGGTATTTGTCCCGAATCCAAGTCCGTCACATAATCCTGCAGCAATAGCAAATACATTTTTAAAAGCTCCTCCCACCTCAACCCCTATGATGTCATCGGTGGGGTAAAGAAGAAAAGAAGGGCCTTCTAAAATTTCTTTGACCCTTAAGCTCCACTTTAATTTCTCCGAGGCCACATTAACGAAAGTGGGGATTCCCTCAAGGATTTCTTTTGCTATGGAAGGGCCTGAGATGACTACAATGGGCAAATCCTTTTCTCCCAATTCCTCCTTTATTACCTGACTTAACCTCTTTCCGCTTAGGGGTTCGAGCCCTTTGGCAAAATTGACTATTAATACCTTATTTTTTAAAAAAGGGGTAAAAAGCCCCATTACCGATCTTATCGCATGAGAAGGTACTGCCAGAATTAGCATTTCAGCTCCTGTGATAACCTCTTCTACTTGAGAACTAACGAATAACCCCTCGGGAAGTTTTACCCCTGGCAGATATCTAGGATTTGTCCGGTGAAGGCGAATACTTTCAATAACCTCTTCCTCTATAGTCCAAAGCTTAACCTCTTTTGCTTTATCCCAGAGGTAAATAGCAAGCGCAGTTCCCAAATTGCCAGCACCTACTATACAGATCTTCATATTAAGGACCCCTCTTTGGTTTTTGTGAGATTTTTATTAATGTATCATCAACTAAAAAAAAACGCATCTTCCCCTTGGAAATTCTCAAAATGTTTTCTAAGGTTTCTTTTTCTCCTATAATATTTGAAGGAGATGTGAAAAGGGACGGCTTGTTTTCAAAGGAGGAAAAGGGATTTGAGGGGTTGAGGCCCCTTACCTTCGACGATTTCATAGGCCAAGAGCATGTGAAGGCCAATTTAATAGTATGTGTGGAAGCTGCGAAAAAAAGGGGCGAACCCTTGGATCATGTTCTCCTTTATGGTCCCGCGGGGATGGGAAAAACCACATTAGCCTTTGTAGTAGCTCAGGAGCTGGGGGTGGGTATAAAAGTAACCTCTGGACCGGCTATCGAGAGGATAGGGGATCTTGCGGCAATACTTACCAGTTTAAGGGATGGAGATGTGCTATTTGTTGATGAGATCCATCGATTAGGTAAAGTGATTGAGGAAGCCCTTTATCCAGCCATGGAGGAGTTTAAGTTCGACATAATAATAGGACAAGGCCCTGGGGCTAAGGCCATAAGGCTTAAGTTACCGAAATTTACCCTTATTGGTGCCACAACCCGGATGGGTCTTCTTTCCGAACCTTTAAGGGCTCGTTTTGGGATGATCCTGCGTCTCGATTATTATACTTTGGAGGACCTTGAGAGAATAATAATGAGGGCTTCCAAATTTTTATCCATACCCCTTGATCCAAAAGGAGCCCAGGAGATAGCCAAAAGGTCGCGAGGAACTCCACGGATCGCCTTGAGACTGTTAAAGAGGGTAAGGGATTACGCTCAGGTGAAGGGAGATGGGGTAATAAGTTCCGAGGTGGCAAAAGAGGCCTTAGACTTTATGCAGATAGATCAAGAGGGACTTGATAAGATGGATCGGATCATCCTTATGACCATCATTGAAAAATTTGGAGGGGGGCCTGTGGGCATTGAGACCATATGCGCCGCATTGAACGAAGAGCGGGATACCATTGAGGAGCATCATGAGCCCTTTTTGATCCAGATGGGTTTTTTGAAGCGAACTGCCCGTGGTAGGGTAGCCACTAGAAAGGCTTTTGTCTATTTAGGCTTGCTCCCACCTTCAGCTCAAAAGGAGCTGTTTTAATGGGTTGTGGGGTATTTGGCGTTTACGGGCATCCGGAAGCGGCTAACCTCACCTATTTAGGCCTATATGCCCTTCAGCATCGAGGACAGGAAGGCGTGGGGATTGTGAGTTCCGATGGGAAAGCCCTTTATTATCATCGGGACATGGGACTTGTGGCAGACGTGTTTAATGTAGAAAAGCTAAAAAAACTTCCGGGTTTTTTAGCTATAGGCCATGTTAGGTATTCTACCGCTGGGCAAAGCCATCCCAAAAACCTTCAGCCTTTGATCTTCGATTATTCCCGGGGAGGAATAGCCATAGCTCATAACGGCAATTTGACAAACGCAGGGGTAATAAGGAGGGAATTGGAAAAGGAAGGCGCTATTTTCCAATCCACCTCGGATACGGAGGTCATAATCCACCTTTTTGCTCGTGCAAAGGGAGGAACAGTTGAGCGACTCATAAGTGCCCTAAAACATGTGGAAGGGGCCTATTCGCTTCTTTTTATGAGTGAAAAGGAATTAATCGCAGTGAGGGATCCTCATGGCTTTAGGCCTTTGGTATTAGGTAAGCTCAAAAGGGGATGGGCAGTAGGATCGGAAACCTGTGCCTTTGATCTAATCGGAGCCGAATTTGTAAGGGAGATTGAACCAGGTGAGGTGGTTTGGTTTGAAGATGAGAAGTGCTTTTCCTTTTTTCCTTTTCCCAAAACAAAGCCCAAGCAATGTATTTTTGAGTTCATTTATTTTGCAAGACCCGATAGCTTTTTATTCGGACAAAGCGTTTATAAGGTTCGAAAACAATTGGGGATAGAACTTGCTGAAGAAGCTCCTGCAGAGGCCGAGGTGGTGATTCCCATACCCGATTCGGGTGTTCCCTCAGCGATAGGTTTTTCTCATCATTCTAGAATACCCTTAGAACTTGGAATCATAAGGAATCACTACGTGGGGAGGACCTTCATCGAGCCCCAGGATTCCATTAGGCATTTTGGAGTAAAAATTAAACTTAACGCAGTAAAGAAAGTCCTCCAAGGGAAACGTATAGTGGTGGTGGATGATTCAATTGTGAGGGGTACTACGGTCAAAAAGAACATGTTTATGCTGAGACAAGCTGGAGCTCAAGAGATTCACGTGAGGATCAGTTCCCCTCCTATAATAAGCCCGTGTTTTTATGGCATTGATACCCCTACCAGGGAGGAATTAATCGCTGCAAATTTATCGGTTGAGGATATAAGGCGATTTTTGGACGTGGAGAGTTTAGCTTATTTAAGCCTTGAGGGATTAAAAAGGTGTGTTAAAGGACACGAGGACGAGTTTTGCTATGCTTGCTTTACCGGTTGCTATCCCGTAAGTCCTCCCCGGGAGAGGATGCAACTGGAATTTTTCGCCAAAGAGGTGTGAGATGGATTTGAGGGAAAGGCTCAGGCAAGTATTAAAAGAGAGGTCCTATGAAGAGGGCGATTTTTTGCTCTCATCGGGTAAAAGGTCGAGCTTTTATATTGATGCGAAACAGACGACTTTGACTCCCGAAGGGGCTTATTTATGCGGGAAGTTGTTCTACCAAATGATAAAAAACGCAAACGAAAAGATCGAAGCCATAGGAGGACCAACCCTTGGTGCCGATCCTATAGTGACGGCCGTTTCCTTGATAAGTTACCTCGAAGGGGATCCCATCTATGCCTTTATCATTCGTAAAGAGCCCAAAAAACACGGCAAAGGGCTTTGGATAGAGGGTGATAAGGCTTTAAGAGAAGGCATGAGGGTTGCAATAGTCGAGGATGTGGTGACTACGGGGGCTACTTTGCTCAAAGCCATCGAGGTTTGCGAGAGCTTCGGCCTTCAAGTCAGCATGGTAATGGTCCTTATCGATCGAGAAGAGGGGGCAAGGGAGTTACTTAAAGAGAAGGGTTATGACCTCCAATCCCTTTTCAGGAGGAGCGAACTTGTGGGATAGGGAAGGCTTTTTTGAAAACGACCACTTGAAACTTAGGTATCTTGAAAAGGGAAAGGGTGAACCAGTGATTTTACTTCATGGGTTTGGCGATGCGGCCGAAGTATGGGAGTTTATCTTGCCTCATTTGGAGGGGCCTTTTCGGTTCATAGCTCTTGACCAAAGAGGCCATGGTAAAAGCGATAGGGCTCATCTTGAAAGGTATACCACCTTTGATTTCGTTTCTGATATTGAATCGTTAAGGAAGACCTTAAACCTTGAAAAGTTCACCATCATAGGGCATTCCATGGGTGGAAGAAATGCCATCGTTTATTCCTCAAATTACCAGGAGGCGGTGAAAAAACTAATAGTCATCGATTACGCTCCAGAACTTTCAGAAAAGGGCAGGAAGAGGATACTTTCCGCTTTAAGAACTCGTCCAGATAAATTTCACCTCGAGGAGATGGCCGAGGCCTTAATGGAAGAAAATCCTCGTCTAAGTTATGAAAAGGCATTGACTTATCTGAGAAAAGTCACAATACCTCGAGATGATGGGCTTTTCGGGTGGCTTTGTGACATAAGGCTTATTCATAAGATGAAAGAAGGCAAAAGGGTTTTAAGAGATGTGAACTTATGGGACTTTCTTTCCAACTTAAAAATGCCAACTCTTTTTGTCCGTGGAGAGGAAAGCGACTTGGTTGAACGGGAGGTTCTTGAGAAGGTCATGTCGCTTATTCCTAAAGCTCGGGTTGTCGAAGTTCAGAGAGCTGGACATGCGGTTCCTTTGGATAACCCTGAGGAGACAGCCCAAGCGATTAATAGGTTTCTCTTATGCGAATGTTTTTGATGATCATCGGTTTGTTATTGGCTATAAACTTCGCAAAAGCGCAGGAGTATAAGCTTTACCCTCCTGTGTTAAAAGAAAAGTTAAGTTTCGAAGAAGTTTTGGCCAAAAGAAGATCTGTTAGGGAGTTTAAGAAGAGTCCCTTGACCTTAGAGGAGGTTTCACAACTTTTGTGGGCTGCACAAGGCATTACCGATCCGAAGAGGGGTTTAAGAACTGCTCCTTCAGCAGGTGCCCTTTATCCGCTTGAAGTTTATGTGGTAATAGGTGAGGTAAAGGACCTTCCTCAAGGTGTTTATCGATATATTCCCAAGGAACATAAAATTCAACAAGTAAAAAGTGGGGATGTTAGAGAGAAATTAGCTCAAGCAGCTTTAGGCCAAGTATGGGTAAAGGAAGCGCCCGTGGTAATCTGTATAAGTGCTGAGTTTGAAAGAACGGAAAGGAAATACGGACAAAGGGCTTGGAGATACGTTTATATTGAGGCTGGTCATGCGGCCCAAAATGTTTTGTTACAGGCTGTGGCATTAGGGCTTGGAGGGGTGCCCGTGGGAGCTTTCTATGACCAGGAGGTTCACCAAACTTTAGGCCTTGCAGTAAAACACCTTCCTATTTACATAATTCCGGTAGGGAAAAAGCGTTAAACATCTTATTAAACAAACTGCAATTTGAAAAGTTTGAAAAAGTTGTTAAATTGTGAGAATTTTTAAAAATTTTTTCAAGTGAGTAGAGGCAATAGATGAGTATCGCGCCGGTCATCCCTATAATCCTTGCCTCAAGCAGCCTCTCCTTCCCTTTAAGACCTTTCGGGTAACCCGATCCGTTTAGGCTTTTATGAGGTTGATAAACGAACCACAGACCAAGGGAAATCTATACCACATAAGAATGTTTTAACCGATAATTAGATGGAATTTGATAAGTTCAAGCACTGTTTGTTCAAATTGTCTCCGTTTCGGAAGGATCTCAACAGGAACAGTAAGCTTACCGAGATCGCTAAGCAGAGCCGCAATTTTTTCTTGAAGCGCCATCTTTTCGCCAATGACTACCTAAAGTTCCTGTCCTTTTGTTAATACCCACTCATATAAGTTGTAACCATTTCTCCTTTTTGTGGTTCACAAAGCGCACCAAATATAAACTTAAGATCATCCAACTATAAGGATCCCTTGTCTTTTTGTTGTGTCTTTTTGCTCGCGGGAAAGAAACTTCTCAAGGGCATACCTGTTGGAAAGCCCCTAAAGAAGTCATGAGAGGCAAGATAGGAGGTCCTTTCTTCTTTCTCTGTGTCTCTTTATGGCCATGACGAAACCATGGGTAAGAACAATAATTCCAAGGGCAAAGAGCAAATGGGAATAACTCAGAAAAGGGAAAAGAAATTTAACAGGAAAACCAAGCGATAAAAACCGCCTCCACCCTATAAGATGCTGAATCTCAGGCTGGATCACCACATGATAAGGTAAAATGACAAGAAAAAAGCAACCCCTTAAGGATAAAAAGTTGGATTTCAGGATGTTTAAAACGGAAGAGAGTAAGAGTTAAAGCGAAAAGATTTATAAAAAGAGCCATAAAGAAATCAGCGGCTCTTTCCCTCGAAGCGGAGTCTTATTAAAGCCAGTGTTAAAGCAGATCGTCAACTCCTTTAAGAAAGGAAGTGGTCTCCTTTGATGCTGAACTGTCTTGAATGCAACGGACCCGGACAAAAATTGTTTTAAGAAAAATCTTTAGCTATAATTGGAGAGTAATGCTATTTATTAAAAGGTAAGTGAAGCTATAAAAGGTAAAGTAAAAATGAGGAGTTTGTTTGAGCCAAAAAGGATGGAGGAGTTAAAGCGGGTGGCCCTTGGGGAGGAGAGGGCTGATCTTGTCATTGTGGGAGGGGATTTGGTGGATGTGTATACGGGTGAGCTTCTTTCCAATTATTGTATAGCTATTAAGGGAAGGTGGATAGCGTATGTCGGTCCGGAAGTTGAGTCTTTCATTGGGCCTCAAACGGAGGTTATTGAGGCTTCAGGGAAAGTTATCCTTCCTGGTTTTATAGATGGTCATGCTCATATGGTTTATTACCATTCTCCAGATGAATTTATCCGTTATGCCATAAAAAGCGGCACAACTACAATTATTACGGAGGTAATGGACCTGGTTTTTTGTATGGGGTATGAAGGGTTAGTTTCTTATCTTGATGCCCTCAGAGATCAACCCATTAAAGTTTTTTTCACGGTTCCTCCATTGATTACTCCAAATAGGTCCCTTCAGGGAAAGCTTCCTGAATTGGATCAGCTTCTTGAATTACTTCAAAGGAATGAAGCAGTTGGGGTAGGGGAGGGATATTGGCAGGAGGTCTTGAGAGGTGGTACTCATTTTCCAATTCTTTCGGCAAGAGCCTTACGACTAGGAAAGGCGGTTGAGGGACATGCTGCTGGTTGTCGAGGGAGGAAGTTGGCGGCGTATTTGGCCTTTGGCGTTTCTTCGTGTCACGAAGCGGTGAATGCGGGGGAGGCCTTGGAGAGGCTCAGGATGGGTCTTTGGGCGATGATCCGTGAAGGGAGTATTCGTAGGGAATTAGAAGCGGTTGCGCCGATAAAGGATATGAGTATTAATCTCAGACGCATGATACTGGTAAGTGATGGTCTTGATCCACGGGACCTCATTGAAAAGGGTTATATGGACTTCATTCTTCAGAAGGCTATTGATCTTGGTTTTGATCCCATTTTGGCAATTCAGATGGTGACCTTGAATGTTGCAGAACATTTTCGCCTGGATGACCTAATAGGTGGTATTGCTCCTGGTAAGTGTGCTGACATTGTGATAATTCGTGGACTTAACACCATCGAAGTAGAATGCGTGATAAGCAACGGATGCGTGATAATGAAGGATGGACAATTGAAAGTCACTCCCCGCAAAGTCAACCTGGGCCATAAAGGACTTGGAGGCATTAGGGTTGAACCTGCTGATTTTGTGATAAGGGCAAAAGGAGAGGGGGTTCAGAAAGTTAGAATTATTGAACAGATTACGGAACTTGTGACCAGAGAAGCCCTTTTGGACGTTTTTTCCGTGGACGGAGAAATAAAGGCGGATCCTGAGCGGGATCTTTTAAAGCTCTCTCTTGTGAACTGGCAGGGAAAGGTCTTCACGGGTCTTATTCGCGGACTCGGGATGAAGGAAGGGAGTCTAGCAACAAGCGCTGCATGGGAAAACGCAGGGGTAGTGGTAGTAGGGGCTGACGAAAAGGATATGGCACTTGCGACAAATCGAGTGTTTGAACTTGGAGGAGGAATCGTACTTGTGAGCAAAGGACAAGTCCTCATAGAGCTACCCCTTCCTATAGGAGGCGTGATTTCCGATCTTCCCATCGAGGAGGTGGCACGAAAGTTAAAGGAGATTCAAGAGGAAGCGAAGAAACTGGGATTCCGATTTCCTGATGCTCCCCTGACGCTGGCTACTCTCTCTACGCCTGCTATTCCCTTTTTGCGGATATCAGAGGACGGGCTTGTGGATGTGAAAAAAGGAGAGATTGTAAGTCTTGTGATTTAAACGAACTCTTCTACCTAAAGTTCCATAAGTCTGCCTTTATTAAGCTTAGGGAGTATTCTTTTCATATGTTTCGGCCTTCAGGTAGTCTTTTTCATATTTCGGCAAATCAACCTTTTAAAATATCACATCAACTACGGTAGGCTCAAGAGGAAGAGCAGTAGGAAAAGCCATAAGAAGCTCATCTTCCCGAGAGCTCAGACACCTCCACTCTCTCGAAAGGAAAATAACCTATTCCCAGTTTAGAAGGGTGATGGGCTAAGCGTTTATGTACATCATTTTCCTTTGTTTCAAAATATAACACATCTTTTTGCAAAAATCCATCACGCCACAAAGATATTACTTGGTTCAAGAAAAAAGTTTTTTAGTTTCAAGGTCAATTCTTTACATCGACGAAAATGCTTCCGGCTTAGGCAAAAAGAAAGATAATGAACCATAGGGGTGGTTTAAGGGGCTAAAACGAGAAAGTTCAAACATCTCGGTTCTTTTCGAGTTAAAGCCATTAAGGTGGACAGAAGTTAGAGGATTTTGTGCTATTTGGTTTGTTTGAAGTAAGAAATTAAAAATTTAAGTGTTATTGAAAGCTAAGTTAGTAATGTTGTACTCCTTAAGCTTTTTATAAAGGGTAGAACGAGGCATTCCGAGTAGAAGAGCAGCCTTACATTTATTTCCTTTTGTTTTTTTTAAAGCCTGAAGGATTAATTCTTTCTCTTTTTCTTTTATTTCTTTTTTCAAATTTTTCTCTTCTTTTTGATTGTTTGAAGAAAAATTGTACTTCAGAAAGTGAGAGGTGAGTTCCGAAGGCAAAGAACTTAAAGGGATCTCCTCTCCTTCCCATGTTTTTAACATCGCTTGTTCAAGTACATTAATTAGTTCTCGCACATTTCCAGGCCAATCATAATTCATGAAACAAAGAAAGGCTTCTTGAGATAACCTTTTGAAACGGGTGCCAAATTGTTTGTTTAGAACTTCTAAAAAGTAGTTAACAAGAATTGGTATGTCTTCTTTTCTTTCCCTCAAAGGTGGAATATGAATGACAACTTTGGCGATGCGATAATAAAGATCTTCCCGAAATTTGCCTTCTTTTACCATTTTTTTTAAGTCTACATTAGAGGTTGCGATCATGCGGAAGTTTACTTTTTTGACTTTTGTGCTTCCCAACCTTTCGATCTCTTTTTCCTGAAGGACTCGTAGAAGCTTAGCTTGAATAGAGAGAGGCAGAGAAGCTATTTCGTCTATAAAAATGGTTCCATTGTGAGCTAACTCAAATTTACCCGGTTTTCCAGCAGAACTGGCTCCGGTAAAGGCTCCTTTTTCGTATCCAAAGAGCTCCGATTCGGCAAGTTCAAAAGGTATTGCGGGAGCATTTACACGGACAAAAGGACTTTCTGGATTCCGGAAATTGTGGATTGCATGGGCAAAAAGTTCTTTGCCTGTGCCACTTTCTCCTATAATAAGAACATCAGTATCAAGCAACGCCACCTTCTTTGCCAGTTGCAAAGCCTCTTTGATTGCTGGACTTTCTCCTAATATATTTTCAAAGGTGTAAATAGCACGATATTCTTCCCTTCGCTGAAGAGACTTTATTTGGTCCTTTAATTGGTTCATTTCCTTGTTTATACGTTCTACTTCTTCTAAAGAACGAAGAATAAGATGCCCTATTGCTCCTATTATTTCACCGTCCTTGATAAGTGGATAGGTGGAACTTATTCTATGGACATCCTTTACTTTAAAAACCCTCCCTATAACAGGAATGCCGGTTTCCAAAACTATAGGGAAAACCGAATTAGGTATAAGCTCCGTTATTTTAACTCCCTTGGCACCTCCAGGAGGTAACCCAAAAAACTTCTCCGAACCCCTGTCCATAAACTCAATTTCTCCCTTTTTGTTTACAACAATCAAGGTCTCATAAGGATTTCGCAAAAAAAAGCGCAAAGCCCACGCGATTAGAGGAGAAAAACCATAATCTCCCAAAACCTCTTCCAAAACCTTCAAAAACTCCTTCTTCGCATCCATTCCCTCCCCCTACGGTATATTGCCCTTTAAATTTTTTTAAATACTTCTCACCTTCGCTTTTAAAAATTCGCTTTTAAAAAGCGAGTTGCTCGATTTTTAGACACGTATATTTTTTAGACATATACTTAAACATATACAAGGGTTGTTAACCAATCATAGCATATTTGTTAAAGGCTGTCCGTTTTGTATTTTAAGGTTGTTGAGCTACTGAAGCGCTGGGGGTTAGGTGAGATGCTTATGGAGCTTTGTAGGGGAAGTTTCATATCTTGTTTGGAACAAAAATTGCTATTTTCATCATGAGAAAGGAAAAAGGGATAAGGAAAAAGAGAGAGGAGGAATTGTGATGGCCTTTAGAGATCACAGGGAGTTTTTAGAAGTTCTTGAAAGAGAGGGAGAGCTTGTTAGGGTTACTCAGGAAGTAGACTGGGATTTGGAGGTAGGGGCTATAGGAAGGAGGGTTTATGAAAGGGAAGGGCCGTGTCTTTTATTTGAAAAGATAAAGGATTATCCTGAGGGTTTCAGGATCTCCAATGGTACTTTGGGTACTTGGTCTCGAGTAGCTCTTGCATTGGGGCTTCGGAAGGATGCTTCTGTGAGGGAGATTTATCAAGTTTATGAAGAACGGATAGATAGGAGAATTGCGCCTCGGATCGTAAAGAAAGAAGAAGCTCCTTGTAAAGAGAACATCATGATTGGAGATGAAGTGGATCTTTTTAAGTTTCCCAGTCCCATGATTCATGAAGGGGATGGGGGTCGATATATCGGTACATGGGACATTGTAATTTGTAAGGATCCTGAAACGGGCTGGATTAACTGGGGGATGTATCGTTTTATGGTACACACTAAGGAGTGGCTTACCGGATGGCCTCAGACTACCAGCCACTTGGCCATGATTTTTAATGAGCGTTACCTTCCCAAAAATCAACCTATGCCGATAGCAATAGTTATAGGTTCTGATCCTCTTTCTCATCTTATAGCTACTGCTCCTTTAAAGCCACAGGAGAGTGAAGTCGAATATGCTGGGGGGGTAAGGGGAGAGCCTGTGGAATTGGTTCCATGTGAAACTGTAGATCTCCTTGTGCCCGCTCATGCTGAGATCGTGATAGAAGGAGAGATGATGCCTGATAAAATTGCTATGGAAGGCCCTTTTGGAGAGTATCCTGGTTATCGTAGTGGGACTATGTGTCGAGGAGTAGCGGTAAAGGTTAAAGCTATAACTTATAGAAATAACCCCATTCTTACCATGATATCCTTGGGGATACCGCCAGATGATAGCTCTATTGCAGCCTCGCTTACAGCTGCTGTTGCCATGAAAAAAGGCCTTTTACGTCGAGGAGTCCCCGTGACCGACGTTTATGTTCCTCCCGAAGGGGTGACCCATTTGGTGATTGTAGGGGTAAAGAAGGGAGGGACGGAAGTCGCCCGTAAGGTTCTTGAGTATTTTACCGCCAGAAGGGTGATGACCAATAAGCATATAGTAGTGGATGAAGATGTTGATGTATTTAATATGGCGGAGGTGCTTCATGCCTTTGCCACTAAATGTCATCCTGGGAGGGGAATTCTCTATGAGTGGTATGAGGGCAGAGCTAACTCTCTTACTCCTTTCTATAGCCCAGAGGAACGAAAAAGACTAAAAGGGGTTTCTGTTGTTTTTGACAGCACTTGGCCTCCTGAATGGTCTCAAGATATAGTGCCCATTAAAGCTTCTTTTAAGACTATATATCCTCCTGAGATCCAAGAAAAGGTTCTTAAAAACTGGGAGAAATACGGATTGAAGTAAGGAGGTTGAAGATGGCAAAGGAATGGCAAACCTTTGTGAGAAAGTTTGAAGATATGAAAGAGGGGGAGGTTGAGCTTTTCATCAAAGATCTTACGCCTGGTCCAAGAAAATATGACACAAAACATGTAAGGGCAAAGGTTGCAAGGAGAAAAGAAGATCTTCCCGAGGGAGATATTCTGTGGATCAGATCAGAATCAGGTCTAAGGTTTTCCGAACCTTGGTATATAAAAATACTTGAAGAACTCCCACCTTGGGTTCCGGGCAGGCCTTGGGAAGACCTATTTGAGGTTATGGAAAAAACAAAACGCGAATAAAGAATTTTCAAAAAAAAGAGGAAAAATCTATGGTAGGGTTTAAGGATTTAAGAGAATGGTTAAACAAAGTGGAGGAAATGGGAGAATTGAAGGTAATACGGGAGGAGGTAGATTGGAATGAAGAATTGGCAGCTATAACCTATATGGTTGCTAAGAAAAAAGGCAGTCCTGCCCTTCTTTTTGAAAAAATAAAGGGGTATCCGCCTGGTTTTAAGGTTCTTACTAACATTTTGGGATCAAGTCTTAAGCGGATTGCTTTAACTTTAGGACTTCCTATGGATATTTCTCTTTTGGAAATGATAGAAAGGACCAAGGACATTTTTAAAAAGAAGATACCTCCTGTGGAAGTAAGTAAAAATGAGGCTCCCGTGAACGAAAACATACTTATGGGAGAAGATGTAAACTTGTATTTATTTCCTGCTCCAAAGATGTGGCCGTTGGATGGTGGAAGGTACATCGGTACAGCAGATGTGGTGATCACAAGGGATCCAGACGATGGGCATTTGAACCTTGGTACATACCGTCAAATGATTGTTTCGAAAAACGAAGTGGGTTTTTATGTATCGCCAGGTAAAGATGCTCTTCTTCATCGTGAAAAGTGGTGGAAAAAAGGGCAACCCTGTGAAGTGGCAGTGGCTTATGGGATTGATCCTGTTCTTTTCATAGTAGGCGCAATGGGTTTTCCCAAAAATGAATCCGAATACGATTATGCAGGAGGAATAAAAGGTGAACCTATAAGAGTGGTGAAAGGAGAAGTTACGGATCTTTTGATCCCTGCAGATGCAGAAATAGTAATCGAAGGAATAAGTCGTCCAGGTGTATTAAAAGACGAAGGACCTTTTGGAGAGTTTCAGGGATATTACGGCAAGCCAGGAGGACCTACTCCTGTCATCGAGGTAAAATGTATTCATTATCGAAACAATCCCATTTTGACTGCAGCTTTGATGGCTGATCATCCTTCTTGTGAACAGAATTACTTCTTCAGCGTTGCACGATCAGCTCGCATATGGGATGATTTGGATAGGTTGGGGATTCCGGGAATAAAAGGAGTATATGCGGTACCTGCAGCCGCTGGTGGTTTTGGAATGGTAATAGTCTCATTGGAACAAAAATACCCAGGACATGCTTCTCAGGTAGCAGCTTTAGCAGCGCAGTGTGCAGGAGGAGCTTATTATACTAAGTGGATTATTGTAGTGGATGAAGATGTAGACCCTACGGATTTGGAACAGGTTGTGTGGGCTATGTCTACAAGATGTGATCCTGCGAATGACATCGATATTTTAAGAAATACCTGGTCTACCTACCTGATCCAACCAAAAATCCGCCAGAGGAAAGACCATATGGTTCAAAGGCTTTAATCAATGCATGTAAGGAACACAGGTACATTCATGTATTTTCTAAGCGAACTTTATTACGCAAATCCACTTACGAAAAAGTTTGTTCTAAATGGGATAAGTTTGGCTTGGATTTTCCACCCCCTGAGTTGAAATTATTTGAAGAAGAAACTTCTATGGCGGAAGTAAATCAATGAAGATCGATATTTACACACACATTCTACCTAAAAGGTACTTTGATGAGTTACAAAAAAGGGCTCCTTCAAGGTTTTATATGGATAAAAGATTCAAAGGCATTCCCTGTTTATATGATTTGGAAACTAGGTTTCGAATAATGGACAAATTTGAAGATTACACTCAAGTTTTGACATTATCATCGCCTCCTTTGGAAGTAGTTTTAAGCCCAGAAGATGCGGCTGAATTAGCTCGTATTGCTAACGATGAAATGGCAGAACTAGTTGAAAAATATCCTGACAGGTTTTTTGCTGCTGTAGCTGCTTTACCGATGAACAACGTTAAAGCTGCGGAAAAAGAGCTTGAGAGAGCAATTAAAGGCTTGAAAATGAAAGGCGTACAGCTATACACCAATGTAAATGGTTACCCTTTAGATGATCCACAATTTCGTTTCGTTTTTGAAACGATGGCAGAGTATGACCTTCCTATTTGGCTTCATCCTGCAAGAAGTGAAAAATTCAGTGATTACAAAACTGAAGATCGTTCTAAATATGATATATGGTTCTGTTTTGGATGGCCTTATGAAACAGCTGTAGCTATGACCCGCATTATATTTACCGGCATATTTGATCAATATCCAAATCTCAAAATTATAACTCATCACTTGGGAGGTATGGTGCCTTATTTTGCAGATAGGATTCGAGGGACCTATGACCAGTTTGGAACCAGGACCGATGAGGATAGGAGTGTTCTCGATCGTTTAAAGAGACATCCATTAGAGTATTTTAAATTATTTTATGCGGATACCGCCCTACATGGAGCATGGTTACCAGCAATTCAATGTGGATTGGCTTTTTTCGGAGTAGATCGCGTATTATTTGGTTCAGATATGCCTTTTGATGTTGAAGGTGGATCCAAATATATTAGAGAAGCAATTCAAGCTGTTGAACAGGTTACTTCTTCTGCTGCGGAAAGAGAAAAATTATTTGAATTAAATGCTAAACAGATTTTAAAATATAAAAACCTTTAGGAGGTAAAGCGATGAGGGAAAGGATAAAAGTACTGGTAAAAGCAATTATTGTTAGCTTAGTGTTTTTGCCCTTTTCAACTGGGGCTCAGCCCGAAATACTTAATATTGGGACTCATGCAGTAGGGACTTTTTTCAATGTGGTAGGGAGTTCAGTGGCAGCAGTAATCAGCAAGCATACACCAATCCAAGTAAAGGTGATGCCCATTGGTATCGGTGGATGGATGCCTAGGATGGTAACTGGTGAGATGGATTTAGGGGTTTTGAATTCAACAGATGCGCGATGGGCTTATTTTGGCTTGGAACAATATGAGGAGATGTAAAAAGGAAAGGGATTTCCCATACGGCTTTTACTTACTGGCATATATAATGACATTAGCATTCTCGTAAGGGGTGATCTTCCGGTAGAGAAATCCTCCCAGTTAAAAGGCTTAAGAATAGCAGCTGGTTTTTCCAAAGCTCCTGCATGTCACCTTCAGGCAACTGGAGTTTTGGCAAATGGTAACTTAACATGGAAAGATGTAAAATTGATTCCCGTAGATGGACCGGGGGCTGCTGTTAAGGCAGTAATAGAGGGCAGGGCAGATGCGGCTGGGACTGCAACCGTTGGAATGCCTGATGTAGAAGAACTTGCTGCTAAGAGAGGAGCACGCTTTGTCGCCCTTGATCCTTCCCCGGAGGCCCAGGCCAGGACGTTAAAAGTATACCCAGATGGTTGGTTCAATTTGGTAAAAGGAGGCAAATATACAGGAGTTGAGAAAGACAGTTGGCTACTGAGGTATGAGATCTATATAGTTGCGCGTGAAGATTTGCCCAATGAAGTGGTAAGGACAATACTTGAGACTTTATGGAATTACCATACCGAGCTTCAAACTTATCACAAAAAATTTCAAGAAGAATGGTCACGTGAAGGTTATGCATCTAAAAAATTAACCATTCCTTATCATCCTGCAGCAGTTGCGTTTCTTAAAGAAAAAGGACTTTGGACAAAGGAACTTGAGTCAAAACAAAAGGAACTTTTAGAAAAAAAGAAATAAACAATACGTCTTCGAAAAGAAAAAGAAGTGCTTGTGAGCAAAGAAAAGGGCTAATGTGAGAAAACACAAAGGGCTAATAGGAGTTATCGAGAAGAGTTTGCTTATAGCGATTCCTATTATAGGTATTTTAAGTATTGTAGATATTTTTCTCTTCTTTGGCATAAGTTTTTGGATTCATCAATATTTAGCTTTAATTCTTGCGTTGGTTTTAGCAGTTACCCCCCTTATTGTGCCAGCTCGCAAAAAAGATCAGGAAAGGTTGCTGTGGTATGATTTAGTATTTTCGATCGCAGGCTTTGTTGTGGGTCTTTATCTTGCTCTTTTTTACCCCAAATTAGTGTTAATGATAGGAACTGTGACATGGGAAAAGGTTGTGTTCAGTGTAACAGCCATTTTTCTCATTTTGGAAAATTGTCGTCGATTATTTGGATGGCCTCTTGTAATAATTACTGGTGTCTTTTTCCTCTACGCTCATTTTGGCTATTTAGCTCCTGGGATTCTTTCGATCAAAGGAATTTCGTGGGAGCAACTTTTTACTCACCTTTATATGGATCCCGAATCCCTTCTTGGTATTCCTCTAAGGATAACCGGAACTGTGGTTCTTGCTTTTATTCTTTTCGGTCAAATGTTTTTTGCTACAGGAGGAGGGAAATTTTTGAGCGATGCTGCAATGGCGTTGATGGGTAAATATAGGGGCGGAGCAGCAAAAGTAGCTGTAGGGGCAAGCTCTGCTTTTGGAACCTTATCTGGCAGTGCAGTGGCTAACGTCATGACTACAGGAATAGTTACCATTCCATTAATAAAACAAAGCGGATATACTCCCCAGTTTGCTGCAGCAGTAGAAGCTGTAGCTTCTACTGGTGGTCAAATCATGCCTCCGGTTATGGGGGCCGCTGCTTTTCTGATGGCAACCTTTTTGGGCATCCCTTATGGAAAAGTTGCACTAGCAGCTACAATACCTGTACTCCTTTACTATTTAGGGGTTTTTCTGCAAGTTGATCTAGAAGCAGCCAAAAAAAGGTATCAAAGGCCTTTCTCCTCAAGAACTTCCATCTCTAAAAAAAGTTATTGCAGAAGGCTGGCTGTTCTTAATTCCTGTAGTTGTAATTGTTTATGCCTTGTTTATATTGTTCGCTGAACCACAAATGGCAGGATTGTACGCGAGTGGTTCTGTTCTTGGTATAGCCATGCTAAAAAAATCTACGCGGATAAATATTAAAAAACTGTTAAATATTTTGGAACAAACAGGACAAGGAGTGCTTGATATTGTTGTTATTGCAGCTGTAGCAGGATTGATCATAGGTGTAGTATTTCTTACTGGACTTGGATACGCCTTTACTCAATGGCTTCTAAAAACAAGTGGAGAAAGCATTTTTAGCTTGTTGTTGATTACTGCAGGAGCTTGCATTGTGTTAGGTATGGGAATGACAGTAACCGCTGCTTATGTGGTAGTTGTTATTCTTCTAGCACCAGCTCTTATACAAGCAGGAATGTCTCCTCTTGTGGCTCATATGTTTGTATTTTATTATGCGGTACTTTCGTTTCTGACTCCACCCGTATGTGTAGCGGTTTATGCTGCTGCTTCAATAGCTGGTTCAAAGCCTTTGCAAACTGCTTTTCAAGCAATGGGATTGGGTATAGTTGCATATCTCGTCCCCTTTGCTTTTGCTTTTAATCCGGCTCTTCTACTTATAGGATCACCATTTCAAGTAATATCAAGTACTCTCTTAGTTATACTTGGGATAGGAGCTTTAGGAGTTGGTATTGAAGGGTATTTGTTTGGTTCTTTGAGTTGGTTGAAGAGGATCTTGTTTATAAGCGGATCAATTGGACTATTTTCTCCTTGGGGGATACTAAGGATAATAGGAATGATTGTTGTTGCTGTACTATTATTCATTGAATGGAAGCTGAGAAAAACTACAATAAAGGGAGTAAAAAATGAAAGAGTACTTTGATCCTAAAATTGAAACTGCTCCTTTAGAAAAACTTCGTAATATTCAGTTTAAGAAATTAAAAACTGTTTTAGAAATTGCATATCGTAGTAATCCATTTTATCAGCGCAAATTTAAAGAACATAATATAACACCGGATGACACTCACTCTCTGGATGACATTAGGAAATTGCCTTTTACTTACAAAGAAGAGCTTCAAAAAGATCAGGAAGAAAATCCTCCCTTTGGAACTAATCTTTCTGAACCTTTGGAAAATTATGTTCGTTATCATCAAACCACAGGTACAACTGGTAGGCCCCTTAAGTGGCTTGATACTAAAGAAAGCTGGAGATGGCGGGGGCGATGTGCAGCAATGGCTCTGTGGGCTGCTGGAGTGAGGCCCTTTGATATTGTCTTTTTTCCCTTTGCTTTTGGCCCTCATGTAGCCTTTTGGGGGTTGTTTGAAGGAGCTTTGCAGATTGGAGCGTTAGTGATACCGGGTGGGGGGTGGGATACCCAACAGAGACTTCTTAGTATCTTGGAAAACAGGGTGACCGTTGTGTGTTGTACGCCAAGTTACGCTTTACGGATGGCGGAGGTAGCTAAGGAAAACGGTATAAATCTCAGGGATAGTTCGGTTAGAATTTTGGTACACGCTGGAGAACCTGGGGCATTAATTCCTTCTATTAGGAAAAAGATTGAAGAAGCGTGGGGAGCTGTGCCTTATGATTATCCTGGTCTGACGGAGGTTGGGGCTTATGGCATTCACTGTAAGTACCAGACAAATGCCATTCATGTGAATGAGAGTGAGTTTATCATAGAGGTAATAAATCCTGATAGTGGAGAACCTGTACCCGAAGGAGAGCAAGGCGAAATGGTTCTTACTAACCTTGGTCGAGCCTGTTCCCCTGCTATTCGTTTTCGTACGAGAGATTTGGTGAGATTAAAAAAAGATATATGTCCTTGTGGTCGCACTTTCAAAATGTTGGATGGTGGCGTTTTAGGTAGGGTGGATGAAATGATAACCATAAGGGGGATAAACATTTTCCCATCAAAAGTTGGGGAAATAGTAGAAAGGCACCTCGTGATTGGAGAGGAGTATCAGATGGTAGCTTATCGGGAGAAAGGATTAGACGAATTCAAGGTGGTGATAGAACTCGCAAAAGGGCGTGATAGCGAAAGGGTAATCAAAAGTATTCAAGAAGATTTAAGAAAACATTTTGAAATTCGTTTTCAAGTAGAAGCAGTTCCTCGTGGTACTCTTTCGCGATCAGATTGTAAATCTAAACGATTTATTGATAAAAGGCAAAAGTAACGTCTCCTCTAAATCTTCCGATTTTCCATAGCATAAATCTACCTTGCTCCGTTTCACCTCCTTGGTCAATCCTTCCAATTGGTTGGTGGTGGTGGGGAGGTAGTGAGGGAGGGAATACAAGAAGAGCATAAGCCTTGGTTACCCACCCATTCACGATTTGGGGATACGTCTTATTGCCTTTTCCTAACAAGGTTTCCTTGACTTACTTTGCGGGGTATTTTCCTTAGAGGAAGGGAAAAGAAGCTTCTGTCCGGGAACACCACACTTACTATTTCCCGCTTAAGGGATTTTCAGCTAAGCTTTCACCTCCTTCTGAATGACCTCGATAAAGGGGAAATACTCTGGGACGAATAGGAGACACCGTAAATCATATCTTTCGGCTGCTTACCTCCAGAGTGGAGAGAGCTGCAATTGCTTGGGAAGTTCCAGCAAGACTCGCTTTCAGTAGGGAAGGTTTTGGAAATGAAAAACTGCCCTCCTGTAACCCAAGGGACTTTCAAATTTTCCACCATTCCCCCAGGGTAATGGAGCCACAGGTGTAGAAACCGTGGGCCTTGGTAGGATGGTTTTTGTTACGGCTTCCAAGAGCTCCCTTACCATACTTTTGATTCAATAAGTCGTGTAAAAAAACAAAAAATTTAAAGATAACAAACTGAAAAAATCTTGGAAATTTAAGAGAAGTAGGCTATGCTAAAAATTAAGTTATCACAATTTTTTGTGTGATTTAAATACAGCGTCAATTTCAACAAGCACCGCACTTGTGGAAAATCTTTTTGAACCTTACAAGCTCAAGAGACGGCGGTCATCATTGCGCTCTTTACTCGGACCATAAAATCCCCGACATAAAAGACAGTTGCATGCTGGATTAGGACAAAAGGAGCGCCAATTTTCCCATGGTGTCGCTTTCCCTTTTTATTGTACCTCCTGACCGCCCTCTTCTTTCGTTTCAGCCCAGTTAAAGTTATTAAACCAAAATGATGAGGAGCAAAAACCAGTAACCATCTTTTACTCCTTTTTCTCCACCTCTTCTCGAAGCTTTCGGTGTAGGTGTTTCTTCCCTTCAAAAACACTTCGCACCTGACTGCAAAGCCGCTCCTCTTGCACTCACTCTCCTCTCCGGGGGGTATGGCTTTTCCTTCCTTAATCTCCCTCACAAGCTCGATCCCTTCTTGCACAAACTTTTTTGTCATCAAGCCAATAAGGTCCATAAGTTCTCTTGTTTTCGTTCTTTTGGTAAACCAAGTAGCCGATGCACCGCTTCTTTTTGGCAGATTCAACAAGGTACCAAATAAACATATATCTCTTTTGCTTTAAGCACAGCATCAGGCTTGCCTCGTAGCTCTATCCTTCTTTTTTTCAAATTCTCATCTTGTGCAGCTACCTTATACTCAGTACCTCTAAAATTCATCGTCCGCTTTTTCGATCTCCAAAGAAGCATCAACGCAAGATGAACTCCAAAAAAGATAACTGAAGCAGAATTAAAATTCCCAAAGCAGCAAAAACCTTCTTCCAATCTCAAAAAGCCTTCACCTCTTTCCTGCTTCCCTGAGCCCGTAAATACTCAGTCCTCTCCGCAATACTAAAAGCCTCAACAGCTCTCCCAGAATCCACACACGGAAAACCTTTTTGGTACTATTTGGAAAAATTAACAGTTGTTAAATTCTGTGAAGAAATTGCTACCTTTTTGTTGCAAAAAGCGGATGAAACGCGGGGTGTAATTGACGTTTCAAAAACATGTTGTTCGAATGTCGAAGGAAGCGTTTGAAAAGGTTACCCGCAGTGCCGCTGGGCCAAAGGTGATGGTTGGTTCTATTACATGCAAGGCTGCAGAGTATCAGGGGGAAGTCCTCAGGCACAGGGCCTGATGAAGCTTTTGTAGCTTGCAAGTGTTCCTACCTTTGAGGGTTTGGGTGAGGGGCTGAGGGACATGTTTACCACGGCGCTGAGTCAGTCGGGCTGCTTTAAGGTTGTTGATCCCAAGGCTTTGAAGGAGCTTGAGGAGGTTGGGATTGAGGTCTCGAAAGCAAAGCCTGACTACCTCATTACTGGAGCCATTACTTCCATCTCCTGGAAGCAGAAAAGCGGAAGCTTCGGCGGAGGCTATCTGCCGATTGTCGGTGCCGTCACGAAAACCAAAACCGAGGCTCGGATGACGATGGACGTGAGGGTGATAAGGACTGAAGACGGCGAAGTGGTCTTCTCAAAGAGCTACTCCGCTGAAAGCGGAAAGACCAGGTATGGAATCGTGGGTGCCGGACTCTTCGGCTTCGGTGGAGCTGCTTCGGGCCTTGCAGGAACCGCAATCGAGGAAGTAGCAAGGGACATAATTGCAAGGGCTTCGGCTGACATTGCGAAGCTTCTCAATCCTGAGAGCGTGAGAATCGAGATAAAGCCAGCAGAAGAGCAGCTGAAAAAGCCGGCTGAAGAGGATCAAGCCGAAGAAAGACAGGCTGAAGAAACCACTTACTAAAGAGGGAGGAAGCTGCCATGAAGCTCAGGGAGCTTGGTCTTGCAGTTTTAAAGGAGAGGTATCTTCTCCCCGGTGAAAGTCCTGAAGACATGTTTCGCAGAGTTGCCCGATATTTAGCCTCCTCCGAAGAAGAGGCCGAGGAGTTCGAGGAAGTGATGACAAACCTCGAGTTTCTGCCCAACAGCCCCACTCTGCGCAACGCGGGAGCAAACCACGGAACGCTTTCTGCCTGCTTTGTGATTCCGGTCGGCGATTCCCTTCACGAGATCTTCACGGCCCTAAGGGATGCTGCCGAGATCCAAAAGTTCGGAGGAGGAACGGGCTACGACTTTTCGAGCTTAAGGCCTGCAGGATCTCAAGTAAGGAGCACCGGGGGAAAGTCCTGCGGTCCCCTGGGCTTCATGAAAAGCTTCGACCTCACAATCGGCGAAGTTATAGCTCAGGGCGGAATGAGACACGGAGCTCAGATGGGAGTTCTTTCGGTTCACCATCCGGACATTCTGGAGTTCATCACCGCAAAGGATCAGGAGGGAGCTCTCAGAAACTTCAACATCTCGGTGGCCGTAAGCGATCAGTTCATGAAGGCCGTAAAAAACGGAGAGGTTCACCTGGTTGAGGACTGGTCGAATCCTGATGTCAGCCCCAAACCTCTTGTTCCCTTTGTGAAAAACGGCCGAAAGGTTGAGGCTCGGGAGGTTTGGGAGCTCATAGCAAAGCAAGCCCACAAAAACGGAGAGCCGGGCGTAATCTTCATCGACCGCATAAACCAGTTCAACCCAACTCCCCACCTCGGGAGAATCACGGCCACAAACCCCTGCGGAGAGCAGCCTCTTCTGCCGTACGAATCCTGCAACCTGGGTTCAATAAACCTCTCCCTCATGGTGAAAGGAGGTCAGATCGACTGGGAAAGGCTCAAAAGGGTCACAAGAACTGCAGTGAGGCTTTTGAACCGCGTAATAGACAAAAACAACTACCCCATCCCTCAGGTCCGGGAGATGACCCTTAAGACTCGGAAGATAGGACTTGGGGTTATGGGGTTTGCGGATCTGTTGCTTCTTTTGGGCATTCGGTACGACTCACCTGAAGCCGAAAGGCTTGCTTCTGAGATCATGGAGTTCATCAACTTATACTCGACCCTTGAGTCCATCGAGCTCGCCAAAAAAGAAGGTCCCTTTGAGGCCTACAGATTCGAGGTGATGAAAAAGCTCGTTCACCCTGAAGCCGTTCCCCTGCTTGAAAAGTACGGAATGAGAAACGCCTCAACCACAACCATAGCTCCTACGGGGACAATAAGCACAATTGCCGGATGCTCCTCAGGCATTGAGCCTGTTTTCGCCTGGGAGTACAGGAGAAACATCCTCGGAAAAAGCTTTATCGACAGGCATCCCATTTACGAGGCCTTTCTCAAAGAACACCCAAACGAAAAGCTTCCTCCTCACTTCGTAACTGCTCGGGAGATCTCACCCGAGTGGCACGTGAGAATACAGGC
>Ga0197143_1000865_pt1 | contig 28345 bp, 26 predicted proteins | sample GBS70_MetaG_FD_148603 | JGI IMG/M metagenome (GOLD analysis project Ga0197143, IMG submission 148603) | Sediment microbial communities from Great Boiling Springs, Gerlach, Nevada, United States - GBS 70_MetaG | ecosystem: Environmental > Aquatic > Thermal springs > Hot (42-90C) > Sediment... | reverse complement strand
CTAGAAAGAATGCGCAATTAAGAAAGAACTAAAAAAATAAGTTTATGAAGTTTTTTTATATTTGACCTCATACATTAAAGAAGGCTTATCAGCTTTTCTAAATAAAAATAAATAAAAATAAAATAGGTGTGTTATTCGAAGAAACAAACATAACAGCTATTTCAACATAATCTAGACGTAAAAAATTTGATCTTTTATTAACTTGTTCATAAAGTTTATTTATTACTACTATACTGGCATTAGCACTATCACACTAATATAATCTAATGTTGACTCAAAGATTTCATTAACAAATTCATCTGAATGTAAAGTTTTTAATAAATAAGCCTTTTTATCTGTACGCAGCAATATTGTGCACTTACGTTAAAAGAGCTTTGCTAAGCTTTTATAAGATATGCTATAACATAGCATGAGCTCTCATATAACAAAAGAACGTCAATTAGTATCTAATCTCAATTTCTGGAAAATCTAAATATATCTTTTTTCAAGTATTACAACCGTGAACTCTATCTTAAGGCATTCTTACAGGTATAAATAATCCACACCGAAGTTCTTGGTTCTTAAAAAATAAAGTTTAGTTTTTTGCTTCTTTTGAGATTTTTTCCGTTTATAATCTTTAACTTTACATATTTGATAAAATATTGGCAAGAGATTTACTAATTGCTCGTTTGCGATTAGTTGTAGTTGCTAAGTAGATATCTACAATCCCGACGATAAATTTGCTATGATTGAAACAATCATCAATTACAGGAAGAAGATAAAATAATGAAAAACTTAGCAAAATCAGAATCAGAAAAAAAATATAGAAAAATGATAGAAATTACACATAAAGATTACCTGGAATTCACTAAGCACCGTAGTTCAGTAACAATTGAAGATGTAGAGATCAAATTACAAAAGCACTGGAATATAAAGCAGTACGGTCCCCCCTCTGACTATATTTTGGAACGAACAACGGTTTGGAGTTTCCCTGACCGGGGTTCTTGGGCTACCCATAAGGGAAATTATAGAGGTAACTGGTCCCCCTATATCCCAAGAAATCTTATTTTGAAATATACCCAGAAAGGAGATTGGATTCTCGATCAGATGATGGGAAGTGGAACCACCCTTGTAGAAGCCAAGTTGCTTGAAAGAAATGCCATAGGAGTGGACATAAATTATGAAGCTGTCATGGTTGCAAGAGATCGGTTAAACTTTTCATATAACATTCCTTTTTCAGACTACAAGGAACCCATAATAAAAACATATTGGGGTGATGCAAGAAATCTGGACAGAATTGACGATGAAAGCATAGACCTTGTAGCCACGCATCCGCCATATGCGAACATAATATCATACACAAAAAACAATAGAATTAGCGATGATCTTTCCCAATTGCCTTTTGAAAATTATTTTGAAGAAATCCGAAAAGTTGCTGAGGAAGCTTTTAGGGTGCTAAAACCGGGTAAGATTTGCGCTATCTTGATAGGAGATACAAGAAAACACAAGCATTATGTGCCGATAGCATTCAGAGTTATGCAGATGTTTTTGGATGTTGGTTTTGTAATGAAAGAAGATATTATAAAGCTACAATGGAAGATGAAAGCTACAAGAGAAAGATGGCGCGCTAAAAATTATGAATTTTACTTAATTGCACATGAACATATTTTTATCTTTATGAAGCCTGAAAGTGAGAAAGACCTAAGAAAGTATAAATTCAATATAAAGTGGTGGTAAAAAATAAGATTTAAAGAACTTGGTTTCAAACATTTCGAAGATTATTTAAGGCATTTTTTTGATACACTCTTGCCTTCGAATAAGACTTATGAATATTTTGTTGATTGGAAAAAAATTAAATCTGATATTGATAAATATCTTGATGAACTCTGCCTGTTAAACACTCTAACTAAAATAAATAGCAAAAAACGTGTTGAGCATATGCGTTTATTGTTGTCCAAATACCCAAAGATAATAGAGGTGATACCCCTTCTAATAGCAGTAAGGGTACAAAATGGAAAAATTGATGTATTCGATGTGGATTTGGAAGAAATTATAAGTTTCGAATTTACGCGAAGCAAACTCAATGAGAGCACCATTACACAGGCAATCAACTTTTGTATAAAAACTGGCATTTTAGACCTGTTTCAAGAAGTAAAAGATGTTCGTGATTATTTACTTGGTATAGAAGTTGGAATTAACACAAATGCAAGGAAGAACAGAAGTGGTAAAATTTTTGAAAAAATGTGCCAGCAGAAAATAAAGGAATTAATTGGTGATAAGTATTTATGTGTAAATAATGACCCGAATTTTTCTCTTTATTCCTTAGATACAAAAGATAAAAGCAAAGGGAAGACTCATGACATAGTTATCTATAAAAAAAACAACATAATTATGGTAGTTGAGTGCAATTTTTATAATGTACATGGAAGCAAACCTATTTCAATAGCCGAAAGCTATATCGGAATGCATAAGGCTGCAAAAGAACGTAATATTAAATTTCTTTGGGTAACCGATGGACCTGCTTGGCATAGAATGAAAGAGCCCTTACAAAGGAGTATGAAGCAGATTGATTATATTTTAAATTACAGAATGCTAAAATACATAACAAGAATACTTAGCTGAATCTATTAATAAATATAGTTTACGAGAATATTAATTGGTTAGAATCAGGAAAAATACAACAAAAAAAATTAAATTTTAAACTTTTTTACCAAACTAATTTACTTTTTAATGCTTTCTAAATTAATTTGTCTCGTTCTCGAGAAAATTAATCATTTTAGTAGAAACTTAGAACCTTTTAAATTTCTTATTTTTTAGCTGATAACAATAAAAAAACTTTCAAAAGCTCTATACGGATACTGAAATGGCTCCGCAGGCAGGATTCGAACCTGCAACCTGCCGGTTAACAGCCGGCTGCTCTACCGTTGAGCTACTGCGGAGCGATCTATAAAGAGCTTGCTTGAAAAGCAAGCGAATTAAATTTTAATGAGAAAATGACCGTTATGCAACAGTGATTAAAGAAATTCCCCGCCTGCCGCTTAGCGGCAGGCGGGGAATTTCTTTCCACTTTTTTCTTGTCTAGTCCACGTAGTCTTTTAAGGCAGCACTCCTGTTCGGATGTTGCAGCTTCCTTATGGCTTTTGATTCAATCTGACGAATGCGCTCCCTGGTAACGCCGAACTCCTGACCTACCTCTTCCAGAGTACGCGGATGACCATCTATCAGGCCGTACCTCAATTCGATGACCTTGCGCTCGCGTTCATTAAGGTCTTTAAGCAGCCTGCGGATGTCCTCCCGCAACATTTTACGGGCAGCAAACTCAACCGGGTCTGGTACCTTTTCATCTGGGACGAAATCACCAACGGTGCTGTCTTCTTCTTCGCCAATAGGCTGCTCAAGCGAAACCGGTTCAGAAGAAATCTTCAACATTTCCTCTACCTTCTCCACCTCAACACCCATTGCTTCAGCAATCTCTTCGGGTGTCGGGTCGCGCTTAAGCTGTTGGGCAAGCTGCTTTTGAATTTTATTCATTTTGTTGATGGACTCGACCATGTGAACGGGGATTCTTATCAGCCTTGCCTGATCAGCTATGGCGCGGGTAATAGCCTGCCTTATCCACCAGGTAGCATAAGTGGAAAACTTGTAACCCTTTTTGTAATCAAACTTTTCCACAGCCTTCATCAAGCCCAAATTTCCTTCCTGTATAAGGTCAAGGAAAGTAAGACCTCGTCCAATGTAGTTTTTAGCAATTGAAACCACAAGCCTAAGATTGGAGGTAATCAGCTTTTTACGGGCTTTTTCTCCCTCTTTAACCTTGTACCTTAGCTCCCTGATTTCTTCCTCGGTAAGGTCTGTTTTTGTCTTCAATATTTCCTCAGCCTTCCTGCCTTCCTCAATCTTTTTGGCAATCTCAACCTCTTCTTCTGCTGACAGAAGGCGACTCTTGCCAATCTCTTTCAGGTAGGCGCGCACCGGATCGGACTGAGGTAAATGTTGGGCTTCTTCAACGCCTATGTTCCTTAAAGAATATTCATCAAAATCGGGTATGATGATTTTTTCATTTATGATGCGGTTTATAATGGCATTAAATTCATCAGTGGTAACGTCTTCATCGGCAAACATATCGTAGATTTCGTCCTGTGAAAGCGTTCCCCGCGCACGACCAATAGCAATGAGGTCGTTTAACTTAGCTTCGATACTCGGTCTGAGCTTTACAGTCTCACCTTCCTCAGCCTCCATTCCTTCTTCCTCAGGATTAACGCTCTTGGGCTTCCGACCGCGTTTCTTTTTTTGCTTCTTGCCTACCTCCTCTTCATCAATTTCGTCAGCTAAAATGTGTTCTTCGGCAAGCAAATCATGATTAACCTCAACATCATCTTGAAAATCATCACCGGTAAAATCAAAATGCTCAAACTCTTCGTCAAGAAGCTCATTCCTTCTTTGAATAGCTTCTTTTTTCTTTTTTGGCATCTAAGGCTTCACCTCTCCCAAGCTAAATCTTGCTGCCCCTCAACAAATTAAGCAGTTCCTGTTGTTTTCGAGCGTAGTCCAGAGCAGCTTCAATATCACCTCTTGACTCGGCCTCAAGAATTTTAAGCCTGATTTCACTCAAACGTTTTTTAATAAGCCTTTCCTTTAAATAAACGATCAGTTCATCAAAAATTCTTTCGTCTTCCCCGTCTGAATCATCCAGGGAGATAAGAATTGGTGACAGTTTTTTCACAGCATCTTCTCCAATTCTTCCCCTAACCCTTTCAATGAGCCCGCTTACAGACGCACACTCTTTAGGTGAACTCTGGATTTCAGCGTAAATCAACCTGAATATATCGTCAAAAAAGTGTTCGGGCTTAAGGTTTTTTAAGGCCTTTTCAATTCTGTTTCGATAATCCCCGTACAATAAGGTAAAAAACCTGCTTTCAGCTTCTTCAGCTGAACTTTTGCTTTGAATCTTGATACTGTTTTTTGCAGAACCCTCACAAATTATATTATACCACATAGGTTTGCTAATTTTTGAACGAAGAGTTTCTTCCGATACACCCAGTAATAGAGAATATTTCTTAACGTATTCGTCTCTAACCACGGGATCATCAATTATCTTTAAAACATCAGAAACGATTTCAACTGCTTGCCTTTTCTGCTTCGGATCAAGCAGATCAAAACCACTAAGGCGACGCTTTAGTACAAAGTCTTCCAGGGGTTCAGCTTTTTCCACCAGCTCAACAAATATGTCCCGCGCTTTTCCCCCGTATGTTTTAACAAAATCAGCTGGGTCCTTTCCTTCTGGAACAATTACCACTTTAATGTTCAGCTTTCCAGCTTTTGATATGAGTTCAATGCCCCTTTCAGCTGCTTTCTGCCCCGCTGAATCAGAGTCAAAGGCAAGGTAAATATTCCGAACAAAACGCGCTAGTAGAGAAAGATGGACTTCAGTAAGAGCTGTTCCCAGAGTAGCAACCACATACGGAATGCCAGCCTGATGAAGCATAATAACATCGGTATAACCCTCAACTACAATTACCCTTCCGGATTGCGCCAGATACCTTTTGGCACGGTTCAGGTTGTAAAGCAGACTACTCTTTTTAAAAAGCTGGGTTTCAGACGTATTGAGATACTTTGGTTCTCCGCTCGTAAACTGTCTACCACCAAATCCTACAACTTTGTCCCTGATATCACGAATCGGAAACATGATGCGACCTCTGAAACGGTCTATGAGACCTCTGGAACTTTTAAGCGAAAGGTTTGCTTCAAGTAGATGACGCTCCTTAAAACCTTCCGCAAGGAGCTTTTTTGTAATTGCATCGGAAACTTCAGGAGAAAGCCCAAGCTCAAATTCCTTTATTGATGCAAGGCTGATGCCCCTGTCAAGAAGGTATTTGATGGCTTCTTTACCAGCTTCGCTCTTAAAAAGATAAATCCGGTAAAGTTCTGTAGCTCTTTCAAGTGCCCTGATGACCTGGTCCTTTTCACCAGACCTGATCGGACCCTGAATTCTGGTAAGGGTGATTCCCGCACGCTCTGCAAGATACTCAACCGCCTCGTTAAAGTTTAGCTTTTCCATGTCCATGACAAAATCAAAGATGTCGCCACCAGCCCCACAACCAAAACAGTGATAAAGCTGCTTTTCAGGGTCAACATAAAAAGATGGAGTCTTTTCTGAATGAAAAGGACAAAGCCCGCGCAAACTACGTCCTGACTTTTTCAGGGTTGTATATTCCGACACAAGGTCAACAAGGTTAATACGGTTGCGGATTTCCTGAATATCCTTTTCTAAATACATAATCCTTTATTTTTACCTCTGGAACGACTTTTTAAACCATCCAGCGCTTAGGGACAAAAAGTTCCTCGAACAGGCGCAGGGCAAACCTGTCGGTCATGCCGGCAATGTAATCGCAGATACGTATGGGAAGTTCATCTTCGTGTTGAGGCTTAAAGGCTTCGGGAAGTTCCTGCGGTCGCTCGTAAAAATAGTAAAAAATCTCTTTAAGCATCTGCTTGGCTTTTTTGTCCTCCGATTTGGCATCAGGGTTGAGATAAACGGCTTCAAAAAGCCAGGATCGCAGATCGTTTAAAGCTTTTTCCACCCTAGGCGAAAGCCTGATACGTTCAAGGTCAGAACTTGCTTCTACCATATCGTTTACCAAAGTGTTGATCCTTTCTCCGTGCGTATTGCCAAGAATGGCAATTGGCTCTTGCGGAAGGTCGCTAAAACTTATAACCCCGGCACGCAAGGCGTCATCTATGTCGTGGTTTACATAGGCAACACGGTCGCAAATCTTCACAATCTGACCCTCAAGTGTTTCCGGATCTTTATCACCGGTATGGTTTAAAATGCCATCGCGAACCTCATAAGTAAGGTTTAAACCACGTCCCTTTTTCTCGACAACGTCAACTACCCTTAGACTTTGCTCATTATGCCGGAAAATCTTTTTGGGTGCATTGATTTCCTGGAGGCACTCAGTGAGCGCATCTTCCCCAATATGGCCAAAGGGGGTATGCCCGAGATCGTGCCCGAGGGCAATAGCCTCTGTTAAATCTTCGTTCAGGCGTAGAGCCCGGGCAACCGTACGGGCAATCTGGGCAACCTCAAGCGCATGAGTAAGGCGCGTTCGATAGTGGTCCTTTTCGGGTGCTATAAAAACCTGTGTTTTGTGGCTGAGACGCCTGAATGCTTTAGAATGAATAATACGATCGCGATCACGCTGGTACTCTGTGCGCACCGGGTCCTTGGGCTCATCTTTTAAGCGTCCTTTTGTTTTTGAGGAAAAAGAGGCAGCTGGAGCAAGTATCTTATGCTCCAGCACCTCATATTCTTCCCTTAGGCTAGTCATCTTTGCCCTGCTTAAGAGTGCTTTAGCGTTGCCTGGGCAGCAGCAAGCCTGGCTATCGGTACCCTGAACGGCGAACAGCTTACATAGTCAAGCCCAACGGTGTAGGCAAATTCAATTGAGGAAGGTTCGCCGCCATGCTCGCCGCAAATACCAAGCTTCAGGTCAGGTCGCACTGAACGTCCAAGCTCGGCTGCCATCTTGAGAAGCTTTCCTACTCCGTTTCTATCAAGTACCTCAAATGGATTTTCCTTGAGAATCTTTTCTTCAAGGTATCGCGGTAGGAATTTGGCTTCTGCATCGTCACGGCTGAAACCAAATGTCGACTGCGTAAGGTCGTTAGTTCCAAAGGAGAAAAACTCAGCGTGTGCCGCTATTTCATCAGCTGTGAGGGCAGCTCGCGGCAACTCAATCATGGTTCCGAACTTGTAGGAAATTTCCATTCCAGCTTTATCAAGCACTTCGCGGGCAACTTTTTCTAGGCGTTCCTTTAAAATCATCAGTTCACTGGCAACAGCAACAAGTGGAATCATGATCTCAACAACGGGCTCGTAACCTTCCTTTTTAATGTTAACGGCTGCTTCCATTATTGCCCTAACCTGCATTTCGTAGATACCGGGAAATACAAGGCCCAACCTGCAGCCCCGAAGACCAAGCATCGGGTTCATTTCGCTCATAGCTTTTACCCGTTTTGCAAGATGTTCAAGCTCCTCAATCTGGGACTGATCAGCATTTGAAGCCCTGAGTTCGGTAAGCCTGATCATGATGTCAGTGTAGCTAGGCAAAAATTCGTGCAATGGCGGGTCAAGCAAACGAATGGTCACCGGCAGACCGGACATTGCCTTAAAGATGCCTTCAAAGTCACCGCGCTGCATGGGAAGCAGCTTGTTAAGAGCATCCTGACGCTCTTCATCCGAATCGGCAAGAATCATCTGGCGCACAATAGGCAGTCTATCTTCTCCGAAGAACATGTGTTCTGTTCGACACAATCCAATCCCTTCGGCACCAAAATCTCGTGCCCTTTTTGCATCTTCAGGAGTATCAGCATTGGTTCTTACTCCAAGTCTACGAATTTCATCTGCCCACCTTAAGAGTTCATCAAGCTCACCTGTAAGCTCAGGCTGGATAACAGGCACCTCACCCAGCATCACATTGCCCGTTGAACCGTCAATGGTTATGACGTCGCCTTCTTTGACTACAACATCGCCAACCCTGAACTCTCTGGCTTCTTCATCTATCCTTACTTCTTCAGCTCCAACAACGCACGGTTTACCCATTCCCCTGGCAACGACTGCCGCATGAGAAGTCATGCCGCCGTGGGAAGTAAGCACACCCTGCGCTTCAACAATTCCGTGAATGTCATCGGGTGTCGTTTCCCAGCGCACAAGGATTACCTTTTCACCCTTTTTACCAAGCTCTTCGGCAAGATCGGCATCAAATACAACTTTACCGGTAGCTGCACCGGGCGAGGCTGGAAGTCCCCTGGTCAAAACTTCAACTCTGGCATTTGGGTCAATCTGGGGATGTAAAAGCTGATCCAGTTGCTCGGGTTTTACTCTCATGACAGCTTCTTCCCTGGTGATCAGACCTTCATGAACCATATCAACTGCAATCTTTACTGCTGCCTTTGCAGTCCTTTTGCCCGAACGGGTTTGAAGCATGTAAAGTTTTCCTTTTTCAACGGTAAATTCAACGTCCTGCATATCCCGGTAGTGCTTTTCAAGTGTTTCCATGAGTTTAAGAAGCTGGTCGTAAGCTTCCGGGATCTCTTCTTTCATCCTGGAAATTGGCTGGGGTGTGCGAATACCAGCAACCACATCCTCACCCTGGGCGTTGACAAGATACTCACCAAAGACTTCTTTTTCTCCTGTTGAGGGGTTGCGCGTGAAGGCAACACCGGTAGCTGAATCGTTGCCCATGTTGCCAAAGACCATTGCCTGTACGTTGACGGCTGTTCCAAGGTCATCGGATATTTTGTTAATACGACGATATACCTGGGCTCTTGGGTTGTTCCAGGAGTTAAATACAGCCTCAACAGCTTTTCTCAGCTGTTCCCAGGGATCGGTAGGAAAATTTTCCCCGGTTTCCTGCTTTACAATCTGCTTAAACTTATCCACGAGCTCCTTCCAATCATTGGCAGACAGCTCAGTGTCCTGCTTCACACCTTTTTCTTCCTTTTTACGGGTAATTTCTCTTTCAAAAATATTACGGTCAACTTTAAGAACAATATCTGAAAACATCTGAATAAAACGGCGGTAAGCATCGTAAGCAAAGCGCTCATCGCCTGTATTTTTTATGAGACCTTTTACCGTCTCATCATTCAGACCAAGATTAAGAACAGTATCCATCATTCCAGGCATAGAAAGAGGCGCTCCCGAACGAACAGAAACAAGAAGGGGCTTCTCAGGATCGCCGAGTTTCTTGCCTGTCTTTTGCTCAAGACGGTGGACTGCCTCAACAATCTCATCCCAGAGACCTTCGGGAAAGCCGCCTGTTTTTAGATAGTCCTTGCAGGCTTCTGTAGTTACCGTAAATCCGGGTGGAACGGGAAAACCGAGGCGGGTCATTTCGGCAAGATTAGCACCCTTACCTCCAAGGAGGTCCTTTTTGCTTGCATCACCCTCCTCAAAATCAAACACATAGCGCTTTTTTTCCATTACCTCTCCTCCCTGCCAAGATGTTTTAGGATTTCGTCTGCGCTCTCTTCGATTGCCTTTTGGGTAACATCAATTATAAGGCAACCGAGTTTGCGCATGATTTCTTCTGCATAAAAAACTTCTTTTTCAATTGCTTCCAAACTAGTATAGGATGACTGTTTTAAACCAATTTCTGCTTCCCGGTTTTTCCTTATCTTGTACAGCCGGGTAGGTGATATGGTTAGTCCGACGATTTTATTTTTTGGTATTTTAAACAATTCCTGAGGCGGTTCAACACCATAAATCAATGGAACATTAGCAACCCTAAGACCCTGGTTAGCAAGGTAAAGAGACAGAGGAGTTTTGCTGGTTCTCGAAACGCCTATCAGCACAAGATCTGCTTCGTGCAAGTCTTTAATGTTGCGTCCATCGTCGTGCTTTCCAGCAAACTCAATGGCTTCAATAAGCTTTAAATAATCCCTTTTTCTTTCGCCGCTCAAAGGTCGGGCAATGCCCTCGTGAATAGACACATCAATAATGCGAAAGATGGGATCAAAGATATCAAAAGCTGGAACTTTAAGCTCGGAAGCCGCCTTTTCAACCTTCTCAGCAAAGGAAGAGTTGTTGGCATAGTAAATAATCAGGTCAGGCTTTTTTGCCGAAATGATCGCCTGCTTAATATCCCTAAGAGTTCTTAACCCGAGTTTTATTTCCCATTTCCGATTCTGTCTTTTCTGCTGAGCGACTTTTACAAGTCGCTCCAGCGAATCGTCGGTAATGTCCGATAAAACAAGAAAATGTTTTTGGGAAGATTCTTTCAACTCTGAATGCAGTTTTTCCATCTTTACCTCAGAGCTGAAAAATCGGCAAAACCAAGATAGAGGCTTAGCGCGCGATTGAGAAGTTTAAGCCTGTTTTCGCGAACCCCGGGATCCTCGTGCATCACAAGTACACCGTCAAAGAAAGCGTCAATTGGTTGCTTCAGACTGGCAAGTATTTTTAGCTGTTCTTCAAAACCAGCTTCATGAAAGGCGGCTGCTGCCTTTTGAAGTGCGCTTTCAAGTTCTAGCTCCTCCTTTTCTTCAAGATACTGCGGGTCGTATTCGGTACCGAGTTCTGGCCGGCTCAAATTCCTTACCCTCTGAAAGGCAGTTACAACATCTTCAAGCATTTCTGTTCCAAGGTATGAGGTTATGACCTTTGCTTTTTCCAGAGACGAAGCAGGACGTTCAAGAACTTCTGGCAAAATCGCCTGAACCACTGCCAGAGCATAGCCTTTCTCGGTTAAAAGGCGTTGGAAACGTGCCTTAAAAAACTCCAGCAAACTGCGTTCAGCCCTGCTTCTATCAATCAGTCCTGGAATTCCTTCATACAAAGAGAGGGAATATTCAATTGTTTTTCTGATGTTAAAATCAATACCACTATCCAGAATAACCAGACAAACACCCTGCGCCTGTCTTCTCAAAGAATAAGGATCTTCAGAGCCCGTTGGTTCAAGACCTGCAAGAAAGTAACCGCAGACTGTATCGAGCTTGTCAGCTAAAGAAAGTGCCTTTCCTTCGGGGGTCGCTGGTAATTCGTCCCCATAGAACCTGGGTAGATAGTGTTCAAATATAGCACGAGCAACGCGCTCGTGTTCACCGCTTTTAAGTGCATAATACATTCCCATGATGCCCTGAAGCTCGTCAAACTCGTTAACCATTTCGGTTAAAAGGTCAGCCTTACATAGGTAGGCTGCCCTTTTTGCCCGCTCGATTTCGTCCGGTTTAAGTCCAAGTTCCACAGCGGTATATTCAACCAACTTCTGGTTGCGCAGCGTCTTTTCGTACAGACTTCCCAGTTTCTGTTGAAAAACGACTCCTTTCAAACCTTCAACTCTTGTTTCAAGCGGCTTTTTAAGGTCTTCCTGGTAAAAGAAGCGGGCATCTTCAAGGCGGGCCAGAACCACCCTTTCATTACCTTCACGAATGATGTCTTTGTTTTCAGGTCTTCCGTTGTGCACCACCACAAAGAGGTTGCTCAGCCTGCCTGATTTTTCTCTCACGGGAAAATAGCGTTGATGGTGCTGCATGACGGTAATGAGAACTTCTTCGGGCAGATTCAAAAACTCCTCCGGAAAGCTGCCAACGACAATTTCCGGCCATTCAACCAGCTGCACCACTTCTTTAAGCGTTTCCTCACTGATGATGGGTTCGGCGTCAAATTTTTTTGCTGCTTCAGTAGCACCAATAATTATTGTCTGACGGCGTTTTTCGTGATCAACCATTACCCTGCCCTTATTCTCAACCACATCAAAATACTCTCCCGCTGATGCAACAGTCAGGGGTTCTGAAGTATAAAGCCTGTGACCCCTTGTTTTATTGCCGGACCTAACGCCGGTAACTTCAAAATCAATAACTTCGTTATCAAGAAGGCAAAGAACCCAGCGGATGGGTCTTACAAATCTGAAAGTGCCACTACCCCATCTCATAGATTTTTTAAAGTTAAATTTTGAAATGATCTCAGGTAAAACCTCCTTTAAAAACTCAGAGGCTTGCTTTCCCTTGATCGTCTTTTCTGCAACCACATACTGCCCACCGTTAATTTCCTCAACTGTAAGCTCATCAACGCTAACCCCCTGGGAACGAGCAAAGCCAATGGCGGCCTGCGTGGGATTGCCTTTATCGTCGTAAGCGACCTTATACGCAGGTCCTTTAACTTTTACCTTCTGATCGGATGTCTGCGGTGCAATTTCAGCGTAAACCACGAAACGCCGGGGCCCACCATAAACCTTAAGATTTTTAAAATCAAGCTTGTTTTCAGCAAAGACGGTATCGAATTTTTGTTTCAGATACTCGATGCCGTCGTAAACAGCCCAATACGGCATTTCTTCGGTACCAATTTCAAGCACCAGCTGCTTTAATTCCATGGTTAAACCTCACTGCTTTGTTTTAACAAAGGAAAACCCAGTTTTTCTCTCAGCTCAAGGTAGGCACGGGCAGTTCGCCTGGCAAGGTTACGCACGCGCCCAATGTAAGCAGCCCTTTCGCTTACACTTATTGCGCCCCGTGCATCAAGAAGATTGAATATATGAGAACACTTCAACACATAGTCATAGGCCGGATACACAAGACCCTTTTCTAGCAGGCGCAAGGCTTCCTTTTCAAACTCCTCAAACAGGCGAAAGTGAAGTTCTACATTTGCTTCTTCGAAGTTAAAAATAGACCACTGTCTTTCGGTTTCAAGATGAACCTCTCCGTAAGTAACGCCAGGTGCCCACTCAAGTTCAAAAACATTGTTCTTTTTCTGAATAAACATCGCTATACGTTCCAGACCGTAGGTTATCTCAGCTGAAACAGGATTAAGGTCTATACCACCCACTTGCTGGAAATAGGTAAACTGGGTAATCTCCATGCCATCCAGCCAGACCTCCCAGCCAAGCCCCCAGGCACCAAGCGTCGGTGACTCCCAGTCGTCCTCAACAAAACGAATGTCGTGCTTTTTGATTTCAATGCCTACGGCTTCAAGCGACCTCAAATAAACCTCCTGAACGTTGTCCGGCGAAGGCTTCAGAATTACCTGAAACTGATAGTAATGCTGAAGGCGGTTAGGGTTCTCACCGTACCTTCCATCAGTGGGTCGGCGTGATGGTTCAACATAGGCAACATTCCAGGGCTCAGGACCAAGACAGCGCAAGAAAGTGTGAGGGTTGAAAGTGCCAGCGCCCACTTCAACATCATAGGGCTGCCCTATCACGCAGCCGTAATCTGCCCAAAATTGCTGAAGCTTAAGAACCAGTTCTTGAAAGTTCACTTATCCAAGCCCCCACCAAATGAAATTCTTTGCAAAAGGTAGTAGCTTGCTGAAATAACCAATAGCAATAATCCCAGAGCTAGAGCACCATTGAGACCCCACTTTTCAAAGTCGTAAATCAAAATCTTCCGACCCACTGCAATGAAAGCTGCAATCAGCACTTCTTTTATAACAGGCTCGCGTTTTAAATAGCTTATTGTGATTACATAAAGCTCGAGAACTATAAAGAGAATAAGTGCCTTGTCGATAAGCTTCTTAATAGCATCGAGGGTATACACTTCCTGGGAAAATGAAGTAAATATTTGAATTATGAATGAAGCAATGCCCATAAAAAGGATGAACAAAAGAAGTGTAGCGATCAGCATTTCACCAATGCTGGCTATTTTATCGGCAACTTCAATCGTTTGCCTTTTGGTTATCACAGCAAGCACCAGCCTTTAACGAGAAGATATTTGATAAGATAAACCAATTATTTGATGCTTTCAATAGCCTGTTTAAGCAAAGGATAGGACTTAAGCTCAACACCGGTCTGAATTGAAGCGTAGCGGTAAACTTTTTCAACTACATCTATAAGTCCCTTTTTGTTTATGGGTCCCTTAACCTTTATGCTAGCCCCGAAAAGATAGGTTCTTCTTGTTTCTGCTAGGGATTCAAGCAGGTAAGATGCCTTAACAACAGCTCTTAATTCTTCAAAAAAGGGGTTTTTTTCCTCACTACAGATGCTGCACAAAAAGCCCGCTTCCTCTACTTGCAAAGAACCACATTTCAGTGCTTCAAAGTTTCTACCACAGCCTTTACACCGGTCCACCGGTAACCGGTATCCAATCAGGCTCAAATATGAAAGCATGAAACCGACAAGATAGACAAAACCAGCCGGTGCCTTCTTTTCCTCAACTAACCTGAAAAAGGAAAGTAAAAGATTGTAGACACTATTTAAAAGCTGCTCTTCCTGATGGGTGGCTACTACAAGCTCAGCAGCAAAGCTTAAAATGACACCTTTTTCAAAATCCGAAGCCAGATAAGCAAATGGATGAATGTTTTTTGCCTGCACCACAACAAAAAAGGTTGAGCCACGGTAAAGTTCAAAAAGCACCTGGTTGAAGGGCTGTATCACGCCTGCCCTCTTGCTGGTTACCTTACGTGCACCTTTAGCAATTGCACTTAAAAGTCCTTTTTTTGGAGAAAGGATCTTTAGCAAGCTGTCTGATTCAAGATAGGGTTGAGCAATAAGAATGATGCCTTCTGTTTTTAAATACCTGGACTCCATTTTTTACCGTTTTTACTCCAGTAGCAAAGCTGCTGCTTCCTGAAGAATCTGATTGCCAGCGCTTGTTCCAATTCTTTCGGCACCGGCGTCAAGAAGGATCATAACCTGAGACAGAGTCCTGATGCCGCCTGAAGCCTTTACCTTTATCTTCCCCTGAGCTGCCTGGACCATCAATTTTACGTCTTCGACTGTAGCACCATGGGGTCCATAACCGGTTGAAGTTTTGACAAAATCCAGACCGCAGTTAACCGCAAGCCTAACGATTTCCCGGATAATATCTTTTGAAAGGTAGCAGGTTTCCAGAATTACCTTTAGATTTAAATCGCTGTCAAAGGTTTCTTTAAGGCTGATCATCGCCTTAAATTCCTGCTCGAGATATTTAAAATCCCTGTCAAGTGCTTTGCCAATATTCATTACAAAGTCAATTTCCCTTGCACCGCTGGTAACTGAAGTTTCTGCAGACTTAAGTTTAGCAGCTATGGTTTCATTTCCGTGGGGAAAACCGGCTGTAGTACCGATTGTTTTGTCGTCCAGTTCTTTTACTGCTTCACCGACCATATAAGGTGGAACAAATATGCGCTCGAAATTAAAATGCCTTGCTTTGGCAAAGAAATCCCTAAAGCTTGAAGAAGTCGCGTTAGGTGCAAGCAAGGTGTAATCTATAGCCTTACGCACCTTATCAACAGTTAGTTTCATGACTGCTCCTAATAAAGCATTCTTACGGCGTGCTCTTTTTTACGCCAGTCCTTTTTAACCTTTACCTGAAGACCGAGAAAAACCCTTTTATTTAAAAGTGCTTCAATCTCAAGTCGGGCTTCGCTGCCTATTTCTTTAAGCATGCGGCCATTCTTACCAATAATGATGCCCTTTTGGGAATCCTTTTCAACATAAATGGTGGCATATATTTTGAGCAGTTTCTTTTCAGGAACCTCTTCCATTTCTTCAACCTCAACGGCCACAGCGTGAGGTACTTCTTCATAGGTTTTATGGAGCACCTTTTCCCGGATGATCTCAGCAATTCTATACTCGAGGGGTATATCCGTTACCATGTCCTCGGGATAAAACCTTGGACCTTCAGGAAGATGCCTGAAAATAGCTGTTACAAGCTCCTCAAGACCCTCTCCCGTAACAGCCGATGTCTTTATGGTTTCTACGAATCCGCAACAAATATTGGCAGCCCTAATCGATTCTTCAACTGTTTCCGGGACAGCAGCATCAATTTTGTTGGCAACCAGTATTTTAGGCGGTTTGGCCGATTTTAGATAACTGGATAGGAACTCATCGCCTTTTCCAAACCCTGCGGCAACATCGATAACAAACATGATTAGATCCACTTCGTTTAAAAGGTTTATAACTTCACTGTTAAGATAATCGCCCAGACTGTCCACCGGTTTATGAAACCCTGGGGTATCCACGAAAACTATCTGCCCTTCATCTCTGTTGATTATTGCCCGCACCCTGTATCTGGTGGTTTGAGGTTTATCCGAAACTATGCTCACCTTTTCCCCAACAAGCGCGTTAATAATGGATGATTTGCCGACGTTCGGTCTGCCAACAACAGCAACAAAACCTGACTTCATAGTGCCTCCCTTTGTTGAAAAACTAACAACATGATGTATCTATCTTCCCCTTTGCCGTAAAAATCCGGCACAAGCTCCACAACATGAAAGCCTGCTTCTCGATACATTTTAAGCGCAGGCTCGTTTTTCGGATCCACCGTAAGGTAGATGCTGGCAAAATTATTTTTCAGCCTATCTAGCAAAAGCTGCAAAAATTTTTTACCCAGCCCTTTGTTGCGGTAAAACGGCCTGATAGCAAAAGAATAGAGAAAAGCAGCTTCACGATCGAAATATCTGGTTATGATAGCATGCCCCACGATTTCCTCCTGATGGTAAAGATAATAAATGCGTCCAAAAAGAGCAAAAGCAGGAATCTCAAAATAAGACAGTCCTCCTCTCCCAAAGGCTTCTTCTTCGAGCTTGACCAGAAATTCAAGCTCTTCCTGATTTAGTGGAACAGCTACTTCCTTAAGCTTATACATCAATTTTAATTTTAAAGCTAAACGGGAGGAGCTCTTTAAACTTTCTCTTAAGCATTTTTTCCTTGCTGGCTATAAAAACAAGTTCGTTTCCTTCAAAAAACTCAGCCATCATCTGAAGGCAGGCACCACATGGGACCGGTAAAACTTTATCGGAATAAACAGCTAACGCCTTAAAGGTGCGCTCTCCGCTAAAAATAGCACCCGAGATGGCGACTCTTTCAGCACATACCGTAAGACCATAGGAACTGTTTTCGATGTTGGCACCTGCAAAAATTTTTCCTGATGTCGATACGAGGGCTGCGCCAATTCGTATTTTTGAATAAGGAGCATAGGCTCTCTTGGAAGCTTCAGCAGCAGCTTTTAACATTTGTTCCAGAGAAATATCACTCATTTTCATCCCGATCTTCTCGCTGTTCAATCTTTTTAATCTTTATCTTGCCTACCCTTCGGTTAGCAACAGACACCACCTCGAATTCAAGCCCGTCAAACACGCATTTCTCACCCACCTGAGGTACGTGACCTAAAAGAGAGGAAACAAACCCCCCTAGAGTTTCGGTTTCCTCTTCAGTAATCTCAATTCCAAAATACTCCTCAATGGCATCTATATCAAGTTTGCCGTCTGCCATCCATTCGTTTTCCCCTATCTGTTCAAGTCGAGCTTCTTCCTTAAAATCATATTCGTCAAAGATTTCCCCAACTATTTCCTCCAGAACATCCTCAAGGGTTACTAGTCCTGCAGTCCCACCGTACTCATCAAGCACAATGGCCATGTGAGTTTTGTTTTTCTGGAATTCTTTGAGAAGCTCGTCGACCCTCTTGGTTTCCGGTACAAAAAATGGTTCCCGCATTATTTCTTTAACCTTAAGATCCATTTTTCCTCTTTCCAGAAAGACAATGATGTCTTTCACGTAGAGAATACCAACGATGTTATCAATGCTGCCAGAATACACGGGGATGCGGGAGTAACCTTCTTTTCTGGCAACCTCAAGTGCTTCTTTTAAGGTTGTATCCTCAGGCAGGGCAACTATATCTGTTCTGGGAACCATAATTTCCTTAACAATTGTGTCGCCAAACTCAAGAATGGAATGAATCATCTTGCGCTCTTCTTCTTCAAGCACACCTTCTTCTTCACCGATAGCAACAATGGCCTTGATTTCCTCCGGAGTAAGGAATGGCTGACCTTTTATTACTTCCTGACCAAGCATTCTCAGTAAACTGTTGCTTAAAAGAACAAAAACCCTGGCTACCGGATAAAGAACGTAAGACAGTGCAGCAATTAAAGGTGCAGCCAGAAGTGCCACCCTTTCCGCATGGCGAACAGCATAATTTTTAGGTGTTATTTCACCGAATATGATGATCAAAAATGTGACCAATCCTGTGGCAATTCCAACACCTGCATTGCCAAAATAATCCGTTGCAAGCTTTGTTGCCAGTGAAGCAATAAAAATGTTCACAAGATTGTTGCCGAGAAGTAGAGTTGAAAGCAGCCTTTGCTGATCTTCTATCAGCCGTTCAAGCAGAACTGCTCCCTTAACTTTCTGGTCTTTAAGCCTGCGCACCCTTGCCTTATTTAAGGCTGTAAAAGCTGTTTCAGAGGAAGAAAACAGAGCTGAAATAAAAAGAAGAACGACAAAAATCACAATCGTAACGGGACTACTGCCTTCCAACCAGCCATCACCTCTTCAGCTAAAAATAAAATACCTGAAATAAAAACAACGTCAAAAAAATTCCAAGCAAAAAACCTGAAACAACCTCGAAAGAAGTGTGGATTGCCTTTTCAACCCTTGCCTGAAGCACCAGCAACGCAAGAACCAGACTTAACGACCCGACTAAAAAGTTCTCTGAAAGAATTGTTATAGAAGTAAACAGAGAGCCAGCTATAGCAGCATGAACAGATGGCCAGCCACCCCTTCCGGGTGTACCCTCGCCGATGATCACTTTTAAAACTATGGCTGCCGTCACAACTATGAAAAGAGCTATGCCAGTTAAGTATTCTGGCGCTTCAGCAAGCTTCCTGATCAAAGACAGTGTAATTCGGTTCAGCTTTTTAAAAAAAATGAGGTATCCGACAAATACAGAAGTTGAGGCAGCAACCAAAACCCCGGCTGCTGCAACGTCCTTGGCAATTTTAGCCAGCTCAAGCTCCTTACCATCAGTTGCAAGATCAACAGCTACTTCAATAGCTGTGTTAAAAAGCTCTGCCGCAATTACCATAGCAATAACTATAAGCACCGCAACAAGCTCCCACTTTTCAAGCCCCAGCAGCAAAGAAAGTAATACAACTGTAGTGGCTGTAAAAAAGTGGATTTTTAAGTTTCGCTGAGTTTTAAGGCCAAAGCTCAGGCCTTCAATTGCCCAGTTAAAGCTTTCCAGCAGACTGCGCTGTTGCTTTAGAAAGTACTGCGCTGCTGAAACAATTTTTCTTCGAGTTCCTTTTGTCTTTTCCACATCAGCTCAGCTTCCTCGGTTTTTACCTCATGATCATAACCAAGCAGATGAAGTACACCATGTATAAGAACATGCAAAAACTCTCTCTCAAAAGTTGTATTGTACCTTTGAGCCTGCTCCTTTACGTAAGCTGGAGAAATCACTATTTCGCCTGAAATCCTGGGGACAACCTCGTAAAGAAAAGAAAGAACATCTGTTGGTTCATTGAGCCCCCGATACTCTTCATTTAGCTTTGTGATTTCGTCCTCGCTCACAAGCGCCACGCTGATTTCTGCATCTTCAATTCCTTCCTCCTGCAGCACAAATGAAACAACCTCATATATATTATCTTCGTTGAGTTTTACATCACTTTGAAGGTTGGCAACTTCTATTTCGTAATTAAACCCGGATTTCATTTCTACTGCCTCTTTTTGATTTTACCAGTTAGCCTTCGTCTGCCTCGATTCTTCTCGGTCCAGTAAATTCCGGATATTCTATTCTTTCATGATATAGACCCGAAAGAACGCTTACAAACGCTTCTGTTATCTTTTGAAGGTCTGCAAGCGTAAGAGGAGCTTCATCCAGCTGACCGTCCTCCAATCTTTCTTTGATGATCGCCTTAATTGTTTTCTCTAGCTTCTCAGGAGTCTTTTTAGATATTGTTCTTGATGCTGCTTCAACGCTATCTGCAAGCATCACAATAGCTGCTTCTTTTGTCTTTGGGCGCGCAAAGTTGTATCTAAAAGTATCCTCAGAAACATCACCGTTGCCCTCTTTAAGTGCCTTTTTATAAATCGGGTAAATAAGCGTTGTCCCGTGATGCTCCGCAATTATATCAACTATTTCGTCGGGAAGCCTGTGTTTCCTGGCTAACTCAACTCCGTCTCTTACATGAGACGAGATTATTAGCCGCGAAAGTGAAGGGTTGGTTTCATCGTGAGGGTTTTTTAAGCCGAGCTGGTTCTCAACGAAAAAAGCAGGTCTTTTCATCTTGCCAATATCGTGATAGTAGCTTCCTACGCGGGCTAGCAGTGGATTTGCCCCAATAGCGTGTGCTGCTGCCTCTGCGAGATTGGCAGTCATTACTGAGTGGTTATATGTGCCTGGTGCTTTTTGCATCAGCTCCTTTAATAAGGGGTGTGTAGGGCTTGCAAGCTCCATCAATCTCAGCGACGAAGTTGTATGAAAAACAGCTTCAAAGAAAGGCATCAGCCCTAAAGCCATGACCACAGCAATAAAGCTTCCTGCTCCACTTTCAAAAGACATCTTAAGGCTGTTTTGCAGGTCGTATCTGAAAATAAAGGCAAGCATTCCGGATAAAAAGATAGCAGCCAACGCAAGAAAGAAACCTACCCTGATTACATGGCTCTGCTGCTCAACCGTGTCAAGGAGAAATAATGCCACTAGAGAGGGAATACTAATGGCAAGCAGAAGAACAACCGTTGTCTCAGGATAAAGCGTAGTTAGCAGCACGGAAGCAAGCAAAACTCCTGCAGCGACTTCTGTTTTAAAGAAAAGCATGGTTGCAACCACCACAAAGGAAAGCGGAATTAAAAATTGATACTGACTTCCTATGAAGGATCGAGCCAAGATGTTGTAAATAAACACCACCGTAAAGATAAATGTAACCTTGCGGTAAAAATTCCTGTCACCTGAAATCAAACGATGAAGGTAAAAATAAAGCAGGAAAAAGATAACAGCTACAAGAATACCTGTAGACAAAAACCTCAGGTAATCAGGACCCTTTTTTCCTATTCCCAGCCTTTCAAGCACCAGGGCATCCTCACGCGTGATGATCTCCCCCTCGCGAACAATAACCTCTCCTTTTTGCTTCTGGATGACAACATCTGCAACCTTTCTTTCGGCCTCCCGGCGGGCTTCCTCAGTTTTAGTCACGTCAGGAAGATAGTTGGGCATGAGAATGTTTTCCAGTATTTTTCCTGCCACTTCAATCTGTCCGTTAGTGTAACCGGAAGCAGACAGGATATCCTTTGCTTTAGTTAATGCAATTTCTTTTTCATCAGGCTTTATTCTGATCGCAAAAAGGGTTTTTGCGGTGCTGTAAATTACTTCCTTAAAGTCACTGTAGCTTGAACTGTTAAGACCAAGAAGATAATCTATGTCATGCTGACTCATACTCTGGAACCCGAGCTTTTTTACGGCCGCAAGTGCTTCTTTGTCTTTCTCTTTATTCTTCCGGGCAGTCTCTATTACTTCAAAAAAGTTGTCAAGTTTCTTCAGAGCCGCGGCCTCAACAACAGGGTCAAGCGTATAGATAGTTTTTACTTCTGCACGAGCTTTCTCTTTAAGCCTTTCGGTAGCAACTTCATCGACAATGCGAATTGAACGGGGGCTGATAATGGTTACTGGTGCAGGTTTGCCGACCTGGGCTATGTTTTGCGGCGACAGGAAACGCAAGCCAACAAATAGGCAGCTTAAAACTAGAAAAAACGAAAAAAGGATCTGAAATTTAAGTTTCCAGCTGATATTGTCTATGATATTGGTCAGTTTTTGATAGATAATAGTGATTTTAGAAATCATTTTCTGCTGCTTTTCTTTGAGGGATTTCTTGAGACAGCTAGGTTTTCCTCATACCTTTTATAGGCCTCGACAATTTTTTGAACAAGCTTATGCCTGACAACATCCTTTGGGGTCAGATACACAAATGCAATTCCTTCAATGTCTTTAAGTATTTCACGCACAAGCAAGAGACCTGACCGTTGACTTTCGGGTAGATCTATCTGGGTTATATCACCGGTAATAACAACTTTTGAACCAAATCCAAGGCGGGTTAGAAACATCTTCATCTGTTCAGCTGTGGTATTTTGAGCTTCGTCAAGAATAATAAATGAATCATTGAGAGTCCGGCCCCGCATATAGGCAAGCGGCGCAATCTCTATTGTTCCCTGATCAAGGTGTCTTTTAAATTCTTGAGGATCCATCATTTCAAAGAGAGCATCAAACAAAGGTCTAAGATAAGGATCAATTTTCTCGTAGATTCCACCGGGAAGATAGCCCAAGGACTCACCTGCCTCGACAGCTGGCCTTGTAAGAATGATCCTGCCTACCGCTTTCTCTTTAAGCGCCTTGGCTGCCATAGCCATGGCAAGATATGTTTTTCCAGTTCCTGCAGGCCCAATTCCAAAGGTAATGGTGTGAGTCCTGATAGCATCCACATACCTTTTCTGGCCCGCAGTTTTTGGCGCGATGGTTTTGCCACGGTGAACAAGAATGACATCGCTGAAAATATCACTGGGAAGGATTTCTTCACCTTCGGCAATTATTCGAATCACCTCTTCAACCACAGACTCATTAATCCTCCTACCAGCATCAAGCAGGCTTAAAAGCTCCTTAAATGCAGCTGCAGCAGCGTCGACTGCTTCCCCATCACCGGAAATTAAAATTTCATTGCCGCGGACAAGAATGCTTGCTTTAAAGGAGGATTCAATCATCCTGAGATATTTATCCTGTTGACCAAAAAGTTCAACAGGATCGATGTCAACAGGAAGGTATATTTTTCTTGATTCGCTCATCCTAACTCAGTTTCTTCCTTACAAGTTCGTTAACGGTCCTGCCGTCTGCCCTGCCGGCAACCTTTGTCAGCACAGATTTCATTACTGCACCCATCTCTTTCAACGAAGATGCACCAAGCTCAGCAATCGTATCTTCAATTATTTTCTCGAGCTCCTTTACTGAAAGAGGTTCCGGTAAATATTTCTTTAGAATTTCGGCTTCCTCAAGCTCCTCGTTTGCCCTTGACTCATTTCCCCCAGCCTTAAATTCTGCAGCGGCTTCCTCAATTTTCCTTACCTCTTTGCTGATCACCTTTAGAACCTCTTCGTCGGTAAGCTCAGCACCTTTATCGATCTCAGCATTTTTGATCTGGGAAAGCAAAAAACGAAGCACCTTAAGCGTCTTTTTGTCGCCGCTTTTAAGAGCTTGCTTCATGTCTTCTTGAATCTTCTGCTTAAGGGTCAATTCTATTCACCTGCCAGCCGACCGAGTTTCTTTCCACCCAGAAGATGCATGTGAAGATGGGCTATTTCCTGCCCGGAATCAGGACCACAATTTACAATAAGCCTGAAACCTGATTTATCGACCCCGGCTGCCTTTGCTGCTTTATCTGCAGCGTAAAAAAGGGTTCCGAGAAGCTCGGCTTTATAAGCAGAAAAACCATCTTCATAAGCAGTAACGTGCTTTTTCGGAACAATAAGAAAATGAACCGGAGCCTGTGGATTTATGTCTTTAAAAACAATTACCTGTTCATCCTCATATACTATGTTTGCTGGAATTTCTTTTTCCGCTATGCGGCAAAAGATGCAATTTTCACTCATTTTACAACCTCCCCTAGAAGCTCGCCATTTCTGTATTTAATTTTAACCGGATAAAGCTGGTTAATTTCAACTTTGCTGGTTATTTTAACATCTACGTAATATTCAGTTTTGCCAGTGGCAATATTGTTTTCGATGTCTTCCACCAAAGCTTCTGCATTGAGACCGTCAAGGGTTTTCAAAAATTTATCGCTGAGCCTGTCGGAGAGATCAAGCAGCACTTCTTCTCTCTCTTTAACTATCTGTGCTGGAACACGTGGAAAAAGAGAGGCCGCTGGCGTTCCAGGTCTTACTGAGTACCTGAAAACGTGCAACTTCATAAAACCGGCAGCCTCAGCAAGTTTGACCGTTGAGTGAAAATCTTCCTCTGTTTCAGTTGGAAAGCCCACCATTACATCAGTTGAAAGAGCAACGGTTCCGAATTCATTTTTAATAGCCTCCATTTTCTTAAGAAAGTAAGCTGAAGTATATGGACGACGCATAAGCTTTAGGATTCTGTCGCTTCCAGACTGCAAGGGTATATGGAAGTGGGGACAAATTTTTGGTTTCAGCATGGTAGCTGTTTTTATGAGGCGATCAGAAAGTTCAAAGACATCAATTGAGCTCAGTCTGATGCGAAAATCAAATTCCGAAGCAATCTTTTCCAGCAATAACGGCAAATCATACCGGTTATCGTCCGGAGAGCGATACCTGCCCAGATGAACACCGGTGAGCACAACTTCCTTTACACCAAGGTTTTCTAAAATCTCAAGCTTGCGCAGTATTTCATGGTGGGAAACAGAAGTTTCGCTTCCCCTTACCAGGGGAACTATGCAGTAACTGCATTTTTGGTTGCAGCCATCCTGAATTTTTACAAATGACCGGGTTCTTAATCCGCTGTAGGGAACTAAAGGTTTTCCCTCCAGAAGGTTGCTCTTAATATGATGAAGAAGCTCTCTTTTTTGCTTGTTGTTAACAAAGAACATTTTCTTGTTCTTTAATTCTGTCTCTGTGTCCAGTTTTTCCCTGCTAAAATCCGCTGCACAGCCAAGAACAGCAACCGCTGTCGCTCCAGCTTTGAGTGCCCTTCTTGCAGCTTTCCTTGTTTTTGCCTCTGCCTCAGATGTAACTGCACAGGAATTGATAAAAATAATATCTGCATCTGTCATTGACGAAGCAGGTTGAAGCCCCATTTCTTTGAGGGAATAAAAAAGCTCTTCGCTTTCGCTCTGATTAACCTTACAGCCGAGCGTCAGCAGAAAAAATCTGGTTTGCGGTTTTAAAAACTCACCCAGTTCTTTAACGACAGACATGGCTATTTCTATAAGCGCTGCGATAAAGGAAAGACGTTATTAAGACGGCAGCAAGCGCGGCTGTTTCCGTCCGTAAAACCGGATAATTAAGCCTGATGACACTAATCCCCATTTTAAGCGCTGCTTCTTTTTCTTGCGCGGAAAAGCCTCCCTCCGGTCCAACAAAAACATACACGCGCTTCAATTCCCTGCCCGAATCAACTCCAGCCGGCGTTAGTGTTTCTCCTTTTGGATCCAGAAAAAAACCTATTTCACCCCTGTCAAGGACTGGAAATTCAAACCTTTCCAGCCGTCGCACAACCGGAGCATACTCCCTGCCGGACTGCTTGCTTGCCTGAAGCGCGATTTTGCTTAGCCTGCTGATTTTTCTTTCATCGAAAACCGCCACGGAATGATCGGCTGAAAAAAAGACTATTTCGTCTACTCCTGCCTCAGTTGTTTTTTCAACAATAAATTCAGCTTTTTTCCCTTTAACAAATGCCTGATAAAGAATTATTTCAGGTCTTTTCCGAACAGCCTCTCTTCTTGTCTCAATTTTAACGCTGACCTCTTTTTTACTAATTGATTCAATTTTTCCTTCATAAACACGAATTCCATCGATCACCGACACTGCATCGCCCGGCTTCAACCTGAGCACACGGATTGCATGGTGAGCTTCTTCTTCGGGTAAAAACAATCGATCGCCCTTAACCAATTCGGGATATGTTACAAACCTTCTTTTAACCACGTTTAAACTCCGCAAGAACCCACCCTGAAAGGGTTTTTTCTTTTTCCCTGGCAAAATCTGCAGCGAAAATACTTTCAATAACCTTCTTTTCCTTTTCAAGGTACCCGCTCACAACGACGGTTTTAGCCTGCGATTTGCGAAAATAGGCATAATTACTGACAATGATTGAAGAAGTAAGATTGGCAACAACAATATCGGCATTCAGCTCAGGTAGAAGATTCAACCCGGATTCAAGCACTTCAACAACATCTTCAACAGCATTTATACGGACATTCTTGCTGGCGACAGCAACCGCTACCGAATCAACATCCAGGGCATAAACTTTCCTTGCTCCAAGCTTTGCGGCAGCTATAGCAAGAATACCGGAACAGGTTCCCGCATCAACTATTGTCTTTCCTTTTAAATCGGCTTCAGCCAGATACTCAAGGCACATCCTTGTAGTAGGGTGTGCCCCTGTACCAAATGCCAGCAACGAATCAAGCACTACCACCCGCGCATTAAAGTCAATTTCTTCGGCTTTTATATCAGCCGCAGATGGAACAATTAAGAGAGAATTATGGATAAGCACAGGTTTTAAATATTTACGGTATGCGGTCAGATACTCTTCAGGGTTTAGCTCGGACATCCTAGATTCAAACTTTTCGTCTGCCAAAATTTTCTTATTTTCCATTTCGGCAAGGCGCTTCAAAACTTTAATCACCCTGGAAAGCTTTTCAAAAGCGTCTTCGGAAGAAACAGAGCTGTAAACGGTAACCTCAATTGTTCCCCGTTTTCTGGAAATTGAAAAAGGTGAGCTAATATCAACAAGGTCAAAAAATATTTCTGCTTCCGGTGGAAGCTCTGTACTTACAGCAAAGGTTTTCTTAGCCATTTATTAAACACATTGAGAAAAGATTTCGGAAAGCCTGCTCGAAATGAAGCGGGCAGCGCCTATAGCTCTTATATAGTTCATCCGCTTCGGTCCGATAACTCCTACGGCTCCAACAAAGAAGGGCAACTTGTAAGGTGCCATAATAACGCTAAAATCACTTGAAATTGGATTTTCGTTACCAATTTTTACTATTATTCTGTGTTCGTTGACCGCTTCCTCAAACAGCCTGGCCACAGGTTTTTTGAATTGACTGACAGTTAAAACTTTTTTCAGCTCAACGGGATTTGCATCAAAAGCCTCAAACCAATCAGATTCCTCACCGCTTAAATAAATTCTCAAGTTGTTTAGCTCGTCACGAACAAGCTCCTTAAGTTCTGATAAAGTACGATTGTAAAGGTAGGCTGAAACAACATCTCTGTGTTCTTCAGGCCCGGTAAGGGCGTCCAGTTCTAAAATTGACATCATTGGTTTTCCGATAATTTGACCTGAAATCTTTTCCTTAACATATGCGATAGTTTCGTCTGAGATTTCCTCATAGCTTTCTATTTCGCGGCGGTAGACAGACCCATCAGCCAGAACAAGCAAAGCAAGTAACCTTACAGGCGAAAGCTTTACAAGCTCAAACAGCTTGACATCCGCATTGTTGGCCACCGAAAGTAGGGCAAACCCAAAACACCTGGTAAGCTTTGCCAGTAGGGCAGCTGCCTCCTGATGCAGGTTTTCAATTTCCAGCCGCCGCTTTACGAAAATATCTTCAATTTGCTGTTTCTCCTCTTCTGATATCAGTTGCTTGTAAAGTATTTCCTCAACGTAGTAACGATATGCTTTATCGGTAGGAATTCTTCCAGAAGAAAAGTGCGGCTGAAAAAGGAAACCGTGTTCTTCAAGATAAGCAAGATCGTTTCTTACTGTTGCCGGGCTTACATTAAGCTCATATTTAGAAACAAGATAACCAGAAGCAATGGGTTGACCTGTAAGAATGAACTCCTCTACCAGAAACTTTAATATATTATGTCTTCTCTTGTTCAATACTTCTTTTTTAACTTTTGCCAGGGCAGATCACCTACTATAATTATAACCCGCATTTAGAAAGCTTTTATTGAAGAAGATTGAGCACCAGCGAATCCAGTACAAACATGCCTTTGTCGGTAGCTTTAATACGGCCTTGCTTAACTTCAAGCAGACCCTGTTCAATATATTCCTCGCACAGCTCAAGCGGTAATTCGTTTATATCCACACCTAGGCCTGTTCTCAGCCCGAGGTAAATTTTTTCCATTTTTATTTTTTCCCGGTTCAGTTCCTCAAAATAAAACAGAGAGGCAGAAGCTAGAAAGCTATCAAGTTCCGGTTTACAGGTAAAGCGAATATTGTCAATTAAGGAAGCAGCTGAAGGTCCTATACCCAGGTAATTCTTCCTCATCCAATAATTTAGGTTGTGGCGGCACTCCTTGCCGGGTAAAGCCCAGTTTGATACCTCATAATGTATGTAACCATGGTCTTTTAAGAATGATACCGCCAGCACGTATTCTTCAAAGTATTCTTCATCGGTTTTCAGAGGTATTCCGCGAAAGGTATTTCCTCTTACTGAAAATGCATAGCATGATACCGAATCAGGTCTGAGGTCAACCGCAGCATTAAGCGTTTTTTTCCATGAAGA
>Ga0197143_1000864_pt1 | contig 28352 bp, 24 predicted proteins | sample GBS70_MetaG_FD_148603 | JGI IMG/M metagenome (GOLD analysis project Ga0197143, IMG submission 148603) | Sediment microbial communities from Great Boiling Springs, Gerlach, Nevada, United States - GBS 70_MetaG | ecosystem: Environmental > Aquatic > Thermal springs > Hot (42-90C) > Sediment... | reverse complement strand
GCTGTCAAGGACACTTATCCCCATAGCAGCTATCCTCAAAGCAGCACACAGCAAGGAGCTACTATGGGGAAATCGCCCTGGAAATGGCTGCGCCCAGTCCTCTATTCTTTTAGTTCTCGATACGATCACCGCGCAAGACGCGCTGGGCCGACGTGCCAAGGGCTATCTCATCAGCATCTCGCTGACCGCTGAGCAGATGCTCCCCCAGCGTATCCTCGCGAAGAATGGGCCCTGCAAGGGAAACAAATCGCTAAGGAACCGTGATGATCGTCTCTTTGATATTGTTCTCTTCGTTGCACTCGGAGACTTGCTGTTTGCTGTCCGCAACCACGGTGAGGATATAGCTGCCTGCTGTCAGTAAATACGTGGTGCTGGCTTGCTCATCGGCCCCTGGCGCTAAGGGGGACGTCCGCGCCTCACCGATGAGCTGCCCGTTCAGATAGAACGCCGTTATGGAGCGTATCGGCACAGCGACGGTGCCGATGTTGCGTACTACAGCACGCGGACTGAGCAACCAACTGTACGGGGAGAGCTGCGAGACGTTTACATACAGATGGCGGATGGCAAGATCGGGGCAGCCGCTTGGAGCGGGCGCAATGGTGTATAGAGCGTGCGCCAGCACGCGTGATGCCCGACAGCGCAGCTTGACGAGCGTCGGCTCGAAGCTGGGGGGAGACAAGAGCTGAGCGCCTTCGACCTCCCAACGCACAAACCGATACGTGATATTCCCCAAAGAGACGAGCGGGCTGGCTTGTAACAGAACGTCTGTGAGGGTGTCGAAGCTGCGTACAAACGGGGTGACGCCATCGCCATCGCCCAAGATATCGAGGGGGCGCACTTCGATGAAAGTCCCGTGCAGGTACTTTTCAGCTCCCTCTTGGGCGTCTATGGCGACATCGCAAAAATCTGCTCGTTGGGAGCGATAGACCGCCTGCACGCGCGCGTTGGCGGTGAAGGGCAGCTGCCCCGCGCGCACTCTCAGCTGCGGGGCCTTGGAATAGGGCTCGCCGTTGAAGTCCCACCGATCGAAATAGTGTAAGACCCTCTGGGCGCCACAATTGGGGAGCTGCGGATAGAGAGCCTGCAGCGTGACTACCTCCCCAAGGGGAACAGAGAGCGTCACGGGGCGTCCAGAGTACATACGCCCATTGACGGACAAGACGGCATTCTCGCACGTGGCGCTGATCTCGATCTGGAGGGTGGTGCCCTGGGCTGGAGTAAGGAGCACCTGCACGCCCCAGAGGGCTATTCCCAATACGAGGTATCTCGCGAAGCGCTGGCTGGGGTTGCGCATACTGATCCCCCCTCTTCACTGTGCTCTATTATGGCCCAAAACGGCGTTAAATATCCAGCACGCACTCCACGCAGACTCTGTCGGGTTGCTGGAGCACGCGCAGATTATTGTACGTCACGGCCTTGACGTCTATGCGCGGGTCGTGACGCTCTCGATCCAATCGCTCTCCACGGGCTTGCCCGACCAAGACAAAGCCCTCAGCACTCTGTGAGATCGTCACAGAAAATTCCGAGAAGACACATCCCGTGCGATCGCGCTCCAAAATCAATCTATTGAGCCAATCAGCTAAGAGCACCTCACGAGACTCGGCGCTCAGCTCAACAGTGAGAGTCTGCTGAGGGCGCACGGCCGCCGTGTCCACCATCAGCTCGAAGAGCGCGCGAGCCGCTTCAGCGAACGCCTCTGAAAGATTACTTCCCCAGGCCCTCATCCCAACTTCCGCGGTCACCTCAAAGTATTCAAAGGGCATGGCTCTCACCTAATTCCCATGTGGCTACTGGGGTATAGATCGCCCCGCTCGGCGACAGTTGACTCTCCATCAGGGTTAGATGCGTGATCGGCGCGCGGCACGCAAACGCCCCAATCTGAGAGATGAGCTGAGGGAGCTGCCCTGCTCGCAGGGGGCGCTCGTCCTTGACGCGCCCCACGGTCACATGAGGGGTAAAGCGCTCTTCTTCTCCAAAGCCCATCTTTACCAGCTCTCTCTCCAAGCGCTCATGCAGAGATAGAATCTCTTGAGGAACAGAGCTTGCGCCGATCCACAAGACGCGCGGACGATGCACGGTGGGGAACGCCCCGACGGTATCGAAGGTCAGATCGAATCTCTGCGCCGACGCTGCCACCTGGGCCCCAAGGATCTTCAACATCTCCACAGAAGCCGGGGCAACTTCGCCCAAAAATTTGAGAGTAATGTGAAAGTTCTCTGGGCGCACCCACGTGACGCGGGCTTCTAGTGCTCGTAACGGCTGAGCAATCCGCAACAGCTCTATCTGAACAGCCTCTGGAAGCTCACAACAATAAAAGAGTCGCATCGCTTACAGCAACACCGAAGCCGCTGCCCCTTCCACAAGCGTCTCGCAATAGTGACACCGCAGTTGCAGAGGATCTCGGCTCTCCACGACAAAGTACGACGTGACTCGCTCGCTGCTGTTGGTGACGCAATTGCGGTTGGAACACCGCACAATGCCGATCAGCTCTTGAGGTAGCTCCACGGGGATCTTCTGGACCACGGCGAAATCTTTGATGATATTGACGGTGGCGTGCGGGGCCACGATCGCGATCTTCTTGACCGTTTCCGCTTCTAAGGCGCGATTCTCCACCTTGACCATGTCCTTCAATCCCAAGCGCTGGCTGCGCACGTTCATAGCCACGATCACGGTGTCCGAGCAGCCCTGCTCAATGCCCAAGATCCTCAACACCGCTGGAGCCATCCCCGCCGTGATGTGATCGATCACTGTGCCGTTGCGAATCTTGGAGACCTTCAGCTCGCCGTTCATCGTTCTCACGACCCCAGCAACAAGAGCTTCAACAACGCCATGCGCACCGGGACCCCGTTTTGCACTTGGTCGAAGTACTTCGCCTGAGGGAGGAGATCGACCTCGGGGGCGATCTCGTCCACCCTGGGCAGAGGGTGGAGCAAGATCGCGGTGGGCTTGAGCATCTCACACACTTTGGGAGTAATGACGTAAGCCCCCTTGACCTTCTCGTACTCCTCGATATCGGGGAAGCGTTCTTTCTGAATGCGCGTCACGTAGACGACGTCAAGATCGCGCAGATCGAGCTGATCCGTCTCCGTGTAGGAGACAATCCCGCTAAGTTCTTGTAAGATCGAAGCGGGCAGGCGCAGATTGGGCGGCGAGATGAGGCGCAGCTCGATCTTGCGAAAGCGCGTGAGGGCAATTGCCAACGAGTGCACCGTGCGCCCATATTTTAAGTCTCCTACGAGCCCAATCTTTAAATCATCGAGTCTATTGTGGAATTTTTTGATTGTGAAAAGATCCATCAGCGTCTGAGTAGGATGCTGGTTGGCGCCGTCACCCGCATTGATGACGGGGATGACTACCGTGTCGGCCACGAGCCGCGCGCTCCCTTCCAGAGGGTGTCGGATGACGATGACATCAGCGTATTTTTCGACAGTGCGCACGGTGTCTTGGAGCGACTCCCCTTTGGCGATGCTTGTCCCCTCGGTGCCCGAAAACCCGATGACGCGCCCGCCCAAGCGCTGCATCGCCGTAGCGAACGAGAGCTGGGTGCGGGTGCTGGGCTCAAAGAAGAGCGAGGCCATGACGCGCCCTTGTAAGAGCTGGGGATCGGGCCGGATCTGTTGAGCGTGATAGAGTATATCTTCGATCTGCTCGCGGGAGAGATCACGAATGGAGATTATGTCTCTGCCGCGCCACTCGAGCTTCGGCCTCTGCACAATTTGCACCCCTGAGATAGAATTATAGCTTAGAATCCGAGGGTTGGGCAAATTCCCCTTGAAGAGAAGCCGAGCTTGCTCTATACTGGGCTCTACGCTGCAAAGATACGGGTGATACAGATGCGTGAACGGTGGAGCGATCTGATTTTACTTGTCTTCTTGGTCATTGCCGTCGGCGTGTTTGCGGCCAAAGGGGTCTCACTTTTAGAGAGCTTCTGGTATCTGCCTTCAGGCCAGAGCACCTCCGCCCAGAAGAGATCCCCCTTAGAAGAGCTCTCCGTGATAGAGCGCGGCAAGCTCGTCTTCCAAGCAGGGGGATGTACGTCGTGTCACTTGGCGCGCTTGGAGCCGGGCGGGCCATTGGTCGGCTTTCCCGTGGGGCCAAGCTTAAGCAACGTCGGGATGCGCCGCGACGAGCGCTGGCTGCGCGAACACTATATTGACCCGCACAAGCTCATCCCCGGCACCAAGATGAATTCGTATGCGTATCTCCCCAAGGAGGAGCTGGATGCGCTCGTCGCCTATGTGAAGACGTTCACGCCAGCACATGAGCCCAGCGAGGAGCCCACGCTGCTCATCCCGGAGCGCTTCACCCAAGAGCAAGTTGAGCGCGGGAAAGCACTCTTTACGAGCCAAGGGTGCGTAGGCTGTCACACCATCGGCAAGAGCGGCGGTCCCATAGGGCCCAATCTCACCAAAGCCGGCACGTTTGGGCGCACCGACGAGTGGCAGCTGCAACACCTCAAAGACCCGCTCTCGGTCTATGTCATCGGCCCGACGGACGGGATTCCGTGGCCGATGCCGCGCTATGGCCACCTTTCAGACGAAGACCTCACAGCGTTAGTAGCATACTTGCAAAGCTTGCGCTAACCAGGCTTCGCCTGGACAAGCTTCGCTTGACGTTCATCGTGCCGCCTTCGGCGGCACGACGGACAGTCCAGACGAAGTCTGGGCGAAGCCTGGCCCGGATCGCCTCGATCAGTATCTGTGCGCCCTCGATGGTCGTCACATACGGCACACGGTGCTTCACGGCTCCGATGCGGATGGCGGCTTCGTCGTGGTGGGCGCGCTTGCCCCGCGGCGTGTTGATGACGAGCGCGATCTCCCCAGCACTGAGAGCATCGCCGATGTGGGGATGGCCCTCGCTTATCTTGTTGATGATCCCCACGGGAAGGCCCTCGCGGCGCAGACGCTCCGCCGTGCCGCGCGTGGCGATGATCTCAAAGCCGAGCTCCGCCAACGCGCGCGCTAGAGGAACGATGAACTCTTTATCACGATCGTTGACGCTCACAAAGACGCGCCCTTCGGTGGGCAGGCGGCTCTTGAGACTCATCTGGGTCTTGGCGAACGCTTCGCCGAGAGTGCGCCCTGAACCCATCACTTCGCCGGTGCTCTTCATCTCCGGGCCCAGGATCGGGTCTACTAAGAATCTATCGAACGGAAAGACAGGAGCTTTGACGTGAAAGCCCTTCACGTGTGGTGCGCCGCGCAGCCCCACCTCTCTCAGGGTCATCCCGGCCATCACCTTGGCGGCGATCTTCGCCAACGGCACCCCCGTGGCTTTGCTCACAAAGGGCACGGTGCGCGATGCCCGCGGGTTGACCTCTAAGACGTAGAGAGTATCCTTCCGCACGGCAAACTGAATATTGATCAACCCCACCACGCGCAGGCGCCGCGCTAATTTCTCCGTCACAGCACGAATCTCTTCAATGATCTGCGGGCTGAGCGTGAACGGTGGCAAGACGCAGCAGCTATCGCCCGAATGAATCCCCGCGCGCTCGATATGCTCCATGATCCCGCCGATCACGCACTCGGTGCCGTCGGCGACGGCATCCACGTCCACTTCGATCGCGTCTTGGAGGAACTCGTCAATGAGAATGGGATGCTCTGGAGAGACGCGCACGGCTTCTTCAATATAGTGCTCAAGATCGCTCTGGTCGTAGCAGATGGCCATAGCGCGCCCACCCAGCACATAGCTGGGGCGCACCAGCACGGGAAATCCCAGCTCGCGCGCTAGAGAGAGGGCTTCCTCGCGCGAGCGCGCCATGCCCCCTCGGGGATGCTTCACGTGCAGTTCTTCTAGGACGAGATTGAATTTCTCGCGGTCTTCGGCCATGTCTATACTTTCGGGGCTTGTGCCCCAGATGGGCACGCCGTGTGCTGCGAGCGGGAGCGCCAACTTCAGGGGCGTCTGGCCCCCAAACTGCACGATCACCCCCTGGGGTCTCTCGATCTCAATAATATTGAGAACGTCTTCGAGGGTGAGGGGTTCAAAGTACAGTCGGTCTGAAGTGTCGTAATCTGTCGAGACCGTCTCCGGGTTACAATTGATCATAATAGTTTCAAAGCCGAGCTCGCGCAGGGCGAACGCCGCATGGCAACAGCAATAATCGAACTCGATCCCCTGCCCGATGCGATAGGGCCCCCCACCGAGCACGAGCACTTTCTTTCTTTGGGTCGGCGCAGCTTCGCACTCCTCGGCTTCATAAGTTGAGTAGAGATAGGGCGTCTGGGCCTCAAACTCCGCAGCACACGTGTCGACTCTCTTATAGACCGGTCGCATCCCAAGCTGGATACGCCGTGCGCGCACTGCCCTCTCCGAAGTCTTGAGCATCTTTGCTAGTACTGCATCTGAGAAGCCGAAACGCTTGGCCTGCCAGAGCAGCTCTGGAGGCAAGCTCGCCAGCTCATACCCACGAATGCTCTTCTCCAAGAGCGCGATCTCTTCGATTTGGGATAAGAACCACGGGTCTATCCCCGTCCAGTGCGCCAGCTTTTCGATAGAAACCCCAGCGAGCAGCGCTTGATAGATAGCGAAAATTCTCTGCGGGTTGGGGCGCTCAAGGGCGCTTCGGAGAAGCTCCGCAGAGAGCAAGAGCTCCTCGCGCTCTCCCCCTAAGCCCATGCGCCCGATCTCCAGCGAACGAATCGCCTTCTGCAGCGCTTCTTTGAACGTCCGCCCCAGGGCCATCACCTCGCCCACCGAGCGCATCTGCGTGGTGAGCGTGGTGTCGGCTCCGGGGAATTTCTCGAAATCCCATCGCGGAATTTTGACGACGACATAGTCGAGCGTGGGCTCGAAGCTCGCCGGGGTCTGTTTCGTAATATCGTTGGGCAGCTCATCGAGCGTATAGCCCACGGCAAGCTTGGCCGCGATCTTGGCTATGGGGAATCCCGTGGCTTTAGAAGCCAACGCAGAACTCCGACTGACGCGCGGGTTCATCTCGATCACGAGCATCTTCCCGTCGCGGGGATTGACGGCAAACTGAATGTTGCTCCCCCCGGTCTCGACGCCCACAGCGCGAATGACCCTGATCGCCCAGTCGCGCATCTGTTGGTACTCTTTGTCGGTGAGCGTCTGCGCCGGGGCGACCGTGATGGAGTCGCCCGTGTGCACGCCCATCGGATCAAAATTTTCGATAGAACAGATAATTACGACATTGTCGTTGCGGTCGCGCATCACCTCGAGTTCAAATTCCTTCCAGCCCATCACCGACTCTTCGACTAAGACCTCGTGCACGGGGCTGAGCTCCAGCCCGCGCTGCACGACTGCGCTCAGCTCGGCTGCTGAGTGAGCGACGCCGCTGCCCTCGCCCCCTAGCGTGAACGACGGGCGTACCAACAGGGGATAGCTCAGCTCTTGTGAGATCCGTCGAGCTTCTTCGAGGGAGCGCACCAGGCCCCCTTTGGGCACGGGCAGCCCCGCGCGCTCCATCGTCTCTTTGAAGAGCAATCTATCTTCGGCGATCTCGATGGCGCGTTCTGTAGCGCCGATGAGCTCGACGCCGTATCGCTCTAAAATCCCCGATCGCGCCAGCTCCCTTGCCAAGTTCAGGGCCGTCTGGCCGCCCACGGTGGGCAGGAGCGCATCTGGGCGCTCCCGCGCAATAATTTTCTCTAGAATCTCCGGGACGAGCGGCTCCAGATAGACGCGCGAGGCGCTCTGTGGGTCGGTCATGATCGTCGCAGGGTTGTTATTCACTAAGACGACTTCGTAGCCCTCCTCACGCAGCGCCTTGCACGCTTGGCTTCCCGAATAATCGAACTCCCCCGCCTGGCCGATGACAATCGGCCCGGAACCGATCACCAAAATTTTCTTCAGATCTGTGCGCTTGGGCATGGCCGTGAACTTTTTATTAGATCAAAGAACTGATCGAAGAGCGAGAGCGCATCATGCGGCCCCGGCGAGGCTTCGGGATGATACTGCACCGCGAAGACGGGAAGTTTTTTGTGCCGAAAGCCCTCAATCGAGCCGTCGTTGAGATTGATATGGGTCAGCTCTAGGTCGTCGGGCAAGTCTGCGAGGGCGAACCCGTGATTGTGCGAGGTGATCTCAACTCTGTTTGTGAGAAGATTTTTAACGGGCTGGTTGACCCCACGGTGGCCGAATTTCAATTTATACACGCGCGCTCCCAAGGCCAACCCCAGAATCTGATGGCCCAGGCAAATCCCAAAGATTGGGCAGTATTCAGAATCTATCAGGGCGCGCGCGGTGCGGATAGCGTCTTTGAGAATAGCAGGGTCTCCAGGGCCGTTGGAGAGCACGATGCCGTCGGGCTCAAGCTGTAAGATCTGCTCGGCGCTCCAGAAGTGCGGGACGACGGTGACCCTTTGGGCGCGCGCCTGCAAATTCTTCAGAATACTTCTCTTCACCCCGAAGTCCACCACGACGATGCCAGGCTTCGCCCAGACTTCGTCTGGACTGTTCGTCGTGCCGCCGAAGGCGGCACGATGAACGTCAAGCGAAGCTTGTCCAGGCGAAGCCTGGGTGCAGCCGACGATACTGACCCAATTGACCTCAGAGATCGTGGGGGCGCGACGCGCGCGCTCGATCAGCTCCTGGGGATCACCATCGAAGCTAGAGAGACAACCGCGCATCGCCCCGCGCTCGCGGATGTGTCGCGTCAGCGCGCGCGTGTCCACCTCGCTCAGCCCAATGATATTGTGCTCTTTGAGATAGTGATCTAAGCTATTCTGGCCGCGCCAGTTGGAAAATCTTCGAGAGAGTTCTCGCACGATGAGCCCGCTCACCCAGGGGCGAGAGGACTCCGTATCTTCAGAATTTATTCCGTAGTTCCCTATATGGGGGTAGGTCATGCAGACGATCTGGCCGGCGTAAGAGGGGTCTGTTAAAATCTCTTGGTAGCCGGCCATGCCGGTGTTGAAGACGACCTCGCCGCAGATGACTCCCTGGGCACCGAAGGCGCGCCCACGAAAGACTCTGCCGTCTTCAAGAGCTAGCATGGCCATAGCTTCCCCCCGCAACTCAAAAAAAATGGGCCAGACCGCCTCGGCGGCGGCTGGCCCATGAAGTCTCTCATTCTCCAGATGCGCTGCGACACGGCCTGAGAGGTCACCCCAGGGTACATTGGCGGGTATTATAACCAAACACGAGCCGGGGGTCAAACCGAAGAAATTTCCCACAGCCCTCCCCGCTCGATGGCGCGAATCTCTCTCCCAGTAAGCTGCTGCGCCACCCAGATGTTCGTCTTGATATGATCGGTCAGCTCCGCGCAGAAGAATTTCCCCCCAAAGAGCGCCAAGAACGGGATGATCTGATCGGCCATGTGGCGATCGAGCGTCGCGCCGCTGCGCCACTCCGCAAGCAGCGCGGAAGCTGCTTGTTCGCCCACCCTCTCCGCAGGAACCCCGCGCTCCCCCAGCGCGTCTCCCCCGATAATTGTGTGCTCGCACTCCGCCCAGAGCACGACAGCCGATCCTGGCGAGAGCGTCTCCGCGTAGCGCCTCTCGATCTCGATGGCTGTATGAGGGAACTCGCGACGCAAGAGGCTGAGAGCCGCCTCGGCCTGGCGCGCGGCGACTTGACCCTTCTGGAGATGATGAGAAGCTATCGAAACCCCTCGGATCTCTCGGAGTCGTCCGCGCTCAACCAGATCGAACGGCTTAGTAATATGAGCCGGCTCAAAGAGCGCGCGCACCCGCGCCCCGCCCTTGGGATAGAACCCCTCGCGCTCTACTTCAAGAGAGGCCGGAAAACCCCAGCGACGCAACAGAGCGAAGTTAATATGCTCCAACGCGGCAAGGGGTGGCGCCCATTGCCCATAGGTGCCTCCGCCCTCGATCTCGACATCCACGCGGTGAGAGCACCTGGCGAGCGCGATCTGAATGGGCTGCAACGCGAGAGCGACTGAGCCTGCCGTCCCAATCTGGATCGCTAGATGATCTGTCTTGATGGGCCCTGGGCGGAACTCGATCTCGCGGGAGCCGATCTGGGCACCCACGACGTCCGCTTGACAGAGCTGTGCCGCAGCGTTGAGTCCCGCAAGGTGCTGCGCTTGTAGCCCCGGATTGGGCCGCCCTTGGCGAATATTGATCACTCTCAGAGGGCGTTGCAGGGCGATCGCTAAGCCCACCCCAACACGCAAGACCGATCCGCCCCCGATAGCTCCATCAACAACGATCGTCTCCGCGCTTGCCATACCATCCCCCTTTGTGCTATTGTGTATCCTATCCTAAGCATCGGTGACTGTCGAGGGCTTATGTACAGCGTACGAGTGCGCGGCATCTACGCGACGGCATTGGCGGCGGTGCTGCAAGCACGTGGGTGGCGGGTTGTGCAGCCGCCCCCAGAGCTCCAAGCTCTCTTGGCAGATCGCTTTGCCCCTTTTGATCTTGAGATCAAAGATCGCGAGGATCGCCAAGGCGTGATCGCCCTGGGCACCGCAGATGCTGTGCATGCGCTCAAAGAGCTGCTCTTTGCTGAGCTGCCTGATGTCATCTGTGTTCCGGCTCCAGGGGAGTTAGGCGCGATCTACTTGGGCATCGTGAGCAAGAAGCGCGCTTGGGGCTATGAGGTCGATCTTGGAGAGACGACGGGCTTTCTGCCCCAGACAGAGCTCGACTGCCCATTGCAGAAGGGAGAAGCTGTCCGCGTGCAAATTAAAGAGTTCACCCCTACCCAGCCCATCGTGACGCCCAAGCTGAGCGTCGCCGGGCGGTTCGTCGTGCTCTCTCAAGAGCAGGGCGTGGGCATTAGCAAAGAAATTACTGATACCGAAGAGCGCGAACGCCTCCTCGCCCTGGGGCGCAGATTCTGCGCCAACGGCTGGGGAGTGATCTGGCGCACGAGCGCTTATCAGAGAGATATTCGCGATCTCCAAGATGAGATCAAGCTCCTCCGTCAAGAGCTACTCAAGCTCGAGAGCCACCCCGATGAGGGCATCCCCGGGAAGCTCTTAGCGGGGCAGACCACAGTGATTATAGAATTCCCAGGGGGTAGCAAACAATCTCTGGACCGGTGGCGCGCTCATCTCATCCCTACTGAGCCGCGGCATCATCAGCGCCAAGTCCAGCCGAGAGATCAATCAGAGCCCAGCGTGGGCCAACGAATCATTATCGAGCACGTCAAAGTCAAGAACGAGCTGAGCGTCGCGATGGCGGGTCAAGTTCTTCGCGCAGCCCCTCAGCAGATCACGGTGCGCCGCGAGATCAAGAGCCCGGGGCTCTACGATGGCCTGAACATCCCCAAAGAACCCGGAGACTACGCGGTGACCGAGTTTCGTCACGATTCGTGGTACTACGAGACGCGCTACTACTCGCGCGACGGCGCCCTGAAGGGCATTTATATCAATATCAATACGCCCATTGAGTTCTACGCGGATCGCGTGCGCTATGTCGACTTAGAGATTGACGTGGTGCAGCGCCCCGGCGAGCCCGCCCAGATCATTGACGAGTCAGATCTTTTGAGCATTGCGCCGTATGTGAGTCCGACAGCGCTCGAGCGCGCGCGTGCCGTTGCGGCCGACTGCGTCCGCCTCCTCCATAGAGTATAATACAGCGATCACAGTGTGACGGAGGAGAGAATCATGAGTGCGAAGCGCTCACAAAACCCCCAGAGTCAGAAGAAGAAGCCCTTGCCCAAGGTGCCTTGGTATCGCCAGCCGATGCTGTTAGGGATTGCCGTCGGAGGAGTGGTCATCATCGGGCTTATTGCGCTGACGATGATCTTCTCACGCCCCGGCGAGAGCTTTCAAGTGACGCGCCCTGTGGGGAGCGACTTTCTCCCGGAGCTGGGCGATCCCAACGCCCCCGTGACGGTCTACGAATACGCGGATTTTCAGTGTCCCGCGTGCGGGGTCTTCGCTCGGCAGTACAAGCCACGCATCGAAGCAGATTATATTCAGACGGGCAAGGTGCGCCTGGTCTTTAGGAACTTTGCGTTCCTTGGGCCGGAGTCGCTCTGGGCCGCCGAAGCCGCCTATTGCGCGGCGGAGCAAGGGGGCTTTTGGGCCTATCACGATAAGCTCTTTGCCAACCAGCGCGGGGAGAATCGCGGGGCATTCAGCAAGACGAATTTAGTGCGGTTCGCCCGCGAATTGGGACTCAAAGAGCAAGATTTCAAAGAGTGCTTGGACTCCGAGCGCTACAAACAAAAAGTCCAAGACGATATACGTGAGGGCAAAGCTCAGGGCATCGACGCTACGCCCAGTTTCATCGTCAACGGGGAGCTGATCCGCGGCGTAGACTATTTGGGTCTGCGCGAGGCCATCGAGCGCAACTTCCGGTGATCGCGATGACCATCTGGCGCCTGTGGACTCTAGTGACGCTCTCCCTCATCGGCTTAGGGGTAGCCGGCTACCTCACCTATGAGAAATTCACTGGGGGCGGGCTGATCTGCCTCGGCGGGAGCCAGGAGTGCGAGATCGTGCAGAACAGTCCCTATAGTCAGATCGGCCCCATCCCCGTCGCGGTGCTTGGACTAGTGGGGTATCTGATCTTTCTCGTCGTCACGGCGTTGCAATTACGTTCTTCGCTGGAGCGCCGCCGGATGCTCGCAGGGCTGAATTTCGGCCTGGCGCTGGGGGCATTTCTCTACTCGGTCTATCTGACGTACTTAGAGCTCTTTGTGATCTACGCGATCTGCACCTGGTGCGTGATTTCTGCCGTCTTGGTGACGCTCATCTTGATCTTTGCGACGTGGGAGCTGGTCGCGCTCACGAGAGAACCTCACGAAGCCCCGGAACTCCCCAGCTAGCTGGGAGCTTGACAAATCTCCTCCTAGCCCGTACCCTCTGTGCTACGAGGAGGGTGTATGCGGCGCAGCTTGAGATGGGGGCTTGTGGCGATGGCCCTGGCAGCCGCCCCGGTGCTCGCCCAGCCCCAGATCGAGAGCGTCGAGCTGGGGCTGGGCGGGCGGTTTCTCCCCGGAGTGCCCACCCCTGTCGCTGTTTCCATCCGCCCCGGTGGAATATCCAGAGCGGTCATCCTCGAGATCTTCCAACGCGCCGAACGCGGCTCCCTTGAGCGCGTGCAAGTGCCCCTGCACCTTGGCCCGCGGACGCGCCAGCAGATCTCGATAGATTTTCCCATCAAGAGCGTGAGCGCACCCCTCGAGATCACGCTCCGAGACGACACGGGGGAGCTCGCACGCATGACAAAAGACGTGCGCCAGCTCTGGAGCGAGAGCCCCCTGACGTTGGGAATCGCCCTCGACCCGCAGATCCCCCTTCGACTTATAGAAATAGATCTTGAGAAGCTTCCCAAGCGCTGGACGAGCTACGAAGGGGTAGGGCGCATCGTGTGGGGGCGAGCTGATCCTGCACGATTGAGTGCGGAGCAGCGGCGAGCACTCCAAGGATGGCTTGTGCGCGGGGGAGAGCTGATCATCCTCAGCGGGGCCAACTGGCCCGAACAATCCCCCTCTCCCCCCTGGTGGGAAAAGCTTCTGCCTATCACCGAGGGGCACGTAGTGCGTCGCGCCTTCGACGGCCAAGAGACCTTCTGGCTCGAAGGCCAGCCGCGCCCAGAAGCCCAGGTGACCCATACCGCTCAGGGATATCCGCTCGCTTGGGAACACCCCATAGGAGAGGGGAGGGTTATCCTTGTGGCTAGCAACGCCTTGCCGGAGGAGCTCAAGCTGCCCACTCTGTCCCCCAAGCGCTCGTCTGAGGAGGATCTCCTCATTGCCAAAGCCCTAGGAAGCATGACAATCCCCTATCCCTCGCGCGAGCTCATCAGTATAGCCCTGATCTTATTTGTAATGTTAGTAGGGCTGAGCGGTGCGTTGGTCACGCGAGCGCCCAGAACGCCCTTGTGGATAGGAGTGGTGGCCCTTGGACTATCAGCCGGGTTCTATAGCTATCAGCGCAGTGCGGAGTTCTCCTCTGACACGTATACATTAGAGATAGGGGTGATGCGCGTCTCACCGGTGCTGAGCTGGGAATCCTATTGGTATGGGGTCTTTGTCCAACGTCCCCATGATGTATCTCTGACGGTGTCGGCAGATGTCATAAGCGCCTTGAATCCCGGGACTCTCCTCCCCTCTGCTGAGGAGCTTGTCAAGGAGCTCATGCCTGGGGGAGACTGGAAGGTCAGCTTCCGTAGCGAGCGTGCCTCGGTGCGCTTTGTGAAAGTCGAGCGTATGAGGGAGCCTTGGATAGTGGGAAGGCTCGAAGGTTCTCAAGCCTGGCTGTCCCATCGCGCTCCAGTGGCACTCCAGGACGTGATCGCGTATAGTGGGGGAGCGTTCTATAAGCTTGGGACGATTGCGGCCCAGGCTGAGCTTGTGCGCCCGCTGACGGAGCGCATAAGCCAAGCCGATTGGATGAGCACCCTGTCAGGAGAGCGTCGCAGGGTATGGCAGCAATGGGGGCGGATATCGAGCAAGACGCAGTTCATCGGGTGGATCGAACATCCCAGGGCATCGCCTATCGGCCTGGCGCCCAGGGAGCGCCGTACCGCTCTCTACCTTGTGATAGTGGAAAGGGAGTGACCGTGGGCTATCAGTGGGGGCTTCATCAACAGGGGTCGGCATACACCAGCTATCTGATACTGACTGGGATCCCCTTGCTCTTAGCGCTGCCCTCCCCGGATCGCGTTGACGCCCTCGTCGCACCGCGACTGAGTATGACCCCTATATTTCTGATAGTTGCCACAGTGCTCTTCCCCGTGTACTCGCTGAGCCTTGGGCTGCACTCTGCTGCGAGTGAGCTCACCCGGAGAGAGATACGCAAGGGCGTGTGCGCCCAGGTGCTCTATCTGTGCGTGCTCAGTCTGCCCTATTGGACGGTCTTTACGGGCATTGTCGGTCACGATCTTGATCGCTTGCTCGGCGCCCTGGGGTATCTGGGGCTCTATGGGGCATGCTGGGCCCTCGTGGGCGTTCCCATCGGGAGGCGCTGGCCCACCGAGATCGCGCAGTTTCACATCAAGTACGCTCTGCTCATCGTGGCCATCGTCACCACGTTCTTCGTGCTGCGGCCGCTCAATCCCATTCTCATGCTCTCACTCTGGTTTGGCGAGGGCCCGGTGCACGAGCAGCGTGGCTTTCTGCTCATGGGCTATCTGTCGCTTGCGATCATCCTAGGGATTTTGTTATGGTGGATAGGAAGGGAGGAAGACCGTGCACGGGTTCGAAACGCTCCGCGCTAGGCTCGAGCGGCGCCAGCGCCTGCTCAATGGACTTACAGCAGCAAGTTGGACATTGCTGATCAGCTTAGGGATCACAGTCTTTGTCTTCGTTGGGAGTGCTTTGGGGATCTGGGGTGCCGTCCCACTCCTGCCGTGGGTGATAGCCCTCGCTCTTCTAGGGGTTCTGGGGTTTGGGATCGGATGGCTTCGTCCCATCGATAGAATAGAGCTGCTCTTCCGCGCCGATCACTCTCTCCACAGCCACGAGCTGCTGGTGACGCTCTATGAGCTGAGCCTCGGCCAAGGCCCCAAAGAATTTCTCCCATTGCTGGAGCGTCGGCTTGAGCGACTCTCGGTGAACCCTGCCCAAGCTCTCCCTCTGGGATCAGGTGATCGGTGGCGCTGGGCAGCCGTAGCGATCCTCAGCTTCTTCTGCATGAGTATAGCGAGCTTCCTCCAGCCAGGGCTGCTTTCTCTACACAGCTCAGACCAATCGAGCGCGACTGCTCCAGCAAGTCAAGGAGTTTCACGGGCATCACAGCTCCTCGAGTGGTTGCAGACGCCGCCACCAGATCTAGCGCAGAAGCTTGCCTCGGTGCGCGAGCGCCTCGAGAGAGCTCGCCATGAGCTCGCCCTCAATCCCAACGATCCACGCGCGCGCGCGGCCCTCCACCAGCTCCACGCCGAGCTCCTCACAGAGCAACGGCGCCTCGTGCCCCCGTCTCCCCCGACAGATACGAAGTCGAACGATGACGCCTCTGTCACCGAGGGCTCATCCAATGAGCTGCGCCCCCCACAACAAAACAGCTCTGGCGCAGCGAAGCTCGATCAGATCGTGCAAGGCTTGCGAAGCATCTTAGAACAAGCCCACCGGCTCTCTCAAGAAGAGCTGGAGCAGCTGCTCAAGCAGCTGCGCGAAGCCAATCCCGAAGCAGCAACGCTTGCCGGACACCTCTGGCAACAGACCCAAATCCCTCAAGAGTTTCAGAGACGCTTGGAGGAGGTGCTCAGGGAGCTCGAAGCGCGCCAAGCCCTCCACGAACAGCTTGAGCATCTGCAACGCGAGCTCGAGTCCGCGCTCGCACCCTCTGAGCCGCAGACCGCTCGCGAGGAAGAATTCTCTCAAAGCCCTCCTACCGCGCCGTCTCCTGCTGAAGGGGGCTCTCAGCAAGCTCCTAGCCAACAGGGCTCAGCCTCCACGCAAGCCCCCCACTCTCAAGAACGCTCGGAAGAGTCTCAGCCGTCAGCTGGGGCCGGGCGCGGCACAGCCCCGCTCGACCCTGAAGCCGCCACAGACTTGCCCGATCTCTCCAAGCTGCGCGAGCGCTCGCGGACCATCCCCCTGCCCCCAAGCGCCCGCGACGAAGATCTCGATATTCTCTTTGAGATCGTGAGCCTGGAGCTGCCCCAGGACCCCCAGGGGGTTTCGAACCCCACCCCTGCCCAGATCAACTATGAGAGAGTCGAGGCAGCTCTCGAGATGCTTGAGATCCCCTACGAGCTCCGCGACGCGGTGCGCCAGTACTTTCTCAGCCTCAGCCGCCACTGAAAGAGAGCCTATGATCACCGAGAAGAGAATCCGCGAGCTGCAAGGGAAGTTCCACGAGCTGATCGAGGAGATCCGTTCGGTCATTATCGGCCACGAAGAAGTGATCAAGCACGTGCTGATTGGGCTTTTGTGTGGGCAGCACTTGCTCTTAGAAGGGGTGCCGGGGCTGGGCAAGACTCTTCTCGTGCGCACGCTGGGGAGAGCTTTAGGGTTGAAGTTTGCGCGCATTCAGTTCACTCCCGATCTCATGCCCGCGGACATCGTCGGCACGCGCATCCTCACCGAAGACGACTCAGGGCGACGGCGCTTTGAGTTTGTCCACGGCCCGATCTTTGCGCACTTAGTCCTAGCTGATGAGATCAACCGCGCGACCCCAAAGACCCAGTCAGCACTCTTAGAGGCCATGCAAGAGCGCAGCATCACGGTGAGCGGGGAGACGTATACACTCGAGGAGCCGTTCATGGTCTTGGCGACCCAAAACCCCATCGAGATGGAAGGCACGTACCCGCTGCCGGAAGCCCAGATCGATAGATTTTTCTTCAAGATCGTTCTCCGGTATCCGTCGCTGGGCGAGCTGGAGCAGATCCTGCAGCGCCACGGAGGCGGCCAAGAGCTTCGTCCCGTCAGACAAGTCCTCACTCGCGAGGAACTCCTCGAAGCGCAGCAGCTTGTGGCGCAATGGCCCACAGCCTCGCCGCTGCGACGCTACGCCGCCCAGTTGGTCTACGCGACCCAGCCGTCGTCAGAGATCGCACCGGAACTTGTCAAAAAGTACGTCGAGTACGGGGCGAGCCCCCGCGCGGCCCTCGCGCTCATCTGGGGCGCGAAAGCTCACGCCTTTCTCTCTGGGGAGCTCCACACGCGCATCGTGGACGTCCAAGCGGTCTTCTACCCTAGTCTTATTCATAGAATTATTCGGAATTTCCGCGGGGAGGCCGAGGGCATCCCCGTCGAGCAGATCCTCCAACAAGTCTATGAGCAGATCCGACCTGCGTAGGCGTTTCGCAGACGAATCGTTCTGGAAGCGGCTCTCGGCGCTGCAGATGTTGGTGCGCCAGCGGGCGGAGGGCCAAGCCGGCCCGTGGACGACGCGCCGCGCCGGCATGAGCTTAGAGTTCGCTGAGTATCGCGAGTACTACCCTGGGGACGACTTTCGCTACGTTGATTGGAACCTCTACGGGCGCCTGGACCGGCTCTTCGTCAAAGTCTTCCACCGCGAAGAGAATATCTCCGTCTATATCGCAGTTGACACGAGCCGCTCGATGGCCGTGGGGGAGAAGCTCAGATATGCGACGGAGCTTGCGGGAGCTGTAGCGCACGTCGCGCTAAAAGATATGAACCGTGTGGGGGTCTTCGCGTTTGCCCAGAGAATCGTCTCCGGGGTGCCAGCACGCAGCGGCCCCTTTCATCTTCAAAAGATCTTCTCTTTTCTCGAAGGGCTTGAGCCCCTCGCCCCTACGTCTCTCAGTACTGCTCTCGAAGAATTGAGCAAGCTCCCGCTGCGACGGGGTCTGATCGTTTTGCTCAGCGATATGCTCGACCCAGAGGGCTGCGAGCCAGGGCTGCTCCATCTCTTGGTCAAGCGCCACGAGATCGCAATTGTTCAGATCCTCGCGGCACACGATCTCGATCCCCCTCTGCGCTCCGAAGCACGTCTCGTAGATAGCGAGATCGCAAGAGAGCTCTCGGTGTCCGCGAGCGCCGTCGGGCGCTATCGCCAGCGACTCTTGAGCTATGCGCAAAAGTTAGAGACGTTCTGTCGTGCACATCAGATTCGATATAAGCTGCTCTCGGCGGCGCGGCCGCTGGAGCGCGCCCTCTTTGAGGATCTTCGCGGGGTGCTCTTCGTATGATCTTTCTGAGTGCGTGGGCTTTTGGGTTGTTGAGCTTGAGCGCCGTCATCGCTTTCTTATATTTTCTGCGGCGGCGCGAGGAACGCGTGACGGTCTCCGCGATCTGGCTCTGGTCCGAAGAACAGGAGCGGCCGCGCAGCGCCCTTGTGCTCCTGTGGACGAAGATCTGGTTACTGCTTGTGCAGCTGGCAGCGCTCGGCGCGCTCGTCTTCAGCCTTGCTCGGCCGACGCTCACCCAAGAATTTTTAGGAGGGGGCACGCTCGCGCTCATCATTGACGGCAGCGCGAGCATGCAGACATCTCAAGACAACAAGACGCGCTACGAGCAAGCCCTCAAGCTCGCTCAAGAGCTTATCGAGCGTCGGCGCCCAAGTCAACTAACTGTGATTCAAGCCCAACGAACCCCCAAGCTCCTCGTGCCCCTCACCGAAGACCGCGCGCGCGCCTTAAAAATCTTAATGAGCTCCCAGCCCACGTTGCAGAGCGACGCAAGATCTTCAGATCTCATAGAGCTTCTGCGCAGCCAAGGGGAGCTGGACACGTTCGATGAAGTGATCTTCATCAGCGATCGTGAGCCCTCAGTGCCCCTCGCTGTAACCTGGCTCCCAGTAGGCGAGCCCGCGAAGAACTTAGCCATCACGGGCTTTGCTGCCCGTCCCTTGCCCGATGGGACGCCCCGTGTCACTCTCTGGGCTCGCGTCGAAAACTTCTCCCAAGAAGTGCTCGAAGGGAATCTCAAGCTCTTCGCCGAAGACACGGAGATCTTTAGCCAACGCCTAGACGTAGAGCCCACAGGGTCTCGCACCGTCGAAACGCTTGCGCCGTTGCGCCATCGTTTTCGCGCTGCCCTTGACGTCACAGATGACTTCGCTTTCGACAACGTCCGCTACTCGGTCATTCCTGCGCGACCGAAGCTCAAAATTCTCTGGCTCGGGGAGCGCAATTTCTTCCTCATGCGCGCGCTGAGCACCTTCGTCGAGGTACGTCTCCAAGCCGATGACACACACCCCCCTGATCTCATCGTTGCTCATAACACGACGATACACAACTTTGTGGGCAAAGCCCTGCTCATCAACAGTAGTGCCGACCCTTGGGTGGTGCACACCGGGAACGTCAAAGAAGCTGAGTCTCCCCGCATAGTGACTCCCACTCACGCCCTGGTGCAGAACGTGCGTCCAGAGCACTTGATGCTCACAACAATGAGAGAAACCAAGCTCGCCCCCGACGTGCAGACCCTGATCGCTTCCGGGGATCAGCCTATCTTAGCCGCATATAGATCAGAGGGCGTGAGCTTCATCTATCTTGGGGTCGACCTCAAAGACTCTCCGCTTGTGCTGACCCCAAGCTTCCCCATCTTGGTGCGCACCAGTCTCTTGTGGCTCATGCCTGAACTGGGCCTGCCCTCTGAGCAGTTCATCTCAGAAGAGTTTGCTACACCGGGATTTGCCGAGCAGACCGCGATCAACCTCGATCCCAGCGAGTCCGCGATCAACCGTCCCCAGGGCGCTCCTACTGCTAGGAGAGAGCCCTCCCAGAGAGTTACAGAGAGTTATGCGCATACATCGCTCTGGCAGGTAGGGGCGTGGGTAGCGCTTGGAATGCTTCTGATGGAGTTTTTCTGGCACTATCGTGGGGTCTTTCGCCGGCGAGAGGTGGACCGATATGGTCTTTGATGCGCCGTGGGCGTTGGTGGGAATCGCCCTCATTGCTGGTGGGATATGGGCGATGCGCGCGCGCTGGCGCACCCTTCCCAAAGCCGAGCGACTGGCGGTGCTGGGGCGTGCGGGAGCGCTCGCTCTGATCTGCATCGCCCTTGCTGACCCACGGCTCTCCTCCGGGGCTTCTGAACGTTTTATCTATTTTTTGGTTGACCGATCAGCAAGTGTGAGCGCAGATCCGTCTGAGCTCTCGCAGCTCGTGCGAGCCCTCGCTCAGCCTGCTGAGAGAACATTCTACGGGTTGATCAGCTTCGGCGCAGAGCCCATGATCGAGACGGGCTTCGCTCCCACCCTCCCGAGGTTCCAAACGGAGCCCGATCCAACGGCTACGGACATCGCCAGGGCAATTCAGTTAGCATTAGAGACGTTCCCTCGCCGCGGGCGCCGCGAGATCGTGCTCTTCACCGATGGGCAAGCGACCAGGGGGGATCTGGCTGGAGTAGTAGCGCGGGCGCGGCGCGAGGGCGTCCCCATCCACGTCTGGCCCTTGGGAGGAGATCTCTCAGAAGTCTGGCTCTCCGAACTGCAGCTGCCAGAAGAAGTCCCCCTGGGAGTCTCTTTCTCCCTCCGTCTGCAGCTCAGCGCTACCACCTACGGACAGGGCACCGTGCTCCTCTACCGAAACAATGAGCTCATTCACACAGCGCCCATCGAGTACACCCCAGGAGTTCAAGAAGTCCGCTTGAATGATACTCTAGAGACACCGGGTGCTGCGACGTATAGAGTCTATCTGAAAGCTTCGCCCGATCATCTTACGGAGAATAACGAGCTTTACGGGGTGACGATCGTTCGCGGTGGGCCGCAAGTGCTTGTGATCGAGCGCTCTCCTGAAGAGAGCACGGTCGCCCGTCTTGTGCGCAGCGCGGGGTTCTCCTTTGACCGAAAAAGACTCTCGGAATTGGCGACGCTCCCGCTCGCTGAGTACAAAGTGATCATCCTCAACAATGTCCCCTTGGGACAGCTCACACAAAGACAGCGCCAGGCCCTCAAGATCTTCGTGGGGGATCTTGGGGGCGGGCTGTGGGTCATTCAAGGGCGAGCGGCCGTCATGGACCTCGAGGAGCAGACCCCACAAGAGCTCTCGGAGTTAGAGGAGCTCTTGCCCGTCTCGTATTTGGCTCCCGAGCCCTATCAGATTCCAGCTCTGGCGTTAGTCTTCGTGATGGACCGCTCAGGGAGCATGGGCGATCCCGCCGGTGGCGTCCCCAAGATAGAGATCCTCAAACGCGCTGCGCTGCGCAGCTTGGAAGTGCTTGACCCGGAGGATTGGGTTGGACTGATCGCCTTCGATACGGACTTTGAGTGGATCGTCCCCCTCAAGCCCCTGGGGGATCGCCAAGATTTCCAAAGTAGCATCCAACGCTTGAGCGCCAACGGGGGTACCGATCTCTATTTCGCTCTGAAAGCTGCGTTCGAGAGGCTCGAGCGCCAAAGCGCGAAAGTAAAGCATATCTTGGTCTTCACCGATGGGCATAATAACAATAAGCGCGAGCGCGAGTACCGCGAGCTCTACGAACGCCTCTCGAAGAGCACGGTGCGCGTCTCCGTCTTGGGGATTGATCGTGCTCCCAATGAAGAGTTTCTCAAAGAATTGGCTGCAGCCGGGCGCGGACGATACCAGCGCGTCCAAGAGTTTACTGATCTGCCGGTCTTCTCGCTGCGGGAGGTGCGGCGCATCGCGCGGCTGCGCTGGATTGAAGGGCAAACCCCCGTGAAGCCCCTCGCCCCTCCAGAGCCTCCCCCCGTCGCTGGGTACGTGCTCACGCACGAGCGCACCGGGGCGCAGACCGTGCTCACAACAGATCCGGAAGAGAACCCGCTTCTGGCCTTCAAGCATTATGGCTTGGGGCGCGTGGCCGTGCTCAATACAGATCTTGAGGGCGATGGGGCCCCCGCCTGGCTCTCTTGGTCGGGACTGAGCGAACTCTTCGCCCAGACTCTCACGCAGCTCTATCGCCCCCTAGTACGGCAAGGCGAGCTCTCCGTGCACGTCACCGTGCACGATCACGAGCTTGAAATTCTCACAGACCTACGCCAAGGGGATCGCTGGATCTCAGACGCGACGCTCTCGGGACAACTCACCGGCCCGCTCCGCCAAGAGGTTCTCTTCTCACCCATAGCCCCAGGGCGATATCGCGCCCGCCTGGAGCGTCCCCCCCAAGGGCAGTATATCCTACAAGTAGCAGCCCAACGATCCGATCAGCTCATCAGCGAGATCACAAAGCCCTTGGTGATCCCCTACGCGCAAGAATACCGACGCGTTGGGCTCAACAGTGAGTTTGTCTATGAGATCACCCGCGCCACGAGGGGGCAGGTCTTGGAGCGACCGGTCTTGCCCCCGCCCTCGGGGAGGATCGCCCAGGAGAGCTTTACGGAGCTGTGGCCGTGGGCGCTCATGCTCGCGTTGGCGCTCTTTATAACAGACTTAGCTTTGCGCAAGCTCTGGTGGCTCGTCGAACGCTGAAAAATTTGTCTTCGAGGGGCTTCTTCTGCTATGATAGAGCCAGATGCATCTGGACTGTACACCTTGCCGCCGCAGGCGGCAAGATGAACGGTCCAGGCGAAGCCTGGCAGGAGGTGGTCGGATGTTCGAGCGCATCTTTGGCGGGTTGAGTCATTGGGCGACGATCCCCCTACGAATAGCTATCGGGATCATCTTTGCCGCGCACGGCTGGCAGAAGTTCTCTACAGGGCTGGGCGGCGTTGCTCAATTCTTTGGGAATGTGGGGATCCCGTTGCCGGAGGTCTCGGCATTTATCGTAGCGTTTGTGGAGCTTGTGGGCGGGATCGGGCTGATTCTGGGGGTCTTCACGCGCTATTGGGCGCTCTTGCTCTCTATTATTATGATCGTGGCGATCTTCACGGTGAAGCTCCCCAATGGGCTTTTGGGAAGCCCAGGGCGCCCAGGCTATGAGCTGGACTTAGCTCTCTTGGTAGGGTGTCTGGCGCTCTTACTGACCGGCCCAGGGCCGATCTCGCTGGAAAGAGCGATCTTTCACAAAGAGCTGTAGTCACCAAATTTTCACCCTCTCTCCATGTACTTGGAACGGAGGGCTCTGTATGATACGGGTGATCTTCTAAACATATACAGAACCTCCTTGCAGGGAAGACGGGAGAGAGGGAAGCGACCACGGAAGCGACGAGCCCCGCTGAGTGGGGCTCGTATTCTTTTCGAGGCTATGAACACTGAACGCGTGATAGTCACGCATTTGCAGCGGCAGTTTGAGGCGGCCTATCGTGGGAGCCGGTGGCATTCGCTCCGCGCCGCGCTCAAGGGCGTCAAGCCCGATGAAGCGACGTGGCAGCCGCCGCACTATAAGGGCTTCCCTTGGGCCAAGGGCTCGATCGTCGAGATCGTCTTTCACGTGGCGGGGGACACGCTCTACCAGCTCGACTATGCGTTTGGGGCGCGCACGCTCACCTGGGCTACGCTCACTGAGCGCTTCCAGCGCGACGGGGGCGATCTGAAAGCCGCCCAAAAGTTGCTCGACGAGGGCTTTTCCGCCGTACAGCAATATCTCGATGGCTTGACTGATGCTGATCTCACTCGTACGTACATAGCCCCCGACGGCAAGACCCAGAGGACTTTTGGGGAACTCTTTCAGATGCTCTTAGAGCATTGCTTCTATCACGCGGGGCAGATCGTCTATATCAGAAATCTGTGGGCCGGATTCCACCCTCACACGCCATGATCTGCGTCATGGCGCTTGCTCCACAGCTCACTTAGAATATCAAAGAGCTATGGGGCTCTACGAAGAGATCTTCCGAGAATCTTTAGAAAATCCTGAAGGTTTTTGGGGCCGGGCCGCTGAGGCGATCAGTTGGGAGAAGCGCTGGGATTCGGTGCTCGATGCGTCCAAGCCCCCCTTCTATAGATGGTTTGTCGGGGGCGTGCTCAACACGTGCTATAACGCTTTAGATCGTCACATTGAGCGTGGGCGAGCCGATCAGCTCGCGCTCATCTACGATAGCCCCGTCACGAATACAGTTCAGAAATTTACTTATAGCGAGCTACGTCACCGTGTCGCCAAGATCGCGGGCTTTCTCAAAGAGCTTGGGGTCTCCAAGGGCGACACAGTTGTGATCTATATGCCCATGATCCCCGAAGCGCTGATGGCAATGCTAGCGTGCGCGCGCATCGGGGCTATTCACTCGGTGGTCTTCGGCGGGTTCGCCCCGCGCGAGTTAGCAATTCGCATAGACGACGCCAAGCCCAAGATCGTGCTTTCAGCTTCCTGTGGGATCGAAGCCAAGAAGATTATCCCGTACAAGCCTCTCTTGGACGAAGCGATCGCCCTAGCGACCCACAAGCCACAACAGTGCGTCATCTATCAGCGCCCGCAGGTGCGCGCTGAACTCATCGAAGGGCGCGATCTCGATTGGCTTGCGCTCGAGGAGCGGGCGCAGCCCGCGGAGTGCGTCCCCGTTGCGGCGACGGACCCGTTGTATATTCTCTACACATCGGGCACGACCGGCAAGCCCAAAGGCGTGGTGCGCGACAATGGGGGCCATGCGGTCGCGCTCGCCTGGACGATGAAATATATCTACGGGATCGAGCCTGGAGAAGTCTTTTGGGCGGCTTCCGATGTGGGCTGGGTCGTAGGGCATTCGTATATTGTCTATGGCCCACTGCTGGTGGGCGCAACGACCGTGATGTACGAGGGCAAGCCCGTGGGCACGCCCGACCCTGGCGCCTTCTGGCGCGTCATATCCCAGCATAATGTCAAAGTGCTCTTCACAGCCCCGACAGCCATCCGGGCGATAAAGAGAGACGATCCCTCCGGGGAATATCTGAAAAAATACGATCTCTCTGGGTTCAAGGCGCTCTTTCTCGCTGGGGAGCGCACCGATCCGGATACGTACTATTGGGCCTCGGAATTGCTGAAGAAGCCCGTGATAGACCACTGGTGGCAGACGGAGACCGGCTGGGCGATCGCGGGGAACTTCTGTGGGCTTGAGCTTCTGCCCATCAAGCCCGGCTCAGCCACCAAGCCCATGCCCGGCTACGACGTGAGGATTCTCGACCCTACGAGTGGGAAAGAACTCCCGCGCGGGGAGAGCGGCGTGATCGTCGTGAGAGAGCCGTTGCCACCGGGGACGTTTATGACCCTCTGGCAGCGCGACGACGACTTCAAGAAGACGTATTTCGATCCGTTCCCAGGGTATTATTTCACCGGCGACGGCGGCTATATGGACGAAGATGGCTATATCTTCGTGATGGGCCGTGTGGATGATATTATCAATGTCGCGGGGCATCGGCTGTCCACGGGCGAGATGGAAGAGATTGTAGCGAAGCACCCAGATGTTGCCGAGTGCGCTGTGATCGGGGTTGCGGACAGCCTCAAGGGCGAGGTGCCGTTGGGGTTTGTGGTGCTCAAGGCGGGGGTGCAGCGCAATCACGAAGAGATCATCGCTGAAGTGAAGCAGATGGTCAGAAAAGAGATCGGGGCGATCGCTTCTCTAAAAGACGTGCTCATCGTAAATCGGCTCCCCAAGACGCGCAGTGGGAAGATCTTGCGAGGGACGATGCGCAAGATCGCTGACGGCCAGCCGTACACCGTGCCCTCGACGATTGACGATCCCGCGACTCTGCAGGAGATCGCCGAGGCGCTCCAGAAGAGATCTCCATAACTGGGCGGCCAAGGCCCGGCCTTGGGTCAGCGCCACACCTCCCCCTGGTACCGATCTCTTGGCGCACCGACCTGAGCGCCTTGCGCGGCAAACCCGTGGTGCTCTACTTCTCTGCGGCCTGGTGCGCGCCGTGTCGAGCCGAGACCCGAGGAACGGTGCTCTTGCTCGATGCGCAGGTGGATTGGCGCCGGCGTGGGCGTCATGGTGCTGCTCTTAGGGCTGACGATGCTGCTTAAGCGAGATTTTTCGCCCGAAGCGGGAGCTGATGCAACGCTATTTTCAGATGGTATCAGTTGATCTACTCAGGGGTGCTAGGGGGCTAAAAGAATTTGGCTCCTCGGGCAGGATTCGAACCTGCGACCCACCGGTTAACAGCCGGTTGCTCTACCGCTGAGCTACCGAGGAATCTGTTTCATTATAGCACAGGGGCTAGGACAAAGTCAAGGCGTTTGAACAAACTGCACCCCCGCATCACGCATCTTATGGCGAGCTTCCTCTCCTCCTTGAGGCGTCACCGGGCGCGTCCCATCCGCAATGAGCACAACCTCGAACCCTTCACGACGCGCATCCAGAGCTGTCGCCAGCACGCAGACGTCTTCCGCAAGCCCTCCGAGCCAGAGGCGCCGGACACCATCTTGGCGGAGCCGCACCGCCAATCCCGTCTGGTCGAACGCTGAATATTGATCCCGATCGAAGCGCACCCCCTTGGCGATGGTGACCACAGAATCGGGCAAACGCAACTGTGGATGGAACCGCGCCCCCTCGCTCCCCTGCAGACAATGGGGCGGCCAAGGGCCTCCGCGCTCCTTGAAGCTGATATGCCCCTTGGGATGCCAGTCATACGACGCATAGATGGGGATGCCCACAGCACAAGCGGCCTCGATCCAGCGATGGAGCACGGGAACGACCTTGTCCCCTTCGGGGATGGGCAAGGCTCCTCCAGGACAGAAATCGATCTGAACGTCAACGATGAGCAGCGCGTCGCCGCTCTGCAAGTGCTCTTCGAGCTTCATGGCGCTTCCCTCCTCTCATAGTGAGCTGCAAGCTGCTGATAGAGGTGCTGCAGGGCCGGGCTGATCTCGACGGGGTAGGGCGGCTGCGCCGGGGCCAGAGCGCGGATTCGCTCCGGCAAGCGCGCGATCTGGTCGCGGGTATAGCGTCGGATCGCCTCAAGATCACGACGTTCCAGGCGCTCCCCAGCGCGCATCACTAAGCTGAGGAGTGGCTGCCCAGGGAGCTGCTCATCAGCCCGAGCAATGATGTCGCGTTCAGCTACGCCATGCTCCTCCAGACGGAAGACCTGCTTGCGCCCGGGCAAGACCGACTTCCCCGGCGAGAGCTTCAGGCGCGCTTGGCCCGCGTACTCGCTCAGCTTATACGCGATATCTAAATCTGGGACATCTCTGGAGACGCCCAGAGCCGTGCCCACGCCAAAGCCGGCGATGGGCGCTCCGGCCTCCAGAAGCCGAGCGATCTGCTCCTCATCAAGGCCGCCACTCGCTAAGATCTGTACCTGGTGCAGCCCGGCGCTGTCCAAGAGGGTGCGGGCTTGCTTGGACAGCTCTAGCAGATCGCCAGAATCAAGGCGCACGGCCTTCACTTGGAAGTCCGTGCTCTCGCGGGCCAGCTCGATCACGCGCTGCACCCCCCCAAGCGTATCGTACGTATCCACGAGCAACACCGTCTCCGGGTAGAGTCGTGTAAACGCTCGAAACGCCTCAAGCTCGTCCCGATGGGCCTGGATATAACTATGAGCCATGGTGCCCACGACGGGGATACCATAGAGCTTGCCGGCCAGGACGTTCGAGGTTGCCGCGACCCCAGCGATGTAGAAGGCGCGGGCCCCCTTGAGAGCGGCATCGCTGCCGTGCATGCGGCGTGCAGCAAAGTCGAAGACCGGCCGGCCCGCTGCCGCGGCCACGACGCGATAGGCCTTCGACGCCAAGAGGGTTTGCAAGTGAATCTGATTCATCACGAGTGTCTCGACCAGTTGAGCTAGAGGCAACGGGGCGACGATCTCCATAATGGGCTCGCCGGCAAAGACTGGGGTGCCCTCAGGGACGGCGTAGACGTCGCCAGTGAAGCGCATCTGCCTCAGCCAATCGAGAAATTCTTGGGAGAACTGGCGCAGCGACGCCAAGTACTCAATATCGTCGTCGCTGAAGCGCAGGGTCTCAAGATATTCGAGCACGGTCTCTAGGCCACATGCGATGAGGAAGTTGCGCTGTGGAGGGAGGCGGCGCACAAAGAGGCTGAAGACGGCTTGCTCGGTCAAGCCCTCCTCCAGATAGGCCTGGGCCATAGTGAGCTCATACAGATCGGTGAAGAGCGCCAAGCCCGTCATGGTATCTGCATTATAGCATCGGAGCTGGCTCTAGCAAAAAAAGAGATCCAGGCAGCGCCCTACTCTTGCGGGCCCTTGCGAGCCCACTACCATCGGCGCAGGCGGGCTTAACGGCCGTGTTCGGGATGGGAACGGGTGTTTCCCCGCCGCTATTGAGCCACCTGGAATCCTTTT
>Ga0197143_1000863_pt1 | contig 28393 bp, 23 predicted proteins | sample GBS70_MetaG_FD_148603 | JGI IMG/M metagenome (GOLD analysis project Ga0197143, IMG submission 148603) | Sediment microbial communities from Great Boiling Springs, Gerlach, Nevada, United States - GBS 70_MetaG | ecosystem: Environmental > Aquatic > Thermal springs > Hot (42-90C) > Sediment... | reverse complement strand
TAATTGCTAAGGGTGGTGATACTATTTCATTTTCCGTAGAAAAAGATTTAGGGAGCTATTTAATTAAATATACACATTCATTTACTTCTTAATTTAAATTTCTCTTATTAAAAAGATAAGATAATTTTCTTATTTTCTAAGATAATTTGCCTCTTCATTAACCATAATTTCTATTAATTTATCAAATTTAACTTTAGGTTCCCATTTTAGTATATTTCTTGCTTTAGTATAATCACCTTGCAATAAATTTACCTCAGAAGGTCTATAGAATTCCGCAGAACTTTCTACTACAACTTTATCATTGTAATAAGCTCTTACCTTTTTTTCGTCTTCTTCCCATTTTAATTTCATATTTAAATATTCAAAAGTCTTATCTATAAATTCTTTTACACTATGAGATTCATTAGTAGCTAAAACGTAATCATCTGGTTTATCATAATTTAACATTAGATACATACCATAAACGTATTCCGGAGCATATCCCCAATCTCTCTTAGCATATACGTTTCCTACTATCAATTTATCAATTAAGTTATACTTAATCTTTACTGCTGTATTAACTATTTTTTTTGTAACAAATTCCATTCCCCTTAAAAATGATTCATGATTAAACAAAATTCCGCAACAATTAAACATATTATAAGCTATTCTATAATTAACAGTAATATAATGAGCAAATACTTTAGAAACTGCGTAGGGGCTTACTGGATTAAAAGGAGTATTTTCGTTTTGTGGTATTTCCTTAACTTGTCCAAACATTTCACTTGTTGAAGCTTGATAAAACTTAGCTTCAGGATTATATAACCTAATAGCTTCTAATAATCTAAGTACTCCCATAGCGTTTACTTCTGAAGTTAACAATGGTTGATTAAAAGAAACTTGAACAAAGCTTTGAGCAGCTAAATTATAAATTTCATCAGGCTTTATTTCTTTTATAACATCTTGTATATTACTAAATTCAAGTAAATCCATATAAACTAGTTTTACTTTATCTTTAATACCTAGGTATTCTAATCTCCAATAAGAAGAATCTGAGCTCCTTCTATCTGCTCCATACACCTCATAACCTAAATCTAATAATAGCTTAGCTAAGTAAGCACCATCTTGCCCCCTTATACCAGTTATCAAAGCTTTTTTCACTTTCATAAAAAACCTCCATATTTTTTTATTTATCATTCCTTAAAATCAAAAATAATTCCATAAATCTCATTTAAATTAATTAAACCATAAGGTAAGCTAATAAGATATTTATTATTTTTAGGATTATCAAAGAAAATACCACTATTAAAATTATCTAAATATTTTTCTATTTTAGAAATATCCTTCTTAAAGAATTCAAAAATAGGTAAAATAATGCCAGCATTGTTGGTATTTCCATCTTTACCATCAGTAGCTAATGAAAAAAATAATATATCTACTTTATTTTTTAACTCATCTATATTAAATTGTTTTAAATAATATAATTCTTTTATTAAATAAAGAGCAAGATGCTGTAATCTACCTCCATATCCATCTTTTAAAACTTTTAAAAATGTTTCTCCGCTAAATAAATAAACTCTTATCCCCTTTTTTATGATACCTTTTAAATATTCATTTAATTTAGTAAATACGAAAGCTTTAAGAAATTTAGAAAGACTATATAAATCTAAGTTAATATGACTAGAAACAATTTCAACTAAAAAGTCTCCAATTTTATTTTTTAATTTATAAAATTCTTTAAGATAATTTAATTGGTTATATAATACATAAACAGCTTCGAAATTATCTAATAAAATAAAATTATGTAAATTTTGATTTAAATACTTTTGTTTATTTTGTATTATTTTTTCGATTTTTTTATTTTTGTTAATAATATTCAAAAACATTTTAGCATCAAGAAAAATTTTTAAATATCGAGATAATTCAGAAACTAATTGATTTATTTGTTCATAAGATAACTTTTTATAAAAAGCTGTTAATCCTGAACCAACAATATCTATACTATTAAAAGGGACGTCGGAAACAATGAAACTCATTATTTTAGATTTATTAAAATACTGTAATAATTTTCCACCTTTAATATTAGATAAAAAAGTTCTATAAGTATTTAGTTGATAAATATTTAAATCAATTTGTAATAGTATCTTATAAATTTCAGCTAAAGTAATAGGTGGTATAATTGAATCCTCTACCATAGAGCTACTACCACCAGAAATTAAAAACAAAAATAAACTATTTTCGCTATCAAATTCCGAAATTAAATCAATAATTTTTTTAGCAGCAATAAAAGAATTTTCACTTACTAAAGGATGGGTAGATTCTATTAATTCTGTTCTTTTATCATTTTCAGTAATTTCGAAATCTTTTATTTGATTTTTCAGATTAATATCATAAACAATTAAAGCTTTATTAAAATTTAGCTTATATTTTTTAAAAGTATAAATTAAAGCGTTATACATACTTAAAGAAGCTTTACCTATTGATATTATGTAAATATTTTCATAATTCTTAATGACATCAATATTAGAATAAACAGCATTTTCAATAGAGTTATTAATAGAATTTTCTAGTTCACTTTTAAAATTATTTTCTATTAAATTTCTAAAAAAATTAACTAAGTTCATAACATAATCAAAGAAATTAAAATTAATTTAATTAAACTTCATTAAATTATTAAATCTCATTAATTATGCTAAATTAGTATTATTGTTTTTTAAAGACATAGCGTATTTAACAGCGTTATAAGCGTCAACTAAACCTGCTCCTTGGGTATATTTATCATAAACTTGATTAGTTTGAGGATCTTTTAATTTATGCGCAGTTTTCATTATAATTTCTTTAACTAATTTAGGAGTAGCATTAGGTAAAATCTGATAGATTAAAGCTGCAATTCCCGATACTATAGCAGTAGCCCCACTTGTTCCAGATAAATTAATATAATATTTACCTTGCCAAATATCGTTCGTAGTATTACTATCAAAATTGGAGCCACCATTTAACTTATCATTATAAATTTTATGTAACTCGTTAGTGGATGAAGCATAATAATTATCAGATTTTAATTTATAAGGATCAAAAACCGAATTAGGGACCCTAGCACCAGGTAATAGCTTAGCAGGAGCAACTACATCCGGTTTATCCAATAAATCAAACGGAGTAGGACCTTTTGAAGAAGCATCATAGATAGTATCATCAAAAACATCGCAAGTATTCTTAGTATCTATCCCACCAACTGTTATAACATCAGGTGCAATCCCTGGACTATCTATAGTTTCATTAGCATAGTCATTCCCTGCAGCAGCTACAACAGTATAATCTTTAGCTAAATCATTAGCTAATTTAGCTATAGTATCATTTAAATATCCCGTTTTAGGATCAATTCCTATTGATAAATTAACAACCTTTATATTATATTTTTCTCCATTTTCCTTTATCCATTCCAAGGCTTTAATTATTTCAGAAATTGAGGTTATTCTGAGAACAATGAATTTAACACCTGGAGCTACTCCCTGATTATACCCATTCGACATTTTGCCAGTACCACCTATTAACGAAGCAACGTGAGTCCCATGTCCTAATAAATCCTTAGGATTATTTTCATCAGATTCCCCAGAAAAATCTTTATAAAATATTATTCTATCTTTTTCCAAATCAGGATGATTATAAATTATCCCACTATCAACAACAGCAACTACTACATCCTTCCCATCAATCCCTAATTCCCTTACCTTATCTAAGTTAATTGCTACTAAATTAGGATTTAATTTAAGACAGGCATCATTATTAGGACATATGTTTTCGCATTCCTCAGCAGTAAGACCTGTGTTAATTAACTTCTTTATTAAATTTAAATCAGGATTTTTAACAATAGGATGATAATATAATACATCGTGAATTTTATCGTCATAGTGTGGTATAATATAGTACTTCTTTAAATGTTCTTGTGAATTAATTTTATTCTCTAAAAATTCCTTATTGTAAATTTTTATTTTGCTAAAGTTGGTTTTTTCTATCATATGTTATATATTTTTTCAAAAGAATAAAACACTTTTAAAAAAAAAGTAAAAAAAATGTTAATTTTTTAAAAAAATGCTAAAAATTAGTATTAATAAATAATTTTAATTAAATAATATTTTTAATATCCTGGTTTAGTTAAGTGTAAAGGATTTAATATTTTTTCAGCCTCATCTTCAGTTAGTATATTATTTAAAACCACATATTCTTTAATAGATAATTTATTTTTAAGTGCTTCTTTAACTATTTCATATGCTTTATCATAACCTAAAATTTTAGCTAATGGAGTTACTATAGAAGGATTATAATTAACAATATTATTAACTTTTTCGAGATTAATTTTAAGCCCATCTATTAGCTTTTCTTTTATTAATTTTAATAAATTAGATAAAATAGAGATAGATTCAGTTAATGAAAAAGAAACTAAAGGAAAAGTAGTAGATAATTCAAAATTAGAATATTGATTAGCAAAAGTTAAGGAAAAACTTAATCCGACTATATAAGAGCAAGCCATACCAGTAGCTTCAGGTATAACCGGATTAACCTTACCAGGCATAATAGAGGATCCCGGTTGAAGTTCTGGTAAAATTAATTCCCCAAATCCACCCACAGGTCCACTACCCATAAATCTTATATCATTTGTTATCTTTATTAAAGATAAAGCTAAAATCTTTAAAATATCCATTATTTCTATAAAAGTATCAATAGAAGCCTGAGCTTCAAAATGATTAGAAGTTTCTTTAAATTTAGGGTATATCTCAAACGGTATGTATTTAGACATAAATTCATTAATTTTATTAACTACTTTATAAGCAAAATCAACATGGGTATTAATCCCTGTACCTACAGCAGTTCCTCCAATAGGTAACTCAGCTAATCTATTAAAAACTCCTTTAATTCTATCTAAAGCTAATTCCAATTGTCTTCTATAACCTGAAAATTCTTGAGCAAAAGTAATAGGAGTAGCATCCATTAAATGGGTTCTTCCTATTTTCACTATATCCTTAAACTCCTCCTCCTTTTGCTTGATAGAATTTATTAAATAGTTAATATCGCTTATTAAATTGATCAACATTTTGTACACAGCTATTCTAATAGAGGTGGGAATAACATCGTTAGAAGATTGACCTTTATTAACATCATCATTTGGATGTATAAATTTAGAACCTAATTCTTTATTTAATAAAGTAGAAGCTAAATTAGAGATAACTTCATTAACATTCATATTAGTAGAAGTCCCTGAACCAGTTTGAAAAATATCTAAAATAAAATTATCTTGATATTTCTCAAAATTATTTAATATTTCATCAACAGCATTAATAATAGCATTAGCTTTATAAGAATCTAATAGATTTAATTCATTATTGACAATAGCAGCAGATTTTTTTATAATAAGCAAAGCTTTAATAATTTCTGGATGAAATTTATAATTACTTATTTTAAAGTTATCAATAGCTCTTTGAGTTTGAGGCCCCCAAAGCTTTTCTTTAGGAATTAATACTTCACCCATAGGATCCTTCTCTATTCTAACAAAATCCGTATTTATATTCATAAGCATTCCCTCCTTATATTATAAACTTTCATTTAGAATAAATAGAAGAGGATATAATAAATTCTTTAATAGCATGAGCAGCTAAAGTACAAGTATTATATACAGGGTAATCTAAATAAGGATTAACTTCAACTACATCAAAAGCTACAACCATATATTCACTTAGGATCCTAAGTATTTCAATAAAATGTTTAAAATTAGCACCATCATAAACAGGATTAGATACAGCACAAGCTATGGATGGATCAAAAAAATCTATATCTAAAGAAAGATAAATATATTTACTTTTAATATTCTCTAATACCCGCTTTAAGTAGGAAATATTAGATAAATCTATATTAATAACATTAGAAAAGAAGAAACCTTTTTCAAAATCATCTAAAGTTCTAACACCAATTGAAATAACATTATTAGTGTACTCCGAAATCCTTCTAACGACATTAGCATGAGAATAAATCTGATCTAAATATCTATCATGGCAATCAGCATGAGCGTCCAAATGAATATAAGTTAAATCCTTAAACACATCCTTAATACTTAAAAATGTAGGGATAGTAATACTATGATCTCCACCTATAAAAACATACCTTTTCTTTATATCTATTATAACATTTTTTAAACCTTTGTAAATATTATAAACAGTTTTATCATTATTCTCATCTAATTTAATAAAAATATCTCCTATATCAAATAGATCCACTTCTTCTAAGGATTTAGAAAAATAGAAACTAAAATTTTCAATTAATTCGGAATAAGTTCTAATATAAGAAGGTGCTTTAAAAGTACCTAATCTACTATTAACATATCCCTCATAAGGAATCCCAATTATTAGATATTTTGATTGCTCCAAGTTAGTATAATTTCTCAAAAATGGGAATATACGCATAGGTTTATAAACTATTTTATCATAAGTAATTTTTTATTAGTTATATCCTTTAAAACATCCTGATTTAATTCTTGATTATTGTTAATATATTCTTGAATATTAACTTCACTAAGATATTGTTCTAAATTATTGAATAAATTTTGACTTTCCAAGACTTTAAAAGCTAAGAATTTAGCAATAGTTATTAAAGAGGGGGATAATAAGTATTTATCAGCAATAAAAAAGGCCTTCCACGCATACTTTAAAGCTAATTTATAATTATCAGGATATAAACTCATATAACTTATTATATAATCTTTATAAAGACTTAAAAATAGTGCATTATAATTAAATAGCTCACTTAGTTCTAAGTATATTTGTTCAGCGTATTTTCTTATTTCAATTAATCTCTTTTCTACATTAGATTTTTTTAATTTCCCTACTTTAATATATTTATATTCATAATTTTTTAGGTATTTAAAATGAGTTTTTTCTACCTTTTTTAGAAAGTCCAAATTCTTTATAATAAATTGATAGTAAATTTCCTTAATTTCTTCCAAATCTATGTAATTTATAAAAGATTGGACTATATCAAAAAAAGTAGATAATATCTCCTTTATTTTATCAACATTATAATTTTGATAAATAACAATAGTAGCTGTTAATATAAGAGATTCTGCTAAAATTGAAATTAATTCTTTTATATTTAGATTATCTACCTCTATTATTTCTTTAATAAGGTAATTTAAGATACCAATAGAAGAATCAAATTTTCTTCTATAAAAAGCTAATTTAGCTATAAGTAAATATATCCTGTAAATATATAGCTTATTATCTTGATTATCATTGTTATTTCTTTTGAGATAAATTGATAAATAATTAAAAGCTTTAATAGCAAAAGATTGAGCTTTGTTATATTTCCTCAATTCCAAATAAATTTTTGATATCATATAGCATAATTCAGATTTTATAAACAAGTTATCTAAATTTTTAAAAATTTTTCTAAAAACCCATCTTATTTCATTATCCAAATCCCATTTATAATAGTTATTAAATTCTAATACAAAATTCAAATAAATAGGAACGTAATTATATAAATAATTCTGTGTTATTGTTTTTTTTATTAATTTTAAATAAAAATATACAACCTCAGTGGTAGAAGGCAAAAATAACATTAATTTTTCTAAATTTATTATGATAGATAAAAAATCACTTTTTACCATCTAACCTTAATTTTTATTATCTAAATTTAAATAATTCAATTTTTTCAAAATCCCATAGATTCTATTAATTCTTTTAAAATTCTCATCAACGAATAAAAATTTCTATTTTTAATGCTATTTTTAATTTCTTCTCTCTTCAGCTTTCATTTAATATATATTCTTTAAATTCATCTACATTTATATTAAAGAATCTATAAGGATTATCATTATTTACTAAAGCATAATCATTATTTTTAATAGCTGCTAAAATATTGATAAGATTAGATATATGTTGTTTAAAACGATAGTGTCCATAATTTGATACTTGGCCGGTAAAAACAATAAAAGGCCAATCACTACATTGAGCCTGCAATATCTCATATAATGCACGATTTAATAATTCTTTATTATTATTACTATTATTTCTTATTAAATTAATTAATTCTTGAGAGTTAATATTTATATGCCTATACATATAATCTACACTGCCATTAAGCCAGTATTCATAATATCCTTTCCATCCCCAACTACTACTATTGGGTTCTATTATATCTAATTTAAAATTATTCTGTTTTAGCATATTTAAATACTTAGAAGGAGTAGATAAAGATACAAGATAACTGGGATTTTCATTAATAAGCTTAATAATATTTTTAATGAAATAAGGCCCCTCATACCACCAATGCCCAAATAACTCAGTATCATACATAGCAGTAATAGCGAGAGGAATATCTAATTTTAATTTATCTTGCCAGTATTCACACTGTCTTTCTCTATTAAATATGAAATTACTTGCATGTTCTAAAGTTTTCTTTAAAGCTAATTCAGGATCATACACTTCTTTCTTAGATAACTCCACATCGTTGCCCGTTATCCTAAAATATTTATAACCGGTATCACCTCTCGTTCCACTTTCATGAATATAATCCTTAATATATTCAAAATCCAAATCAAAACCAATATCTCTATAAAATTCTCTATATGAGAAATCCCCAGGATATCCTTCCTTAGCAGACCAAACTTGCTTAGAAGATTCTCTATCCCTACCAAAAACTACTAACCCATTTTTAGTTAAATAAGGTAAAAAAGTACCATACCTAATTTTACTTCTACTAAAAAGTATCCCGTGATACTCTAAGAAAGTATATTCTATTTTATATTTAGCTAATAATTTATCAAGTTCTTCATAGTAAGCACATTCAGGAAGCCACATCCCCTTTGGTTCAAACCCAAAATAGTTATAAAAATTACCTATAGCTTTATAAATCTGATATTCTAATAATTTTTTACTAGATTCTTCAAAAAGATAAAAAGGAGATATACAATGAGTTAAATTGCTTGTTATAATCTCGATTTTATTTTGTAAAGCCAATTCCTTAAAACCTTTTAAAATATCTCCATTTAGTTCTTTAAATCTATTAAAAGCTTTTAAGTAATTATCATAAATAAATTTAGCGGGTTTATAAAAAATAGAATGTTTAGTCCTTTCAATCTCCTTTTCCCCCAATTTCACAGTTCTAGTTAAATCTCGATATATTCTTTCTTTAAAAAAATCATTAGTAAGCATAGCTAAAAGGGTACCAGAAAAACTAATAGTAATGGAAATATTATAATCTTTCATTTCCTCTAACGCTAATAATAATGGTAAATAGCTATTTTTAACCGCTTCAAAAAGCCATCTTTCTTCTAAAGACTCATTATACTCAGGATGATATATAAAAGGTAAATGAGAGTGCAAAACAAACAAAATAAAAGCCTTTTTATTCATTCTTACTCCCCCTTGATAAATAATTTTATCCAAGCAAATTTAAAGATAATTTTCACTCCAAAATAAATTATCCTAATTAAATCAATTGTTTTCTCAAAAAAAATAATATAAAAATCTATAAAAGATTTTTTTTTAGCTTCTAATAAAGATTTTTCCAAAAATTCCTTAAACTCCTCCATAATTTAGCACCTAATATTATTACTTATAAATTATTAAAATTCTAACAGGCAGCTCCTTTAATTTATAATAATTTAAAGGTAAAATATTAAAATTAAATAAATTTTCCTTAGAATTAGGATCCAATAAATAATAGCATAATAAACTAAAAGGAATAACAATACTATTATCTAAATAGTTTGAAATTAAATCTTTATTTGATATCTCATTCTGATGAACTTCAAAATCACAATATATTAATCCCTTCATTCCAATTTTATCTATTTCTAAATTAATATTTTTTATATTATACTCTATTAACTTAGCTTTATCTAAATTTTTGATTTTTGAAAAATAATAATATTTTATTTTATTTAAATTCAAATACTTATACAAAATATCAATATTGTCATAATTTTTATCAAATAAATAATACACCGTAAAATTCTTCTCCATTTCCGATATAGCATTTTTATATTCTTTAAATGAAAACAAATAATATTTTAAATTATCAAAAAAATAGTAATAAACTTGATTAGTAATATAATCTTTATTTTCTTTATTAACAGTTTCAAATAAAATTGTAGGGATATATCTAATTATTCCATAATTCCTTAAAATAGAAGCATAACCATACCCACCTACATAACCATTTACAGAATACTTTGAAACCCTAACACTATAATTTTTATACAACTGTTCAAAAATCTTTAATTGATTGGTCTCAATATTTTTTTCAAATCCAATTAACCTATTTAAATTATCTTTGTTATAAATAATATTATAATTTTTAAAAAAATTTAATAAAAATTTAGAATAAAATCCGTTAGAATACATGAAATCAATATTCTCTCTATTTTTTGCTTCATGTAAATCTAAAATTAAATCAATATCATAGTCATTTAATAGCTTTAAAATTAATTTAGAGCTTTTAGAAAATAAAGAAATAAAAGTTCTATTAGGATCAATTCCTTCTAAAGAATACCTGCTTTTGTTTTCTAATCTATAACTACTAGGCTTTAAAACAATAATATAATTAGCATAAGAAAATTGATTCTCAAAATAACCCTTATTTAAAAATTCGGAAATGATCTTATAAGGTAGTTCCTCATCCCCATGAATACTACAATTTATTAATATATTATACTTACTTCTATTATAAACATAATAAACTAAACTATCATTAAATTCATTATCTAATAAAACAATAAATTCTTCGGCATAAATTTTAGATATAAAAAAAATAAATACTAAAATGAAAAATAAAAATTTTTCTTTAATCATTAAATTATTCTAATTTTTTTAATAAATCAAAAAGAGAATCTAAATTTAAACTAATTTTTTCTTGAGAATGTTTAAATCTAACATTAACAGTACCTGTTTCTTGTTCTTTTTGACCAATAACAATCATAATAGGGACCTTAGCTTTTTCATAATGTCTTATTTTATAATTTAAACTATTAGCTTTTAAATCAATTTCTACTCTATACCCCCTAGATTTAATGATATCATATACTTTTAAAGAATAGTCATTAAATTTATCAGAAACAGGGATTATAATGATCTGAGTGGGGGCTAACCAAAATGGGAATTCTCCGTTATAATGTTCAATAAGAATTCCCAAGAATCTTTCAAAAGATCCCAATAGTGCTCTATGTATCATAACCGGATGATGCTTAGAATTATCAGGTCCTATATAATGGATATCAAATTTCCTAGGTAAATTAAAATCCAGTTGAATAGTAGAGCATTGCCACTTCCTATCAAGAGAATCTTTAATTTCAATATCTATTTTAGGTCCATAAAATGCTCCTTCCTTCTCATTAATCTTATAGTTAATATTAGACCTATCTAAAGCGTTTTTAAGGGCTTGTTCTGCTTGATCCCATAACTCAATATCCCCAACAAATTCATCCGGCCTGGTACTTAAATAAATATCATAATCATTAAATCCAAATTTGCTTAATATCTTAATAACGAGGTTTATAAGTTGAATAATTTCGGCTTCTATTTGTTCAGGTGTACAAAAAATATGAGCATCATCTTGAGTAAATCCTCTAACCCTTAATAATCCATGCAAAACCCCTGATTTTTCATATCTATAAACAGTACCATACTCAGCAATCCTTAAAGGTAAATCTTTATAGCTCCTTGTTTTATATCCAAAAACCTTTATATGAAAAGGGCAATTCATTGGTTTTAAAATAAACTCTTGATTTTCTTCTACCTTCATAATAGGAAACATATACTTATTATAAACCTGTAAATGCCCACTTATTTCCCACAACTTAGAATTAGCAATATGAGGAGTCCTTACAAAGATATAACCATTTTGCTCTAATAAATCCCTTAAATACTGTTCAATAATATATCTAATTCTTTCTCCTTTAGGTAACCATAAGATAAGCCCACTACCTATATCTTCATTAATTTCAAATAACTCTAAGTTAGCCCCTAATACTCTATGATCCCTTTTTTTAGCTTCTTCCCTCTTTTTGATAAAATCTTCAAGTTCTTGTTTAGTAAAAAAAGCAGTACCATAAATCCTAGTTAACATTTTATTTTTTTCATCACCCTTCCAATAAGCACCACTTAAATTCAATAACTTAAAATTCCTTAAATAAGAAGTATTCAAAACATGGGGCCCTCTACATAAATCTATAAACTCCCCCTGCTTATAAATAGAAACTATATCTTCATCAATATCTTCCCTTAATAATTCTACTTTATAAGTTTCATTTAATTTTAAAAATAAATCTAGTGCTTGTTCTTTAGGTAATTCTTCTCTTATAATAGGTAATTTTTCATTAACTATTTTTTTCATCTCTTGCTCTATTTTTTCTAAGTCTTTATCACTAATAGATTCTTCAAAATCTATATCATAATAAAACCCTATATCAATGGGTGGCCCAATTGCTATTTTAGCATTTTTATATAATCTTTTAACAGCTTGAGCCAATAAGTGAGCCGTACTATGTCTTAAAACCTCTAAAGCTTCACTATCACCCTCTAATTTTAACTCAATTTTATCAATATATGTTATAAATTCAGAATTTATAATATAAGATAAATCAACTAGTTTTACACTACCATCCTTAAAATAAACTTTACCTACTATCACTTTATTAATATCAATATCAATTAAATTAGCATTTTTTAACTCTTTCAATACATCAATAATAGTTTTATTATAAAAATTAACTACATTTTGAATTAAATTATTAGTAATCACCATAAATTTTACACCCCATAAATCTAAAAATTGAATTCACTAAGAATTAGGCTTCTTGAATAACTTTTATTTCATATTCAATATTAACTGCCTTTTTAAGCATATTACTAACAGAACAATATTTTTCATAAGATAATTTAACAGCTTTTTCTAAATTCTCATATTTAAGATTTTTGCCTTTAAATTGATAAATCAATTTGATATTAGTAAAAACTTTAGGGTGTTCTTCAGCTCTGATACCTTCAAAAAATATTCTAAAGTCATTAACATTCTCTCTCATTTTTTTTAAAATCGAGATAACGTCCATTGCAGTACATCCAATTAAAGCAATAGATAATAATTCCATAGGAGAATTAGCACTTTCAAATCCACCAACATCTTTCTTAGAATCTAAAACTATAGCATGATTACTATTAGAATAAGCAATAAACCTTAATCCTTCTTGATGAATTATTTCACTTTTAATGATACTTTTTTTATCTTGCTCCATAAAAACCTCCTACTTTAAAAACTATTCATCATTAATTTTACTATTAAAATTATTTGCTATTAATTAGTATTTTTATTAACTTTATCAATTAAATTTTGAGTATCTTTAATTTTAGTACGTGCTTTAGCTTTAAGTGAAATATCAGTATACTTATCATAAGCTAATTTAAAACTTTCTAAAGCATTTTCTAATTTATTTAAAGCTAACAAAATTTCTCCTTTAAAATAATAATAATCAGGATTATCATCTAATTTAATAGCTAAATTAATATAATTCAAAGCATTCCAAAAATCTTTTTTATTATAATAAATATTAGCAATTTTATATAAGATATCTTTTTTAGTAGGGATAATATTAACTAATTTTAAATAATAATCAAGAGCATTATTTAAGTCCTGTTTTTTATAGTAATAATCTCCTAACTGTTCATAAAAACTAGGATCAAGATCCTTAAATTTAATAACTAATTCTTTAATAATTTCAATCCTTTTATCTTCATTATCTTCCAAATTTATCAAAAGATAATAATATTCTGTACTATTTTTAATTTTAATTTTATTAAGATAATCTAATGCTTTTGATTTATAAAAATCATTAAAAGAGAAAATATATAAATTATAATACAAATCGGCTAAGGAAAGTAAAACCTCATCAGATAATTCCATTTTTTGATTTTTAGAATTATAAATTTTATCTTGATTATATACTTCATTATTTATCATTTGATCTATTTTATTAAAATCATTTAAATTATAATTATCTTGATTAAAAATAAAAGAATCCTTTAGAAAAATTATTTTCTTTTTTAAAGCAGAATAATAATCCCCATCAAAATAAATAGAATTCTTAAGGTATTCAAAATAATTATTAATATTTCCATTAATATACTCAATATTACTTAACTTAAAGAAAGCATAAGAAATAATATTTTTAGAGTTATAACTAATAGAATTAATATTTGGATTATATAAAAGATTAATCAAATTCAAATAAGCTTTTTTAGAGCTATCAAAATCATTTAAAATAAAGAGTGAATCAGCTATATTTTTGAGAAAAAATGGATTATAATTATTTAAAAAACTTTTTAAAAAGTTGGAAGCTTCCTGTTGTTTATTTAAGTAAATAGCTATATTAACATAATCATAAAGATATTTACTAGCTATATTTAAGTCATACTTAGCTTGATTTTGATACTCCTTAAAAAATTGTTCAAAATTATTTTTTAAATTTTCTAAATTTTCTAAAGCAAATGATTTAAAAATATATAAAAATAAACTAATAACAAATAGAAAGCTGATCAGCCTAATTTTAATTTTATTATAATTTTTCATAAAATTCTTTTTTACTTTAAATCTATTTTAAATCAATTTTGAAAATTATTATTCAAACTGAGGAATAATAATAATTCTATCACCTTTATCAACAGGTCTATTTCTAATTTTAATGCGCTTTAGAAGCGAATCACTAATGAAAACAGAATCAGGGTCAGTTTTTTCATCAAATTCTACTTTAACATTGTTTAATTTTTCATTATATCCATCTATTTTAATCATTTTTGGCGGTGATTCAAATACTTTATACCAATCCTCATATATAATTTTAGAAAGCCTTATAGTTGAAGTAACTCCCCACCCCTTAAGTGCTTTTATCTCTAATTCCTTAACTACCATATGATTTTTTTCATTTTCCTCTATAATTTTTTCTAATCTTTTATCATCTAAACCTAAAACATTAACTACTATCTTATTGTTTCCTAATATTTTTTCATATATTATTTCTTTATAATAATAAAATGAAGTTATTAAATTTCCATTATTAATTAACTCATTTCGTAAAAGAGGGTTCCCTTTTTTAATTAGAATATAATACTGTTGATCTTTTAAAGTGAAATTAATAATCCCTGTTATATTTTGTTTTAATAAAATACTTAATAAATTATCCATATCCTTTTTATTACTTATAACATTATTCATAATAATGTTTTTAAAATTATAAAAAGCTCTTAATATTTCTGAGTAATTAGAAGGCATAGTATAAACAGTTATCTTATTTTTTTCACCATACCTGTTTTTAAGAACAATAGGAGAAATCTCTTCAAATTCAAAACCCATAAAAACTACACTTACTATTAAGCCTTCATCCACCATTACCGCATAATCTTCATTAAAATCTTCTACATTAATTACTACTATTCCACTAAACTTATACTTAGACAAATTCTCAAATAAAAAATTAATCTCACTTATGCTATAATACGAGGTATCTACTCCTTTAGTTAACAAAAAAGTAAATAAATTTATCTTTTTCAACATTGCTTTAATTTATAAATACTTTGGGTTTTACTATAGATCTTTCAATTCAAATTTCTCAGATTTAGGTTTAGTACCTTCGTTTTTAGTATACTGCTTAGATTCCTCTTTCTTAGGATTAGATAAATCTTGGGTTTTATTTTCTAAAACAGATTTAGTCCAATCTTCATCCTCTAACTTTAATACTTCTCTTTTACTAGTTTTATTTAAATTGACTTTAACTTTTTCAGCTGTGATAAAATTTAATACTACAAAAACTCCCGTAGCTATTAAACTAATAATAGATAAACCCAAAGAAATATTCTTAATTAAAAATATTTTTTCCAATTTATTAACCTCCTTTTATCTATATTTATTTCCATTCATTAGATTTATACCAATTACTTTGGGTCTCTATAATATAAAGAATATATTTTTCTATTTGTTGTTGCTGAGTAGGGTTATCATAAACAAATTTTAATCCTAATTCATACTTTTTTAGATATTCAAGTTCTCTAATCCAAACAACTTCAGCTTTTAAAGCAACAGTTTTACCCGTTTCCAATTCCAATTTAATATCTATTATTTTTCCTTTAGGAATGGGTTTAGAAACCTCTATTTTAGCTCCACCCAAGCTTATATCTCTTGTTACAGTCTTATAGCCTGGAATTTCATTAGACAATACTCCAATATCTCTATTTAATCGAGCAAATTGTCTTTTATAAGCTAAATCCTCGCTAAGCTGAGTTCCTTTCTGTTCTTTATGTTCTTTTGGCTTTTTAAAAAAACTAAATAAAAACCCCATCCTTATAACCCCCTTTTTTATTATTAAACATCTTTTAAACACTATCCTTTATCTATAACAGTTATTACAACCCCAGAGATCTAAAAACAAAATTAAAAATAGCATTAGCACAAGAAACATTTATACTATCTATATTAATCTCTATCTTTATATTTATAAAATCAAACTCATAAAATATAACCTCTTTTAAAGTTCTACTTATTCCCAATTCTTCATTACCAAATATAACAAAAACTAATTTATATTTTTTTAAAAAATTAGATATTATACTAAAATTATGGATACCAATAGAATCGGTTTCATTCTGAGCTAATATAAAACCTACCTGCTTCTTATCTATATTAACATTTCTTAAACTTTTATAAATAAAATCTAAAAAATTATTATATTCATTTACAAAGTATAAGTTAAGATAAAATAAAGCCCCCTTGGAAGCCCTTAACGATAAACTATTAAATGGATTAGTCTTCAAATTAACTAGAACTAAATTATCAAATCCAAAAGCTAAAGAATTCCTAAATATACTCCCTAAATTACCAGGATTCTCAATCCCGTCTAACACCACTACATAATTTAACTTATCACTTTTAATATCATTTAAATCAATAATATTCTTTTTCAATTTATAATTTACCAAAGCAGCAATTTTCAAATTATCAACCCTAAAAATATCTCTTAATACCTCTTTATCTACTAAATAAACCATTAAATCTAATTCATTAGAATTTTTTTTATAATCTTTTAACCAATTTTCAATAAAATTAACTATTTCAGAATCATATGTAAAAATCTTAAAAACTTTATAAGAAATATTTGTTAATTTATTACTTTTAAGAAATTCCCAAAAAGTGAAATAATCATCAATTATAAATAAATTATTCTCTTTTAAAAACTTATTATCATTTTTAATTTTTCTTAAAAATGTTAAATTTTTATTTTTTTTAGAATTTATTTTAATAATTTGCATCTAAAAATAATTAAATTTTTAATATCTAAACTTTAATAGCTAATATAGTTATATCGTCTACGGGGTTTTGCAAAGGTTCACTAAAATGCTTCATAATATTAATATATACCTTTTCGCAGAAATCCTTAGAATCTTTAAAATTATTCTGCTTAATAAAATTTAACAAATTATCTCTACCATATATATTTCCTTGAGGATTCTTTATATCTATAACCCCATCAGTATAAAGAAATACAAAAGAACCTTCATTTATATCAATTTTTTTTGAGGTATATCTATGATTATGATCAATACATAAAGGTATATCATTAGTAGTTAAAGTAACAATAGAGTTATTATATTTTACAATAGCAGGTTCATGGCCTGCTGAAACATACTCCAAAACAATTTTATTATCTTCCCTATATAACTTTAAAGCAAACATAGTAATAAAAATATTAACATCAGAAATATTGGAAATATTTAAAGTAAGGATTTTATTAAGCTCATTAACAGCTAATTCAAAATCATCTAAGGAAGAAAACAAGGCTTTAGCAGCATATTTAGCTTGAGCAGTATAAATAGCAGACTTAGCTCCCTTACCAGAAACATCCGCTATAATAAAAATAACTCCCTTATTACCTTTTGCTTCAATAACTTCCAACCAATCCGCAGTTATTTCCCTTGAGGATATATGCTTATAAAATATATCAATTTTGTATTTCTTTGCTAAGTATTTAGTATCAATATTAGTTAATAAAGCTTGCCTTATAATATTTGAAATTTCTACTTGTTCTTGTAGTATAATTGAATTCTTTAATGGAGTAGAAACCACAAAAGAAATATTATCTAAAATAAAATTAGTTATCTCATTAATATATCCCTTAGAGGTTCCTATTATTATATAACCTAAAATCTCCCTAACATAAACTATAGGTAAAATAATAACATTAACTATATTAGGTATTCTTTTAAATTCTTCCCAAATTAAATTATAATCCTTATTCAACTTAGAATTATTTTGATTAATAAAAATAGGTTTATAACTAAGTCCTAAATAACCTAACCTATTTAATATATTATATGTATTTATTTTTTCAGTTAAATCAGAGGGTTCAACTATAGGGAAATAATAACTATTATATTTTTTTTGAATGAAAATAAAGATTTCATTATTAAGTAATTTTTTAATAAATAGAAGCAAGTTATTAATAACATTTATAGGATCTAAAACGGAAGTAATAATTTGAAGGAAATCATAAAGCATTTGGGTACCTATAAGTTTTTCTTGTAAAAAAGCATAAATAGAAGCATTCTCAAAAAATACTCCAAAATAACTACCTAAACTCAAAAGCAATTCAATATCTTCTTCTTCAAATTTCTTTTTTAAACTAAAAACTAATAAAACAGGTTCTAAATTAGAAGTTTCAGTATTTATAGGAATAACTATAAGACTCTTTAAATTCAAAGATTTAATATATTCATAAATATTAACATCATCTACAAACAAACTAAAATCATTAATAATAAAAGGCTTTAAATTATCTACTGATTCCTTTAGCTTATTCTTTACACTAACAGGTAAATTATTTAAAATTATTGATATTAAAGTTTTATAATGGTCTAAAGTCTTTAGAATCAAAGGAACATTAGATTTAAGAGAAATAAAAACAGGTATAGAATAAGGGATAAGCAAATTAACCTCCTTAATTATGTCATTTATTAAAGAATTTAATTCCCTTTTAGAAGAATATTCAAAAATAATTCGATTAATTATTTTTCCTTCCTTAGATTTAGAAAGCAATTTTTGATATATATTAACTCTTACAAAAGATGTTGAAAATAGAATAGCTAATTGATCAGATATATCCTTTATTAGATTTAAATAATTTCTTACTAAATTTTTATCTATATCTGTAAGAATTAGCCCCTCTAAACTTCCTTTTTGAACAATAGGGATAAGCATATAAGGTTTAGATAAAATTAAATCAAAAAACTTAGTTAAATCATTCTTATAAAAATCTCTATAAAATATAATTGATCTATATTTAATAAATTCAGCAATTAATTCATTATCTATAAAACCGATAGACAAGCTTGATTCCTCTATAAAACTAATTAACCTACTATCCTTAAAACTAATATAAGCAGGTTTAAATGTTTCACTTTTTGTCTTTAAAAAAATAACTACACTAGAAGAATTTAATATATCTTTTAAAGATTTACTAATAGAATTGAATAATTCCTCAAAATTTAAAGTCTCAGAAATAGAAGTAGAGGAAACAAATAGTTTTTCTAAGAAATTATTTTTAATTCCCAATTGTTCAAATAAAATCCTAGTTTCAATAGCAGTAGCTATATTATTTGTAGCAACAGAAATAAAACTATCGTCTATTTCTACAAAATCAGTAGAATATAGTAAAACAAAAGCACCCTTACCTACTCCAGGTACATTAAAATTCTTTATAACTATTTTCTTAACATATTTCACGTAAACGTCATTTATATCCCTTATTTCATAGGATTCATTTAAAAAATTTTTCCCATTGTATAATTCCTGCTTTATAGCAGGTATAATAAATTTTACATCTTGCTCAATAAGCTCATTAATAACACTATAAACCACCTTATCACCAAATACAATTAAACATCCGCTACATAAAAGTAAATCTCTACTAACATTACAAATTATATTTAATAACAGATCTATATTTAACGAAGATAGTATAGCTTTAGATATGTCATAAAAAGCTTTCTTATAGCTCTCAAATTTTAACTTACAGTAATTTCCCTTTAAAGTCTCTTGCTCTAAATCATATAAAGAACTAAATAAATATACAAATCCCTCTAAATTACTTTGTAATAGATCAATTAATATAACTTTATGGAATTCATCCAAAACTAAATTACATAAAATGTAACCTATAACCTTATCCTTTAATTTAAGCTCTATAATTAAATCATTTGTATTTTTATATTTTAATTCATCTTCATCAATAAAATAAAAAATTCCATTTTTTTCTTGTGTCACTTCATTATAATTATCTAGATTCTGATTATTACTTAAATTCTGCTGATTAAAGTTTAATTCTATTCTATTTAAATAAAAATTTATTAAGTCCTTATAATTATAATTTAAAATATTATCCTCAGAATTAGAATAAATATTTTCAAGGAAAAATAAAGTATCCTTATTAGATAAAGTTATTGCCCTAATTAAATTTTCCCAAAAATTTTTCATAAATCTATTTTAAATAAACTAACTCAAAATTAAAAAATCCCAACAATTATATATCCGCACTTATTACACTTGTTTTTATTCATATTAATTTCAAGAACTTTAAATCCCTTTCTTTTTATAACAGCATTATTACAATTAGGACAATAAGTATATTGATATCCTTCTAAATTAGGGACATTTCCAATATATACATAATTTAATCCCATTTCTTTACCTATATTATAAGCCCTTATTAAAGTTTCAGCTGGAGTAGCAGGAGTATCAAGCATCTTATAATCAGGATGAAACGCAGTTACATGCCAAGGAATATCCCTATCAACTGAATACAAAAATTTAGCTATATTAGTTAATTCTTCATTACTATCATTATATCCAGGTATGACAAGGGTAACAATTTCCAAATGGAAACCCAAAGCTTTAATATTAATAATACTATCTAACACTCCTTTTAATGTAGCCCCTAATCTTCTATAGTTCTTATCATTAAAAGTTTTTAAATCCACTTTATAAAGATCACATACAGGTCTTAGGTACCTTAAAGAATGAATAGTAGCATATCCATTAGAAACAAAACCCGTTAAAAATCCTTCCTTCTTAGCTAATTCAAAAATCTCATAAGACCATTCTACCGTTATTAACGGCTCATTATAAGTAGATACTATAACCTTAGATTTATATTTCTTAGCTAATGATACAATATCATGCTTAGTTATAGGGATAAATTGTCCTTGAACTTGCTTATCTTTTAAAAATTGAGAAATATCCCAATTCTGACAATAAGAGCAGTGATAATTACAACCTAACATCCCATAACTCAATGCCCAAGAAGAAGGTAATACATGAAAAAATGGCTTCTTCTCTATTGGATCATTAGCTACAGCTGCTACATAATTATAAGGCACAAATAATTTTCCACCTTCATTATATCTAACTTTACATATCCCACTTTTAGAATCAAATATTAAGCACCTGTGATTACAAGCTAAACATCTTACTTTATTATCTTCTAATTTCTCATAAACTACCCCTTCCTTAACAAATTCCTTAATAACTTGAAGCATTAAATCATCTCCTTATCTTTAACACATTATCCCCTTTTATTTTATTATATACTTTTATCCCCATTTTCCTCTATAATATTTTTATAATATTTAAAATAATTTATTTTCTCTACCTTGTATTATCCTAATGAAATTATCTCTATGTTTGACTAATATTATAAAAGAAACAATAATCAAAGATATCAAAAATACCTTACTACCTTTATACTCAGACAAAAATATATCGAAATTAAAATTAAAAATTAAAAAAGAAAAACTAATACTAAAAACGAAGGAAGCAGCTAAAATAGAACCCAAAGAAGAGTACCTAGTAATTATAACCGAAATAATCCAAATAATTAACCCAATAATACTAACAATAGGAGAGATGGCTAAAAAGACTCCAAAAGATGTAGCAACCCCCTTACCCCCTCTAAATCTTAAAAAAACTGAAAAACTATGTCCAATTATAGAAGCTAAACCAATCATCAAAACTTGATAATCAAGTAAATTATAATTAATAGCAACAAAGGTAGGCAAAAATCCCTTAAAAGCATCTAAAAACAAAACAGTTACTCCATAAATAGGACCAACATTTCTAAAAACATTAGCCATCCCAATATTCCCACTCCCAACTTTTGTTATATCAACCCCCTTCATCCTTGAAACTATATATCCAAACGGAATACTACCTAATAAATAAGAAATCAACAACAAAATTAAAAATATACTCATTTTATTCGCTACTTATTAATCTAAATTAAACTACCATATTCAATTTTAATAATTCTTGATAAGAAACTTCTCTTAATTTTTTATTTTCAATGGTATAGATTTTATTGACAAAATAAAGAGTAATGGGTTTATGGGAGATAATTATAATAGTTTTAGAATTAAAATAATTGTTAATGGAATTAATAACGGTTTTTTCGGTAAGAGGGTCTAAAGCTGAAGTAGGTTCATCTAAGATAATAATAGAAGGGTTTTTTAGGAATATTCTGGCTAAATTAATGCGCTGTTTTTGACCACCAGATAAATTCTTACCATCCTCTGAAATAATCGTATCATATCCATTAGGTAACTTAATTATATCCTCATGAACATTAGCTAATTTACAGGCATTAATTATTTCATCTAAGGTAGCATCCTCTTTTGCATACCTTAAATTATCTATTACACTTCCTTCAATTAAATAAGATTCTTGTGTTAAAATCCCTATGTTATTTCTAATAACCTTAGGATTAATAGTATTTAAATCTATATCATCTATAAAAATTTGTCCCTTATTAGGTAGATAAAACTTAGTTAATAAGCTAATAATAGAAGTCTTCCCTATTCCTGTTTTTCCAATAATAGCTATTTTTTGTCCAGGCTCTATCAATAAATTAATATCTTCCAAAATAAAATCATCATCATTATATCTAAAATAAACATCCTTAAATTCAATTTTACCCTTTATAGTAATATCATTGTTTATTATATATTTTTTTTCATCCAATTCATTTTCATTTAACTCTTTAAAGATATTCATAATAGTATCAATATACCCAAAAATAATTTTAGTATTAATCAAAGAAGCAGTTAGATTAGTGATAGGGGAAACAGAAATAGCAACGTAAGCCCAATATATTAAAATATCACCAGGCTTAAATATCCCCTTAATAACTAAATATCCTCCATACCAAGAAACAATTATTAAAGATAAACTAGCAACAATCTCAGTAACAGGCTTTTGTAATGATAATATATTCGCTAATTTCAATCTCAAATTTAAAATATTATTTAATAATTCATTTATTCTTATTTTTTCAGTTTCTTCTTTATTAAAGCTCTTAATAAATTTAATCATTCTATAATTTTGTACTAGCTTAGAATTAAGAACAGTTACATTTTGTAAAATTCTATTACTAGTATCTCCAATTTTTTTTATATAATAATTAAGGGTATAAGCGATAAAAGGGAGCCCAATAATTGTTATAATTCCTAAAATTATATCCTTATAAAATATCCAAACCAAAGCAAAAACTAAAATAAATATACTATTAATATAAGTTAATATCAAAGGAGTTAAATCAGAAGCAATAGCAGATATATAAGAAACAGTTAAAGAAAAAAGTTCTCCACTATTTTTTTTATCTAATTTACTTAAAGGCTGGACAATTACTCTATAAAACATCCTCTTTTGTAAATCAGTTAATATCTTTAAATTAGCTTTAGTTAATAAAAAAGATTGCGCATATTGAGCTACCCCCCTTAGCAAATATAAAATAATCGTAATTAAAATCAATAAATTCAAATAATAAAAACTCTTATATTGATAAATGATATCAAATAATTTAGAAAAAATAACAGGTTGTAATGCAGTTGTTACATTAAATAACAAAGTAGCTAATATTATAAGAATCAAATCTAAATAAGGGATCCTTAATTTTTTAAAAAACTCCTTAACATTTTGATTATACCCAATAAACCTTAATTTATCTTCAATATTTTTCTTTATTTTTTTAAACATATCATTCTATTAATTTAAATTTTTGTCCTAAGTAATACTTTTTAGCTAATTCATTATTAGATATTTCATAAGGAGTACCTTCCACCATTACTCTTCCTTCAGAAATAATATAAGCTCTATCAACTATTTTTAAAGTTTCATATACATTATGATCAGTTATTATAATCCCAATATTTTTTAATTTAAGATTTTTTAAAATAATTTGTATTTGTTCAATAGTAATAGGATCTACTCCGCTAAACGGCTCATCTAATAACAAAAACTTAGGATTTATTATCATAGTTCTAGCTATCTCTACCTTTCTTCTTTCACCACCAGATAAAGAATATCCATAACTCTTCCTTACCTTATTTAATCCAAACTCATTCAGTAATTCTTCAATTTTTTCATTAATTATATTTTTATCTTTATAATAGAATTCTAAAACTAGTCTAAAATTATCTTCAACAGTTAAGCCCCTAAAAATAGAACTCTCTTGAGGTAAATAAGAAATCCCAAATTTAGCTCTTTTATATAAAGGTAAATCAGTTATTTCCATATCATTAAAATATATACTTCCATTATTGGGTTTAATTAAACCTACAAGCATGTAAAAAGTGGTAGTTTTTCCTGCTCCATTAGGTCCCAATAATCCCACCATCTCCCCTTGTCTTAAAAATAAACCAATACCATCTACTACTTTCCTCTTTAAATATATCTTTACTAAATCCCTGCAACTTAATGTATTAATAATATTATTACCTTCACTAACTATATTCATATTATAACTTTTATTTACTATTTATTTTTATATTTTTTATTCAATCTGCAATAAATAAAACCATTAATTCATTAGAAACACTGTCTTTAAAATATCTTTTTAGAATTATTTTTCTTGATTTATTTTTTACTTTTGGTTCTAAAGATATTACAAAATTATCTTTATCATTTTCTAAGTTATTTACTTTATAATCATTTAGTGTATTTAATAAGTCATTTTTTATATTTTGCTCTTTTTTAATATCATTCAAATTTTTAAATACTTCATAAATAGCAATACCTACAAAATTTTGTTTATTTACAAGCTTCTGATTACTCTTAGTTTTATCTGTTTTTTTATTAAATATCAATTTTTCTTTTATAAAGTAATTTAAATCAGAATATAAAAATTTAGTAGTGTCATTAAATTTTATCAATACTAGATAATTTTTCATCTTATTTATTTTAACTAAATTCAAATAACTTTGAGTAACTTTATTAATGTCAGGATATAATAAATCGTTTAATATTTTTATAAATTCTTCAGGTTTATCTTGAATTACCTGTTCAAATAAAGAATAATATAATTCAAAATCTAAATTTGTTAAAATATAAGGATATTTTAATAAAGCATTATTATATTTAGCACTAAAGGATAAGTCTTTTAATTTAGCAATATATCCAGGATGCAAGGTAGTTTGCTTATCAGAAGCTAATAATCCTAAATTTAAAGCCAAATCTATTTGTAGCTCAAAATCCCATAGCTTAGAAGATAAATAATAACAAGATTTAATTTTTTCATTATTATCAGTATTAGTAGTTACAAAAATTCCATAAGAAACAACTGGATTATCTATTATTAATGTATTATCTTTTATAGGGAAACTCTTGATTTGGGAATTAACACTTCCAATCAATGTATATAATTCAGATCTTACTTTATTATCTTTTAATTCATTAATAGAATTTAAATAAATTTTCCAAAATTTAATATAATCAGTAGAACTAAATAAAGCTTTATAATAACTAATAACCTCAGGTAAATTCAAATTAGTAACCTTAGGCAAAATTAAATCCTTAGAGTTACTAACATAATATAAAGAATAAGCAAATAACGGTAAAGCATATATTTGATTACCCTGTTTTTTAAAATCATAAACACTATTTTTCATAAAATCCACAGTATAACTCTTAAAAACAGAAAAAATAGTAATATTCCTATTTAAATAATCATCAAAATAAAGTAAATTATATTTATTTTTTATTATAAAATACATATCCAAAGGTGCAATAACTATATCCGGGTTAGAATTTAATAAAACTGAATTAAAATCTTTAAAGCTCTCTACATTGTAATATTCTAAATCAAATAATGATAAACTTTTAAGCTTTTTATAATTTTCAATATGCATATTAATAGTATTAGTAATTTCAGGATTAAAAAATAAAGAATAAACTTTTATCTTTTCCTTAGCCATAATATCTAAAACCCTTAAAAATAAAATTCCTAAAAGAAATCCCAAAAAACCTAAAATAATTAAAATTTTATTTAAATATTTTTTCAAAAGCATTTTTACCACCCTTCCATAAATATAATTTTAAAATATATACATATTATAGGTAATTAGTTCCTAAGCTTTTAATCTAATTAAATTTAGTTTCTTTACAATATTATTACTTAAGGAAGTAAAAATATTTAGCAATTCTTTATCGGGATTATTTTTGGCTAAAGTAGGTAATCCTTCTTCTATATCATTAGCTAAATCTACTTTAAATGGAATCTCAGCTAATAATTCTATTTCATATTTATCTAATAATTCTTTAAATCTATTTTTCCCGAACAAATAGATCTTTTCATTTGAATTAGGACAAACAAAATAAGCCATATTAATTACTAACCCTAAAATAGGAATATTCAAAGATTTTAACATATTAATGTTTTTCATAACATCAACATTAGCTATTCTTTGTCCAGTTGTTATTACAATAGCTCCACTTATACTAACACTACTATTTAAACTTAAAATAGCATCACCAGTACCTGGTGGTAAATCTACTACTAAAAAGTTTAAATCTCCCCAATCCACTTGATTGACTAACTCATTAATAGCTTTATGTAACATAGGCCCTCTCCAAATTAACGGAGTATCAACACTAGGAATCATAAACCCCACCGATACTAACTTTAACCCATCCTTTTCTAATGGTTTTATTAGATTATCTTCAACGGTTAAAATCTTTTCTTCTAAATTTAATACAGTAGGTATAGAAGGTCCATAAATATCTCCATCTAATAAACCCACTTTATAACCCAATTTTAACAAACTATAAGCTAAATTTACAGCCACAGAAGATTTTCCTACTCCTCCTTTACCACTTGTTATAGCAATAACATAACCTAAATTAGCTTTTCTTTTCTTATCATCTTTTAAATACACAGCTTCTAATTTTTTTTTGATAACTTGGTAATTTTCCACTTCATTAAATTCTATATCACTCCCTTTTAAATTATTTCCAAAAGCATTTCTTAATTTTTGTTCTATTTTTTGATTTATCTCATCTTTATATTTAATAGCATCGCTCTTTAAATGGACTATTAATTTAACAAAATTATTATCCACTTGAATCTCAATAGCATTTAAAGATATTAATTCTCTATCTATAGTAGGATCTTTTATACCTTTTAAAGCATATAATACTTTTTCTTTTGTTATTTCATTCATATAAAAATTCCCCCTACTATTATATCTTATTAATAGTAACCTGTTTTAAATTTTTAAAAGCAATTCTACTCTTAAATTTGAATAAAACCAATTATAAAAATTGGTTAAGGTTTAAAAGATATGAATTAACTTTTTTGTAAGATCCCATTTTTTTCAGCTATTACTTGTTCTAAAACTTCTTTTAAAGCATCTATTATTTCATTTTCTTTAGCCACCTTAACCATTTTACCTTTTCTGTAAATAATTCCTTTACCCTTTCCTCCAACAACAGCGATATCAGCTTTTCTAGCTTCTCCAGGTCCATTAACAACACATCCCATAACAGCTATCGTTATACTTTCTTCAATATTTTCAACCTCTTTCTTAACTTTTTCAACTAAATCAAACAAGTTTACTTCTATTCTCCCACAAGTGGGACAACTTATTAATTCCACCCCTCTTTTATAGTATCCTAAAGCTTTAAGGATTTCATATGCAACTTTTATTTCTTCACTAACTGAACTAGTTAAAGAAACTCTAACAGTATCACCGATCCCATTATATAATAGAGTTCCAATTCCAATAGAACTTTTAACATATCCACTTAATCCGCTACCAGATTCAGTAACCCCTAAATGTAAAGGATAATTTACTTTCTCACTAAGTAGCATATAAGCACTTATCATATCCTCAACATTACTACTTTTAACAGATATCTTAATATCAAAGAACCCCATATTTTCAAGTATCCTAACCTCATCCAATGCAGACTCAACCAAAGCTTCATAGGTAGGATAACCATATTTCTCAAGATACTTAGGATGTAAAGAACCGCTATTAACGCCAATCCTAATAGGTATTCC